>JACCDS010582129.1_pt1 | contig 19561 bp, 15 predicted proteins | sample 7446441 | NCBI WGS metagenome assembly JACCDS01 (sample SAMN15323445, study PRJNA562643) | freshwater metagenome | isolation source: river surface water | place: USA:Blue River Watershed | collected 2017-08-17
CAGAAAGCCCACACCTTGCGGTTCGCGGTGTCGGCAATCTGGCGCGCATGCAGGTACTTCAGGAAGCGCGCCTGGTAGATCGCCATCAGCGGGCCGAGGCCCATCGACACGGTCGGGAACTGCCAGAAGTCCGGCATCAGCTTCGGGTGCGGATACGACGACAACCCCTTGCCGTCGACTTCGCGGCGGAAGTTCAGCATCTGCTCGTCGGTAATGCGGCCCTCGAGGTAGGCGCGCGCGTAAATGCCGGGCGACGAGTGGCCCTGGATATACAGCAGGTCACCGCCGTGGTTCTCGTCGGGCGCATGCCAGAAATGGTTGAAGCCGATACCGAGCATGTTGGCCAGCGAAGCGAAGCTGGAGATGTGGCCACCGAGGTCGCCATCGGTACGGTTGGCCCTGACCACCATCGCCATGGCGTTCCAGCGCATGTAGGAACGCAGCCGCTCTTCGTACTCGAGGTTGCCCGGACAGTGCTCGCCAAGGTGCGCAGGGATGGTGTTCACATACGCCGTATTGCTCGAGAACGGAATGTGCGCACCGCGCCGGCGCGCCAGGTCCACCATGCGCTCCAGCAGATAATGTGCGCGCTCCGCGCCTTCGTGCTCGATCACGGATTCGAGGGCGTCGAGCCACTCGCGGGTTTCCATCACATCGGGATCGTTGGCGGCTTGCGCCAGGATGTTGTCGATTTGCGCTGCCATGGGGAGTCTCCTGGGTCTTTTATGGGCCGGGTAAGAGGAAGAGCCGGCAGATTCACCTTACCGCGAAATCTGGCGGAATTTCAATGGCGCGGAGTGTAGCAGGACTTCAGCGATTTTTCAAAATACGGTACTTGATTTCATAATATGAAATAATGGAGCAGCACAACCCGGTCCGAAAAGAAAAACACTTTAACGCGCGCATTTCGTCGGATCCGCGGGAACGACAGGGCTTTGCTGCGCATCAAACGCCGGTCGGTACGAGCAGGCCGGCCGCGGGCCGCCAGCGTCCCGCAGCAACCCGGCGCCCGCTCTTATAATGGCGGTTTGCTTCGATTCACTCACCCGGCACGATCCCCCATGTCCGCAAAAATCATCGATGGAAACCAGTTGTCGCGCGAATTACGCGCCGAAGTCGCGCAGCGTGCAGCCGCCCTGACCGCCACCGGCCGCCAGCCCGGCCTCGCGGTCATACTGGTCGGCGACAATTCCGCTTCGCAGGTCTATGTGCGCAACAAGGTCAAGGCCTGCGAAGACAATGGCATGCATTCGGTGCTGGAGAAATATGACGCCGACCTGTCGGAAGCCGACCTGCTGGCGCGGGTCGATGCGTTGAACAGGGATCCGAAGATCAACGGTATCCTGGTGCAGTTGCCGCTGCCGAAGCATATCGACGCCAACAAGGTGATCGAGGCCATCGCCGCCGACAAGGATGTCGATGGCTTCCACATCAGTAATGCCGGCCTGCTGATGACGGGCCAGCCGCTGTTCCGTCCGTGTACGCCGTATGGCGTGATGAAGATGCTGGAGTCCATCGACTATCCGGTGCGCGGCGCGCATGCCGTGGTGGTTGGCGCCTCGAACATTGTCGGCAAGCCCCAGGCCATGCTGCTCTTGCAGGCCGGCGCCACCGTCACCATCTGCAATTCGAAGACACGCGACCTGGGCCACCACACGCGCGCTGCGGACATTCTCGTCGTCGCCACCGGCAAGCGCAACATCGTGACCGCCGACATGGTCAAGCAGGGTGCAGTGGTGATTGACGTCGGCATGAACCGAGACGATGCCGGCAAGCTGTGCGGCGACATCGACTTCGCGCCAACCGCCGAGGTCGCCGGCTGGATCACGCCGGTGCCAGGCGGTGTTGGCCCAATGACGATCACCATGCTGCTCGTGAATACCATCGAAGCGGCCGAACGCGCTGCCCGCGCCTGCTGAACCAACCGAAGCCTGAACCAACATGACCACTAACGCCCTGCTCGATTTCACCGACCTGCCCCGATTCGACCTGTTCACGCCGCAGCATGTCACGCCGGCGATTGCGCAACTGCTCGACGATGCGCGCCGCCTCGTCCAGCAACTGGAAGCGCCGGACGCACCGATCAGCTGGGATCATTTCGTTGTACCGCTGGAAACCGTCACCGAGCGGCTCGGCCGCGCCTGGGGCGTGGTTGGCCACCTGAATGCGGTGGTCGATACACCCGAGCTGCGCGCTGCGTACAACGAGAACCAGCCGAAGGTCACCGAATTCTGGACCGAGCTCGGCCAGAACCTGAAGCTGTTCGAAAAATACAAGGCACTGCAGGCCAGCGCCGAGTACCACACGCTGCCGGCCGCGCGCCGGAAAATCATTGACAACGCCGTGCGCGACTTTCGCCTCGGCGGCGCCGAACTGCCGGACGAGCGCAAGGCGCGCTTCGCCGAGATCCAGGAACAGCAGGCGGCGCTCTCGACCCGCTTCTCCGAAAACGTGCTCGATGCGACCAATGGGTATGAACTGCTCATCGACGACGAGGCGCGACTGGCCGGACTGCCGGACGACGTGAAACAGGCCGCGCGCACCTCAGCCGAGCGCGAGGGCAAGGCGGGCTGGCGCTTCACGCTGCATTTCCCGTCGTATTTCCCGATCCTGCAGTATGCAAACGATCGCGCGCTGCGCGAAACCATCTACCGCGCGAATGCGACCCGGGCGTCCGAGCTCGGCGCCAACCCGGACTGGGACAACACGCAGAATATCGTCGAGATCCTCAAGCTGCGCAACGAAGAAGCCAGGCTGCTTGGCTACGCGAACTTCGCCGAGGTGTCGCTGGTGCCGAAGATGGCAACGTCGCCGCAACAGGTGATCGGCTTCCTCGACGACCTCGCGCGCAGCGCGCGCCCGTTCGCCGAAAACGATCTCGCCGAACTGCGTGCGTTTGCAAAGGCCGAGCTCGGCCTCGACACGCTGCATGCCTGGGACGTCACCTTTGCATCCGAAAAGCTGCGCGAGCGCCGTTATGCGTTTTCCGAGCAGGAAGTGAAGATGTACTTCCCCGAGCACAAAGTCACGGGCGGGCTGTTCCGGCTGATCCAGACCATGTTCGGTGTCGAGATCCGACCCGACAGCAGCCCGCTCTGGCATCCCGATGTGAAATTCTTCCGCATCGAGAAGGCGGGCCGTCTGGTCGGCCAGTTTTACCTCGACCTGTACGCGCGCAAAGGCAAGCGCGGCGGCGCATGGATGGATGACGCGCGCGGACGCAAGAACCTGGGCGGCGATGTGCAGACACCAATCGCCTACCTGACCTGCAATTTCACCGAACCGGCAGAGGTCGAAGGTGTGAAGAAGCCGGCCTACTTCACGCATGACGAAGTGATCACGCTGTTCCATGAATTCGGCCATGGCCTGCACCACATGCTGACCGCGGTCGACGAACTCGGCGTGTCCGGCATCGCCGGCGTCGAGTGGGACGCGGTCGAACTGCCGTCGCAGTTCATGGAGAACTTCTGCTGGGAATGGGATGTGCTGCAGCACATGACTGCGCATGCCGACACCGTCCTGCCGCTGCCGCGCGCGCTGTATGACAAGATGATCGCGGCGAAGAATTTCCAGTCCGGGCTGCAGATGCTGCGCCAGGTCGAGTTCTCGCTGTTCGACATGCACCTGCATTTTGATTACGACCCGAACGGCACGACCAGCGTTGCCGACGTGCTGGCCGACGTGCGCCACCGGGTCGCGGTGGTCATACCGCCGGCATTCAACCGCTTCCAGAATTCGTTCTCGCACATCTTTGCCGGCGGCTACGCGGCCGGCTACTACAGCTACAAGTGGGCCGAGGTATTGTCCGCCGATGCGTATGGCGCGTTCGAAGAAGCACAGGGCGACCCGAACCGGCTGGCCGAGACCGGCCTCGCGTTCCACCGCGAGATCCTGGCAGTGGGCGGTTCGCGCAGCGCGCTGGAATCTTTCACCGCCTTCCGCGGACGCGAGCCGAGCATCGACGCGCTGATGCGCCACAACGGCATGGTGCAGGCCAACGCATGACGCGGGTCGACTTCCATAGCAAAGTGCCGGACAAGATCGGCTATGCCTGCCGGCTGGTGCGCAAGGCGCGCGCCGCCGACATGCAGGTGGTGGTATATGCCGCCGACCGCGCGCAGATGGCCGCGCTGGATGACGCGCTATGGACTTTCTCGGAACAGGACTTCCTGCCGCACGTTGCCGCCGGCGACGAACTGGCCGCAGTCACGCCGGTGATCCTGACGCACGACGCCGGCCAGGCGCTGCCGCACCACCAGGTACTGATCAACCTGTCGCGCGAAACACCGGCACATTTCGCCCGCTTCGAGCGCCTGTTCGAGATCGTGTCAGCCGACGAGGACGACCTGTTCGCCGGCCGCGAGCGTTATCGGCAGTACCAGCAGCGCGGCTACCCGCTCACTCATTTTGTCGCTGAAAAATCATGAATGACCACGACCTCGACCTGCCACTGCTGACGGACATCATCGAGCCGGCGCCGGTTGCGCGCACCGGCAACGGCGCGCGCAGGCCCGCACTCGATTCCCACCAAGAGGCGCTGGCCGAACGGCTCGCCGCCAGCCTCGCTGCACAGGTACCACGGCTGGTCGAGGGTGCACTGCGCGAGCAGCTCGCCGATGTACTCGGCGCGAAGCTGCAAGCGGCATTGCACACTGCGCTCAGCCATGCGCTGCCGGCTGCCGTGCAGGCTGCGACCGCGGAACTTTCAGCCAGTGTCGCATACCAAGTCGGCTGCTTGCTCAAGCAGCAGCTGCACAACGACGTACGCGCCGCCGTGGCCAGCGAGACTATTGCAAGCGCGTCACACGATTGAGCGCACGACGATCCTGCATCCATGTAGCGCGATCGCCCTACGCTTCCTGATCGCATCACACAGGGTTCATCATGAAAGTCATCGTTCTCGGTGCAGGCATCGTCGGCACCGCCTCCGCATGGTTCCTGCAGAAAGCCGGCCATGAGGTCACCGTCATCGACCGCCAGCCAGGCGCGGCGCAGGAAACCAGCTTTGCCAACGGCGGCCAGATCTCGGTGTCGCACGCGGAACCCTGGGCCAATCCGTCCGCGCCGCTGAAGCTATTGAAGTGGCTGGGGCGCGAGGATGCGCCGCTGCTGTTCCGGCTGCGGCCGGAATGGCTGCAATGGCGCTGGGGCATGGCCTTCCTGCGCGAATGCACACCGGCGCGCACTGCGCACAACATCCGCCAGATCGTCGCCATCGCCGAATACAGCCGCCAGACGCTGCAGGCGGTGCGCGCCGAGACCGGTATCGCGTACGACTGCGAAACCCGTGGCATCCTGCATTTTTACACCGACGCGGCCGAGTTCCGGCAGTCGCTGCCCGCCGCACAGCTGATGCGCGAGCTCGGCTGTGGGCGCCAGACCATCACGGCCGACGAAGTCATCCGCATCGAGCCCGCACTGGCATCGATCCGGCACAAGATTGCCGGCGGCGATTTCACCGCGACCGACGAATCGGGCGACATCTACAAGTTCACCACCGGCCTGGCCGACCAGTGCGCGCAGGCCGGCGTACAGTTTCGCTTCAATACCACCGTCACGCGGCTGCTGGCCGACGGCAGCGGTGCCGCCGCGCGCATCAGCGGCGTCGAGGTAATCGACGCCCAGGGGCGGCACCAGCGCTTGCAGGCCGACAGCTATGTGCTGGCACTGGGCAGCTTCTCGCAGTCGCTGGCGAAGGCGGTCGGCGTCGACCTGCTGCTCTATCCCGGCAAGGGCTATTCGGCAACCTATCAGGTAACGCACCCGGAGCGCGCACCACAGGTGTCACTGACCGACGACGGCTACAAGCTGGTGATCTCGCGCCTCGGTGACCGCCTGCGCGTGGCTGGCACGGCCGAACTGAACGGCTATACGCGCGAACTCAATCCGGTGCGCTGCGAAGCGATCACGCGGCGCACCCGCGAATTGTTCCCCGATGCCTGCGACTATGAACATCCACAGTACTGGACCGGGCTGCGACCGCTGACGCCGTCGAACGTGCCCTACATCGGCCGGACCCGGGTGGCCAACCTGTTCCTGAACACCGGCCATGGTACGCTCGGCTGGACCATGGGCTGCGGCTCGGGCAAAGCGATCGCCGACATCGTGTCGGGCCGCCGGCCCGACGTCGACTTCGCCTTCACCGGCATGGCGCAGGTCAGGGAACGCCAGCCGCTCGTGTCGCTGCCGGCAAAAGGCTGACAGCGCAGCCGGTACGATCTGTTCGTGCTTTTTGGCCGGCCCAATTGCCACCGACGCGTTTCTTGTATTACCTTCTGCGCTGGCAAGCGTTGCCAATCCATTCAGCCCACTGCGGAGACTACCGATGCGCCTTTCCACCCTCAGCCTTTCCCTGCTCGCCCTGATCGCCGGCCAGGCCGGCGCCCAAGAGCAAGTCGTGAAGATCGGCCATGTAGGTCCGCTATCCGGCCCGATCGCCCACCTGGGCAAGGACAATGAAAACGGCGCGCGGATGGCGATCGATGCGCTCAACGCGAAAGGCGTCAGTATCGGCGGCAAGAAAGTGAAGTTCCAGATGCTGGCCGAAGACGATGGCGCCAACCCGCAGCAGGCAACCGCCGTCGCGCAAAAGCTGGCGGATGCGAAAGTACTGGGCGTGGTCGGCCACCTGAATTCCGGCACCACGATCCCTGCATCGAAGATCTACAACGACCACGGCATTCCGCAGATCTCGCCGTCGTCGACCAACCCGAAGTACACGCAACAGGGCTACAAGGGCGCATTCCGCGTGGTCGCCAACGACGCCCAGCTCGGCGGCGCGCTCGGCCGCTATGCCGCCTCGACGCTAAAGGTGAAAAACGTCGCCATCATCGACGACCGTACCGCCTACGGACAAGGCGTGGCAGACGAATTCGCCAAGGCGGCGAAGGCGGCCGGCATTGCCATCGTCGGCCGCCAGTACACGAACGACAAGGCGACTGACTTCAATGCGATCCTCACCGCGATCAAGGGCAAGTCGCCTGACCTGGTGTTCTTCGGTGGCATGGACGCCGTCGGTGGCCCCATGCTGCGGCAAATGAAGCAGCTTGGCATCAATGCGAAGTTCATGGGTGGCGACGGCATCTGCACCGAGCAATTGCCGTCGCTGGCCGGCACCGGCATGAGCGATGACCAGGTGGTCTGCGCCGAGGCGGGCGGTGTCGAGGAAAGTCAGAAAAAAACGATGGACAGTTTCCGCGCCGACTACCGCAAGAAATTCGGTGCTGACGTCAAGCTGTATGCGCCCTATGTGTACGACGCGGTGATGGTGATGGCCGACGCGATGCAGCGCGCCAATTCGGTCGAACCGGCCAAATACCTGCCCGAACTGGCAAAGAGCCGCTATCAGGGCGTGACCGGCCTGATCGAGTTCGACGCACGCGGCGATATGAAGACCGGCACGCTGACGCTGTATACCTTCAGGGCTGGCAAACGCGCGCAGATTGCGGTGGTCAAATAATCCGGCGCCTCATCCAAAATAAAAAAAGCGCTCGGGTGAGCGCTTTTTTTATCGGCGCGCCAGTGACGCGCCAACGGCCGAAGTCAGATTACTTCAGCGACAGAATCCACTTCACGAGCGCTTTCGCCTCGTTGTCGTCGACCTGCGGATTTGCCGGCATCGGGATCTGGCCCCACGAGCCGCTGCCACCCTTCTGGATCTTGGTAGCCAGCTTGCCTTCGGCCGACTTGTCACCCTTGTACTTGGCGGCGACGTCCTTGAATGCCGGGCCGATCACCTTTTTGCCCACAGCGTGGCAATTGAGGCAGTTGTTTTCCTTGGCCAGCTGCTCGCTGGCAAACGCTGCATTAGAAGCCAGCGCAGCGATGGCTGCAGCGGCGACCAGGATGTGTTTCATGAGGATCTCCAAATTAGGTAAGTGCGGCAGGATTTTAACCTTGATTTTTGCATCCTGCTCATGGCCGAACGTATCACCGCCGCGGCCAACGGCCAGCGGCGGTTACATTCGCTCACGCGATACTTAGTCGGTAACAGCGCCCTTGCTGGCTGTCGATGCCAATTTGGCAAACTTGGCCAGTACGCCACGGGTGTATTTCGGCGCCGGCGGCGTCCAGGCCTTGCGGCGGCGCTCGATTTCCTCGTCCGACACATTCAGCTGGATCAGCAGCTGGTGCGCGTCGATCGTGATCGAGTCACCTTCCTGCACCAGCCCGATGGTGCCACCGACGAAGGCTTCGGGCGACACGTGGCCGACCACCATGCCCCAGGTCGCGCCGGAGAAGCGGCCGTCAGTAATCAGGCCGACCGACTCGCCCAGACCCTTGCCAATCAGCGCCGATGTCGGCGACAGCATTTCGGGCATGCCCGGGCCGCCCTTCGGGCCGAGATAACGCAGCACGACGACATCGCCGGCCTTGATCTTGTCGGCCAGGATGGCTTCCATCGCAGACGGTTCGTCGTCGAACACGCGCGCCGGGCCGGTGATGACCGGGTTTTTCAGGCCAGTGATCTTCGCAACGCAGCCCTCGGGCGACAGGTTGCCCTTCAGGATCGCGAGGTGGCCCTGCTTGTACAGTGCCTTCTCGAGCGGCATGATCACATGCTGGTCGGCGCGCGGCTGGTCCGGCACGTTCGCCAGTTCTTCGGCCAGGGTCTTGCCGGTGATGGTGATGCAGTCGCCATGCAGCAGGCCGGCGTTCAGCAAGAGCTTCATCACTTGCGGCACGCCGCCGGCATCGTGCAAATCGGTCGCGACGTATTTGCCGGACGGTTTCAGGTCGCAGATGACCGGCACCTTCTTGCGCATGCGCTCGATATCGTCAATAGTCCAGTCGACCTCGGCCGCATGCGCGATCGCCAGGTAGTGCAGCACGGCGTTGGTCGAGCCACCGGTCGCCATGATCACGGCGACCGCATTCTCGATCGACTTCTTGGTGATGATGTCGCGCGGCTTCAGGTTCTTCCTGACCGCTTCCATCAGCACGCGCGCCGACTCCGCGGCCGAGACAGTCTTCTCATCATCCGGGTTGGCCATGGTCGATGAATACAGCAGCGACATGCCGAGGGCCTCGAACGACGACGACATCGTGTTGGCGGTGTACATGCCGCCGCAGGAGCCGGTCGACGGACAGGCGTTCTTTTCGATGCCCTCGAAATCTTCGTCCGACATCTTGCCCGCAGTGAACTGGCCGACCGCCTCGAATGCCGACACGATGGTCAGGTCGGTGCCCTTCCACTTGCCCGGCTTGATGGTGCCGCCGTACACATAGATGCCCGGCACATTGGTGCGCGCGAGCGCGATCATCCCGCCCGGCATGTTCTTGTCGCAGCCGCCGATGACGACGCAGCCGTCGAGCCACTGGCCCTGCACGCAGGTCTCGATACAGTCTGCGATCACTTCGCGCGAGATCAGCGAATACTTCATGCCCTCGGTGCCCATCGACATGCCGTCCGAGATGGTCGGCGTGCCGAATACCTGCGGATTACCGCCGGCTGCCGTGGTCGCGGCAATCGCTGCGTCAGCCAGCTTCTGCAGGCCGGAATTGCAAGGGGTGATCGTCGAATGGCCGTTCGCAATGCCAATCATCGGATTGCTGAAGTCTTCCTTCTTGTAACCCATCGCGTAATACATCGCGCGGTTCGGGCTGCGTGCAACCCCCTGGGTAATGTGTTTCGAGCGTTCGTTGGCGTCCATGGCGTCTCCCCTCCAATGACTGGTTTCGGTAAAGAGCGTAACCATGCCTTGCTGCCAAGGCGCTGTCAAATATATGATTCACTGAGCATTGATACTTTCAATGAATCAATCATGAGCATCGAAAAATGAACATCGAACTGCGCCAGTTGCGCTACTTCGTCGCCGTTGCCGAAGAAATGCATTTCGGTCGCGCGGCACGCAGGCTGCACATGACCCAGCCACCGCTGTCACAGTCGATTCGCGCGCTCGAGGGGCTGCTGGGTGCGCCGCTGTTTGCGCGCACCCAGCGTTCGGTCGCCCTGACCGCCGCCGGCGCGGCCTTGCTGCCGGAAGCACGCCGGCTGTTGCAGCAGGCCGAATCGCTGCCGGCACTGGCGCAGCGCGCCGCCAGCGGCGCGACCGGCATGCTGTCGATCGCGTTCGTGTCGATCGCCGATTACAACGTGCTGCCGGCTGCGTTGCGCGAATTTTGCGCTGCGTATCCGGCAGTCCAGGTGTCGCTGCAGGAAGCGACCACCGACATCCAGCTCGACATGCTGGCGGCAGGTGCGATCGACGCCGGCATCCTGATCGCCCCGCTGCCAGACGCAATGAAGCGCGAGATCGCCTACCTGCCGCTGCTATCGGAGCCGCTGGTACTGGCGCTGCCCGAGCACAGCCCGCACGCGCGGCACGCCAGAGTTTCGCTGAAACAGGTGGCAGACCAGCCGCTGGTGATCTTCCCGCGCCGGATCGGCCCGCGCTTCCAGGACCTGATTTTCAACTGCTTCCACGACGCCGGCATCACGCCGCGCATCGGGCAGGAAGCGATCCAGATGCAGACCATCGTCAGCCTCGTTTCGGCGGGCATGGGGATCGCGCTTGTGCCACAATCCGTCTCCAATCTGAAGCGGCCCGGCGTTGAGTACCGCGCGCTGAAAGAGGCGTCGCCGAAAGTCGAGTTCGGTCTGGCCTGGCGGCGCGACAATGCGTCGCCGGTGCTGTCCGCCTTCGTCGAACTGATGCGAAAGAAACGTTAGATGCTGATCCACCCGATGCCCGACCCGGTCGCATTCGCGATCGGCCCGATCGCCGTGCGCTGGTACGGGCTGATGTACCTGTTCGCGTTCGCGCAGGTGATCCTGCTCGGCCGGCTGCGCGCGCGCCAGCCCCATATCGCGGCCGCTGGCTGGAAGCCGGAACACATCGAAGACATGCTGTTCTACGGCGTGCTCGGTGTGATCGTCGGCGGGCGCCTCGGCGAGGTGCTGTTCTATCACCCGGCCTACTACCTCGCCCATCCGCTGGAAATCATTGCGGTCTGGAAGGGCGGCATGTCTTTCCACGGTGGCTTCCTCGGCGTGCTGGCCGCGATGGCGCTGTGGGCGCGCAGACATGGCCGGCGCTGGATGGAAGTGATGGACCTGATCGCGCCGCTGGTACCGCTCGGCTATGCGTTCGGCCGGATCGGCAACTTCATCAACGCCGAACTGCCGGGGCGCGTCGCCGACGCCGCGCTGCCGTGGGCGATGGTGTGGCCCAACGTGGATACGCTGCCGCGCCATCCATCGCCGATCTACCAGGCGCTCGTCGACGGCGTGCTGCTGTTCATCGTACTGTGGCTGTTCGCACGCAAGCCGCGTCCCTACCTGGCCGTCAGCGGACTGTTCGCCGCCGGCTACGGCTGCGCGCGCTTCTTCACCGAATATTTCCGCACGCCGGATTACGAAGTCGGCGTGGCCGGCTGGACGATCTCGGCCGGACAGATGCTGTCGCTGCCGATGGTCGCGCTCGGCATCGTGCTACTGCTGATTGCCTACCGCAGCGATCCCGCAAAAAACCACTGACGACGCCATGGACACGCCGATGAATGCCAACCTGTACGCCCTGTTCCGCGCGCGCTTCCCGCGTGACCTCGACGACTGCTGGCTTGAGACTGCCGACGGCCAGTACTACAGCTGGCGCGACCTTGAGCGCGGCAGCGCGAAGATGGCGAACCTGTTGGCCAGCCTGCAGCTGCCAGCGGGTGCGCGCGTTGCAGCACAAGTCGAGAAGTCACCGGAAGCGCTGATGCTCTACCTCGCGACCGTGCGCGCCGGCTTCGTCTACCTGCCGCTGAACACCGCCTACCGGGCCAGCGAGATGAGCTATTTCATCGAGAATGCATCGCCATCGGTGGTGGTCTGCACGCCTGGGAATTTTGGCTGGCTCAGCCAGATCGCGTTCCCGGCGGGCGTTGCGCACGTCTTCACGCTGGACGAGCCGCGCAACGGCCGCAACAGCGGCTCGCTGCTGTCGCGCGCCGTACATTTTGCCGATACCTTCGAGACCGTGCAGCGCAACGACGACGACCTGGCAGCGATCCTGTACACGTCCGGCACCACCGGACGCAGCAAGGGCGCGATGCTCACCCACGGCAACCTCGCCTCCAACATCCGCGTGCTGCACGATGCCTGGCACTGGCAAGCGGGCGACGTGCTGCTGCATGCGCTGCCGCTGTTCCACATCCACGGCCTGTTCGTCGCCGCGCATGGCGCGCTCTACAACGGCAGCAAGACGATTTTCCTGCCGAAGTTCGACAGCACCGAAGTGATCCGGCAGCTGCCGCGCAGCACGGTGTTCATGGGCGTGCCAACCTATTATGTGCGGCTGCTATCCGATCCTGCGTTCGATCGCGAAAGCTGCACACACATCCGTCTGTTCGTCTCCGGCTCGGCTCCGCTGCTGACCGAGACCTTCACACAGTTCGCCGAGAAGACCGGCCAACCCATCCTCGAGCGCTACGGCATGAGCGAGACGGCCATGCTGACCTCGAATCCGTACGACGGCGAACGTCGCGCCGGCACGGTCGGGCCGGCCCTGCCCGGCGTGTCGGTACGCGTGATGGACAGTGCGGGACAGCCTTGTGCCGCAGGCGAGATCGGCGACATCCAGGTGAAGGGGCCGAACGTGTTCAAGGGCTACTGGCAGATGCCCGGGAAGACCGCCGAGGAATTCACCGCCGACGGCTATTTCCGCACCGGCGATGTCGGCCGCTTCGATGCCGACGGCTACCTTGCCATCGTCGGTCGCAGCAAGGACCTGATCATCTCCGGTGGCTACAACGTGTACCCGAAGGAGATCGAGAGCGTGATCGACGAGATGGACGGCGTGCTTGAGTCGGCCGTGATCGGCGTGCCGCATGCCGACTTCGGCGAAGCGGTGACGGCCATCGTCGTGCCGCGCGGCGGCGCGCACCTGTCGGAGGCGGCGATCGTTGCGGCGCTAAAAGCGAAGATCGCCAACTTCAAGGTGCCCAAGCACGTGCATGTCATTGACGAACTGCCGCGCAACACCATGGGCAAGGTGCAGAAGAACGTGCTGCGGGAGCGCTTCGGCGGCTAAGAGTCTCTAAAAAAGCCCTTTGTACAGCATGTAGGCGGCCAAACCGTATAGCATCAGCGCATACACACGCTTGAGGCTACGCACGTCGAGCGAATGCGCCACGCGCGCACCCAGCGGCGCGGTCAGCACCGCTGCGGCCGACACCAGCGCGAGCGCCGGCAGGTAGAGGAAGCCCAGTGTGCCGGCGGGCAGTCCAGGCTCCTGCAAGCCGAAGTAAATGTTCGACAGCGTGGCGGCAAGCGCGATTGGAAAGCCGAGCGCAGCGCTGGTTGCCACCGCATTGTGGATGCGGACATTGCACCAGGTCATGAATGGCACCGAGATGAAGCCGCCGCCGGCGCCGACCAGTCCCGACAGCGTGCCGATTACCAGGCCCATGCCAAGCATGCCCGGCGGCTTCGGCAATTCGCGTGTCGGCTTCGGCTTGCGATCGAGCAGCATTTGCGTGGCAGAGAAGCTGATGAACAGGCCGAAGAACAGCGCCAGTGCCGCTGACGGCAATTGCGCGCCTATCCACGGCCCGATCCACGATCCGATCAGGATGCCGGGTGCAAACCGCCTGACCACCGGCCATAGCACCGCGCCGTGCCGGTGATGCGCACGCAGCGACGAGATCGACGTAAACAGAATGATGCCCAGCGAGGTCGCAATCGCGACATGCACCACCAGCGCATCAGGGAAATGGCGCGCCGATAGCAGCATCGTGATGAACGGAACCGTCAGCATGCCGCCGCCGACGCCCAGAAGGCCGGCCGAAAAACCGGTGAAGACGCCGAGGGCAAGCAGCCCTGCGGCCAGCAGGATCTCCATCAGCGGCCCTGCGCGAGTCGATTCACAATCACATCCCATTCATCCGGCGTGACCGGTGTAATCGACAGGCGGTTGCCGCGCCGCAGGATGAGCATTTCCTGCAGCGCCGGATGCGCGCGCAGTTCCGGCAGCGTGATAAGCCGGGTCTTGCGCAGCGCGCGCACATCCACCAGCTGCCAGCGTGGCTGCGCGGGCGTGGATGTCGGGTCATGGTAGGGACTGCGCGAATCGAACTGCGTCGGATCGGGGTAACAAGCGCTGGCCACTGCGGCAATGCCGGCGATGCCCGGCTCGGCGCAGCTCGAGTGATAGAACAGCACGCCATCACCGACCTGCATCTGGTCGCGCATGAAATTGCGCGCCTGGTAGTTGCGCACGCCGGTCCACGGCACAACCCCCGCTTTGGCGGCAAGCGCAGCGTCGATGCTGACCTCGTCTGGCTCAGATTTCATCAGCCAGTAGCGCATATGAACTCCCGCACGATCCAATACCGCCCGTTAATCATCGAACAGACCGGATTTTACTATTCATCGTTATCGTGCAGCCGAATCCGCCCGATGTGCCAGGGACGCGCGCAGCGCGCGGATCAGAAACCCGCTTCGCGAAGCAGCGTGGCAAATGCATTGCGCACGACGTCGCCCGCCATTGATTTGGGCCAGCCCAGAATGGCAACCCGGCCGCGCACCTGGCCGGTAGAGATTTTCTTGTCCAGCGTCACCGCTTGCAGGCGCACCCGGTATATCGCCCGGTCTGGATAGAGCTTATTGCCAATGGCCCGCACCATGATCTGGCCACCCGCATTCGTCGCGAGGATTCCGTCGGCAAGAACCTGTGACGCATTCCGGTCAATGGAGATGACGCGCAAACGAATGTCCGGCAACCCGGCGGATTCCGGCACAAACCAGCCGGAATCGCCGACATCCAGCCGCCGCAAGTCGGATTCGTCGACATAGGTGTCGACTATCCAGCGATGCTCGTCAATCACCCGTACCAGACTCATCCCCTTGGGAATGAATTGACCGACGGACAAATCCTGCTCAACGTCGGCAATCACGCCATCAAACGGCGACACCGGATTCGATCGCCCTTTTTCGGCAAGCAGGCCTTTCAATTGTTCATTGGCCGAATCCAGCTGCTCTTTAATGACGGCCTGCTGCCGCAATGTATCGTTACTGAATCCGGACGATGCAAATTGCTGTTCGAGCATGTCCACTTTGACTTGGGTTCGACTGATCTTTTCGAGCAGGTCGGTCGACGTTAATGAAACGAGAGGCGTCCCGGTGGTCACGCGGGTGCCCACCGGAGGAGGCAAACTCAGTATCCTGGCCGCTTGATACGCCACCACATGGAAGCTGCGCTCTGGCTTCAGGATGCCCTGTGCGTTAACCGTGAAATCCAGTGGCAACAGCAGAAGGCAAATCAGGAAAAGAACATAGTAAAACGCCGGGCGATGACGAATCGTCACTGAGATTTCACGCCATCGCTCTTGCCATACCTTGAGTTCAGTCCATACCGGACGGAGAATGAAATACCAGATTTCCACGCCGAATAAGAAGATTCCCAGCGCCTTGAAAAAATAGTGATAAACCAGCAAGGCAATTCCGACGAAGACCACCAGCCGGTAGGTCCAGGTGATCAGCGCGAACACGATGAAAAAATGATGCCATCCGGTCGTCAGTTTTTCCGGCGGCGCATCACCGAGGTGAAACAGTCGCTCACGCAGCCACCAGCGGGCATGGGCAAAGCTGCGAGCGTGCAGATTCGGCTGTTCCAGCATGTCACAAAGTAAAAAATACCCGTCAAAACGCATCAACGGACTGGCATTGATAGCAAGCGTGGCGATCAGCGAGGTGGTCGCCAGAAAGAAAGCCACCTCGCGCAACTGGCCCGGTGGCAGAAGTACCCAGGCCAGCAGCATCCAGCAGGCCGCTATTAACTCGACCAGAATGCCTGCTGCAGCAATCAGCAATCGCTTGCGATGCGAATCAAGCTTCCAGGACTCGGTGACGTCGGTATACGCAAGCGGCCACATCGCGAGGAAGGCAACACCCATGGTCGGAACGCGACAGCCGCAGCGCTTCGCCACAAACGCATGGCCGAGTTCATGCAGTATTTTGATGCACACCAATGCGCCGCCATAGCCGAGCAAACCATCGATACTCAGGGTATCGACCAGGGTCGTGCAAAAGGCTTCCCATTGGCGGAAAACTCCCCATAACCCAAACAAACCCGCCACCACGGTCAGTTTCAGGAAGTAGCCGGAAAAAGCCCACTCAAGATGCGGCAGCAAACGCCTGAGCCAGGCATCCGGTTGAAACAGCGGTATGCGAAAAAACAGATAGCCATGAAGAATTTTTTGCAGCCATCCGGTCTCTATTGATGCTCGCCTGGCTGCCAGGAGCGCCGGGTCACTCGCCTCGGTACGCTGGGTCAGTTCATTCCGGTCAAGAAACTTCAGCACCGCGATGACATCGTCGGCATCCAGGTGCAAGGTGGTTTCTGTCTGAATACGCTCACAGACGGCATGCAGGCTGCCCAGCGGCAAGCGCATGATGACCTCGAACGCCACCCAATCCAGCGCGTAATACTGATTCCGGGCGGGATCGTGCAGTGTCCATGTGGGTGCTCCGGTACGCTCAGGCGGCCCGGCATGCAGAGAGAGATCTTCACGCAGGCGTGGCCAGGAAAAGGTGGGCAATGCCGTCATACCCGCTCAGATCCCCACTAACTGACGAACCGTGCCCACCGGTTTGCGCAACACCCAGTACACCAGCGGAACGAACTCTCCTGAAATCTTCGCCGTGCCGCGCAAGCCAACCCGGCGAGCGAGTTCGCCGGCCGGCAGCTTCGCGCGCAGACGAAACGCATAACTGCCATCAGGCCGCTGCAGCGCCTCATGGCCGACATAACGGAGCTGGCCACTCACCGGGTGCAATGGCGTGGCATTCAAATATAGCGTCACCGATGTCTCGGCGGGTAATTCGATGGCATCACTCACAGGAAGCCATGCCTCGATTTCGACATCGCCTTCGGTGGCGATAGTCATGACTTTCTCGCCTGCGATCACTGGCTTTCCAATCCACTCCGAAGGATCATCGAACAGCACCACGCCGGCTCGCGGCGCCTTGATCTGCGCCTGCGACAAGAGTTCCTTCAGGTAGTCGACCTCCAACTTTCTTTCGGTCGTCTTGGCCTCCTGGGAAGTCAATTGCGTCCGGCTTTTTGCATCGGTCAGCGACTGCAGCTCGCCCTGTCGATATTCACTGTCCGCGACCTGGATTTCTTGCTGCGCGATTTTCAACCGACTGGTCAAGGTGGTCAGGTCAAGCCTGAATAAAGGCTGCCCTGCGACCACCGCCTGGTTAGGCACGACAAAGAATTCATCGACTACGCCTTCGATCGGTACACGAATCATGGCGGGATGCGCGGGCACAAGCTCGGCGGGTGCCAGCACAGTCAAACGCACCGGGACAACCAGTACCAGCGCAAGCATCCAGCGCAACCAGCGCTTTTTACCGGTCCACATCCGGCCGACAGCCTGGCGCAATCCTGCGGCAGGCCCGCTGGACTCGTGGTTTCCCGGATCGCCCGAGGGTTCAAGCGCCGCTGCTGTTTCTGCTTTTGTCGAAAGGGGCCACCAGGGCGCCAGCGAACGGAAAAACTGCCTGAGTTCTCCCTGCGCAGTCGGCGCATACAATTTTTTCCATGCATGCGCCCACATGTCGAGCCACTCCGTCAGTAGCGCGATTTCATGATCTTCCCAGGGTTCCTGTCGACACAACATCAAGCCGGCATTTGCTGTACCCGCCCTTGCAAGCGGCAACCAGATCGCTGATGCCGGCAAATAATTGCCCCACTCGGCAATATCGTCAGGCGCCAGAAGGTCGGGAGTAATACGGATGGAACCTGTGTGCAACGGCAGCCGTGAAAAAACATTCGACAACCATTGCACAAACGGGGCATTGCGATCAATGTTTGATACTCCGGATTGCGCAACCACTCCCTCGCCGGCTACCCAATAGACCGCAAGTAAATACGGGAAGAGACTGAAGGTTCTGTTAACCAGCAAGAACTGCAATTCCGTCCCGGTCGCCGTGTGTCGCGCTTGTCTGCCGAGTTCAAGCAGGCGCAGCAGTGGCGGCGGCGCAGGTACTCCCTGATCTGATGTCAAGGCTTCCGTCATGATTTACGCCCGCCGCAGCGCGTGATCAAGTTGGTAAGTCAGTGGCTTCTTACCCATCAACCCCGGTGGTTCCTTTGCCGGCTGCAGTTTGAAAACCGCCTCCGCCTTATTGCCTTTGCTATCGCGCGCCTGAACTTTGATTTCTAGGGGTCCTGCTACCCCGGCCGGAACATTGCCAATCAACTTGCCGGTGGCCGCATCAAAAGTCATCCAGTCGGGCAGTGGCGATCCATCCTTCAGGGTTGCGGTGAATTCAATGGCGCCGACGCCGCCGGCAAATGTCCCCTGCGGCAATTGATAATCCAGATTGCCCGCCGTGTCAGCCATCGCATCCGGCGGCGTCAGCGTATTGCGCAGATCCAAATCCTTATCGGTATCGAAGGATGTCGCCTCAGTTTGACCTTGCTCCGGTATTTCATCGAGTTCAGGCTCGGCCAACTTGAGCAGGGCATTATTCAGAGACGCTTTGGCAAATTGCTCCCTGCTTGCCCACTGACCGGTCGCTTCCAGACGAGGTATCGGCTGATCGGGCTCGGACGTTTCGATCTCCTCCTCTTCGGGCTCGACGCCCATTTTCAGGAATTCGGGAATGGCTGGCGGAATGAATACCGTTGACGCGGCAACACGCGTCACATGAACCGGCATGCCCGGGTCGGCAATCCGGTTGATCGACATGTCGGCGTCGCCGAAAGCGTTGCCAGTAAAGGTCAGCTGAATGGCGACGATTTTTCCGTTTTGGTGAATGAAGCGAGCACCGTCGCCGTAGTAATTCCCGTTGGCATCCTGCCGTTGCATGAAATCGTACCAGCCAGCAGTCTGGATAGGTCGACCGTCGAGGTCCGTCAGCGTCCCGCCAGCGGCATCAATCGCGGCCTGGGAAACAAACTTCAGGTAACCATTCAACTCCCCTTCGGCCAGGCCCGCACGGGAAATATTAATGTTTATCTGCACCTGGGTTCCGGGTCTGGTCGGATCCATGTCGAACAGACCAGATTCGCTGCCAGCAACCGGGGAAACCGAGAAGATAATCGGATCCCAGGGCGCTGTAATTGTCTGGCCAGGAATCTGCGAAGCAGTAGGATCCAGCCCATTGAAGCGCGCGTCGTCCTGATGAACTACGTTAATGGATTCCAATTGATAGAAAGCATCCGCAGTTTGCTGGCTGTCAGGAGAAACCACCTCAATAGTGATGATCGACCGCGGTTCAATTAAGGCACCACCAAGTGCATCTGTAAAATATCCCGCTCTTATCCACGCAAGTATTGCGACCGCAGGCTGTTCGGCATCCGGAACACCATCCCCGTTTAAATCACCCGAATTGCCACCCAATCCAGACGCCTCGGACAGCGCAGCCAGTGTTTCCTCCACGTTCCACGGAATGCCATCGTTATCATCAACGGGGACCTTGTCGTTGACATCCGTCTCGTTCAGCGTGACCGTGATATCAGTGCTGTTCGTGCCATCGGACGCGGTCACCGTGATCTGGTGCGCATTGTCCAGCGCTTCGTAGTCGTTCGTCAGTGCCGCCACGCCCGCGGCAGTCAACGTGATC
>JACCDS010454871.1_pt1 | contig 19551 bp, 20 predicted proteins | sample 7446441 | NCBI WGS metagenome assembly JACCDS01 (sample SAMN15323445, study PRJNA562643) | freshwater metagenome | isolation source: river surface water | place: USA:Blue River Watershed | collected 2017-08-17
CCGGAGCAAGCCCATGAACACCGCCTTCAAGACGACCCTGTCGATCGCCCTGGCCGCCGCCGGCTGGCTGGTCTTCGCCACCCCGGCCCTGGCCGACGGCAACCTGCTGCCGCGCACGCCGCTGAAGGCGTACGACGCCGAATGCGCGGCCTGCCACATCGCCTTTCCGCCCGCGCTGCTGCCGGCCGGGTCGTGGACCCGCTTGATGGGCCGCCTGGACAACCACTACGGCAGCGATGCGGCGCTCGACCCCCAGGTGACCGCCGAGATCACCGCCTGGCTGCAGCGCGAGGCCGGCACCGGCAAGCGCGCCCGCAGCGAGCCGCCGGAGGACCGCATCACCCGATCGGCCTGGTTCGAGCGCAAGCACGACGAGGTCCGCGCCGACATCTGGAAGCGCGCCTCGGTCAAGAGCCCGGCCAACTGCGCCGCCTGCCACCAGGGCGCCGAACGCGGCGACTACGACGAGGACTCGGTGCGGATCCCGCGCTGAGCCGGCGTCTCCTGCTCCGCGCCTCCCACCGAACCCTGACACCTATTCCGCCGCCATGACCACCACCGCCACCCCATCCGACCTCGGCCGCACGGCCGCGCCGGCCGCCGCCCGCACGCTGCGCCAGCGCCTGGTCACCGATGCGCCCACGCGCATGTTCCACGCGCTGTTCGCGATCAGCTTCCTGGGCGCCTACCTGACCAGCGAGGGCGAGAAGCTGCGCGCCCTGCACGTCACGCTGGGCTACACCCTCGCGGCGCTGCTGGTCGCGCGCGTGCTGTGGGGCCTGTTCGGCCCGCGCCATGCCCGCCTCGCGCCGATGGTGCGCAAGCTCTCGGGCGTGCGCGGCTGGGTCGACCAGGCGCTGCGCCACGCCAACCCGGCCGATGTGCCGCGCAGCCACTGGGCGCTGGGCGCGAGCCTGGCGATGTCGGCCGCGCTGCTCGCGCTGATGGCCTTCGTGTTGCCGCTGACGGCCAGCGGCTGGTCGGTCTACAACGACGTCGGCGGCGAGTGGCTGGAGGGCGTGCACGAGTTCTTCGGCAACGGCCTGCTGGTGCTGGTGCTGGCCCACCTCGGCCTGCTCGCGCTGGGTATCTGGCTGCGCCGTCGCAACCTCGCCCTGCCGATGCTGACCGGCCGGCAGGAAGGCGCCGGGCCCGACCTGGTCAAGCGTCCGCTGCGCGGTCTGGCCGCGCTGGTGCTGCTGGCCGTGCTGGGCTGGTGGACCTGGTCATGGATGGACTCGCCCAAGGGCCTGATCCCGCCGGGCGCGATCACGCAGATGCTGCAGGGCGGCGACTCGCACGACGACGAGGACTGAAGCCCCGCATCGCACCGGGCACAGGCTCATCGGGTGAGCCTGTGGTCGCAGGCCGTGGCGAGATCGACCGGCTCGGGTGGCACCGGCAAGCGTCGCGCGCCCGGATCGTCCAGCGTGCGCAGGAAGGCGACGACGTCGGCGCGCTGCGCGGCGCTCCAGCCCAGCGGACGCAGCAGCTCGCTGCCATCGGCGTGCAGGCGGTCGAGGTCCAGTTCGGCGTAGTGGCGCAGCATGTCGTCGAGCGTGGCGACCGAGCCGTCGTGCGTGTAGGGCGGCGTGGCCGCGACGTTGCGCAGCGACGGGATGCGGAACTCGCCCAGGTTGCGCGGCTGGGGCCGCAGCTGGCGGGTGGTCAGGGCGGACCCGTCGTCGGCCGCCCACGGGCCGGTCAGCGCATACGGGCTGGCGCGCAGCGCGTCGATGCCGCCCTCGCGGCCGCGGTCGACCACGCCCGGGGCGATGAAGTGCGGCCGGCCGATGTCGGCGAACTCGCCGTGGCTGAAGCGCGCCCCGCCGTGGCACAGCGTGCAGCGGCCTTCGCCGACGAACAGCGCCAGCCCGCGCCGCGCATCGGCCGGGTAGCGGGCGGCGGCCGGCGCGTCGCCACGCAGGCGGGCATCGCGGTAGGCGTCGAACGCCGTCCGGCCCGAGACCAGCGTGGCCACGTAGGCGCCGATGGCCTGGGCCGCCTGCACGAGGGTGCGCTCGGCCGCAGCCGGCGTGGCGGCATCGGGCGCCATGCCGAAGACCGCGCGGTGGCGGCAGGACAGGGCCGGATCGGCGGCCAGCTGCGCGGCCACGTGCGCGGGCGTGGCCGCCATCTCGCGCGGGTCGAGCAACGGCCGGATGCTCTGCGACCACAGGCTGTCGGCCGCCCCGTCCCAGCCCTGCCAGCGCTGCAGGCCGGCGTTCCACAGCGACGGCGCGTGACGCGCCAGCACGGCCCGGCCGACCGAACGTGACAGGCCGTCGGCCAGCGCCTGGTCGGGCCGGTGGCAGTCGATGCAGGCCAGCGTGCCGTCGCCCGACAGGCGCCGGTCACCGAACAGCCGCCAGCCCAGCGCGATCGCGTCGGCCCGGCCGGAGACCGGATTGCCCGGATCGCGCGGCGTGGCCGGTGGCCAGGGGCCGAGCGTGCGCAGGGCGGCCAGTTCGTGATCGGTGGCGGGATCGGTGGCGGGATCGGCGGCAGCATCGGCAACAGCGTCCGAAGCCAGCGCCGCGCCGGTTGTCAGACCGATCGCCATGAGCAGCACGGCGACCGCCGCGCGCCGCGGCCGGCAGCGCGCGGGCTCAGTCGACATCGACCACCCGGACCAGCCGGCGCGGCGTCTGCGCCGGGCCGATGTCGAACAGCAGCCGCCAGCGCCCGGGCATGTGCAGCACCAGGCCTTCGGCGCGGTAGCGGGCCGGGCCGGTCTGACGCAGCGCGACGCGGTAGTTGAGCCCGTGGCGATGGGCGGGCATGTCGGCGTCGACCTGCAGCAGCGCGGGCAGGGTGCCGGCAGTGACGGTGCCCCCCGTGTCGTCGCACAGCTCGATCTCGAGCACCACCGGCTCGCCCGCCGGCAGCGGCCAGACGGTGGGCGCGGAGGCGAGCTGCAGACCGTCGGCGGCGATGACCGCCCGGCCGGGCGCGGGCAAGGCGTCGCCACAGGCGGCGTGGGCCGGCAGGGCGATGAGCAGGCCGAGGCCGACCCACCGCCTCATGCTGACCCACCGCCTCATGCCGCCCCGCGCAGCAGCGACTCGGCGTTGCGCCAGCCGATCGCCTCGGCCTGCGCCGGACGCAGCGCGGCGAGCCAGCGGCGCGAGCGCTCGGCGTGGTCGCCGATGACGTGCCAGCGCTCGGGCGTGAAGGTGTCGGTGCCGATGACGAAGCGGCCGCTGAACTCGTCGAAGGCCTCGCGCCAGGCCGGGTCGATGCGCTCGCCGTCGGCGTGATCACCCCGGAAGGCGAGGTCGCACCACAGGCGCGGGTGGCGACGCAGCATCGCGCGCACCGCCTCGGGCCGCTCGAAGCCGGAGTGGGCCCACAGCACCCGCGCATCGGGCCATTGCGCGAACAGGCGCTCGACCGCGTCGACGTCCGAATGCGCATGCAGGATCAGGCCGTGCTCGCGCGCCAGCGCGACCAGCCGACGCGGCACCGGCAGCTCGGCCTCCTGGCCGTACAGGTGGAACTCGCCCAGGCCGACGTAGCGGTGCCGCGCCAGCCGCTGCTCGACGTAGTCGACGATGGCCGGCTCGCGCACCCAGATGCCCACGTCCGCGCGGGTCCGGTAGGGCCGCAGCTGGGGGACGATCAGGTCCGGCGCGGCCGCCGCCAGCAGCTGCGTGCCCCGGTCGTCCGACGACGACACGAAGGCCCCGCGCAGCCCCGCCGCGCGCAGCATCGCCACGGCCTGATCGGGCGGCAGCAGCTCGACGGCATCGTGGCTGTAGTGGATGTGGGCGTCGAACAGCGGGAGCGCCGGGCCGGCATCGCGGGCCTCGCGGGCTGCGGCCGGCGTGGTCAGGGCGAGTGGCCCCACGGCAAGAGGGCCCAGGGCGGCCCCGGCCAGCAGGGCATGGAAGCGTCGTCGGGTCGGGTCGTGCGGCATGGCGGTCCTGTCGGGGCTGACGTGGCTGACGGGGCTGACGTGGGGGTGGGCGCGCGGTGATTGTGCTCACCACCCCCGCCCACGTGCATCGGTGGGGTCACGGGCCGGTCGCCCGGACTGGAAGAATCGGCGGCTGATCCGGATCGGCTGAACGGCCGGTCTTCACCGTGCTCCCACCGTGCCTTCATCGTGATCCCCATGCGCCCCTGGACCGCTCTTGCCCTGTCGTTGCTGATCTCGCCGGCCGTGTTGCTGGCGGCCGAACCACCGGTGCAGGCCGAACCGCCCGCGCCGGCCGAAGCCGCCGAATCGATCGAGACCCTGCAGCGCCTGGCCGAGCAGGGCGACCGCGGTGCGCGCACCCGTCTGGCCAGCCGCTACGAGACCGGTCAGGGCGTGCCGAAGGACATGGGGCTGGCCGCGCGGCATTACGAGCGCGCGGCGCATGAGGGCGATCCGCAGGCGCAGTTCGCGCTGGCGGCGATGTTCCGCGAGGGCCGGGGCGTCGAACAGGACCGGCTGTTCAGCCTGGTCTGGCTGCGCAAGGCGGCGGCCAACGGGCATCCGAAGGCGCGGGCGATGGTGGGACTGCCGCCGCTCGAATCGCCGGGGTCTGCGGCCACGGGGTCTGCGGCGACAGGGGCCTCGGGACCTCGCTGAGCCCGGCTCAGCCCAGCCCCGCCAGCACCGCGTCGATCGCGCGCAGCCCGGCCAGCGCGCCCAGCGGCAGGCCGACATCGGCGTTCAGCGGCACGCTCGATTCACGCGGGTTGATGCGCACCAGCCGGCCGCCGTGGCGCGTCAGCACGCGCTGGCCGAAGTGGCGCACCGACGGGATGTGGGTGCCCGCGCCCAGCTCGACCTCCACCGGGCGGCGCACGCAGGCCAGCCAGGCGTCGAGGCGGGCGGCCTGCTGCTCGAACTCGCGCTCGATCCAGGCGCTGTCGCCGAACATCAGGATGGCCGGACGCGCCAGCGCGCCGCAGTTCGGGCAGGTCGGCAGCGGGCCGCGCCAGCGGCAGGCGGCCTCGTCGATGTCGGGCTGCAGCGCGTCGGCTGACCAGGTCGCCAGCGAGCAGGGCCGCGTGCACTGCAGGCGCTCGATCGCGCCGTGGCATTCGTGGAGGGATGCGGCATCGAAGCCGGCGCGCTGGAACTGGCCGTCGACGTTGCTGGTGTAGACGAACAGGCCGCGTTCCATGCGCTCGCCCCAGCGCCGCAGGATCGCGAAGCCGTCGTGCGGCACGGTGCGGCGGTACAGCGCCAGCCGGTGGCCGTAGAAGCCCCAGGCCAGCGCCGGGTCGCGCCGGAAGGTCTCCGGCGAGGCCACCTCGGTGAACTTCAGCCCGCTCGCGCCGAGGGCCGGATAGGCGCGCCAGAAACCGCTGTCGCCACGGAAGTCCGGCAGACCGGAATCGACCCCCATGCCGGCCCCGGCCGCGACGACGAGGGCGTCGGCCTGGTCGACGAGTTCGGCGGCGTGGGCGAGCAGGGGATCGGTCATGACAGCGGGCCGGCGGGTGGGGCCCGCGATGTTGTCATGACGTGCGGCGCGCTGGCGCGCTCAGAACCGGTGGCGCATGCCCACCTCGAAGCGCACCTTGCGGTTCAGCTCGCTCAGCAGCGCCGTGTCGGCGTTGCCGCTGCCGCTGGTCTTGCTGATGTCCGAATAGAACGAGGTCTGCTGGAACATGAAGTAGTCCGCGCCCAGGCCGATCTTGGCGGCGTCCTCGTCCATCTTGCGGATGTAGCCCGCGCGCAGCAGCAGCTTGCCGATCGGCACGTTCAGGCCGGTCGACCAGCGCGCCACCGTCAGGGTGTTCAGCGGGGACCAGTCGCCGTGCTCGTACTGCGTCATCAGCCGCACGCCGTTGTCGAACTTGTAGGACGCGTACAGGCCGTGCGTCCGCAGGTTCTCGTAGGACAGGTCGTGGGCGACGGCGAGGTCGAGTGCGCCGCTGCGGTAGCGCAGCGTCGCGCCGAAGGGCACCGTGCCCGGGACGGCCTCGGCCGCCTGGGCGTTGTTGCCGGCCACGGCGACGACGGCGTTGAAGCCGGCCACCGTCGGGCTCAGGTAGGCGATGGCGCCGTTGGCACGCACGGTCGCCTTGATCGCTTCGGTGTGGACGCTGGCGAGGTAGTCGGTGCCGAAGGGGTCGAAGTCGCCGTTCATGAGGCTCATCGGCATGACCAGCCGCCCGAAGCGCATCTCGCCGAAGGCGCCGCCCAGGCCGACGTGGGCGTTGCGGAACAGCTGCGAGGTCTTGGCCGCCTCGCTGGCGTAGTTGCCGCCGGCGCTGATCGTGCCGTCGGTCAGCTTGAAGCGGGTCTGCAGGTGCGCGAAGACGTTCAGGCCCTCGCCCAGATCTTCCTTGGCGGCGAAGGTCAGCTGGTTGCGACCGGCACCGGCCGTGCCGGCGCGCCAGTCGCCGTCGAGGTTCTGCACCGAGAAATCGACGCTGCCCGAGAGCGTGACCTCGGCGTGCGCAGCGCCGGCGAGTGTGGCCAGGGCCAGGGCCAGGGCGGTGTGTGCGGTGTGCTTCATGGCGAAATCTCCTGAGGGAAGTTGGGGAAGTGGGCGGCGGGACGTCGGGCCATCGTGATACCACTGACGTCAGTTGTCAGATGAGTGGAGTGGACAAAAAAGGGGTGCGTCGTGTCGATGACCTCGCGTGTTCGTGGCATGGATTGGGGGGCGCTCACTCGGTCAGGGTGACCTTCTGGATGTGGCGCGGCTGGTCCGGGTCCATGCCGCGGATGAAGGCCAGCGCCTCGACCATCGGGTAGAAGCTCTGGATCGCCGCGATCGGGTCGAGGTCCTCGTGGCCGGTCGTCACCAGCGTCAGGTCGGCCTGAGGCGTGCCGGCCGGAGCGGCCAGCAGCACGCGGGCGCCGCGCTGGCGCATCTCGGTGGCCAGGGCCAGCAGGCTGGCCTGGGCCGGGCCGCGCGGGGCGAAGATCAGCATCGGGTAGCCGTTCTCGATCAGCGCCATCGGGCCGTGCTTGACCTCGGCGCCCGAGAACGCCTCGGCCTGGATGGCGCAGGTCTCCTTGAACTTCAGGGCCGCCTCCATCGCGATGGGCAGGCCGGTCCCGCGGCCGATCACGAACAGCCGCTCGCAGCGGACCAGCGGCGCCAGCGCGGCCGACCAGTCCAGCCGCGCGGCCACGGCCAGCGCATCGGGCAGCGAGCGCAGCGCGTCGAGCAGGGCCGGGTCGGACTCCCACATCGCCACCAGCCGCGCGCCCGCGACAAGCTGGGCGATGAAGCTCTTGGTGGCCGCCACGCTGGTCTCGGCGCCGGCGCGCAGCGGCAGGACCCAGCGGGCGGCCGCCGCCAGCGGCGATTCCTCGTCGTTGACGAAGGCCACGCTGCGCGCGCCTTCCTGCGTCAGGCGGGCGGTCGGCGCGATCAGGTCCGGGCTGCGGCCGGACTGGGAGAAGGCGAACGAGACCAGACCCTGCGTGATCAGCCGGGTCGGGTAGAGCGTGATCAGCGACATCGGCAGGGACGTGACCAGCCGCCCCAGTCGCGACATGACCAGGTAGGCCATGTAGTGCGCCGCATGGTCCGAGCTGCCACGCGCGACGGTCAGCATGCCGGCCGGGGGATCGAGCCTGAGCGACTCCACGAGGCAGGCGTAGGCCCGCTCGTCCTGTTCGAGCTGCCGCCGCACCAGCTGGGGTGCGGACTGGGCTTCAATCCTCATCTGACTCGAGATCAATCTCTTCTCCTTCAACAACAACACGCTTGATCTGCAGCTGGTGATCCAGCACGACGACATCGGCCCAGGCGCCCGCGCTCAGGCGGCCCCGGCCGGGCATTTCGAGGTAGTCGGCCGCGAGGGTCGAGACACGCCGCGAGGCGTCCTCCAGACCCAGCCCGAGACCGACGAGGTTGCGCAGCGCCTGGTCCATCGTCAGGCTGCTTCCGGCCAGCGTTCCGTCGGCCAGCCGCACGCCGCCCAGGCACTTGAAGACCGGCTGGCGGCCGAGCCGGTAGGCGCCGTCGGGCATGCCGGTGGCGGCCGTGGCATCGGTGACGCAGAACAGCCCCGGGATGCAGCGCAGCGCCGCCCGGATCGCGCCCGGGTGGACGTGCAGCAGGTCCGGGATGATTTCGGCGTAGCGCGCATGGGCCAGCGCCGCGCCGACCATGCCCGGGTCGCGGTGGTGCAGGCCGGTCATGGCGTTGAACAGGTGGGTGAAGCCGGTGGCGCCGTGTTCGAGCGCGGCCACGCCGTCGGCGTAGCCGCCCGCGCTGTGGCCGATCTGCACGGCCATGCCGCGCCGGCGCAGGGCGCCGATCAGGCTCAGGTGGCCGGGCAGTTCGGGCGCCAGCGTGACCAGCCGGATTGGCGCCAGCGCGTCGAGCTCGTCGATCTCGTCAAGGTCCAGGCGCTGCACCGCGTCGGGCTGCGCGCCCAGGCGAGCGGCGCTGATGTAGGGGCCCTCCAGGTGCACGCCCAGGATGCGCGCGGTCTGCGGTGCACGCTCGGCGAAGGCCGGTGCGAGCGCCTGCAGGGCCTGCCGGATCTCGGCCATCGGCGCGGTCATGGTGGTGGCCAGCAGCGAGGTCGTGCCGTGCCGGACGTGACAGCGCGCGACCCGCACGGCCGCGTCGCCGCCCTGCATGACATCGGCATCGGCCCCGCCGTGCACATGCAGGTCGACGAAGCCGGGCAGCACGATCGGCCCCTCGGTCTCCAGCGCCCTGCCGTGCGCCACCGGCCGGCCGGTGACCGACTCGATGCGGCCCAGCCGCGCCTGCAGGGCACCGTCGACAAAGCCCTGGGGCGTGAGGATGCGCCCCTCCAGGCGGATCGAGCCGCGCGCCTCAGCCATGTGCGGCCGCCCGGGCGTCGAGGTGGTCGCACCAGCCGCTGGCGCCCAGCAGGCCGGCATCGGCGCCCAGCCGGGCGTGTTCGACGGCGACCCGGTGCAGCACCGGAAGCTGCCCGAAGGCCCGCTCGATGCGCTCGCGCATGCCCGGCGCCAGACCGACGCTGCCGCCCAGCACGACCCGGTCCAGGTCGATGGCCACGTGCAGGTTGGCCACCGCCGAGGCGACCGCCGCCGCCGCGCGGTCCACCACGTCCTCGGCACGGGCCTGACCCTGGCGGGCCTGCTCGAAGAGTTCCGCGCTGCTGACCACGCGGCCGCTCAGGCGGCTGGCCTGGCGGGCCAGCGCCGTGCCGGAGGCGACGGTCTCCAGGCAGTTGAAGCGCCCGCAGCCGCAGGCCACCGGCGCGTCCTGCGCAAACACGTCCACCGCCGCATGGCCGATGTGGCCGGCCAGCCCGTGACGACCGATGCGCAGCCGGCCGTCCAGCACCAGCCCGGCACCCACGCCGGTCGACAGGGTGATGAACAGCAGGTCGCCGGCATCGACGCCGCGCACGCCGGCCTCGCCCCAGGCCGCCGCCTGCGCGTCGTTGAGCGCGCTCACGCGGGCGCCCAGCAGCGCCTGCAGGCGCTCGATCAGCGGGTAGTCGTCCCAGAAGGAGATGGTCTGGCGGTTGACGGCGCGCACCTGCCGGCCGTCGAAGCAGCCGGTCACCGCGACCGCCACGCGCGAGGCGGCCGGCCGGCCGCTGGCCAGCGCCCGCAGGCTGTCGAGAAACACCGCCTCGGTGCGCGGCATGGGCAGCTGGCGGCGGTCCACGCAGCGCCCGTCGACCACGTTGGCCATGGCGATCTTGGTGCCGCCGATGTCGATGGCCAGCCTCATGGCGCGGCCCGTTCGCGCAACGCGTCGCGGAACCATCCGGTGATGTGCTCGATGCGGGTGATGGCCGAGCCCACCGTCACGCAGCAGGCACCGGCATCCATCGCCAGGGCGGCCTGCAGCGGCGTGCGGATGCGCCCTTCGGCCACCACGCGGCAACCGTGGCCGGCCAGCGCGCGGATCAGCGCGTAGTCGGGCGGCGTGCCGTCGTGGGCTGGGGTGTCAGGGGTCGAGGGCGGGGACGGGGTCAGGGTTGCGGCGGTGTAGCCCGACAAGGTCGTGCCGATCAGCTCGGCGCCGAGCGCCCAGGCGGCCAGGCCGTCGGCGAGGTCGGAACAGTCGGCCATGGCCAGCAGGCCGTGGGACTGGATGCGCCGCAGCAGCGAGGCCACCGGCACCGGGCGGGCCCGCTCGGTGGCGTCGAAGGCGACGATCGACGCGCCCGCGTCGGCCAGCGCATCGACGTCTTCCACCCACGGCGTGATGCGCACGGCGCTGTCGGGCAGGTCGCGCTTGACGATGCCGATGACCGGCACCGGCACGCGCGGCACGATGCGGCGCACGTTGGCGATGCCCTCGATGCGCAGCGCCGAGGCACCGCCGGCGACCGCCGCCAGCGCCATCGCCAGGACGATCTCGGGCTGATCCATGGCACTGCCCGGCAGGGGCTGGCACGAGACCACCAGTTGATGAGGCATGTCCGTCTTTCTCGGCCGTGTCGCGAGGTTCATGGGGTTCATGGGCGGGATACGCAACTCGGTGTGCGCCTCAGAGCGGCGCCTGCACGGTCACCGCGCCGTCCTGCAGCCAGCAGCGCACGACGACATCGCGCGCCGGCACGTAGGACGCCGGCGCCGCCGTGGCGCAGCGGCTCGATGCGTGTCGGCAGCGGGTGTGGAAGACGCAGCCCGAGGGCGGATCGAGCGGGCTGGGGATCTCGCCGGGCAACGCTTCGGACTCCAGCATCCGCAGGCTCGGATCGGGCACCGGCGAACTGCGCCAGAGCGCCTGGGTGTAGGGGTGACGCCCGCCGCCGGCCAGCTCGCCCACCGGCGCAAGCTCCATCACCTCGCCGAGGTAGAGCACCAGCACGCGGTCGCACAGCGTCTGCACCAGCGGCAGGTCGTGGGAGATGAACAGGATCGACAGCCCGAGCCGCTCACGCAGGTCCAGCAGCAGGTTGCAGATCTGCGCCTTGACCGATGCATCGAGCGCCGCGACGGCCTCGTCGGCCACCAGCACGCGGGGCGCGAGTGCCAACGCACGGGCGATCACCACGCGCTGCTTCTGTCCCCCCGACAGCTCATGCGGATGGCGCGTGCGCACCGACTCCGGCAGGCCCACCAGCCCCAGCAGGTCACGCACCCGGGCCGCGCGCATCGCCGCCGTCCCGACGCCGTGGATCTGCAGGGGTTCGAGCAGGCACTGCTCGATCGTCATGCGGCCGTTGAGCGCCGAGTTCGGGTCCTGGAAGACCATCTGGATGCTGCGGCACAGGGTGCGGTTGTCGTGCCGGCGCAGGTCCTCCAGATCCTGGTGGTCCAGGCTGACCGTGCCCTCGCTGGGCTCGTGCAGGCGCAGCGCCAGCCGGCCGAGCGTCGACTTGCCGCTGCCGGACTCGCCGACCACGCCCAGGATCTCGCCGCGCCGCAGCGTGAAGGTCACGTCGCGCAACGCATGCAGCACCCGGGGCGGCCGGAACAGCCCGCCACCGGAGACGAAGCGCTTGTGCACGCGCTCGAAATGCAGGATCTCCTCGGCCGGCTGGCCGCCCCGATGTGTGCGGATCATGTCGACCTCAGCGGAAAGAAGCAGCGCACCTCATGCGACGAGGGTCCCGTCAGGTCGGGCAGTTCCTGCAGACAGATGGGCCGCACCTGGGGACAGCGGTTGGCGAAGCGGCACGACCGGGCCACGCCCTGCACCGCCTCGATCTGCCCGGCGATGCCCTGCAGGCGCCCGGGCACCCCGGGTCGGGGCACGGCGGCCAGCAGGCCCTGCGTGTAGGGGTGGCGCGGATGCGCGAACAGCTCGTCGACCGATGCGGTCTCCACCAGCTGGCCGCCATACATGACCGCGACCCGGTCGGCCATCTGCGCGACCACGCCCATGTCGTGCGTGATGAACAGGATGCCCATGCCGAACTGCCGCTGCAGCTGCCGCAGCAGCCGCAGGATCTGCGCCTGGATCGACACGTCCAGCGCGGTGGTCGGCTCGTCGGCGATCAGCAGCGACGGGTTGCCCGCCAGGGCGATGGCGATCATCACGCGCTGGCGCATGCCGCCCGACAGGTGGTGCGGGTACTGCGTCATGCGCAGCTCCGGGTCCGACAGCCCCACCTGGTGCAGCAGCGCCAGCGTGCGGAAGGCCGCCTGACGGGGCGTGGCCTGACCGTGCACCCGCATGACCTCGGCGATCTGGTCACCGATGCGCTGCAGCGGGTTGAGCGAGCTCATCGGCTCCTGGAACACCATCGCCAGATGCCGCCCGCGCACGCCCTGCATCTGCCGCTCGCTCAGGCCGAGCAGTTCAAGCGGCTCGGCCGGCTGCGGCGATTCATCGGGCTCGTCGGCTGCGTTCGCTGCGTTCGCCTCGCCCGGCTCGATCGACCGCTGCGGGACCACCGGCGTGGGCCGCAGCAGGACCCGCCCGGTCGTGCGCCCGGCATCGAGCAGGCGCATCAGCGACAGCGAGGTCACCGACTTGCCGCTGCCGGACTCGCCCACCAGCGCGAGCGTCTCGCCCCGGTGCACGCGCAGCGACAGCCGGTCGACGGCCACGACATCACCGGACGGGCGGGCAAAGGTCGTGCTCAGGTCCTGGACGTCCAGCACCGGCGAAGGGTCGTTCATGGACATGGCGGCGCCTCGCGTCAGAGCAGGCCAGCGCCCAGCAGGATCGACCGGATGCGTTCGAGCCGGCTGGCGTCGATCAGCTTGTTCGGGCGACTCATGTGGCGGTGCCGGATCAGCCCCATCAGCTGCAGCGCCGACTTGAAGCCGCCGACGCCCGAGGCATTCGGGCTGGTGTCGGGCACGCCCTGGAAGACGATCTGGAACAGCTCGATCAGGCGCTCCTGCTCGCGCCGGGCCCGCACCCAGTCGCCCGCCCGCGCGGCGTCGTGCAGGCGCACGTAGCCGGCCGGATCGACGTTGCCCAGCCCCGGCACGCAGCCGTGCGCGCCGCCCAGCAGGGCGTAGTCGACGGTGGTCTCCGAGCCGGTCAGCACCTGGAAGTCGGGCTGGGCGACGAAGTCGCGCATGACCATGCGCAGGTTGGCGTCGTCGCCGCTGCTGTCCTTGAGCGCGCAGATTACGCCTTCGGCCTGCAGGGTGCGCAAGGTCGGGCGTTCGAGCTTGATGTGCACGCACACCGGCAGGTCGTAGGCCAGGATCGGCAGGTCGACCGCGTCGCGGATCATCCGGAAGTGGTCCATCGTCTCGGCCTGGCTGGTGCGCGTGTAGAACGGCGCGGTCACCACCAGCCCCTGGGCGCCCAGCGCCTGGGCCTGTCGCGCATGGGCGATCACGCGGTCGGTGGTGGCGTCGATCACGCCGGCCACCATCGGCACGCGGCCGTCGTTCTCCTCGGCGATGGTGGCGAGCACGTCGGCGCGCTGACGCTCATCGAGAAACACCACCTCGCTGGTCGAGCCCAGCGCGAACAGCCCGTGCACGCCGCCGTCCAGCAGATGCCGCACGACCTTGCGCAAACTCGGCTTGTCGACCGCGAAATCTTCGGTCAACGGCGTGACGACCGGCGGAACGATGCCGTGCAGTTTCAATGCGGTCATGATCTGGTTTCCAGCTGGGTTTTCGGGTCGAGGATTTCGCGCAGGCCGTCGCCTATGAAATTGGCGGCCAACGCGCAGAGAACGATCAGGCAGCCTGACGGCGCCCAGATCCAGGGGTATTGAGTCAACACGGAAGATTCACGGGCCATGCTCAGCAAACTGCCCCAGCTGGCATCGGGCAATTGCACGCCGAGCCCCAGGAAACTCAGTCCGGCCTCGGCCATGATGGCGCCGACAAAACCCAGTCCGGCAAATACCACCAGCACGTCGACCGTGTCGGGAATGCAATGGACGACCAGGATGCGGCCATGGCTCGCGCCCATGATCCGGGCGGCGGCGACGTGGTCGAGCTCGCGGATGCTGAGCATGCGCGCGCGCACCAGGCGGCACACCAGCGGCCAGGACAGCAGGCCGATGATCCAGATCGTCCGGGTCGTGCCCGCGCCCAGCACGGCGGCCAGCGTCATCAGGACGATGACCGACGGAAACGTCATCACCACGTCGACGACGCGCATGACGAGGATGTCGATCCAGCCGCCGAAATACCCCGCCAGCGCACCCAGCACGGTGCCCACGAACAGGGCGATCAGCACGCTGCAGACCCCCACGATCAGCGACACCCGCCCGGCCGCCAGCGTGCGCGCCAGCATGTCGCGGCCGGTCTGGTCGGTGCCCAGCCAGTGCGTGGCCGACGGCGCCTGTCGCGCGGCGGCCAGATCGATCGCGTTCGGGTCATGGCCGATGAACCACGGCCCGATCAGGCAGGCCAGGGCGATCAGCCCGAACAGCAGGAATCCCGCCGTGGCGGTGCGATGGGACAACAGGCGCCGCCACCGGGCAGGGCTGGACGGGACGACGATGCTCAGGTCATTCATGTTCGTTCCAGGGCTCAGCGCAGGGAAATCCGCGGATCGATCCAGGCGTAGACCAGATCGGTCAGCAAGTTGATGAACAGGATCGCCAGCGCCATGAACAGCGTGATGCCCATCACCAGCGGGTAATCGCGGTTCTCGATGCCGTCGACGAACAGCGTGCCCAGGCCCGGCCACGAAAACACCGTCTCCAGAAACACCGCGCCCCCGATCAGCGCACTGAAGTTCGCGCCGATGACCGTCACGATCGGAATCAGCGCGTTCGGAAAGGCGTGTCCGAGCAAGGCCTGTCGCTGGCTCAGCCCTTTCGCCCGGGCGGTCCGCATGTAATCCCGGGTCTTGACCTCCAGGACGCTTGATCGGGTATATCGCATGAGAATCGCGACAAACTGCACCGACAGCACGCAGGCCGGCAGGATCAGGTGCCGCAGCACATCGGACAGGCTGCCATCGCCGGGCGTCGAATACCCGGAGGTCGGAAACCAGCCGAGCTGGAGCGAAAACAGGTACATCGCCACGATGCCCAACAGGAAGGCGGGCGAGCTGATGCCCAGATAGGCCAGCAGCGACAGCGACACGTCCAGCCTTGAAGCCGGCCGTGCGGCGCACACCAATCCCAGCACGATGCCCAGCACGGCGCCCAGCCCCAGGCCGCTGAACGTCAGCATCAGGGTGGCCGGCACGCGCAGGGCAATCTCCTGCAGGACCGCCGTGCCGTCCTTGTAGCGATAACCCAGGTCGCCCTGCGCGACCTGTCCGATCCAGATCACGAAACGTTCGGGAACGGACCGGTCCAGGCCCAACTGCTGGCGCAGCACGGTTTTCTGCTCGGCACTCATGCTCTGGCCCGGCGGAGAAAATGCGTCGACCGGATCGCCGGGCGCGAGATTGACCAGCAGGAATACCAGCGCGAGGATCGCCAGCAAGGTCGGCAAACTGGCCAGCAGGCGTTTGGCAAGGAATTTGGACATGATTCGGGCAGCACGCCGGCCGGGCATGTCGGAAATGCCCGGGCGACCATCGAGAAAAAGGTATCCGTGGGCCCGATCAGCCGGAGCCGATCGGGCGTGTCGGCGTTATTGCCCGATATCCCAGGACTCCGCGAAATCCTGGTATCGACCGCCCGCCGGAGCCGGCACCCAGATCATGCCCTGCACCTTCTGGCTGATTCCGCCGTAGCGATTGGCCACCCACAGCGGCGCCCACGGCAACTGCGCGTGGGTCAGCCGGCAGACGTCGCGGTAAATGGCTTCGCGCTTTTTCGGGTCGCTTTCCTTGCGGCCCTGGTCAAACAGCCTGTCCAGATCGGGCAGGTTCACGCGCATGCGGTTGACGCCGCGCGGCGGCTGGGATTCGGAATCCAGCAGCGGCGAGATCGAATCCGGCTCCGGCCCGTTGCCGGCGCCGGCCAGCACCAGCGTGAACTTGCCGGCGTCGGCCAGCTGGCCATAGGTCGGACCATCGACGAAGCGGGGCTTGACCTCCACGCCCACGGCGCCCAGCTGGGCCTGGATCGCCGAGACCACGTCCTTGGAAACCTGATCGCCGTAGTAGGTCAGCAGCTCGATCGGCTCGCCCTTGATGCGCTCCCAACCGGCATCGGCCAGCAGCTGACGGGCCTTGACGGGGTCATGGCCAACGGGATTCAGGTCAGTGGGCACAAACTGCGGCTGGCTGTAGACACAGTGGGCCACCTGGGCCCGACCGGCGTAGAGGCTGCGGACGATCGCCGCCCGGTCGATCGCCAGCCACATCGCCTGACGCACCCGCACGTCCTTGAACCGCGGCTCGGTGTTGTTGAAGCCCAGGTAGTTCAGGACCTGCGACGACCCCTCGACGACCCGCATCGACTGCCGCGCGGCACCTTCGGGCACCTGGTCCTGCGACAGGTAGGTGAACTGGATCTCGCCGGCACGCAAGGCGATCGAGGCCGCGCCGCCGTCCTTGAAATACCGGTTGACCAGCTTGTCGAGTTTGGGCTTCTTGCGATAGAAGTCCTTGTTGGCGTCCAGCTCGACATACTGGTCAGGCAGATACCTCAGCCATTTGAACGGACCGGTGCCGACCGGCGCGGTCTTCCACCATTCGGCGTTGCGCAGGTCCTGCGGCTTCATCGCGCCGAGCAGGTGCTCGGGCACGATCATCAGGCTGGTGAGGGTATCCAGGATGGGGCTGTTGGGCGTCTGCAGATTCAGCACGACGGTTCGGGCATCGGGCGTCGTGACGCTGCCCAGACCCTCCAGCCGGGTGGCGAAGGTGCTGCCGAAATCCGGGTTCTTGACCAGGTCGAGCGTGAACTTGACGTCCCTGGAGGTGAACGGCCGTCCGTCGTGCCATTTCACGTCCGGCCGCAGCGCGAACGTGACCGTGCGGCCGTCCGCCGAAACCTGCCAGCCCTGCGCCAGATCACCCGAGATCTTCTGGAACTTCTCGTCGTAGAGCGCCAGCGTGCCGAAATACTTGTTGAACCAGGTGAAACCGGCGGTGGCCGTCAGGGGATTGAATTTCTGCGGCAGGCCGCCCGGCCCCATGTCGAAGGCCCCGACCAGGACCTTGCCGTCGGCGAAACTCGGCATGGGCGTCAGGCTCGCGGCCCAGGCCAGCGCGGTGATGGCGATGAACTTGTACTGCATGTCTTCCTCTTCGGGGTGGGGGGATATTCAGGTTGCGAAGGCCCCGCCCCTCGAGAAAGCTCGCCAGGCGGTTCAGGAAATGAGTCGGTCGAGTCGACCCTTGAGATTCAGGCCACTCAGTGGTTCGATATCGGTTCGGTTACGACCAGCAGCAGCCGGCGACAGCAAGGTCTTGGCGACCTTGAGTCGTTCGAACGCCGCGTGAAAGTGTTTCTTGTGCGCTTCCAGCAAACCCGGCTTGTCACCGGCTTCCAGCATCTCGACGATCTTCATGTGATCACTCGCGGATTCCTCGAGCGGCCACTCCTTCATGTCGACATTCGCCTGATTGAGGCGGCAATAGACTTCCCAGAACAAACCCAGCAGACGACTCAGGAAATCATTCTTCAGGCAACAGAAAAGAACCGCGTGAAACTGTCCGTCCTCTTCATCGAACCGTTTCCCGGCCTTCGCCTTGACCATCATCCGTTCGGCCAGCGAACGCAGCGCCAAGGCATCTTCCGGATCGATCCGGCCGACCACCTCGGTGATCAGCCCGATCTCGATGGCCGCGCGCACCTGCAGCAGATCGGCAATGCTGCTGCCGTCGGCCAGACGGGCATAAGGCAGGTTCTCGATGATGGTGTCGAACGAGAAAGCCGAGACAAACACGCCCTCACCGTGACGCGACTCGATGATTCCCAACGACTCCAGTGCCTTGAGCCCCTCTCGCAACGACGGTCGACTGATCCCGAGTTCGCTGGCCAGCGTCGCCTCGGGGGGAAGTGCGTCACCCCGACGAAGATGACGCGCCTCGATGAATCGCTTGATCTCGATCTGTGCCTGCCGATACGCAGGGATGCGGGTGGCCATGGTGGTTCCTCTCACGGTTGGGCTGTACGACGCCTTCAGTTGCTGACTCCAGACACCTGAAGTCAGACCTCTCTGCAAACGTTGTAGCACAACCGTTCACCGCCGCACGCACCTTTTGGTGAGGGCTCGTCAGGGTTCCTCCCATGCCAGCGTGAGCACGTCCGCGCGGGCTTCACCGCCCTCGCTTTCGCCGCCCACGATCACGACCTCGTTGTCCCAACTGAAGATCTGCGCATGCGCGAGTCCGCACGGGAGTTGACCGACCTGACGCCAGATGGTTTTCTCGAGCACCAGAATCTCGCGGCTCCACTTCTTCGGCAGATCTTCATGGGCATAAGCCTGACCCTGCAGGTATCTCGCCCGGGCACCCGGAAAACTCGTCCCGCCGGCCAGCACCAGCGCATCGCCACTGAATACCGCCATCGCGCCGGCAATACCCTCGGGTGGCGACGCGGATGATGTCGTCGCTGGATGCTGGGCCGTTTCGTGGACCGGTTCCTGGGCCAGTTCCCGGGCCGGCTCCGGTGCCGATTCCTCGGCTGAATCCTTGTGCAAGTCTCCCGGAAGATCTTCCAGCCGATCACAGAACAGCCCGCCGTCGGAGGTGCGGACCCGAAACACCTGGGTCGAACGCAGACCGGGCTTGATTTCCCCGCCGACCAGATAGACATCCTCGCCACGCTGCGCCAGGGCACTGCCCACGCAGGGCAGGCCAGGTCGCTCGCCGAGGATCGACCAGCGATCGACGGCGGGCTCATACACATGCACCGCCGAAGAGAACCGGTATCGGGCCGGATCCATGCTGAGGTACTTGCGCACGATCGCATCGAGCTGACCGCCGGTCGCGGCCGCACTCGCCCGGAAGAAGCCGTTGAAGACGGCGTTGTGTACGCCGCCATAGAAGACGGCGGCGCCATCGGCCCTCACGGAGATCGCCGCCCCCAGCAGCGGCACCGGGCACGTCGAGACGAAGGGCGTCCACGCATCGGTCCGGGTGTCGTAGCGGTGGATCTCCTGAAAGGTCCGATAGCGCTTCTCCTGCGGGTCATAGCCGGCGCCGCCAAACACGTAGATCTCCGCCCCGACGGCCATCGCCAGCGCCTGGTCCCGTGGCAGTCCGGGAAATTCCCTCATCGACCGCCAGCTCGACCGCCGATCCGCCAGATCCAGGCACATCCACGCCCGCCCACCGGTGCCCAGCCCCACGAAGATCCGACTCCCCACCGCCACCCCGACGCCATGCTTGACCGCCACGGGCAACTTCGGCAGCCGACGCGTGACGGCTGCCTGTTTGAGTAACGGTGACGCGATCAATGACATGGGGTTGTGGGCCTGAAGACAGAAGTCAGTGGTCTGACATGTGTTCGGAGCGAATGATCTTCCTTTTGGGATCGTCAGGGGTCAGGGTTTACCCTTGGCTTAGGTGAGTCAAGCTGTCAGGACCGCCGGCGCCGCTCGACGAGCACCCCCCAGACGCAAAAAAGCCCGCTCAGTGGCGGGCTGTCTTGCGAGGCAGGGCGCTGGGAGCGCCAAGAAAGTTTTGGTGGCCTGGGGCGGAATCGAACCACCGACACGCGGATTTTCAATCCGCTGCTCTACCAACTGAGCTACCAGGCCATCGAGCCCAAAAGTATAACGTGAAAACGATGGGCTGCGAGAAATTTGTGAGGTGGGGTGGGCGGCTCAGTTGCCGCCGCGCTTGCTGCGGTTGAGGTCGACGCCGAGCTGCTTGAGCTTGCGGTAGAGGTGGGTGC
>JACCDS011047986.1_pt1 | contig 19547 bp, 21 predicted proteins | sample 7446441 | NCBI WGS metagenome assembly JACCDS01 (sample SAMN15323445, study PRJNA562643) | freshwater metagenome | isolation source: river surface water | place: USA:Blue River Watershed | collected 2017-08-17
ACAGCGAGTCCGACTACTTCCGCGAATACTCCGCCTTCGAGGCCGCTTTGAAAAATGGCAGCTGACCCGATTCCTTTCGTCGACCTCGGTTGGTCGTACCGCGAACTGCAGGCCGAACTGGCCGAAGCCACGCGGAGGTTCTTCGCGTCCGGTTGGTACGTTCTGGGCAAGGAGGTCGAGGCCTTCGAGCAGGAGTACGCCGCCTACTGCGGCACGAAGCACTGCGTCGGCGTCGCCAACGGCCTCGATGCGATGAACCTCGTCCTCCGCGCCTGGGATATCGGGCCGGGCGACGAGGTTATCGTCCCGTCGAATACCTACATCGCGACCTGGCTGGCGGTGTCCTATGCCGGCGCGACACCGGTGCCGGTCGAGCCGGACCCCGCGACCTGCAATCTTGATCCGGCCCGGATCGAAGCCGCACTCACTCCGCGTACGCGGGCCATTTTGCCGGTGCACCTTTACGGCCGCGCCGCCGACATGGGCCCGATCATGGCGCTGGCAGCCCGCCGCGGACTCAAGGTCCTCGAGGATGCGGCGCAGGCGCAGGGGGCGGTCTGCGGCGGCAAACGGGCCGGCGCGCTCGGCGATGCGGCAGGCCACAGTTTCTATCCGACGAAAAACCTCGGTGCCTTCGGCGACGCGGGGGCCGTCACGACCGACGATCCGGTCCTCGCGGAGAAGGTGCGCTGCCTGCGCAACTACGGATCGCGGAAGCGTTATTACAACGACGTCCAGGGCATCAACTCGCGCCTTGACGAGGTGCAGGCTGCGCTGCTGCGGGTGAAACTGAAATACCTCGACCGCTGGAACGCGGAACGCGTTCGCCTCGCGGGGCTGTATCACCGGTTGCTCGGGGCCGAAGGCGGTGCGCCGGTGCCGGAGCTGATCCTGCCCGGTGTACCGGGTGAGACCGGCCACGTCTGGCACCTGTTCACGGTCCGCCATCCGCGCCGCGACGCGCTGCAGGCGGCGCTGGCGACGGAGGGTATCGGCACCCTGATCCATTATCCGGTGCCGCCGCACCTCTCGCAGGCGTATGCCGCCGCAGGATTTCCGCGCGGGGCGTTTCCCCTCGCCGAGCGGATCGCGGAGACGATCCTGAGCCTGCCGCTCGGGCCCTGGCTGAAGGACGCGCAGATCGAGCGGACCGCCGCGGCCGTGCGCCGTTTCGGGGCCGGTGAAGTATCCGCCAAGGCATGACGGCATCCGGCAGCGGCGGCAAATTCAAGGAGCTGTTCGGCCACGGGGCCGTCTACGGCATCGGGAGTGTGCTGCAGGCGTTGCTGGGTTTCGTCCTGATCCCGCTGTACACGAAAAACCTCACCCCGGAAATGTACGGGGCTTGGGCGCTGATCACGCTCTGCGGCACGCTCGCCGGCGTGGTGTTCTACCTCGGCGTGAGTTCGGCGCTGGCCCGTTCGTACTACGACTATCCGGAGGGGCCGGGGCGCAAAGCCGCGGTCAATACCGCGTTGCTCATGACGGCGCTCGGCGCGGCGGCGCAGATCGCCGTCGGCCTGCTGTGGGGCGACCGCCTTTCGGTGGCGGTGTTCGGCACCGCGGAATTTGCGGTGCATGTCCGGCTCGCGCTCGTCGGCGCGGCGTTCGGTTTTCTGAACCAGCTCTTCTACGTGCTGCTGCGGTTCGAACGGCGTTCGACCGCGGTGATCGCGCTCAATCTCGGTTCCCTGCTCTCCGGAATCTGCCTGATCGTCTACCTGCTGCTGGTCCGCGAACTCGGGGTGCTGGCGCCCGTGCTGGGTGAGGCGCTCAACCAATTGCTGTTGTTGGCTGCGCTGGGCTGGACGTGCCGCAACTGGCTCGGCGGCGGCATCTCGCGCCGCGAAGTCCGGCTCCAACTCGCCTTCGGCCTGCCGACCGTGATGACCGGCCTGATGTATTATCTGCACACGGCCGGCGACCGTTTCTGGATCAAGAAGTACGGCGACCTCGCCGACGTCGGCGTCTATGCGCTCGCGGCCCGGATCGGCATGCTGATCCAGGTGTTGCTGATCATCCCGTTCGGCCAGATCTGGACGCCGGTGCGGCTGGAGATGAAGGACAAGCCGGGAGCGGCGGAGTTTTTCGGCCGGGTACTCACCTATTACCTGCTGGCGGGACTGACGTTTGCGCTGACGCTGACGCTGTTCTCGCCCGAGGTCGTCGGTCTGCTGGCGCGGCAGGCCGACTACGCGGCCGCGGCCCGGGCGGTCCCGCTGGTGGTGTGCGCGCATTTGATTTACGGACTCATCGGCGTGCTCGACGCCGGCATTATCTTCAGCCGGCGAATTTATCTTACGGCAACGATGGCCGCCATCGCGCTCGCGGCCAATGCGGCGAGCAATATCGTGCTGGTGCCGCGCCTTGGTTTCATGGGCGCGGGCTGTTCGTTGCTCATCAGCATGTCGGTGTTCTCGATCGGAATCGGGCTGGTTTCGAACCGGCTGTTTCCGATCTTGGTGGAATGGAAGAGGGTGGCGCTGGGCGGCGCGCTCTTCGGGGCCGCTTTGCTGGCCGGGGCGGCGATCGGCACCGGGATCTCGGTGGGCGCCGTCGCGCTGAAACTCGCCGTCGTGGCAGCTGTGTCCGTCGGTTTCTACCGCCTCGTGCTCGATCCGTCCGAGCGGCGCTCGGCGGCGGAAACGGCGGCCGGTCTCATTTCCCGGGTGCGGCGGCTGGCGGCGTGAACGCGATGAACCGATGAGTCTTCTGAAAAACCTTGGCCGCAAATTCGTGGCCTTGACCAAGCCGCTCGTCTGGCGCTGCGCGGAGGCTTACGACCTGCGCATCAACCGGCATTGTCTCGGATCGGGACGGCATCCCGTCGTGATCCTCGGGGGCGAGGAGCAAAAGCGGAACTACATTCCCAAATCCGTCTATTTCAACACGCGCTCCGGCCGAGTGGTGGTCGGGGCGGACACGGTTTTCGGCGAAGACGTGTGTCTGCTGACGGGCAAGCATATGGGCCGCGCCGAAGCGGAAAAATCGGGCCAGCCGCTGCACGCGGTGCCGGACGAGGGGCGCGATATCGTCATCGGGCGCGGCTGCTACATCGGCAGCCGGGCGATTTTGATCGGGCCCGTGACGGTCGGCGATTTCGCCATGGTCGGGGCGGGCGCGGTTGTGACCAAGGACGTGCCGGCCGGGGTGTTTGTCGGCGGGGTACCGGCCCGGCAGGTCCGCGCGTCGGCGTCGCCGTGATTGCACTTGTTCCGCCTGCCATTTCCGCCGATATCCCCGAACTTCATTTCATGGCCACTTCCGAACCGATCCATCCCCACCGCTATCCGGGCCGCGAGCCGCGGGAACTGCTCCGCCGCCGGCTCGCCAAACCGGAGGTGACGGTCGGCTCGTGGATCCAGCTCGGCCAAGCGGCGATCGCCGAGATCATGGCCGCGGCCGGCTACGATTGGATCGTGGTCGACCTGGAGCACAGCGTGATCTCCCTGCGCGAGGCCGAGGAAATGATCCGCATCATCCGCATGAGCGGCGTCGACCCCCTCGTCCGCCTTTCGCACAACGATCCCGTCCAGATCAAGCGCGTCATGGACGCCGGCGCCGAGGGCCTGATCGTGCCGATGGTCAAGACGGCGGCGGAGATCGCCGCGGCGGTCGACGCGGTGCGTTATCCGCCGCACGGCACGCGCGGCGTGGGTCTGGCGCGGGCGCAGGGCTACGGCACGCGTTTCGAGGAATACCGGGCCTGGGTCGCCAACGACAGCGTTGTGATCGCACAGATCGAGCACATCGAGGGCGTCCGCAATCTGGACGCCATTTTACGCACCCCGGGGGTGGCCGGCTTCATCGTCGGGCCCTACGACCTGTCGGGCTCGCTCGGCGTGCCGGGCGAATTCAACCACCCGGACATGCTGGCGGCGCTGGCGGAAATCCGGCGCGTCGCCGCCCTCCATCCGCACCTGGCGGCCGGCTACCATGTGGTGCCGCCGAAACCCGAGTTGGTCGGGCAACGGATCGACGAAGGCTACCGTTTCATCGCCTATTCGACGGATATGATCTTCATCGGCGAAACCTGCCGGTCCGGCATCCAAGCCGTGCGCGCCGACGGTCCCGACGCCCGTTACCTCCGCCGTCCCCAAGCTTCCTGAGCCGCCATGAAAGAATCCGATATCCGCAATCCCAATACCCATGAGCGCTACCTGCAGCTGGTGCGCGAGGACGCGTTGTCGTTCTTCGGCGACAGCAGCCGGCTCGAGGACACCGCCTGCCCGGCCTGCGGCACGCGGAAATTCCGCGCCGAGTTCGTGAAGTTCGGCTTCACCTACGGCAGCTGCGAATCCTGCCGCACGCTCTACGTGAATCCGCGTCCGAAGATGGGGCCGCTGACGGAGTTCTACGTGAATTCGCCGTCGAGCCGCTTTTGGGTGGAGGAGTTTTTCAAACCCGTGGCGGAGGCCCGGCGCGAAAAGATGTTCAAGCCGCGTGCCCGGCATGTGGCCGAATTGCTGCCCGGCCTGAGCAAGGAAAAGATCGGCGACATCGGGGCGGGGTACGGCCTGTTCCTCGAGGAACTGCGCCGCTTCTGGCCCGAGGCCGATTTCTTCGCGATCGAGCCCTCGCCGGAGATGGCGGCGATCTGCCGCGGCAAGGGCCTCGGCGTGGCGGAAGTGATGATCGAGGATCTGCAGGGTGCCGACGGCACCTTCGCCGTCCTGACGGCTTTCGAGCTGCTGGAGCATCTGCATACGCCGGAGACGATGATCCGGAAGGCGTTTTCGCTGCTGCGGCCGGGCGGCTATTTCCTCGCGACGACCCTGAGCGGCGAAGGCTTCGACATCCAGGTCCTGTGGGAAAAGTCGCGCAGCGTGTTTCCTCCGCACCATCTCAATTTCATGAATCCCGATTCCTTGGCCGGACTGTGCCGGCGGGTGGGTTTCGAGATCGAGGCGGCGGAAACGCCCGGCGTGCTCGACTGGCAAATCATCGAAGGCTGCGCCCAGCGCCAGGAGGCCCCCGTCGGCCGTTTCTGGGAAACCGTCGCCCGCCACGGCTCCGCCGAAGCCAAGCAGGAGCTCCAAGCCTGGATCACGAAGCACCGCTTCAGTTCCCACATGCGCGTGGTCGCCCGCAAACCGACTTCATGAAAACTCCCACCGTTCTCGCGGTCGTCCCGGCCCGGATGGCGTCGACCCGCTTTCCCGGCAAACCGCTCGCCCTGATCGCCGGCCTGCCGATGGTCGAACACGTCCGCCGCCGCGTGCTGCTGTGCCCGCTGGTCAACGATGTGCTCGTCGCCACCTGCGACCGCGAAATCATCGCCGCGACCGAAAAGCTCGGCGGCCGCGCCGTGATGACGGCCAGCACGCACGAGCGTTGCACGGACCGCGTGGCGGAGGCCGCGGTCGGCGAGACCGCCGACATCATCGTCAACGTCCAGGGCGACGAGCCCCTGCTCAGCCCCGATATGCTGGAAAAAGTGATCCGGCCGATGCTCGAGAATCCCGACCTGCCCTGCACGAATCTAATCTCGCCGATCGCCGAAGAGGAAGGGGAAAACCCGAACCTCGTGAAGGTGACCTTCGACCGGAACATGCACGCCCTGTACTTCTCCCGCGAGGCCATCCCCTCCCGTAAGAAAGCCGGGAAGCTGCCGCTCCAACGCTACAAGCAACTCGGCATCATCGCGTTTCGCCGGGAGTTCCTGTCGACCTATACCAAGCTCGCGCCGACGCCGCTGGAAGAGATCGAGTCCGTCGACATGCAGCGGCTCCTGGAGCACGGCTACAAGATCAAGCTGGTGCCCGTGACCAGCAACAGCATCGGCGTCGACACGCCGCAGGATCTCGAGAAGGCCACCGAGCTGATGCGCGGGGATCCGTGGCTGCAGCACTACCACCAAGCTTCATGAGTTCGGATCATCCGGCCGGGAAAAAACTGCGCGTCGGTATCGCGGGCTACGGCGTCGTCGGGCGCCGCCGCCGCCAATTCATCGATCGCCATCCGGCGCTGCGCACCGTCGCGGTCTGCGATGCGAAGTACACGGCCGACGGCGTCTTCGACGACGGGGTGAAGTACTTTTCCGATTACCGGAAGCTGCTGGCCGAGGAACTCGACGTGCTCTTCGTGTGCGTGCCGAATTTCCTCGCGGCCGAGGTGACGGTCGCGGGTTTGGAACGCGAACTCCATGTCTTCTGCGAAAAGCCGCCGGGCCGCGACTTACAGGATCTCGCGCGGGTGATCGCGAGCGAGCGCCGGCATCCGGGTCGCAAGCTGAAGTACGGTTTCAACCACCACTACCATGACTCGGTCCGCGACGCGCACCGGATCGTGAAGAGCGGCGAGCTCGGTCGCGTGCTGAATCTGCGCGGCCTTTACGGCAAATCGAAGATCATCAGCTTCGAGTCCGATTGGCGCACCAAGCGCAACGAAGCCGGCGGCGGCATTCTGCTCGACCAGGGTATCCACATGGTGGACCTGATGCGCATGTTCGCCGGCGAATTCGGCGAGGTGCACAGCTTCGTCTCGAACGCCTTCTGGGGCCACGATGTCGAGGACAACGCCTACGCTTTGATGCGCACGAAGTCTGGGGTCGTCGCCCTGCTCCATTCCTCGGCGACGCAGTGGCGCCACCGTTTCCATCTCGAGATCACGCTCGAGCGCGGCCAACTCATCCTCGCGGGCATTTTGTCCGGCTCCAAGAGCTACGGCTCGGAGACGCTGACCGTGGCGTATGCGAACGAGCATGACGGCGGCGATCCGCGCGAGGTCACGACGCGCTACAACGAGGACAATTCCTGGCGCGACGAAATCGCGGAGTTCGCGGACGCCGTCGTCCACGACCGGCCCGTCGTCGACGGTTCTTCGCAGGAGGCGCTGCGGACCATGGCCTTGGTTTACCGGATCTACGGCGCGGACCGCGAGTGGAAGGACCGCTTTGCGATCGACGACCAGGTGCCGGCGTCCGTGGCCGACCTGATGCGGGAGGCGCAGCCGTGAGCGCGCCGCGACCCCTGGCCGGCAAGTCGGCGCTCGTAACCGGCGGCACCCGCGGCATCGGCCGCGCTATCGCCGAACGCCTGGTGGCCGACGGCGCCACGGTTTGCATCACCGGCGTCTCGCCCGAGCGCGGGGCGGCGGCGGGCATGGATTATCGCCGGGTCGATCTCTCGGACCGGTCGGCCACGGACCGCTTTGCGGCCGAACTCGGCGGGGCCGGCTTCGACATCCTCGTCAACAACGCCGGCATCAACACCAACAATCCCTTCGAGGCGATCAAGCTGTCCGACTACGACTCGATCCTCGAGGTGAACCTGCGTTCGGTTTTCCGGCTTTGCCAGGCGGTCCTGCCCGGCATGCGGCAGCGGGGCTGGGGCCGGATTGTCAACATCGCCTCGATCTTCAGCGTGATCAGCAAGGAGCACCGCGCCACGTATTCGGCCAGCAAGTTCGGCCTCGACGGCCTGACCACCGGCCTTGCGGCGGAGGTGGCGGCGGACGGCATTTTGGCGAACTGTGTTTCGCCCGGATTCATCGAGACCGATCTCACGCGGAAGAACCTCGGCGAAGCGGGTATCCGCGAGCTCACCGCGCGCGTGCCGATGCGCCGGCTTGGGCAGCCGGCCGAGGTCGCGGCGCTCGTCGCCTGGCTGGCGGGCCCGGAAAACACTTTTGTCAGCGGCCAAAACATCGTCATCGACGGAGGCTTCACCCGTGTCTGAACCGTTCATTGTCCAATCCCACCAGGGTCCGTATCAGGTCGAGTTTGCGGCGGGGCTTTTCCCGGGCATCGCCGATGCCGGCCCGCAGCGGCACTACCTCGTCGACGCGAAGGTCGCGGCGCTCTATCCGGAGCAACTCGCGCCGGTGCTCGCCTCGAAATCGGTGCTGCTGATCGAGGCGAAGGAAAGCAACAAGTCGCTCGAGCGGATGCCCGAGTACGTGACGCACCTGCTCGGCCGCGGCATCAAGCGTGGGCACATCCTCGTCGCGGTCGGCGGCGGCATCGTGCAGGACATCACCTGTTTCATCGGGGCCGTCCTGCTGCGCGGCGTCGACTGGCACTTCTATCCGACCACGTTGCTCGCGCAGGCCGATTCGTGCATCGGCTCGAAGAGTTCGATCAATGTCGGCGCGTTCAAGAACGTCGTCGGCACCTACACCCCGCCGAAACGCATTTTGGTCAGCAGCGCGGTGCTCGGCAGCCTGCCCGAGACCGAGATCCGTTCCGGCATCGGCGAGATGCTCAAGGTCCACGTGATCGCCGGCCCGGCGGAGTTCGACCGGATCGCGGCGGACTACGGCCGGATCGCGGCGGACCCGGCGGTGCTGCAGCACTACATTGTCCGCTCCCTCGAGATCAAGCGGGGCATCATCGAGCAGGACGAATTCGACCGCGGCATCCGCAACGTGATGAACCTCGGCCACAGCTTCGGCCACGCCATCGAGTCGGCGACCGATTTCGCCGTGCCGCACGGCATCGCGGTCACGATCGGCATCGACATGGCCAACCATGTCGCCGTCCGCCTCGGCCGCCTCGACCGGCGGCACTTCGACCGGATGCACCCGGTGCTGCGGCAAAACTACCGGGGTTTCGAGACCACGGAGATTCCCGAGGCCGCGTTCTTCGCCGCCATCGGCAAGGACAAGAAAAACACCGACGCCAAGCTGGGGCTCATTTTGCCGGACGCGGATGCGATCCCGCGCCGGGTCGAGTGCGCGAACGACGACACGTTCAAGACCGCCTGCCGCGATTACTTCGCCGGCGTGCGCCTCAGCTGAACCGCGCGATTCCTTTTTCCATGGGCCAACCCAACATCATTCTCATCGGGCCGACCACGTTCGGCTCGGGCGATCCCGCGCCGCTGCAGCGCATCGAGGCTGCCGGCTATGTCGTCCGCCGCAACCCGGTCGGCCGGAAGATGACCGAGGCCGACCTTGCGACGGCGCTCGACGGCGCCGTCGGGCTCATCGCCGGGCTCGAGCCGCTCACGGAGAACGTGCTTGCTCGATCCACGCTGCGGGTGATCTCGCGCTGCGGCGTCGGCATGGAAAACGTCGACCAAGCCGCGGCCCGGCGCCTCGGCATCAAGGTCTTTTCCACGCCCAACGCCCCGACGGTGGCGGTCGCGGAGCTGACCATCGGTGCGCTGATCTGTCTCCTGCGCCGCGTCTCCGCGATGGACCAGACGATGCATGCGGGTGGCTGGGAAAAACTCTCCGGCCCGCAGGTGAAGGACAAGACGGTGGCCGTCGTCGGGCTCGGCCGGATCGGCCTGCAGGTCGCGACCTATCTCCGGGCGCTCGGCGCGCGCGTGATCGGCGTCGACCCGATGCGCCGCGGCGAAGTTGACGGCATCCCGATCGTCTCCCTCGCGGAGGCGCTGGCCCAGGCGCACATCGTCAGCCTGCATGCGAGCGGCAGCGCGGAAATCCTCGGGGCCGCCGAGTTCGCCCAACTGCGCCGCGGGTCTTATGTGCTCAACACGGGCCGCGGCGGGCTGGTGAACGAGACCGCGCTCCAGGCGGCGCTCGACGAAGGCAAGATCGCGGGCGCCTGGCTGGACGCGTTTGCCGAAGAGCCGTACCGCGGGCCGCTGAAGAATTACCGCCAGGTGCTGCTCACGCCGCACGTGGGCTATTCCTCCGACGAAGCGAAACGCCAGATGGAAGTCGAGGCCGCCGACAATCTTCTGCAGGCCCTGGCGGAACCGGCCTGAACGCCGCGCGGCGAATCTCCATGCTTTACGGCCGAATCGATCTTCCGGATACCTACGCGATGCTGTCCGCGCACCCGGTCTGGGCGGAGGCGCTCGCTTGGCTGCGCGCCCTGCCGCCGGGAATCGCGCCCGGGATTTACCCGCTGCGCGGCGAGGCGATGTTCGCCAACGTGCACGGCTACGCGACCAAACCGCGCGCCGCCTGCCGCTACGAAAGCCACCGGCGCTACATCGATCTGCAGTTCGGACTCGCGGGCAGCGAATGGATCGAGTGGCACGCGACGGCGGACCTGCGGCCGACGGACGACTACGACCCCGCCAAGGATGTGATCCATTGGGCGGCGCCGGCGGAGCCCGACGGGCGCGTGCGCCTCGGGCCGCGCCACTTCGCGATTTTCTTCCCGGAAGACGGCCACATGCCGAAGGTGGCGGGCGCTCCGGATGACCGCGTGGACAAATTGGTGATCAAGATCGACCGGGCGTTGCTGGCATGAGTCTCCCGCCCCTTGGCGCGAGGAGCCCGGAAAAAGCGGCCGACCTGCGGAAGCAGGCGACCGTGTCGGGCACCCGATGCGTTTTCTTTTTCCCGTACGTGCCGCCGAGCGGCGTCTCGAGCCTGTTTGTGCGGATGGCGCGGGCGGTGGTGGCGACCGGCAGCCGCGTGCGATTGGTGGACTTCGCCGACGGCGCGATGGCGCGGATGGCGCGCGACGACCGCGGGCTCGAGCTCACGGAGTACCGGCGCGACGGCCGGATCGAAATCGGAGCGGACGAGACGCTGGTGCTGCAGGCCGAACTGCCCGGCAAACTGCGCCGGCAGCTGGCGATCCATCCCGCGGCCCGGCTCGTCGAGTGGCAGCTGCATCCCTACAATTTGATTCCGCCGGCGCTGCCGGTGTTCGGGCACCGGGATTTTCTGCTGCGGCGTCCCGGGCTGTACCGCACCTGCCTGCGCTGGCTGGCGGGCGGGCAGACGGCGGCGACGGTCGAGTTTGTGCGCCAGGCTTCCGCGCAACGGAGTCTCTTCTTCCACGATCGGCCGGCGCTGCTTGCGACGGAGACCTACCTCGGCATGCAGGTGCCGGACCCGATTTTGCTGCCCGTGCCGGTCGCGGTGCCCGCCGCGCCGGAACGCACGGGCCGGACCTCGGGCGACGAACTGCGCGTCACCTGGGTCGGCCGCTTGTACGATTTCAAGGTGCATATTCTGGTGCATACGCTGCGGCGCTTCCGCGCGGCGGCGGAGGCGGCCGGGAAGACGGTGGTGTTCCATGTGGTCGGCGGCGGGCCGAAGGCGGCGCTGTTGGACGAGTTTTCCGCCCCGGCCCCGGGCCTGCGCGTCGTGCGGCACGGCGATCTGGCGGCCGCGGACCTGCGCCGCCTGCTGCTGGAGCAGACCGACCTCGTCGCGTCGATGGGGACTGCGGCGCTGGAAGGCGCGGCGCTCGGCCTGCCGGTGATCTTGCTCGATCTGGCCTATGCGGCGGTGCCGGCGGACTATCGGTTCCGTTGGTTGCACCGGGCCGAAGGCTACGAACTCGGGCACACGATCACGGCGGCGGATTGCGGAGGCGAAGACACCCTGCCGGGCATGCTGGCGGAGCTGGAGCGCGATTACGCCGGGCTGGCGGCGCGGGCCTTCGCCTATGTGCGGGAGCACCATGCGATGGAGGCGGTGGCGGCGCGTTTCGCGACCCTGACGGCCGCGGCCGGACTGCGTTTCGGCGACGTGCCGCCGGAGATCTGGCGCAAGTCCGCCGCGCGCCGGCTCTACGAAAACCTGCGTTACTGATGAATCCGGCGACCCCTCGGCCCCTTCGCTACCTCGACTTGAGCGGCTATGCGTTCACCGGCAAACATGCCGTGATCGATCTCGTGCGCGAATTCGCGGGATATACCGTCGCGCACTTCCAGTTCGAGTTCAACCTGCTCCGGATCCAGGGCGGTATCCGCGATCTGGAGACGGCGCTGGCGGACGACTGGTCGCCGATCCGGTCCGATGCCGCCCTGCGGCGGTTCCGGAAACTGGCCCGGCGGCTGGCGGCGAAGAATTCGTGGACGAACCCGGCGAGCTGGTTCGAGGCCGTCGGCTGGAACTACGACGACTTCTTCAAGGGCCGGTTCACGCCCGCGACCGAGGCCTATCTCCGGGGCCTCGTCGAGGCGACCTGGCGGACCGAGTGGCCCTATCCCGCCGGCGAGATCGGGGCGCTGGAGCTGTTCCGCCGCAAGTTCCTGCAGCAACTGCGGGTGCCCTCCGCCTTCGATTTCGACTACGCGCTGGCGGCGCCGGACGATTTCCTCGCGCGCACGCGCGACTACCTGGCGACGCTGCTGGAGGCGTTCGCCGAAACCGGCGACCACACGGTGGTGATGCACAATTCCTGCGAGCCGTTCAACCCGTCGCGTGCCCTGCGGTACTTTGCGGACGCACGTTCGATCATCGTGGACCGTGATCCGCGGGACGTGTTTGTGGCGCAGAACCGCTATGTGCCGCCGGGCTCCAACGCGAAACCCGCGCCCTACCGGGCCGTGGCGGCAACCCCCGAGGTGTTTTGCCGCCGGTTCCGGTTGATGCGGCGGGTGGCGGCGCGCTCGGCCGACACGCCGGGCCGCGTGCTGCGCCTGCAGTACGAGAACCTGGTGCAGCGCTACGACGCGACTTTGCCGCTGATCATGGCTTTTCTGGGCGAAAGCCCGGCGTCCCATGTGCGCGCGCGGCAGTACTTCCAGCCGGAGAAATCGGCGCGGAACATCGGCCTTTGGCGGACCTATCCGGACCAGGCGGCCATCGCGTTGATCCGCTCGGAGTTGGCGGAGTTTTGCATTGAGTCATAGGGTGATTTCCGATTCCGACTTCGTCCTTCGCGCGCCGCCCAACCCGTCCGTTTCAAACCTCTCCATGAACAACGTCCGACTCGCCCGTTCGATCGTCGGTGAACGCGAAGCAGCGGCCGTCGCCCAGATCCTCATCGGCGACGGCTACCTCGGCATGGGAGCCGAGGTGCAGCGCTTCGAGACCGAGTTGGCCGCGTTTCTGGGCGTGCCGGCCGGGCACGTCGTCTGCGTCAATTCGGGCACCGCCGCCGTCATGCTCGCGACGCAGGCCGTGGTGGCGCCGGGCGACGAAGTGCTGGTGCAATCGCTGACGTTCGTCGCCACCTTCCAGGCCATCCAGGCGGCGGGCGCGGTGCCGGTGGCCTGCGAAGTCCTGCCGGAGACGGCGACGATCGATCTGGCGGATGCGGCGCGGCGGATCACGCCGAAGACGCGGGCGATCATGCCGGTGCATTACGCCAGCAATCCGGGCGACCTCGATGCGATCTACCGTTTCGCGGCGGAGCACGGGCTGCGGGTGATCGAGGATGCGGCGCACGCGTTCGGCTGCACCCACCGGGGGCGGATGGTCGGCAGCTTCGGCGACGTGCAGTGCTTCAGTTTCGACGGCATCAAGAACATCACGAGCGGGGAGGGCGGGGCGGTGGTCTCCGCGGATCCGGTGGTGCTCGAGCGCGTGAAAGATGCGCGCCTGCTCGGCATCGAACGCGACACCGAGCGCCGTTTCGCGGGCCAGCGCAGCTGGGAGTTCGACGTCAAGCGGCCGGGGCACCGCTGCCACATGAGCAACGTCCTCGCCGCGATCGGCCGCGTGCAGCTGCAGCGGTTTGCGGGGGAGTTTGCGCCGCAGCGCGTGGCGCTGGCGCGACGCTACCGGGAACTGCTGGCGCCCATCCCCGGCTTGGCGCTGTTTGCGACGGATCTCGGTCCGATCGTGCCGCATCTGCAGCCGGTGCGTGTGCTCGGCGGCCGGCGGGACGCGTTGCGGGCCCATCTGCAGGCGGCCGGGGTGGAAACCGGCATCCACTACAAGCCGAACCATCTGCTGACGCTGTTCGGCGGCGGGAAGATCCCGCTCCCCGTGACCGAGCAGGTGTACGGCGAACTGCTCAGCCTGCCTTTGCATCCCGGACTGCAACCGGCGGACGTGGAACGCGTCTGCAGCGCGGTGCGGGACTTTTTCCAGCGCAATTAACCGATGAAAACCGTCCTATTGGCAGGGGGGCTCGGCACCCGCATCAGCGAAGAGACCCAGCTCAAACCCAAACCGATGGTCGAAATCGGCGGGATCCCGATTCTCGTGCACATCATGCGCTGCTACGCGGCGCACCGTTTCACCCAGTTCGTCGTGGCCCTGGGCTACAAGGGCGAGGTGGTGAAGGACTATTTCCTGAATTACCACCTGCGCACGAGCGACCTCGCGATCGACCTCGGCACCGGCAAGGTCGACTACAGCCGCCGCGTCGTCGAGGACCTCGCGGTGGAATTGGTCGATACCGGAGACAAGTCCATGACCGGCGGCCGGCTGCACCGGCTCGAGTCGCGCCTGCGCCCGCACGGCACGTTCATGCTGACGTACGGCGACGGCGTCTCCGACGTCGATATCACCGCCCTCGTCGCGTTCCATCGCCGGCACGGCAAGCTCGCCACGGTGACGGCGGTACGGCCCGCTGCCCGTTTCGGCACGATGGCGTTCGACGGCGAGCGCGTTGCCAGCTTCAAGGAGAAGCCGCAAGCGTCCGAAGGCTGGATCAACGGCGGGTTCTTCGTTTTCGAGCCCGGCGTTTTCGACTATCTCCGCGGGGACGACACGGTCCTGGAACAGGATCCGCTGGAGAAACTGGCCCGCGACGGCCAACTCATGGCCTACAAGCACCAGGGCTTCTGGCAGCCGATGGATACGGTCCGCGACCGTGATGTGCTCAACGATCTGTGGCGGTCGGGGCAAGCGCCCTGGGTCCGCAGCAAGTAACTCTCACCTTCATGTTTTCCAACATCTACGCCGGCCGCCGCGTTCTCATCACGGGTCACACCGGCTTCAAAGGCACGTGGCTCGCTTCCTGGCTGCTGCAGCTCGGCGCCGAGGTCGGAGGGCTGTCGAACGGCATCCCCAGCCAGCCGAGCAACTTCGAGGTCCTCGACCTGCAGTCCCGGCTGAAGCACTATCCGGGCGATGTCACCGATGCGGCCCGCGTGGCCGAGGTGCTGGCGGATTTCAAACCGTAGATCGTGTTCCACCTCGCGGCGCAGGCCCTGGTGCGGCGTTCGTACCGCGATCCCGCGGGCACCTTTGCCACGAACGCCATGGGCAGTCTCCACGTGCTCGAGGGCGTGCGCCGGACGCCCTCGGTCCGCGCCCTCGTCATGATCACGAGCGACAAGTGCTACCGGAACGTCGAGTGGATCTGGGGCTACCGGGAAAACGACATGCTCGGCGGCGACGATCCCTACAGCGCCTCCAAGGCCTGCGCGGAACTGATCTCGCATTCCTACATCAAGTCGTTCTTCCAGCCGGCCGAAGGCGTGGCCGCGGTGGCGACCGCCCGGGCGGGCAACGTCATCGGCGGCGGCGACTGGGCCGAGGACCGCATCGTGCCGGATTGCGTGCGCAGCTGGTCCGGCGGCAAGCCCGTGCAGATCCGCAATCCCAACGCGACGCGGCCGTGGCAGCACGTGCTGGAGCCGCTCAGCGGCTACCTCCAGCTCGGGGCGGCGCTCTGGGAGCGCCAAGGCAAGGTGCTCGGACAGGCCTACAACTTCGGGCCCGACTCCACCGTCAACCATCCTGTGAGCAAACTGATCGAGGCCCTCGCGGGCTACTGGCAGGATGCGAAGTGGGAGTACGGGCAGCCGGCCGGCGCGCAGCAGCACGAGGCGACGTTGCTCAAACTTTGCTGCGACAAGGCCCTCGCCGACCTGGCGTGGCGGCCGACGCTGACGTTTGCCGGCACGGTGCAGTTCACCGGCGAGTGGTACCGCCACTATTATTCCGGCGGCGGCTCCGGTATGTACGAACTCGCCCAGAAACAGATCGGCGAATACTGCCGGCAGGCCGAACAGGGGGGCTTGGCTTGGACGCGGTGACTGGCACGGCGGCCGCTGAGCTGGCGGGCGTGGAATGGCGACCGCTGCGCGTGATCGCGGACGAACGGGGAGCAGTCCTGCACATGGTGCGGGCGGACGCGCCGGGCTTCGCCGGCTTCGGCGAAGTCTATTTTTCGGAACTTCGTCCCGGCGTGACCAAGGGCTGGAAATTGCATCTGCGCATGACGCAGCGGCTGGCCGTCCCGGTCGGCCGCATCCGTTTCGTGCTCTTCGACGCCCGGTCCGATTCGCCGACCTCGGGCCGGCTCATGACGTGTATTTCCGGACGGCCCGATCGCTACGGCCTCCTGATCATCCCGCCGGGCATCTGGTACGGATTTGAAAACCTCGGCGACGGTCCGGCACTCATTTCGAACTGCGCCGACCTGATGCACGATCCGGCCGAGTCGCGGATTTTGCCGCTCGATACTCCGGAAATTCCCTTCGCTTGGACCCCGCGGAAACCGTGACGGAAAAGCCTGCCAACGCTGTTCCCGCCGCCGGCGCCGCCCCGGCTGGCACGCCGCGCCCGCCCCTCGTGAGCGTGCTGATGAACTGCTACAACGGGGAGAAGTACCTCCGCGAGGCGGTGGAGTCCGTCATCGCCCAGACCTACGCGAACTGGGAGCTCATTTTCTGGGACAACCAGAGCAAAGACCGGAGTGCGGAGATCATCCAGTCCTACGCCGATGCCCGGATTCGCTACTTTCGAGCTCCGCGGCATACGAACCTCGCGCCGGCCCGGCGCCTGGCGGTCGACCAAAGCCGCGGCGACTACATCTGCTTCCTCGATTGCGACGACAGCTACCTGCCGGAAAACCTCGCGACCAAGGTGGCTTGGATGGAACGCACGCAGGCGGCCGCGGCCTACGGCGGGGTCATCTACGTCGATGAACAAAGCATCGAGCGCCGGCGTCGCCTGCCTGAAGTCCGCAACGGCGTGATCTTCGGGGACCTGCTGCGCCAGTTCGACGCCGATATCTCGACGCTGGTGGTCTCGAGTGCCGTGATCCAGCGCCTCGGAATCAATTTCAGCGACGACATCGTCGGCTCGACCGAGTACGACCTGCTGATGCAATTGGCGGCCACGGAACGCTGCGTGACGATCCCCGAGTACCTGGCCCGGTTGCGGCACCACCGGGGTTCGCTCACCTATTCGCTGATCGGCGATTGGGCCAGCGATCGCAACCGAACCCTGCGCCGCGTGCGCGAGCGTGTGCCCGGCATCGAGCTCACCTATGCAGCCGCCTTCGCGGAGGCGTACGCCCGGGCCGACTATTATCACGCGCGCTGGCTGGTCGCCTGCGGCCGACGGGCCGATGCCCTGGCTGTCCTGCGCTCGATTGTCGGCGCCGGTTGGCGCTATTGGGCGGTTTACTTTGCCCTGCGGGTCTCGACGGGCTGCTGGCACTTCGTGCACCGGCACCTGCCGAGTTCCCGTCAACTCTGACCGTTACCCGGTCCCTTTTCCCGAAACGATGCGTATTTTCCTCACCGGCGGAACCGGCTTTGTCGGTTCCCATTTCGTCAATGCCGCCCACGCCGCCGGCCACGAGGTCGTGGCCCTGCGCCGCAGCCGGAGTGTCCGTCCGCGGGTGGCGTTGGCGAAGTCCCCGGTGTGGCTGACCAAGACGATGGACCAGGTGACGGAAAAAGACATGCGCGGCTGCGATGCCCTCGTGCATCTGGCGGCGGCCGGCGTGAGTCCGCAGGCGGCGAGCTGGGACGATCTGACCAAGTGGAACGTCTATGCGCCGTTTCGGTTGTGCGAGATGGCGATCAACGCCTCGGTGCGGCGGATCGTGCTCTCCGGCAGCATCACCGAGTACGGACATTCGGCCAATCGCTACCGGTTCGTGCCGCCGGCGGCGACCCTGCTGCCGACGTTTCCCTATGCGGCGTCCAAGGCGGCGAGTTTTGTTTTGGCCTACTCCTTGGCGGTCGAGCGCGGGGCCGAGCTCTATTATGGCCGGATTTCCGCCGCCTACGGCCAGGGCCAGCACATCAAGAACATCTGGCCGGCCCTCCGCGAAGCGGCCTTGGCGGGACAGGATTTCAAGATGACACCGGGGGCACAGATCCGCGATTTCATCCGCGTCGACCGCGTGGCGGCCATCTTTGTCGATGCACTCACCCGCAAGGATGTCCGGCCGGGCCGCCCGCTCGTCGAGAACGTCGGTTCCGGGGTCCCCGAAGTCCTGTCCGAGTGGGCTGAGCGGTGGTGGCGGCATTTCGGGGCGAAGGGCAAGCTGCGGATCGGCGCCATGCCTTATCGCGAGAACGAGGTGATGCGCTACGTCCCGGCGGTTTCGGCCCGGATCCGCCGGCTGGCCGAGGTACCCGAGGAAACGGCCGCGCCCCCGCGCCGCCGTTCCTGATTTTTCGTTTCCCAGGCAAAACCCCACCGCCATGGCCAACGCGCTCATCAGCATCGTCATGAACTGCTACAACGGAGAAAAGTATCTCCGCGAAGCGATCGACTCGGTGCGGACCCAGACCTACCCGCATTGGGAACTCGTGTTCTGGGACAACCGTTCGACGGACGGCAGCGCGGCGATCGCGCAGTCCTACGGCGACGACCGGATCCGCTACATTCTGGCGCCGAAGCACACGACGCTGGGCGGCGCCCGGCGGCTGGCGGTCGAGGAATGCCGCGGCGACTTCATCTCTTTTCTCGACACCGACGACATCTACCTGCCCGAAAATCTCAGCCGGAAGCTCGAATTCATCGAACGCGAATCCGCGGCGGTGGTTTACGGCGGCGTGATCTACATCAATGAACACGGCACCGAGCGCCGGCGCCGGTTGCCGATCCACCGCAGCGGGATGATTTTGGACGCGATGCTCCGGCAATTCGAGACCGACGTCCCCACGATGATGATCCGGCGGGCGACGTTGCTGGAGACGAAGCTGAATTTCGACGAGCGCATCTTCGGTTCCGAGGAGTACGACCTGCTCCTGTTGCTGTCCGCCACGCACCGGTTTGCGGTGGTGCGGGAGTACCTTTCGAAACTGCGGCATCACCGCTCCTCGCTGACGTATTCGGTCATGGAGAAATGGTCCGCGGACCGGATGCTGACGCTGGCGAAGCTAAAGGAGCGGCATCCGGGGCTCGAGGATCGCTATCCGTCGGCCTTTCGCGAAGCCTATGCGCGCGCCCACTATTACCGGGCGCGCTGGCTGGTGCAGGAAGGCCGGAACGACGAGGCCTGCGAGGTCCTGAAGCCGCTCGGCGCCGTCGGTTGGCGTTACCGCGGCCTGCATCTGGCCTTGCGGATTTCGCCGGCGTTCTGGAATTTCATCCATGGCTTTTTGCCCAGTTCCCGCCAGCTGTGACCGGCCAGCCGCCTCGGTCCACCCTTTGAACCCATGAAAGATTGGATTGCCGCCTACGCGCACGCGCAGAACGAAGCCCTGCTCTCGGTTTCGCCCGCCGCCATCGAACGGATCGTGCAACGCTTGAAGACCGCGGTCGACGAGGACCGCCAGATCTTTGCCTTCGGCAACGGCGGCAGCGGTGCGAACGCATCCCATTTCGCCACCGACCTCGGCAAAGGCTCGTCGGATGCCTTCGGCAAGCGGTTCCGGGTCCTGTCGCTCAACGACAACATCCCGTGGCTCAGCGCCATCGCCAACGACTACTCGTACGAGGATGTTTACTGGCGGCAATTGGACAACTACGCCCGGCCCGGGGACGTCGCGCTCACGATGTCGGTCAGCGGCAATTCCCCGAATGTCGTCAAAGCCGTCGAGTGGTGCGCGGCCAAGGGCGTGCACACGATCGCGCTGCTTGGGGGCGCCCGCGGCAAGGTCGCGGACCTGGCGAACGACGTCATCGTCGTCGACTCGCGCCACTACGGCCGGGTCGAGGACGTACACATGAATATCTGCCACATCCTCTGCTACGCGTTCATGGAGAAACTTAAGGCGTGAATCCGGGCGCGCGTC
>JACCDS012441187.1_pt1 | contig 19546 bp, 16 predicted proteins | sample 7446441 | NCBI WGS metagenome assembly JACCDS01 (sample SAMN15323445, study PRJNA562643) | freshwater metagenome | isolation source: river surface water | place: USA:Blue River Watershed | collected 2017-08-17
ACGGGAGCAATTGAAAAGTTCGGCAACGCGTTTTGCAAGACGGATTGATTCAGACATGAACGCCAACATAAGTAGGGTCCGCTATTGTAAGGCTGATGCTGGATTTCATTGAGGGATGGGATGGTGCCATGCCCCCCGTGAAAGTCCGCGCCGTGCGGGCGTTCAAATGAAAAAATCCTCTGCGTCTCAGGGGCCTTGAATACGTGGCGGAGTCGGGAAACCTAATTGTTGCTCCCGACCAGAAATCTATATTTCAGGCGCAAGCAAATGCCCAAAAAAATGGGCTTTACGTGCTCCAGTCAATCAGACCGGAAACAACTCCCGCGATAGATTTTCCGCTACCGGCCAGAAACGGGATTTTTTGGCATTTAAAGCGACTCCATGTAGCGCAATGTGAGCCGCTTCCTAAATTTTCGAGGATGCAAGACTTAAATACGTATGGATTTTTCTTCGTGGGTAAACTTTCTCCCCACGACATATCGCTCATTGTCTAGCCCAGGGGAAATGTCAGTCGTAGTCATAATTATCTGATGCGCAACGTTCGACATAGCAGAGTGTTTCGCAATAATTTTTTGGAAATTATAGCTACGCTCCTGCTCCATACCACCGTCTTCGACACCATCGATAATGAGAAGCCTTGGATAGCGGAAGTATGCGTGTTCAAGTGATGCCAAGAGCAGTGCCAAATGAAAACCATGGCGTAAAAAAACCATTGAACTCGCGGAAAATTTCTTTTCTTATCAATTGTCAATTGGTTAGCGCCAAAGTCGATCTCGATCAAGTCTGCGTGAGCAAACTCATCTTGTCGCAAGAGATCTTCCTTAAGAATAATTTTGAGTTGCTCAGCCACCGCCATATAAGCTGCAGCTTGAAGCTTTTTCTTATTCCTAATTACAGCCTGAATTCGCCCACGGATAGCCTCCAAATCTGTTTCCCACTTAGTCATTCGTTCGCTAAGCTGCGCGAGCAAATCTGCGAGCTTCTTTAGCTCCAAGGCGTTTCTAATTTCTTGTTCCTTCGCGCCAATTTTTTTGGCAACCTCTTGCATTTGCAATTGCTGCGGAAACCTCCAAGTAGACTGATTTTGCTTGAATCTGGTCTCGAGTAATTTCAGCTCTTGTTCAGCAGCGGGAATGTTGCGATTTAGTGCGTCGAGATCCGCGAGTTGCTGTTGGCGAATTTTTCCGCTTTCTTTAAGCTGCAACGTTAGTTCGTTCCGCATGCGGGCAAGGTGTGACTTGGCAGAGTCTTGCGAAATGGAAGATTTACAAAGCGAGCAGGTCGCATCTCCATCATGCTCCGACTGCAACTTTGTGAAGCAGCTCGGGCAGAAAGAAAATATCGCTTTACCCATATACGATTCGGCGATGGAGGATTCCTCAAGGCTTAATAACCTTTCTTCCATCTCGTCGATGAAGAGTTCTGAATCAGCAATTTCCGACTGTAAGTCGAACTTGCCTTGTTTAAATTTTGAGAGAGTACTATGAGCCTTGTTCAATTGCTCACGCAAATTTTTATCTTCTTTCGAAGACGAATTTTTTTTGGTTGCTGGGCTGTGGTTAAGCTCGTCCAATTGTCGCATCAGGGAATTTATTTCCGATCCAAGTTCTTGAATTTGAGAATTTAAGAAATCAAGCGTTATCTGAGCCCCAGACCTACCTAGTGTGTTATAGATTGTTTTTATGCTAGTTCGGAATGCCGCCGCTTCTTTTTCCGCCTCTGCTTCTTTCAGCCGCAAGTCGTAAAGTTCCGTGGAGTCGACACCAAGCAAATAATCGCCCACTGCCGCTCGCGTAATTCCTCTGTCAAATCGATCATATCTAAAGAGATCGGAATGGGGAGTCTCTTGGTCCGAATAAATCAAGCGCAGCAACTGGTGAGTCGTGATGTTTGATCCGCCGTCTCCACGAAGTTCCGGCATCTCAAGAATCTGAAAAATTACCTGCGAAAGACTCTTTTTCGACTCGCTTCGTTTAAAAGGATAGAGCTGCCATTTAGAGGCACCTGCTTCCAATGCTCGCGGCATTGCGCCCCAGAAAATGGCAAGCGGGCGCATAATTTCTGCGCTTACATTGCGACAAAGGGTGATGATTGTGTTATTGGCCTCGACCTCTAAATAGACCGTGTCGCACAGAAGCGCCTCACTGTTAAAGCTTATGTTCTCAGCACCGAGAGCGAAGGCAATAAACCTGACTGCGGTAGTTTTTCCAGAACTATTCTCACCCGCAATAACATTCAGGCCTTTATGAAACAAAATATCCACCACTGTGTGGCCGTCTTTCTTTACGACCAAGTGATTTACGCAAAGGGTAGGTTTATACAATGTCATAGCGGTATTCTATGAGGCGCGAGCGGTGCTTGAGACCCTTGTCGCCATTTGCCGGAATATCAAGCAGATCGCTCAGAATAAATTTTCCAATAGTGGTTTGGCGCGCCCTAAATCTATCGACGGCGGCCTGAAACGTATCGGGAATCTCAGATATATCTGAATGAATAAGATCACTGCTAAAGGCATCATCTTTAACAAATTGAGCTGCGATAAGGCCGCTTAATGCCGCTACAAAGATCGGTCTCATACGCTCAAAAGCTGCTCTAATTCCAGGTGCATTGCGGTAGGGATTCCCGGTCTCTTTTATCGCGTTCCGAATATTTCGGAATTCAGTAGGAAAGATAAAACCATCCATTTTCGAAGGATAGACGAGGAAGTAATCTGCAATACGTGCGGCGTCTACCGACAACTGTACAGATCGCTCTTCCGCCGCACGCAGTATTGCCATCAGTCGGATTGAAGTATGGTATGGATCGAGTGCTTGATCGTAAATCAACATGAATCCCACCTGATGTAGCAGTTCCCCGCAAGAAAATAGACAAGCGCTTGAATATCCATCTTATCCAGCATTAGCGGGTTTTCCTCAAGCATATCTAAAGCAGGTGAAATAACCTTCTCAAGCATCGCCATATCTACCACTGCGCGCGCCGCTCCTTCATCGACTAACGGCATAACTGCTTGTTCGTATCTGATGACGATCTCTGCCATTAGGAAGCTATAGATAATCTGTGCAGAACGGGAACCCTGTTGTTTCATGATGGCCTTATAGGCACTTTGCTTCCGAAAGAGAGCATCTTGGATCAACTCATTTCTGCCTGCCGCGGTGAGCTTTTCTTGCAAGCTGCGGATATCAGAATTCACAACATTGGACATATAGTGCCCAAGCTTCTCCGTCCATTCCGTAAGGGATTTATCTGCTTGAGTTTCTGCCATGTATTGCTGCACTACCTTTGTCATTGCGGTCGTAACTCGGGCGTTAATATATATATTTTTATTAATATCCCTAGCCGCTAAGTCGCCCGAGACAGAATTGTCCGCAATCGTCAGAGTACCGGAATTCATTTGCGACTATTGTTTTTATTGATATCTCGACCGGCAATGTCCCCGCCCGCTTTATTTCCGTTAATGGTTGTCGCGTTCTTCGATTTGTCAATCCATATCTTTAAAACAAAACCACTAATAAGCCCCCCAACGAAGCTCAATATTTCAGAAAAATATTGCATAAATCCCCCTTGAAGTTTGTTATTAGTGAAGTGCGTTGTTCCTCAACAGCACCAGATTATCATAACCCAAGAATATGATTAAGGCGATCTGTTGGCAGTGTGTCGGCTGAATCTCGATCGAAGAAGCCCATCTTAATTCGCAGAAATTGTGCTTCGCAATACTCAACCTACCGCGGTCCAATAAGGCGTGCGAGGAGCTAAATTTCCCAATTGCGAAAAAAAATGAGAAAAGCATCCGACATCATTAAAATTCATACCGGATTTGCAAGTCCAGAAATTACTTGATAGCTGAATCAAAGGAAAAATTCATTTACATTCATCTACCATTTTTATTATTTGATCAGAAATAATATAGCCTTTGTAAAGGTTCGACTGAGACCCTTGTTCTTGATCGTCTGATTCCAACAAGAAAACAATGTTGTTGTTATTCCAAACCCTCTCCGATAACGACACGGCATATCCTGTCGCTGTGTGTCGTGAATTAACTGTAAAATGAGAACTTAAGCTTTCCCATTTTTCTGATACGCACGCAGTGAACTCCTTTGCACTTTTTTTACTACTGTATTGTGCATAGGGCTTGTCTTTACGCAAATCAGAAATTGATGCACATCCTGCAAGAAAAATAACTAAAGGAATCGCGGCGCACAGATAAATTTTCATTTAAATATTATTTATAAAATAGATTTTACAAAATAAAAATATCACTCGACTGCAATTCATTTGCAACTCCGATTTGAACTATTTCCACCATCTTTCCTTTACCAACGCCGTTAGAGTCGTAGTACAAGATGCCTACTGCTTTGTCATAGACTAGAAAGTCATCTTTGTCTTGTTGAACAAGATTGTCTATCACATAAAAATGACTTGCAATTTCATTCACATTTTTTAATTTCAAAGCGAATTTCGAATCTAATCCAATAAAATCAATACCGGACGAAAAATCAACAATTACATCACTATTGGTTTCCGAGAATTTTTCAGTGAAATAAAAAACATCTCCTCCACCTCCTCCAGTTAGCAAATCTTTTCCTTTGTCACCATAGATCAGATCATCTCCCTCACCACCATCAATTGTGTCGCCACCAGAATAGCCAATCAATGTGTCGCTTCCCACACCCCCATTAACTGAATCATTACCAGACAATGCCAACTTAAACAACTTTACACCATCCAATTCCAGTGACTTACTGAAAATTTTTACGCTATTTAAATTTGTTACTTGATAATAGTACTTATTATCATTAGTGTCATAAACTTCTACGCCGTCAATTACTCCAGTTGCACTTCGATTTTTCAAACTAATCGACATCTTTCCTATAATATCCGTCCAAATCCCATATTTGTAATCAATATAATCTATTTCAGATATTGCTATCTTCGAGTTAGTTCGAGTTTCTATATAATAGTGATATCGCACGACGTCGCCATCACTCTCCTTCAAATCTACTATTAAAGATTTTTCCGTATTTCTTATAATCTTATTGCCAACCGGAAAAAATCGCTTTATAAATTCGTTGTGCTGAGCGATTTTTTCTATTCCCAAATCGCTTTTTGTCATGTCGACGGAATATTCTCCAATTTGCACCAACGCCATTTAATCTCCATTCATTCTATTTTAGTGACGTCAAATAAAAATGAATTTTCTGAACCAGGAAAATTCTTCGATCTTTCAGCTTTGTAATTGTCAAGTCACATAGCTGCGTAGACACTCCCAACCCCAATCTGACGCTGCTTCGCGATCTGTTTCATACCCATTCCTTTGTCGCGCAGTAGCTTTACTGCAGTTCGCATACCGTCGTTCATCTTGCTTGGACGTCCCAGCTTGACTCCCTGCGCTTTCGCTCTCCGCTGTCCCGCTATAACTCGTTCGCGGATCAGATTTCGTTCGAACTCTCCAATCGCTGCGAAGACTGAGAAGATCATTCGTCCGCTGGAAGTGCTCGTATCCATGCTCTGCTGCTGAAAGAACAGATCGATCTTCAACGCATGGAGCTTGCTCAAGGCCTCGATCCAGTTCTGAAGACTGCATCCGCGTCGATCAATGTTTCAGCACCTAACCATGTCGAATTTGCGCGGTGTCGCTGCTTTGAGCATCGCATCAAGTGCTGGACGATCACTGCATCCCTTAGCTCCAGAGATCCCCTAATCAACGGATTCTTGATAAATCCTATACCCAAGTCGTTCGCAAAGACAACGAAGTTCTTGGAGCTGATTTTCTGCTGTTTGCTTATCTGTTGAGACTCGTGCGTAGATCGCAACGACTTTTGACATACCAAGTCCTTTCAGATGTTTTGAAAGAGACTCAGATCATGATGACTAAGCGGAGATGCGAATCGCTCTCGGTCGCAAGCTGAACTGCTGATACACATGCGTAGAAAACATGTGTTGAAATGAAAAATCCCGACCTTCCTAAGTATTTAATTTCTAAGGAAAAATCGGGATTTTTATGTTCTGGCGGTGGAGGTAGTCGTCGCCTAGGTTGTCTCAAGTCGCTTCCCTGATAACAGCGAATTTTGCAGGGAATTCCGGGATTTTTCAGACCCAAAAACGGTAGAACCAAGTCCAAAGCCGCGCCCTGCCTAGCTTTTCCCGGTGTCACTCCGTCGAATCGCGCACATCCGAACAGGGAATTTCAGGGAGCGGATTTTCCCTGCAAATCCGAGCATCACGCCTCTTTTCTACTAGAAAATCAGACCTCAAGTTCCCCCCTCCGCTCCGGGATGAAATCGGATCAATGCCCATAATCGTTTTGGTCATTTCGCCAGCCCAAATTGTTATTTATTAAACAATAAATTTTTGATTCGATGTCCGATCCAGCACAAATTATCATTGACAGTGCATTTGCCATTACTGCAATAAAAAAGGTTAAAGTGTTTGGAATCCAACTCCGATGAATCGGTTTCAGTGGAAACTTCGCTAGCGAACCAGACTGCTTGCTGTTATGGGTGTCGCAGAAACCATAAGAAAATTTCAAGAAAATTAACTGTTGTGGACGAAAAAAAATTGAAGGGAACTTTTCCACTCATGACGTGCGCAAAGCAATTATTGGCTGGCCTGCCATGATAGGCAGACTCTTTAATACACTTCGATTCCGGTTAGAGGCCGAGGAAAAGGAGTGGCGCTCGCTCAACGAGCTACGCAAAGAATTGCAACCAGCACCCTGGCAGCGATGTCTCGTGCAAATGGCAGGTAGCCCGTTGAGTTGGTGTCTCTCCATCTTTGGCTTGGTGTCTTTACTAGCACTCGCAGCGGCATTGATTGAATCGAAGTACTGGGTCGTCATTGATGTGTGTGAATTTGAAGTACAAGATCAGATAGCCTATTTTTCCGGGTTGTGGTCTGTGCAGACGTCCATTGTCGCCTTGGTGTATCCCATAGTCATTGCATTCGTGACCTTGCTCGTGGGTCGTGCGGGAAGTACTAGGGCGGCACTGCACGTTTACCTCCATGACTCGACCTCGCTAATGGCTGGACTGAGTGCCTTGCTCTTGGTAGCTGAAATGGGTCTACAGTATTTTTGGATCCCGTATGTTGATAAAACAACCCTAATGAACTGGATCGGGCTAGATGCTGTCTGGTTCGCGTTCAATATCGGCCTAACGATTTACTTCCTCTTTCGCACGTTCGAATTCATGCAACCTGCCCGGCGATTCGAAATTACACATCGCTACGCAATCAATTTCGCTTGGCCAAGGGAAGCGAGGTTTCATCTAGCCAAGCATATTTTCACTTCAGCAGTAGAAGGTAACCTCCTACCAGGCCCAAGTTACGGCACCGCCAAAGAAGGAGAGCCAAGCGTCCTGGCGGGATTTAGAGGGCTTGACTCCGGCGTTGCTGCAGTAAAGCGCGAGCAGAACGATAGGAAGCAATTGCTCGATATCCGATTCAGACTCCTCGCTTGGGTAACTAGCCGCTGGCTAAAGCGTGCCAAAATCCTTAGTTTACAAATGCCCAAAGAAGTACGAGGTACCAGCGATGCACTTCTTTCTTTTCCCTTGGTTCCGTTCGACAGCTACGAAGGGAACGCGCCAATCTGCCGAATAGAAGGAGGGGTTACGTTAACGTCCCTCGAAAAATTAGTAGTTCGATTATCTTTTGTGTTCGGAACCTGGAACGACGAAAGTATCAAGATAACTGCAAATGACATCCTAGAAGATGCACAGGCTGTTGCAATTGACGCATTGCGCACCGGTGAAGTAGAGGCATTTAAAGACGCTCTTAATCAAATGCTGGACCTCTATAAATCGCTTTTAGAGGCTAGCCAGATCAAAGATATCAATGGTAGACCAGCAAATTTTGCACAGTTGTCAGACCGTAACCATTGGTTTGAAGAACCTGTCTATAAAGTATGGAGCAGACGTTTCGTCGATTTATATGAGATTGCGACTAGCAAGTTGTCAATCAGCGATGACTATGTTCGTTTCCTCGCACATGTTCCTAACCGAATGTTTGGTGCAGCACAAGACTCAGCCGCACCAGAGATCGCAGAACACGCAATTCTCTTAAGCCCAATTCTTCTGAGACGCTTGGAGGATTGGTGGGTACAAACCGTAGAACAGCAGGGCCAGGTTGAGCATAGCCCTTGCAACCCTGCCTTCCTCCGCCCCCCATTTCAAGGAGTACATGACAAGGCCTTGAGAGAAATTATTAGCTCTTGGGAATCACTAAAGAATGATCGAATTCTTCCTAGGGATGAGGACAGGGCAAGCTGGTCAGTATTGCAGCAATCTGCCCGGCACTTCGAAGCCCATTTGTCCCACACTTTACTCTCTCTCTTCGACTGCGTTCTACGTGGCGACCAAAATGCGGCGGAGTGGTTAACAGACATTTTGATGAAATGGCATAGTCAACTTCAGTTTAGATTTAACGAAGTTCACAACTTCTTTCTTCGAAAGCAACACCTTATTACTATCGAACTTATGTCCAAGGAGTGGACTGAAGTCGAGCAGCATATTCATCTCGAGAGTTATGGCGTGTCGGGGACGATCAATCCCTTAGCTGTTCTTGCAGCTTGTCTAAATAATCTTTGGAAAGACACTTGTTGTGTAGCCATCTACATTCTTACGATCTGGGCCCGGGAATGCAATTGCGGTAAATCATTGCCGGCAATGATTGCAACAGAATTAGTATCTGGCAATTCACCCAAAAAAGGCGGACGCGTTGTCTGTGACGATAAGCCCTTTGACAGCGTCGATGATTTGTTGATGTCGCTACTCCGACAGTATTTTGCTGATGGTAAATACAAGACGGGATATCGGAAGCGACTTGACAAATACGTCGAACGAATCGCTGAGCTAGCCAAATCGGAGATGATCCCGGGACGTATTTACTCGAGTTTTGGTGCCGATGATTTGGATTCTGTAAGTGATGGCCAATTATTGGTACTACTTCTTGTTTTCACAAAAAACTGGAAGCCAGGTCATGACATAGTAGACCTGATAAAAGATTGGGCCGGCACTGCCGATTACAAAGCGAGGGAATTTAAGCGACTGCTCGACGCCTGGAAAACAAGACTCAACGAACCTTCATTCGTCGAGACGAAGGAAGCGTACGATTGCTTGACTAGCAGACTTACTGCCGGCGCAAATCCGGACTTCGAGGAAGCGCGCGCGAACGTCAATCAAGCAATTGAGCAATTGATTTTTTTGTTGAACGAAGTACGTGTTGAAGCACTCGTGAGTGCCTCACCAAGCGCTCGCCGATTGAATGAAATCAGCCGATGGGCCTCAGCAACGGGCTTCGCAAAGGAAACAGCTGCTTTCCCGTTGCCATTGTTCGACACAATTACGTACGTGGCCGAATTACTACCCGAACAATCCCTCGTAATCAAAGGTATAAGAAAAGGTGAGCTTACTGATCCACTGATGGACGACACAGCAACAAATGAGTCTGATTGGTTTTCTCATACGATGAGAGAATATGTTGCAGCTTTTACACTTAATTCTACTATTTCTCAAATAAATCCTGAAATCGTATCGGTCACTACGCCAGAAGCTTACTGGGCACGAATTCAGAGATTCGCCAGAGATATGCGACAAGATGGCTTGCATCCGATCTTGATATTGGAAAGCCCAACGATTCCTGAATGGATATGGGATTGGGCACATCCGCCTTTTGATGGTACAAATGGCGACATACCGGATAACCTGATCGTGAGCCGTAATAGCGAAGAATCAGCCCCGGGTTATCAGTGGAGCTTTAATGACATACCAGTTTTTAATGCTCCGATTCCACCTGGCGCTTCGATTCTTACTGTTCGAGAGGCTTTCGAGCGAATTGAATTCACAATTTTTCCTGAAGGAAGCTTTGTGAAGACAAATACTACCGCTGTTGATGGACATCCGGAGCTAGTGGATCTCATTTTTAGTTGGCATGTGCGAGTTGGAGTTAAGCTCTTTCCATCCGTGCGACTTTCTTACAACAAAGTTACACAGCGCCGTCGGCCGCACGCGCGGTCTTAGAATCTTGATCGCCGTTAAGAGAAAGAACAATGTTCATCAAAATCATCTGAATTAATACATCCACATCCTTATCGAAAATCTTACTATTCCGAAGCTTACAATTCGAGCAATGAGGCCATTTCAGAAATATATTTCAGATATTTGACATAACGTCAGTTCTTGTCACAAACGGCAAATGCTGATTGCTCAAATTTTAGGCTCTGAAGTGTGTAGCGTTGCGATAGCGATTCAAAAATCTTTAAAAGAAAACTACCAAACTCAAAATTTATCCCTGCCCCAAAAACGACTTCTTTAACATAATGCCAGGCGAGCTTGCAGCCTGGAGCCACCAACTATACTTTTCTTCGTTGGTATAAATGCACCATGGGATGGAATCCGCGATGCCTTAAGTCCTGATACAGTCGTGTTGAAACGCCATCGGTCGTGACTCATTACGCTAGGAATTATGATTAGGATAAATAAAATTAAAATTTCGGAAATCCATTCATGATGCCACCAGAGGCACATCTCCCCGCCGAGGAACCTATTAAAGCGCTTGGAATTTTCCAGGTAGTTTGGCTTGCTATGGCAGTCTTTGTGGTTTCAGCGGGATATGGCGCACTGGTTCCGCTGTTTCCGGCTTGGCTCAAGCAAATAATGGCCGATAGTGACGCAATCGAGGTGGCTAAACATATAGGGTATTTGAGTGCGGCGTACAGCGCTGGTGTGTTGATCGCGGCCCCACTGTGGGGAATGGTGTCTGATCGGCTCGGACCGATCCGAGTTTTGCTTGCAGGGCTGGTAGGATACGTTCTCAGTGTGATCGCATTGCTTCGCCCGGATTTTTTAGGAATTACTGGCGTGTACGTCATGCGGTGGACTACTGGTTTTTTTGTGGCCGCCGTCATCCCTGTGGTGTCCACCATTGTTGCACGGTACACACCACCCATAACCCGCTCACGCCATTTCGCATGGCTGGGAGCGATGTCTCTGCTGGGCTTTCTTTTCGGTCCTGCGTTTAACTTGTTTCTTGAACGAGTCAATCCGTGGATTTTTGCTCGCGGCCTTCGTCCGTGGCCTGTAATCAATACCGTGATTCTTGCCTCGGCACTGCTGGGAGCAATAATCATGGTTGGAGTTGCAGCAACCCTGCCGCACGATGCTCCTACCGAAAAGTTGAATGAACCTGTACCCAGTATCCTGGCGGAACCATCCAGGCCTATTATTCTGTGGTTGCTCAATGCTACCGTCATGTTTGTATTGGCCGGCTTTGAATTGGGATTGGTGCTGGAAGCTGATAAAAACTGGTCTTCACAAGACATCTCGGTGATGTTTGCCGAATGCAGTCTTGTCATGCTTCTGATTGATGCGTTGTTGTTTTTCACAAACCTTCTTGATCGAGTCAGCCCGCGCCGGATATTGCTTGCAGCGTTGGTCGTAGCTATTGCAGGATTGGGGCTTCTGGCTTTCGATACGTCTGGGGAATGGCGGTACGTCGGTGTCAGCCTCACTTCCGCTGGAACCGGTGTGGCACTGCCAACCATTTCCTTTTTGGCTGCCGGTATATCTCCGTCGCGATTAGGTACAGCCATGGGCGGCTTGGCTGCAACTTCGGGCTTAGGCCAGACGTTCGGATCGGCACTCGCTGGTTGGCTATTTCCCGTGTCGGCTATCAGTAGTTTTGCATGGCTCGCAGCACCGTTGGTCATAATTTCGGGCTGGCTGAGTTTGGGGCTCGACAGTTCGCTGCGCTTCAGTTTGACCGAACCTGCCAGAATCATCGATAAATCAGAAGATGAATCTCAACCCTGACGAGAATATCGTGGGCGTAATAACCCTTAGACACAGATGATATGTATATCCTTTCAATCGTTAGGCTTTAATGAATCCGATGCATTCATCCATCGAATTACTAATCGATCACTGGAAAAACGATCCGTATGCGACTTACCGCACTTGGTTCTTGTGGGAAGAACGTCTTAAGAATTTTCGCTCTATACGGCGTGGCATTGGTCAAGTCGTACGCGATATTGAGGCCGGTACCTTCGGCAACGCATACCGGGGCTCGTCGCTCGAAACAGTCATCAGTTCGATTGCAGAGCAGCGCCAAATTTTCAAAGGCGCGGACCATGCGTTCCTCTGGAAGCCCAAACTTCGCATCCCGGATATCTATGAAAACAATGGCAACCAGCGCGCTTTTGGTCAGCTGCTGAACACCTGCGATTGTTGCGACACTGCGGAAGCAATTATCGAAGCCATCCGGCTGATCGAAGGCTTGCAGATTAAGGGACTGGGACCGGCCGTAGCCAATTTGCTTTACTTCATCCACCCCACCATGGTGCCGCCCTTCAACACAGCGATCGTGCGTGGGTATAACGAGCTCACAGGTAGCAACGTGAAACTTGGCCGTTGGGACCACTATCTTGCTATGCGCGAAGGGATACTGCAGCTTAACGAAAAATATCGCGCCAAGCTGTCCAATGACTTGGGGGCTATCGCGGGACTACTATTTGACGTCGGAAGCAAGCGCTACGTCGCGCCCCCCTTGCAGGACAATCAAGCCAGTTTGCAGGCCTGGGAAGCTGACTTGGAGAAAGTTAGAGAGGAAACTGCTGCGCAACACAAACAGTGGGCGGCCCAGCGCGAAAGCGATACCACGCATACCGAGGTACAGGGATGGCTTCGTGACCTCGGATTAGCTTTGGGATTCCGCGTCTGGATTGCCTCCAATGATCGTAGCCGTAACTATTTAGATGGACGATTGGCCGATGGATGCATGGACGAATTTCCGCCCGAAGTAGGCACTGCAGCTGATGCAATTCGCTTGATCGACGTTGTCTGGTTCGAAGCTGACGCCGATCATGTAGCCGCCGCCTTCGAAGTCGAGCACTCGACATCAATTTACTCGGGCATCGTCCGTATGTTGGATCTGGCTCTCGGAAGCCCGTTTGCGGCGAATGGCACCCTGTTTCTGGTGGCTCCCGACGAGCGACGTGGCGAAGTCGCACAACAATTAAGGCGCCCTGCGTTCAAACGGATATCGGAATTGAGCATACGTTACTTGCCCTACGGTGAGTTACGCACCCACCGGACAGCAATTGCTCGCTTTGGCGTCGGCATCAAGCCCTTGGTAGAAATTTCTACCACACTTTAAGTCTTGTCCGGGGCGGATTCTCTATCACGCCCCGATTTCGCGGCGTGCAGCAAAGTTCGCAGCTCGGGTTCATCGAGCGTTTCCTTTTCCATCAAGGCGGTAGCTGCGGCCGTCAATTGAGGGCTAGCTCGCTCCAAAATGTCCAACGCTGCCCGGTAAGCTTCTTCGATAATCTGTTTCACCGCACGGTCAATTTCTCGTGCAGTTTCCTCGGAATATCTGCTCGCAGAGCTTGGAGCTTGCTGGAAATCCAAAAACATCGGGTGCTCGTCGTCGAAAGCGACATTTTGAAGACTTGGATCCATTCCATAACGAATGACCATGCTGCGAGCAATACTGGTCGCCTTGACCAAATCGTCAGCAGCACCGGTAGACAAATGCCCGAAGACCACCTGCTCAGCTGCCCGCCCTGCCAGCATGACGGTGATCCTGTTTTTCAGCTCTTGCTGTGTAAGGATAAATCTGTCTTCGGTCGGGCGTTGCATCGTGAAGCCCAACGCGTGCACGCCCCTGGGAATAATCGATACTTTGTGAACCGGGTCAGCTTCCGGAAACGACATCGCCACCAGCGCGTGGCCGATTTCGTGATACGCGACATATTCGCGCTCTTTGCCGCTCAGCAGTCGCCGCTTTTTCTCCAGGCCGGCGATGATGCGCTCAATAGCTTGCGTAAAGTCCTCCATTGTCACCTGCTCGGCACCGCGCCGCGTCGCTAGCAAGGCAGCTTCATTGGCGAGGTTGGCGAGATCGGCCCCCGAGAATCCTGGTGTCAAGGCGGCCAGTTGCTCGCGATTGACATCCTGGTGAAGCGAAAGTTTTTTAAGATGAACATCAAGAATTTGGCGACGCCCCACCTTGTCGGGACGGTCCACTAATACTTGCCGGTCAAAACGCCCGGCGCGTAGCAAGGCCGGATCAAGAATTTCCGGGCGATTGGTGGCAGCAAGCAAAACCAGCCCAGACGAAGTATCGAAACCGTCGAGTTCTGAAAGCAGCTGATTCAGCGTCTGCTCTTTTTCATCGTGGCCGGCAATACCGTAGGCGCCCCTCGCTCGTCCTAGTGCATCCAGTTCGTCAATAAAAATTATGGCGGGTGCTTTTTGCCGAGCTTGCTCAAAAAGATCTCTCACCCTGGCAGCACCTACACCGACAAACATTTCAACGAATTCAGAACCACTAATCGAAAAAAATGGCACGCCGGCTTCCCCGGCAACGGCACGAGCCAGCAAGGTCTTGCCGGTACCGGGCGGCCCGATAAGCAGCACGCCTTTGGGAATGCGTGCGCCCAAGCGACCATAGCGCTTTGGGTCTTTGAGAAAATTGATAATCTCTTGCAATTCCTCTTTCGCTTCATCGACGCCTGCCACGTCCGCGAATGTGGTCTTAACGCCCGTTTCTACATAGACCTTCGCCTTGCTTTTTCCAATCGACAGGAAGCCTCCGCCGAGCCCTTCCTTACCCGCCATCTTGGTCACTGCAAATCGCCAGAATGCAAAGAAAATCAGCATCGGGATTATCCAGCTCAGCAAATCCTTGAAAAAACTGCTGTGAGTGACGCCGGAAAAGACCGCATCATACTTCGACAAATCCTCCGCCAATGCCGTCTCGACCCGGGTGGTGACAAAGCGATCACGGCCATCCTTTAGCGGCTTTTTCAGTGAGCCTTCGATATAGTCGGGGTGGACGGAAATCTCTTTGACGTTGCCCGACTTGAGTTCCTGGACAAAAGCGCTGTACGGTAAGGGTTCGACCTTTTGCGTTTCCCGCCAAAGATCCTGAAGCCAGACAATCGCAAGCATTGCGAATGCCGCATACCAAATATTGATTATTGTTTTTCTATCCAATTCTTAGCTCCTCGTTTGGAAAAGCCTGTGGCACCTCATGCGTCCCCACCGATAGGACGGCAAATCCCTTGATACGAATCGGCCACCGAAGGTCTCGAACGGGCAAACGTTCATTTCAACGGTTGCCGACTGGCGGACGTTCACCCAGAATTACCTGAATCTTCTTTAATTCGCTTCCACGGCGCACGGAAAACTCTGCGCGCGTGCCAGGCTTCAGCGCGGTTGTCTGGGTGATCAAATCATTCGAATCGACGATCTTGTTTTCGTTAATGGCAACGACCACATCGCCCGTCCTAAGGCCCGCTTTATCAGCTGGACCATTCGGCTGTATTTGCATCAGCGCGGCTCCAGCCCCCGCAGCCGAGGACTCCTCGACGATGACATCGCGTGTCCCGACACCGAGCCAGCCGCGCCGGACTTTGCCGTTGGCAATGATTTGCTCCATGACTTGCTTGGCCAAACTGACTGGAATCGCAAAACCAATTCCTTGAGAACCACCGCTTTTGGAGAAGATCGCTGTGTTGATCCCGACTAGATGTCCGGACGTATCAACCAAGGCACCGCCAGAATTTCCCGGATTGATCGCCGCATCGGTTTGAATGAAATTCTCGAACGTATTAATGCCTAATCTGTTGCGGCCGGTCGCACTGACGATACCTTGGGTGACAGTCTGTCCAACGCCAAACGGATCACCGACGGCCAAGACGATATCGCCGACCTGAATCGACGAAGGCAGAGCAAACGTAATAGGCTTCAATCCTTTGGCATCAATTCTTAGAACCGCAAGATCTGATTCAGGGTCGGTCCCCATCACGCGTGCGTCGGCCACCGTCCCATCCGGGAGCATTACCGCAATTTGGGCAGCATCTTCGACGACATGGTTGTTGGTGAGCAGATAGCCATCAGCGCTGACAATCACGCCAGATCCCAGACTGGTCTGCTCGTTATCGCTGGCCACTTTACGTGTATAGATATTGACCACCGAAGCAGCAGCTTTCTTTGCAGCCCCTCTGAACCCGATAGCCAGTTTGGCGGGTACGCTGCCGGGAGGTGCGGATGAGGCGACCGGCGTCTCCTGGATCGAGACTACCGCTGATCCCGGCACAGTGGCATCCACCGGCGCAAATGCACGCCAAGCGATGATGGCTCCTGCGGTTACTGCGATCGCCTGCGCAAAGACGATCCACAGCCGCCATGCCAATGCGGTCCTTGCTGTCATGTTGATTGTCCTTTTGTTTTTATTTTTTCAAAAGTTCAAGCACTGCCGCGGCCACTGGTTCAACCAGGGAAATTTGGTTGGACGCGTGCTCAATAGTATCGCAACTAATAATTTGTCCGGCACCGGCGTCGATCAATCGATCATAGGCATCGTCGGCAAAGAGGGCATGAACGGCCACGCAGATCGGTGCAGCTATGCCCTGTCGACGGAGCTCGGAGCAGACCTCGATCATCGTTCGCGCGCTTGAGACAATGTCATCGATGATTACAGGAGTCCGGCCGGACCATGGCGCAAAATCGGGCACGTCAATATCGACCTGCCGGTCGCCATGACGAGTTTTCTGCAAGACGACGAACGGCACACCCGCACCGGATGCCACCTCCGACACCCATTGTTCACTTTCACTGTCCGGCCCGATGACCAACGCGTGGTTGACATGCTGTTGGATCCACCTGGCCAGTGCCGACGCCGCATGCACTACTCGGGTGGGTACCTGATAAATTTCACTTAACGACTGGTAGCGATGCAAATGGGGATCGACCGTTATCAGGCCATCGATGTGCGACGATAATAGCCGCGCAAAAATCTTCGATGTAATAGCCTCGCCGGCATGAAAACGCTTGTCTTGCCTCATGTACGCGAGATAAGGCGCCACAAGAAAGACGCGCATACGGCCGAGCTCGCGCGCCGTGTCGGCGGCAAACAGCAAGGGCAGGACCTTCTCGTCAGGGCGAACCAAACTGCAAGCGATGATGATATCTCTGCCGGTAAGCTCTTCATCAATACGCACCATCGATTCGCCGTCGGGGAACCGATGCATTTCGATCCGCGACGCTTGAGCACCAAGCACTGACGACAGTGTGATCGCAAAGAACTCAGCTTCCGGAAAATACAGGACGATGGGTGCAGGAGCATGCATAGTGCTCGCCTCTTTCCGCTAGCCGCAGCAGCAGCCACCATGCCCCTTGCCACTGCCGCAACCACCAGAGCGCGCCGATTGACTCGACATGGCAGTGTTTGGGATTGCCTTCTTCAGCAGTTTCCCATCGTAACCTGCATCGGCGAGCGCAGCCTCAAGTGCCGGTACGTTTAATCCATTACCTTCAATACGGGCGGTACCATCGCTTAAGCTCACGCCAACGGAGGAAACGCCCGGTACTGCTGTCAATGCCTTCGTCACAGCGTTTGCACACGAACCGCATGACATACCGTCGACCTTCAGATTAATGCTTTCCATGATTTTTCCTTTCCAGTTAAATCCGCGATGAATAATGTGCTTGCCCTGACTACATCACGCCGATTCTTCAAATTTCAAGCCAGTTATTTACCCTGCCGTCGCAATTTCAACGATAGAAGAGCGGCTTTGAACAAAATGCAGCGCATATGCCAGTTCACCCGGTGCCATCGCGTGCAGTACATAGAGCGGCTGACCTTTCGCGACCCGCTCGCCGAGTCGGACCAAACAATCGACACCTGCAGCGGGGGATTTCGGCGCACCGGCCAGTTTCGCTGCGCGGGCCAATAAGCGGTTATCAATCCGTGCCACCACGCCCGCCTCAGCCGCGACGACCTCGGCCGTATGCAAGGCCGTCGGCGGCTCACGAAGTCCGCCTTGCTCATTGCAGATTTCGATAAATTTCTCCCATGCCCGACCGCTGTTGAGTACTTCTGTGGCCCGTGCTAGTCCCTCACCTGCCGCACAGGCACCGCCGAGTTCAAGAATCTGCCCTGCCAGCAACAAAGCTCTGTCGCGAAGATCTGCCGGTGCTTGTGGCAGCCGCTGCAAGACTTGGAGAACATCCCTAGCCTCAAGCGCCGGGCCAATGCCGCGCCCGACCGGCTGAGAGCCGTCGGAAATGCACAAGGCAACTTGGATCCCTATCTGTCGGCCCACCTCTACCAATCGCCGGCCCAAGGTTTCGGCAGCCTCCGCCGAACGCACTTTGGCCGTTGGTCCCACAGGAATATCAATCAGCACATGCGTAGATCCGGCAGCGATTTTCTTTGACAGAACCGACGCGACCAATTGACCTTCGCTATCCAGATCCAGCGGACGTTCGACCCGGATCAGGATGTCGTCTGCCGGACTGAGGGCAGCCGCGCCTCCCCACGCGATGCATCCGCCTGCTTTTCCAACAACGCGTTGCATGGTGGCAATGTCTAAATCCACCGGCGCCAGCACCTCCATGGTGTCCGCGGTGCCCGCGGGCGACGTAATTGCACGAGATGAGGTTTTCGGCATGCACAGGCCACAGGCAGCGACAATCGGCACCACAATCAATGTGGTACGGTTCCCCGGCAACCCGCCAACGCAATGCTTGTCAACGACCGGGGTGACACCCCAGGTCAAGCGTTCGCCGACCTCAATCATGGCCTCCGTGAGCCACACCGTTTCGTCCAGATCGAGTCGGTCTCCTGCGCATGCGGTAATGAACGAAGCCAAATGAATATCCGAATAGAGGCTCTTGGAGATGTCCTGAACAATTGCCTCGCATGCTGCTGCAGTGAGCTTGTGACCATAGACTTTTGCGCGCACGTGGCTGAGCGAATCCAGCGGCGGCGCATGCGATACGGTCAGCAGCACCCCGTGGCTTGCGCCAAGCGCCCTCCAGCCCGCCTCCGATAACCCCGCCTCGCCATGGCCGAGCAAGTCATTCATCACGACATTGAGGGTCGCGATAATTGAGCGCCTGCCAAACGTGACTCTTACCCGGCTCTGGGCTTCAAACCCCTCGGAGCGGCAAACGGGGCAGTCCTTGTGCATGTAAATTACCGGCTCCTGATAGGAGTCGATGAAAATCCTTCGTGCTCGGAGCGTATAAGCCTTGGCAGTAGTCATCGCAAGCAATCAATCGAGAGGGACAGTTTCGAGATAGTCCGGAACCCTGCAATCCCAGTGCAGTTCAGTCTCAATTCGCAGGCGCAACGCGTCTGCTGCCGCTGGTTCGCCATGGGTAATGAAGGTGGTAGTCGGAGCCTGGTCCGGCGCAAACGCTTTCAACCAGTCGAGGATCTCGCCGGCATCGGCGTGTGCAGACAAGCCGTCGATACTGGCGACCTCGGCTCGGACAGGCACCTCGTCGCCGTGAATGCGTACGAACGGTTCTCCTGCGAGAATCTTTGCGCCCCGCGTCCCGCCCGCCTGATACCCCGCAAAGAGGATGGTGTTGCGGCGATCCGGCGCGAATGCCTTGAGGTGGTGAACGACCCGTCCCCCGGTCGCCATACCGCTGGCGGAGATGATGACCATCGGCCCTTTTTTGGCGCTTAGGATTTTTGACTCATCCGGCGAATTCACAAAGGTCGCGGCATGGCACATTGCATCACATTCTTCGGG
>JACCDS010613943.1_pt1 | contig 19544 bp, 19 predicted proteins | sample 7446441 | NCBI WGS metagenome assembly JACCDS01 (sample SAMN15323445, study PRJNA562643) | freshwater metagenome | isolation source: river surface water | place: USA:Blue River Watershed | collected 2017-08-17
ACTTCAGACTCCAACTTCTTCTGACGAGCCTCTGCCCAAAAAATAATGAAGCCACCCACAATGAATGCGGTTGCCACAGGAATCGGAGAAAACAATGCGCTCTTGATATATTTACCAAACAACAAAGCCAAGACAATCGCTGGAATGGTGGCGATGATCACATTCACGGCAAAACGTTGTGAAGCTCTTCTTGAAGCAATACCAGTGACCACGCTGATGAGTTTTTGACGGTACTCCCAACAAACTGCCAAGATCGCACCAAATTGAATGATGACCTCAAAGGCCTTGCCCTTGTCATCATTGAAATCCAATAGGTCACCCACCAAAATCAAATGACCCGTTGATGAAATCGGCAAAAACTCAGTAAAACCCTCTACCAAGCCCAAGATGACTGCTTTAAGAATTAAATAGATATCCATGGCGTGATGATATGGGGTTTATTCAAGGGTCGATGAATTTTCAAAATTACTCTTTACATCTAACTGGTTAAGGCACCCAATTTTCAAGGGCTAAGTTAGGCACTCTTTTAAATTCTTTTAAATTATTAGTAACTAAGATTAAGCCCTGACTAATTGCGTGAGCAGCAATATGAATATCATTTTCACCAATGATTTTCCCTTTTTTCTCTAAAGCTGCCTTTATTTGTCCATAGTGTTGTGATGCTCTCGCGTCATAAGATAAAACCTCAAGATGACTAACAAAATCTTCAATAGCCTCTAAATTTTTTGCGATATTTGCACTTTTTTCAGCACCATAAATCAGTTCAGATAAGGTGATACTGGAGATAGCCATCCTACTGGCATTGGCATTGAATATTTTCAATACCTCTAAAGGTCTTTTCTTTAATACGTATATAACAATATTGGTATCTAGCAAAAACTTGATCATTACAAGCTTTCTCTTTTAGAGACTAGTTGGACTCCTCGTTCATTCAAGAACTCTTCAGTAACAGTTGGTCCATTCATGAAAAAGTTATCCCAAGTATTCTCAATTGGAGTAATGATTCTTTCTCGGCCTCGAATACGCACAACAACTTTCTTAACCTCATCAGGTAAACGTGCTTCAGCCGGCATTCTCACTGCTTGAGTGCGATTATTGGTAAATACAGTTGTGATTGCTATCGTCATGGATATCTCCTTGTATATAGCATAAGTATATAGCATTCAGAGCATCATATGCAAGTTCTATAAAAGAAGGGCTCCGAAACCCATACTATTCGTATCTCAAAGCCTGAATTGGCTGCATCGATGATGCTTTGCGCGCAGGATAGTAGCCAAAGAAAATGCCAATCACCGCAGAAAAGCCCACGGCCAAAATAATCGACAAAACAGAAAGCTGCACAGGCCATTCCGCCAACTCAGCAACCAACCAAGTTCCCAGGCCTCCCAATAGGATTCCGAGCACACCACCGATGGTTGATAGTGTGATGGCTTCCACCAAGAATTGCGACAAGATATCCTTGCTTCTGGCACCAACAGCTAAACGCAAACCGATTTCTCGAGTTCTTTCTGTAACCGAGACCAGCATGATGTTCATGATGCCAATACCACCCACCAATAAACTCACTGATGCAACGGCAGCCAACAGAATGGCCATCACTTTGCTGGCAGCTTCTTGAGCCTGTAGTATTTCTGTCAAATTACGCAAAGAAAAATCATCAGGCGTATTGCCTGTTAATCGATGTCGCTGACGCAATAACTCTCTGACTTTGTCTTCAGCTTCTTTCATATCAGCGCCATCTTTGGATTTGATAAAAATAGAACTGACTCGTCCAATGCGCCCCTGTAAAGCGCCAAAAATTTTATTGCGTGCGGTTGTCAAAGGAATGATGACGATATCGTCTTGGTCTTGGCCCATCATGCTTTGACCCTTACGTTCCAGCAAACCAATCACCGTGAAAGGCACGCCGCGCACGCGAATGATTTGATCCACTGGATCACTGTCACCGAACAATTCTCTAGCCACTGTTTGACCAATGATCGCCACCTTACCTGCACCAGACATTTCACCGGCTTCAAATAAACGCCCACTGATAAGCGCCCAATCACGAGCCTCAAAGTATTCTGGGGTGGTTCCAACAATCGAAGCCAACCAATTCGAGTTACCCCACACAATCTGCCCACTACCTCTTTGGGTTGGAGCAGCCACTTGGATTTCTGCAATCTCACGCATCACAGCCCAAGCATCATCCTCCACCAATGTTTGTGCCGTGCCGGTTCCACCGCGAACACCTGCGGTGGTTACTGATCCAGCCCACAGGATCATCAAATTAGAGCCAAGACCGGCAATTTGTTCTTTGACACGGGCTTGCGCCCCACTGCCAACCGCAATCATCACAATCACCGCTGCTACGCCAATGATGATGCCGAGCATCGTCAAACCAGAGCGAAGCTTATTGACCTTGAGAGCTTGAAGAGCGATGGATAAATTCAAGACAGTCCTCCAGGTGAACTGACTTTTTTGTTAGGACTGTCATCAATGATCTTGCCATCTTTGAAGGTGATGGTGCGCGACGCATAGGCTGCCACATCTGATTCATGAGTGACCACCACAACCGTCATGCCTTGCTGATTGAGTTGCGTTAAGAGTGCCATCACCTCGGCACTTGTTTTAGAGTCCAATGCCCCCGTAGGCTCATCAGCCAAAATCAAATCTGGATCATTGACCAAGGCTCTAGCAATGGCCACACGCTGCTGTTGACCACCAGAGAGTTGCGCTGGAGTGTTCAGTAAACGTTCACCCAAACCCACTTGCTCTAAACGTTGCTTGGCATGTTCGTAACGTTGTTCTTTACTCAAACCTGCGAGAGGACCGACTCTGGCATACAGCAATGGCAAAGCAACGTTTTCAATCGCGGAAGTTCTGGCCAATAAATTGAATTGCTGAAAAATAAAACCAATCCGACGATTGCGCAAATCAGCCAATTCATCACTGCTCATATTGGCAACATCCTCACCACCCAAATCATAGGAACCACTACTCGGTTGATCCAAGCAACCAATCATGTTCATGAAGGTTGATTTACCAGATCCTGAAGCCCCCACAATCGCAACAAACTCGCCCTGCTCAATGCTGACTGATACACCATCTAAAGCATGAACCGTTTGCTCGCCAATCCCATAGGACTTCACAAGCTGATGAGTTTTGATCACAGTCATGAAAGGATGAATTAAAAATTAGAACAGTCTTGGGCCAGCTGGTCTTGCACCAGAAGACTTGGATGCACCGGTGATACCTGTGATGACCAAGTCACCTGACTTCAACTCAGTTTCTCCGCTTTCAGATGGCAATACCTCACTGGCATTTCCGTCACTGAGACCTAAGCGCACTGTTTTTTGTACCGGCTTATCTTTCAAACCTGATTGATCCAAGACCCACACCTTGCGAGTCATGACCCTTGGGCCAGCGCCCATTGGTTTAGCGCTCGCCGGCTTATTAGCTGAATTAGCACCAGCTGGTCCACCACCAGTTGATCTAGCCCCTGATTTATTGTCAGCCGCAGATTCAGTATTAGGCATTTTGAAACGTAAAGCTGCATTTGAAATACGCAACACTTTTTCTTTTTGCTCAGTGATGATTGAAGTATTGGCCGTCATTCCTGGCAAGAGTTTTAAATCAGTGTTTTGCGCACTTAACAGCACGGTGTACGTGATAACGTTTTGCACATTGATTGGTGCTTTGCGAACTTGTTTGACCTTGCTTTGGAATACCTTGCCCGGGAATGCATCAACCGTAAAGGTGGCCGTCATACCCTCAGTGATTCGACCCACATCAGATTCATCGATTGCAGTTTCAACTTGCATATCTGCTAAATCTTGCGCGATGATAAAAAGCTCTGGCGCCTGAAGGCTGGCTGCCACTGTTTGACCTCGCTCGACACTGCGCTTGACCACCACACCATCGACCGGTGAACGAATCACGGTGTCATCTAACGCTTTCTTGGCCATGGTCAAAGAAGCTTTGACACTTTTATAAGCACTCAAGGTTTGATCAAGAGCCGCTGCAGAAATGAAATTCTTTTCAATCAAGCGCTTGTTATTGTCATGATTGCGTTTAGCTAAGATGTAATTGGCTTCTGCCTGCTCAAAGCGTGCCTGCCATTCACGGGGATCAATGCGCGCGATCACTTGGCCTTTTTTAACCACGTCATTGAAGTCCACATAAATCTCTTGAACCATGCCAGATACTTGCGTACCCACTTGCACAGATTTCACAGGATTGAGCGTGCCACTGGCACTGATGGTCACAGCGAGAGGCCCCTCTTCTAAGGCTACTGTTTTGTATTGCGGACCACCCCAACCAAACACTGATGCCAGAACTTTATAAACCAGCACCAACAAAATAATCGCAATTAACGAGATGGTGATGCGACGCAACCAGATGTGGGCTTGAAATAAGGATTTAACCTTCGAGGTAAAACCTCTCATCGGTCGCAGAACTTTTTGTAAAAAACTGCTTTCTTCAATCTTCATGGCTGCATGTCTCTGGTCAATTTATTTATAAGGGTTTTATACCTATCTAGCTTAAGTATATGGTCATCTGACAATCTTTATCAGACCTAGATCAAAGCTTAGCTAAGTCAATGGTTTTTTGGGCCAAAAAAAGGCAGGACAAGAGTTGGAGGCCCAATTTATCAAGGGAATATCCCTTAGAAACTGCAAATCAGACTTTTTTGATGCAAAATGACACGATGAAATCAAAAAGCATGTCCCACACCCCTATTGCACTGGCAGTCGTCTTAGCCCTCGGTTCATCATGGAGCTCATCCAGCAGCGCCCAAAAAACTGCCCTGGGTCCACCTCAAATGAAGGTTGTTGCTGATGCAACAGCAATAAAGACTAACAATTCAAGCACTCAAAATCCTGTTGGAGCTACTGCTAATGCAGAGACCTTGGATCTATTAACTCTTTACCGGGAAGCTGCGTCAAACGATCAGGTTTTCAACGCTGCTAAATACAGTTTCATGGCTGGCAAAGAAAAACGTTGGCAGGGTCTATCTGTCCTATTGCCACAGGTTGTTGGTAGTGGTAATGAAACTAAAAATGATTTTTACAATCAAAGCACCGGCAGACGGAGTAATGATTTAATGTCTCGAGGCTGGAACGTCAGACTTACTCAACCAGTATTTAATTGGGATAAGTTTGAGCAAGCCCGTCAAGGAAACCTGAACGCAACCATTGCAGAAGCTCAATATGCTGCAGCAGAACAAGATTTGGTGATACGCGTTACAGAGGCTTACTTCAATGTTTTGAACGCGGAAGATTCCTTGAATTTAGCCAAAAACAAAAAGGCTTTGATTGGCGAACAATTAGAACAAGCCAAACGTAACTTTGAAGTCGGCACAGCCACAATCACAGATACTCACGAAGCACAGTCTCGCTTTGACTTGGTAGTAGCTCAAGAACTAGCTGCAGAAGCAGACCTTGTGATCAAACGGGGTGCCTTAGAACAGATCACAGGCAAACAAATCACTCGAGTGAAGTCATTGAGTGACTCTGCCAGAATCGAAACAGTGGCCAAAGATAGAAAAGTAAAACTTAAAAAAGGTGAAAAACCTAAGAAGGTCAATGTTGAGAGTGCCTTAACTGTCACGCCTGGTCAAACAATGCAAGATTGGGTCAACCAAGCCAGCGATGTGAGCTACAACATCATTGCAAGCAAACTTTCTTATGATGTAGCCACCAAAGATACCAAACGTGCTTACGCTGGTCATGCACCATCGGTCGATTTTGTGGTCCAACGTGGTTATGCCGACAATGAAAGCACCATTCCTCAGGACGGCACCCCTTTTTCATCCAGAAGCTACTCAACGCAAGCGATCATTCAGCTGACAGTGCCAATTTTCTCAGGTGGATATAACCAATCCGTGGTTAGAGAAAAAGCGGCCTTGGCCAACAAAGCATTGGCTGACTTAGAAAATACCCGTCGCTCTGTTGCTCAAACCACGCGTCAAGCCTATTTAGGCTTTAACAATGGCTTGGCTCAAGTCAAAGCTTATGAGGCAGCAGAGATTTCAGCGCTGAGTGCCTTGGAATCAAACAAGCTAGGCTACGAAGTGGGTGTGCGCATCAACATCGATGTGCTGAATGCTCAAGACACCTTGTTCACAACCCGCAGAGATTTAGCGAAGGCTCGCTATGACACTATCTTGAACGGCCTCAAGCTCAAAGCTCAAGCAGCGGTTCTAAGTGATGAAGACCTTCAGGCTGTGAATGCTTTATTGAAGTAAGCGAACAAATAAAGACTTCAAGTCGAGTCACTTAAAAGCCAAGTATTTGATTAACATGCTTGGCTTTTTTAATTTGATGCAATCATTTTTTCAAGTACTTAACCAGCATGAAATGCCAGTACAACGCTCAAACAAAGACCAACTTGAATAAACGACAAGCCCACCATCCACTTAATCAGATCATTTTTCAATTCACCTTGAGAAAACAGTAGTTTTGCCTCCAACAACTGCAAATCAGTTTTAGTGGCTAGGTTTTCAAAAGGATCTGCAATAAATTTCATTAATGTTTCAGCGGTTGGTAACTTAGCTTAAGCTGCTCAGCAGCAAGTTGCAATCTTTTATCGTATGTCCATACTTTACATTTTGATATTGAGGCTGAAGCCAGTAGATGAGTATCTACAAATCCAATTCCTTTGGACATTAGCTTATTTTTTTCAATAAAGAAAAGCACTTCAGAAATATCAGCAACCGCGGACTTTGGTAAATCGTTGAGCAATTCTAATTTTTGGATTCTTGCTTTCAGGCTACCGCATGCTATTTCACCAAGAACGAAGTCGTGCATCAACACTCTATTGCAATCTAACAAAACTACTAAGTCTAAATCAGAAGAATTGAAATGATTTATCCAAACCGACGTATCAACAATGACCACAATTAAGGCCTTCTTCTTGGTATTGCTTTAAGTTGGGGCTCAGACCCCCCTAAGGAAGCTAAACGCCTTGCACTTTCTCTTTGAATTAGAGCTGTTAGAGCTTCTTTTAAGAGTAAAGATCTATCATTCACACCACTCATTTTTATAGCCTTTATCAAAAGTTCATCATCAAGATTTACCGTAGTTCTCATGACCCCCCCCTAAGTGATATGCATCAATAATATCATCATTTGATGTAATTTTTGATTCAAATACTTGGTGAGATACGTATAAATTTTAAACCTAATGAATAACCTTCTTATAAAAACTAGTATTAGTTTTTGGCCTTCAACTTGGCAAATGCCTCAGCAAAAGCAGTATTTCCTACTGGTGCAGATGAGCCTTGCTGTCTTTGACTTGAGGGTTTTGCTGAACTTTTGGCACCATAGTGATTAACTCTTTCGCCAGCTTGCGAACGAGCCGCAGTATTCGATGGTGCAGAATCATTCAACTTCATCGTTAAACCAATACGTCGACGCTTCACATCAACCTCAAGCACCTTCACTTTAACTACTTGACCAGCCTTCACCACCTCATGAGGATCTTTGACGAACTTATCAGCCAACGCAGAGACGTGCACCAAACCATCTTGATGAACACCAATATCAATGAATGCCCCAAACGCTGCTACGTTGGTCACAACGCCTTCCAAAATCATGCCCGGAATCAATTGATTGATATCTTCCACGCCGTCTTCGAAGGTCGCTGTTTTAAATTCTGGTCGTGGATCACGACCAGGCTTTTCTAACTCAGCCAAAATATCTTTGATGGTGACAACACCAAATTTGTCATCCACCAGCTTTTGAATCACATCATTGGCGGCAACATTTTTCAGCAATTCTTTATTTCCAATCACTTCAGTCACTGCTTGACCCAATTGCTTCAACATCTTTTCAACTAATGGATAAGACTCAGGATGCACAGAAGATTGATCCAGCGGATTATCACCACCACTGATACGCAAAAATCCTGCTGCTTGCTCAAAAGCTTTATCACCTAAACGTGGCACTTCTTTCAAGGCCTCGCGATTATTAAAGCGTCCCTTACTGTCTCTGAAAGCAACAATATTTCTGGCTAAGCTAGCATTCAGACCAGACACTTTAGACAGTAATGGTACAGATGCAGTATTTAAATCAACACCCACAGCATTCACACAATCCTCTACCACTGCATCCAAGGTTCTAGATAACTGGAATTGATTCACATCATGCTGATACTGGCCCACACCAATCGCCTTAGGTTCAATCTTCACCAACTCCGCCAATGGATCTTGCAAACGACGTGCAATCGACACAGCACCACGAAGTGATACATCTAGCTCAGGAAACTCCAGAGCAGCTAACTCTGAGGCAGAGTAGACAGAAGCACCCGCCTCTGACACCATAATCTTCTGCAAAGTATCTTGATCATTTTTCTTTGCAGATAAAAGCTTCATTAAGTCTCTCACCAAGCGATCAGTCTCACGACTGGCGGTGCCATTACCAATGGCCACCAAAGATACCTGATGTTTGACGCACAAAGCACCTAAGACTGCTAAAGAACCATCCCAGTCTTTGCGTGGTTCATGTGGATAGATAGTGGAAGTTTCTAGTAACTTGCCTGTGGCATCAACGACAGCAACCTTACAGCCCGTTCTAATTCCTGGGTCAACTCCCATCACCACTTTCGGGCCAGCGGGAGCGGCCAATAAAAGTTCGTGGAGGTTGCGTGCAAAAACTTTGATCGCTTCCGTCTCAGCCGCTTCACGCAATTGCGTGAACAATGCCATTTCTAGCGACAAAGACGTTTTTACACGCCATGTCCAACGGCACACCTCTGCTAACCACTTATCTGCCGAGCGACCCAATGACTCAATACCTACATGTTTGGCAATCATCACTTCACAAGGATGAGGCACCAAAGCTTCTTGAGAGTCTTCTAAAGACAACTTGAGTTGCAATACCCCTAACTGACGTCCTCTAAAAAGCGCCAAGGCGCGGTGTGAAGGCACCAAACGAACCGGTTCAGAGTAAGCGTAGTAATCACGGAACTTTTCTTCTTCCGCCATCTCTTTACCATCAACAACTTTGGATGTCATCAAACCTTGTGACCATAAGAAGTCACGAAGCTTGGCTAGCAAAGGTGCCATCTCAGAAAACTCTTCGGCCAAGATATCTCTGGCACCATCCAAAGCTGTTTTAACATCCGGCACCAATGGTTTGCCACCATGGACACTCTCATCACCCGCTTGAGACTTTTTAATATCCTCAGGACTCAGAGCTGCATAAGCAGCAAGATCAATATTGATATATTTAACAGCTTCAACTTGAGGGTCCAAAGTAGGATCGGCAATCAAAGCACGAGCCAAAGGCTCTAACCCTGCCTCACGCGCGATCATGGCTTTAGTTCGGCGACGAGGCTTATAAGGCAAATAAAGATCTTCCAAGGCTTGCTTGGTATCAGCAGCCCCAATAGATGCGATCAAAACATCGCTTAACTTGCCCTGTTCATGAATTGATTTCAGAATCGTCACGCGACGCTCTTCGAGCTCACGTAAATACAGCAAGCGTTCTTCTATATTGCGCAGTTGTGTGTCATCCAAGCCACCAGTGGCTTCTTTACGATAACGCGCAATGAATGGAACAGTCGACCCCTCGTCCATTAAACCGACAGCCACCCCAATTTGCTGAGGTCGCACTTTCATTTCTGTGGCGATTTGGTTGTTAATGCGCAAAGCAATCTGCTCTGCTGATTCAAGAATCAACTCAGACATGTATTAACTTTTTAATTATTATTGATAAGTATGCAAATGAAATTTATAAAAAATTATTTGCCCTTAAGCAAGTTGGGTAACTTTCCCAAGAAATCTTTAGCAACTAGAGAATTGCCATAATCAGAGTAGTGGTCACCATAGCTATACAAAAATTGTCCCTCTCTAGAGATCCCACAATGATTTTTTTGAACATCGCAAACTAAATGTGTAGGATCATAAATAATCAAACTAGGATGCTTATCTTGAAGCGTTTTTATCCATAAGCGATAGCGTTCATTAGTATTCATGTGTTGTTCATAAGTCATGCTGCACAAAGAGTTTTCTTTGCGATAAAGAAATTGATTCAAAAATTCACTTTTAGTCATGCCGCCACTAATACAACTCTTGGGGTCTGGGAATCCTGGATGATCTACCAAAAACATCACTTTCTTTCCAGCTTTTTCAAGAGCAATAATGGCGTTACTAACGCCTAACAGACCTTCATCGAACAATGGGCTTGCATCCAAATCTGCTTTAGAGTAAATCTCACCCAACAAAAAAATAGACCTAGCTGCAGGCGCTAATAAGACGACTTTCACATCCTCATTTTTAACCAATGCATCCAGTACATAGTTACTCTTACTGGCGTTTCGCCCTTTTAATCTTGGAATATCGCCAAGCATTGGTATGGCATTACCAATCATCATCCACCTAGGACCATCTTGATTGACTGCCTCTCTAGCCAAGCCATAAAAAATGGCCTCACCCTTACTATCGCCCCAGACTGCATAAGTGGCTTTTTTATCCTTAGGGGTAAAGCAAGACTTCAAAATTAATTTAGCTTCTAAGGGGATACCACAATCATTGGACCAGCGACCCCTATCAGCCCCCATCGATAAGGAAGATGGATCAGCATTCAGCATGCCTGAATGCCTTGATTTAATTCCTTTGGTTTTATAGACAACAGCTCCTGCAATACATAGACACAACATCAATACTGATAAAGTAATAATTAAGGGGCGCTTTGATGAAGAATGGCGAACAGGCTTTTCTATCAGGTAATACGTCAAAGTAGCTAAAACAATACTTAAAACCACCAAAACTGCACGAACGTCAAAGGGTGGGGTTTCAGAATAAATAATTCTTGCAAATGATAGTAAGGGCCAATGCCACAAATACAAAGGAAAACTGATCAAGCCTACCCAAACAAAAATTCTTCGAGATACGATAAGGCGATTAACAAGACCATTAGGGCCAGTCGCAATTAACAGCGCAGAACCCAGGGCGGGCAAAAGTGCCCACCAACCAGGAAATGCTCTTGACTCATTAATCACCACAAAGCCAATCACCACCATAACCAAGCCCAAGCCTGAAAGAAGACTTCTATGGCGCTCAATGATTGATGAGAATGCCTGCAAAGGGTGCAATGCTTGATACGCTAAAAGAGCTCCTAAGGCTAATTCCCAAGAGCGGCTCAATGGAGAATAAAAAGCCGCACTAGGATTACTGCTTATTTGCCAGACATTTAAACCAAAAGAGAAAAGAGCTACCACCAGAATCAACAACAAAAGATTCCAAGAGCGCTTAGCAAAGAAATACACCAATAGAGGCCAAACTATATAAAACTGCTCTTCAATGCCCTAAGACCACAAATGTAATAGTGGCTTAGTGTCACCGGCTGCATCAAAATAGCCAGCTTCTCTCCAAAACATAAAGTTTGCTATAAAACCAGCGCCACCAGCAGCGTGCTTACCCAAAGCTCGATACTCAACTGCCGTTAGAACAATCCAACCCAATATCAAACAAAACAATAAAACAACACTTAAAGCTGGAAAGATGCGGCGAATGCGGCGAGCATAAAAAGTCTTAATACTATAAGTATTCGCTTGCATATCTTTTAATAAAATACTGGTGATCAAATAACCAGAAATCACAAAAAAGATATCAACGCCAATAAAACCGCCTGGCAATAAATTTGGGAATGCATGAAACAACACCACTGGCAAAATTGCCAAAGCTCGTAAACCATCTACATCTGGACGGTATGACATTACCCGCGAACTATGATGGTTGCTCATGCATTTAATTTCGTAAACATCAGTTATTTTTTAACAATGTGTTAATTGTAGCCAACACATCACTCACTGACGGCGGTTGACCCTTGTCCCCTAAATTATGAATACAACTTGACCAATAGCCCTCGGTCTTCCAGCGTGGTGAATCACAATACAGTTCTATGGTGGGCATGCCCAAGATAGCTGATAAATGGGTCAAACCCGTATCAACGCCTATATTTATCTTGGCACCTGCTACCAAGCCAAATGCATCAGCAATCGAAAATGAATTTGGCACGATAACTTTTGAGCCTTCCAGAGAAGCATGGCCAGAAATATTTTTGGCTAACTGTTGACTAATTTCTTTCTCTTTATCATTTCCCCATGGTAAGACCACTTGAACGCCTCGAGTTACCAAGTCTTTTCCAATAGCCACCCAAGCGTCATTACTCCAACGTTTAGACTCTCCAGCTGTTGCATGAAAGCACATGGCGTAGGGCTTACTCACATCAAAACCTAAATCGACCCTTGTAGAAGCAAAGCCTAAGTGAGCAGCATCAATTAATGATTGAACGCAAGCTGGTGGATAGAATTTTGGGGCAGATAATTGACGGTCAGGAACAGGCACATCCATTGCTGATGCAGCAACCCAACGGGACCTATCCACTGCATGGCAGTGAAATGGTACTTGTACAGCATCTGTATAAAATTGACGAGCCCATGGCTCGTAACCAGAAAACTCGGTTTGATTAGCTAAACCAAATACTTTTGCAGTTTTTTGAGGATTAGCCAATTTCGTGACCCAGGCTGACTTTAATAAGCCCTGAGTTTCAATGATCAAGTCATATTGAGAACTTTGCAAATCAACTTTAAATGCGATGTATTCTTGGATGCTTCGAATAAATTCACCCCGCTTCAGGGCTTTTTTCCAACGACGAAATGCCAACGGAATAATGCGGTCGATACCAGAAAATTCTTGGGTCGTTTTTAAAGGATCCAATAGGCCAACATAGCCCTCCTCGACCACCCAATCTATCTGAGCACCAGGATATTGAGCGCGCAAATCCCAAACAATCGGTAAGTTGTGTAAAACATCACCTAAGGAGGACAATTTAACGATCAAAATCTTCATGGTCTTTATTTTCGCTCAAAGCACTACCCAAGTGGAATTTTTCATCAAAGGTGGCAGCAAGATCAAAAAAACATCGCCGATGTTGATAATGAGAGCTTATTAATCAATTAAACCAGTTGAAAGGCTCAGTAGTTTTCTTTTAGCACCTTATCAATAATTGGCAAAATTTGGTCAATGATTGAAAAAGGTACAAACAAATAATTATCATGAGCTGAGTGACTGCACTCAATTGAATCAACCAGCGAGAAAGAATCTTCAGATAAAGAAATACACTTGTATCCCATCGATACTATCAGATTGTAGATATCAAGTCTTTGGGGATTCTCTTTCAATAACTCTATGAATAATATCGGTTGATATGTCTTTAGAAAATGATCTGCCCCCATCAAAACTGGCAACTCATAACTCTCAACATCGATTTTCAAGATCAAGAAATTTTTTTCTCTCGAAAAATTAGCTAACCAATTATTAGAAGAGAACGAGTTTAAAGAAATAGCTCGAATATCAACACCCACATCTTGACCATCTCTAAAACTTTGACTAAGAGAGGCAGATGTTTCAATGTATTTTTGGTTATTAGCTGGCAAATAAATTTTTACCAAGCCACACTCATTAGAAATAGCTTCTTGATGAATTTCGATTAAATCTGACATGCCAGACAACCTCACATTCTCCTTGAGCAAGGAGAAAATCCCAGGAATGGGTTCATAAGCAATTATTTTAGAAGCTCCACTAGCGCATGCTAGCAAGGAATAAAAGCCTGTATTTGCGCCAACATCCATAAAAAAGATATCTCTAGATTGGGATAATCCCACAATCAATGAACCCATGGGTGATTCATACTTTCTCCAACCATACTTCATGACGTTGCAAGCGACTTGATCTTTAAAATAGCAAGACTGCATCACAAATGGTTTCTTTAGAGAACTCTTTTTATGTATTTTTACGTAAAAATCTCTCGGGGAAATCAATTTAATTAGTTTTAACCAAACTAACTTTAAGAGTAAAAATTTCCATTTTTTCAAGATTCGATTCATATTGGTTTCATAGCGGAAATATTCAGTTAAAATAAGCCATGAAAAAAACGTGGCTTGCAATGATTGGGTACTTTAGTCCCTTAAACTTCTCAAATCGAGCTGCGGCTTGTCTAATCATAACATTTCCGCTTGTTTACTTATCAGTCAGGCATGCGGTGAATGCCATTCTTTTTTTACTCGTACTTCTGTCAATCCTTGATTGGGCAAAATACAGAACATATGATTTTAAAAAAAAGAATCAAATCTCAATATGGCTTGCTATTTTAGGTTTCTCGTCATTGATATTATCAACAGCAATCACCCAACTCATTCGGGGAGATTTTCATATTCAATCATTTGATGGCCCCTCTAGAATTTTTTTAGCCAGTGCGGTATTTTTTTATCTTCTCAGACACCCTATTTTAGCAATCAAGTTATTAGAAATTGCCTTGCCAGCCGGGCTTATTTTATTATTTTTTGTTATTCAAAATATGGATCCTCATAGTAATTTGTGGAGTAACAGATATTCGACATATTTTGTGGATCCCAATACTTTGGGTAGCCAAACATTGATATTGGGAATGTTGTGCTTTTTCCTCATAAGGAATATCAACCAAAATCGCCTCATCACCATCTTAAAACTGGTTGGTGGATCTACTGGTTTATATATTTCTATTTATGCGGGATCTCGAGGGGGTTGGCTAACCCTCCCATTTCTTCTAATACTCTGGATGACCCTGAGTCTACAAAGTGATTTTCATGATAAAAAAATCTCTAAAAGGCAACCACTTCTTAGACCAATAGGGGCTGCTTTAATTATGGGGATTTTATTCATCATTGCCTATCAATACATTCCCACCGTTACAACCAGAATAATTGAAGCCCAACATGACATTATTCAATGGCTTGCAGGAACCAATTTTAATAGCTCGGTAGGCACGCGCTTAGCGATGTGGGAGATTTCTCTTTTCCAGTTGGCGCCACTCGGAGGATTTTCTGGCATTGGCGACATATCATCGATTGCTGCAACTGTGACCCAGCTTCAATTAAATCCTGATAAATATAGCGAAGCTATTTTTAACCTGTCATACGCCGGGCCTCACAGCGACTTTTTAGACAACCTGCTTCGCATGGGTTACATAGGTGCGGCTGCCTACATCATCACCATCACGATACCCTGGATGATTTTTTGGAAAAATCGACTCAATGACGATTTAGATAGACGTTTAGCCGCACACGCAGGCCTTTATTTCTTAACTGGTATATTTTTTTGTGGGTTGGCCAATGGAATGATCACCCACAAATATACCTGCTCTTTTTATGGCTTGATAATCGCCTGCCTATTAGCAGATGTCTTACGATCATCCACTTCAACTCACACTCAATCCAATTGACCACCGCCATGAATCCAAACCGCTATGCACTCACATTCGCTTGTTACAACTCCGTGGCATACACAAAACTGTGTGTTGAGAGCATGTTCAAAACAGGCACCCCTTTAGATCGTCTAATCGTAGTTGATAATGGATCACAAGACGAAACCAGAGATTACTTGGATACTTTAAATCTGGGGGGCAGAATCTACAATCAAAATAATTTGGGTTGTGGGGTTGCCTGGAATCAGGGGGCCTTGGCATTGCAAGCTGAGTGGACGATTGTCATGAACAATGACGTACTGGTATCGCCACAATGGATTGAACATCTAATCCAAACCGCTGAGCAGCTTGATGCAAAAATCATTTCCCCAGCTTTGATTGAAGGACCACTAGATTATGATTTCAATCTCTTTGAACAAGACGCTTCTCAGAGAATGAAGAATGTTCATCGTATCGGCGCACAACATGCGGTATGTTTGGCCGTTCATGAATCAGTCTGGCTTGATATTGGCTACTTTCAACCTGTGCCCAAGTTGTTAGGTTATGAAGATACTTTATTTTTTCATGAAGCCAAGAAGGCAAAGATTAAAACTGCCATTACTGGCGCCAGTTGGTTGCATCACTATGGCTCAATCACTCAAACAGCCATGAAGTTAGAGCGCGGCTTAAAAGAAAAAGATGGTTTGGGCTACAGATACAACTACAAACTACTTAATCAATCTTGGTTGGAAAGAAAACTCAACAAATCCAAAAAGAAATCACAGGAAAAGATTTGGCGCCAAGAAGAACTCAGTCAACATGGCATGACCCTTCATGGCATTAGAGAAAACCAAGCATTCAAGTGGCTTTAAGGAATAATAAAAAATTCTCTTAATTGGTTCTTATATCTTACAGGCTGACTTTTAACGTGGTCTCTGTAAGCCGCAAACACTTGATGGTGATGCTCAAAATTATTCAATATATCTTGTGATAATTCCCCGAACTGCTTCACAAATTTTGGATCATGAATATCTAATTTATATTTCAATTCAATCGGCAGATCAACTTCATTACCAGCCGAACCTAACCGGCCAGTAATTAAACAGCAACCATGCATGGCTGATTCTCGTGGCAATCTTTCTCGACCAGGGAAATGGCCAAAATCAATGTAAAGCTTAGCAGTTTGAAATTTCCTTGTTAAGCCAGCACGATCAAAACCCCTCAAGGGAGTAAACCTATAGTGAGGAAACTTCCTCATCAATAGCTCTGTGATTTTTTTACCTTTTACAGGGTTGTAAAGAATTTCGTTGACTCTTCCCTGAACTCCAGGATCTAGATTGTTTTGTAAAAATTGATCTGCAATTGGCTCATAAAAAGGAATCGCAAATAAGCCTTTGGATTCTAAATAATCTTTGGCATAAAAACTTTGCGCAAAGTGAATGAGCTTTCCAAAACTAGAAACCCCAGTCAACGGTCTTTGGCCTTTCAAGACTTTTTTAAAATACCTAATCTTATCTCTGAGCGGGCTGATATGACGACGCTCTAAAAAGTTGTCTAACGATAGCCACCAAACAGATGCTTGAGCATTTTTCACAGTCATCGCCAGGGTGGTATTAATCTCTGGGAAGATAATCAATTCACCAGCAATGTCAGCATACCGAGCTATGGGTGTTTGATATTGTTGATAAGCCTCAGGAACATCAAAAGTTTGATCAAATGGCGTGTAAACAATATAAGCGTCCTGACCAATTTCTCTTAAAAGTTGAACCAAATGATGCATGCACTCAGGACCACCCGTCACCACATTACCAGGACTGACCACTAGCACTCGACGATACTTATTCATGGTCATACTCCTTTAGGCTGTCGAACCAGTTGCTGAAAATATTGAATTGTTTTTAATAAGCCGTCCTGCAAAGCAATTTTAGGCTGCCAAGTCAATTGAGCTTTGGCCAATTCAATGCTCGGCTGACGCTGCTTAGGATCATCTTGCGGCAAAGGCATAAAAACTAATTGACTCTTTGATTGAGTTAATTTAACCACTTGCTGAGCCAATTCAATCATGGTGAACTCTCCAGGATTACCAATATTTACTGGTCCCGTGAACCCTTCGGGTCCATTCATCATGCGAATCATACCGTCAATTAAATCATCCACATAACAAAAACTTCTGCTTTGTTGGCCATCTCCATAAATGGTGATATCTTTTCCTTGAAGGGCTTGCATGATGAAGTTTGAAACCACCCGACCGTCATTGGGGTCCATCCTAGGGCCATATGTATTGAAAATGCGCACCACTTTGATATCGACTTGATGCTGACGCCAATAGTCGAAAAATAAAGTTTCAGCGCAACGCTTACCTTCATCGTAACAACTCCGAATACCGACAGGATTCACACGACCCCAATAATCTTCTGTTTGAGGATGAATTTCTGGATCACCATACACTTCACTGGTAGATGCCTGAAGAATTTTTGCTTTCAAACGCTTAGCCAAGCCCAGCATATTAATCGCACCATGCACGCTGGTTTTAGTTGTTTGAACTGGATCAAACTGATAATGAGGTGGCGATGCTGGACAAGCAAGGTTATAGATTTCATCAACCTCTACATATAGCGGGAAAGTGACATCATGTCGCATCAACTCAAAATGGGGATGAGTCAATAAGTGCTTCACATTGTCTTTGCTGCCAGTGTAGAAGTTATCAACGCACAAAACATCATTGCCTTCATTGAGCAAACGTTCACATAAATGTGAACCTAAAAAACCAGCGCCGCCGGTGACCAATATTTTTTTCATAATTAATTTTTTCTTAACGAATGAGTCGCTCGACCAATACCATAATATTCGAAGTCTAGAGAGCTCATATCCTCAGGCTCATAAAGATTGCGGCCATCAAAAATAATAGGGTCTTTTAATTCTTGTTTTAACAGAGAAAAATCTGGCGACCGAAACGCCTTCCACTCCGTCACAATCACCAAAGCATCGGCGTCTTTTAAAACGGATTGCATAGTTTCACCGCAACTAACTTGCTTAAAACCTTGCGGGTCATTTTTAAAGTCCAACTCAAAACAATGTAGGGCCTCTTTGGCGGCAACTGGATCAAAAGCTTGAATCCGAGCACCACGCTTAACTAACTCTTGAATGATGACCCGACTTGGCGCTTCACGCATATCATCGGTATTTGGCTTGAATGCTAAACCCCACATCGCAAAAGTTTTACCACTCAAATCTGAGCCGTAACGCTGAATAATCTTATTAACCAATGCGCCCTTCTGTAACTCATTCGCCGCCTCAACCGATTGAAGGATTTTTAAATCCTGCTGATACTCTTGACCTGTTTTAATCAGCGCCTGAACATCTTTTGGGAAACACGAACCACCGTATCCAGTGCCAGCATATAAGAAGCCATAACCAATGCGGCTGTCAGACCCTATGCCTTGACGGACATTTTCAATATCAGCCCCCACTTGCTCAGCTAAATTGGCCAATTCATTCATAAATGAAATGCGCGTGGCCAACATGGCATTGGCAGCATATTTAGTTAGCTCAGCACTGCGCACATCCATATAAAAAGTACGCTCATGATGACGATTAAACGGCGCATACAGTTTGCGCATCATTTCTTTGGCACGCTGCCCCATTGCATCACCATAAGTTCCAACAACGATGCGATCTGGTCTCATAAAATCTTCAACTGCAGCACCCTCTTTTAAGAATTCTGGATTAGAGACTACGGAATAATCTACTTGTCGCTGGGCTTTTGTGATCTCATCAGCAATGGCGGCTTTAACCTTATCCGCAGTTCCCACAGGAACTGTTGATTTATCAATCACTACTTTAAAGTTAGTCATATAACGACCAATATTACGAGCGGCAGAAAGTACATACTGCAAATCAGCTGAGCCATCTTCATCAGGCGGAGTACCAACAGCAATGTACTGAATATCTCCATGCGCAACAGCGGCTTCAATATCACTAGAAAACTGGATACGTCCAGCAGCGCGATTACGCGAAATCATCTCTTCTAGACCCGGCTCATAAATAGGCACGCCACCACTATTGAGTAAATCGATTTTTTTTTGATCCAGATCCAAACAAAATACTTGATTACCCAATTCAGCCAGGCAAGCACCTGTCACTAGACCCACATAACCTGAACCAACCACTGTTACTTTCATTTCAAGTCTTTCTACTTAAATTTAGGCGCTTTCTGCCAAGGGCAACCTGCGGCATCTTTTACATTAACTATTACATCCACCCCTATTTTAGGCCATTCAATGTTTAAAACAGGGTCATCCCAAGCGATGCATTGCTCACTGGCAGCATGCCAATA
>JACCDS010944498.1_pt1 | contig 19537 bp, 20 predicted proteins | sample 7446441 | NCBI WGS metagenome assembly JACCDS01 (sample SAMN15323445, study PRJNA562643) | freshwater metagenome | isolation source: river surface water | place: USA:Blue River Watershed | collected 2017-08-17
GCCGCGCGCAGCGATTCGACGTCGGCGAGCGTCAAGGTTCCGGCTTGGGCCTTGGCCTTGAGGGCTTCCATGTCGGCGGTCATCGTACGCATGGTAGCAGCAAGCTCGCTGGGCTCAGCGACGCGGGGGTTGCGCTTGGGCGCCGCAGGCTCCTGCTGGCAGGCAAGCAATGCCGCTAGGGCAAATAATCCGGCGAGAAGGGGCTTATTCATGGTCGTGGCCTTCATGGGCGCCGTCACCGGCAGCCTCAGAAGCGGCCTCTCCCTCGGCAACCTCTTTTTGCGGAAGCGCAACGCCCGAAGCCATTACCGTCAGCCGAACCTCTGGCTTGGTAATCGCAGCCACTACGCTGTCGGGTTCGTTGGCATCTCGGGCTTGCTCCTGGAGCCACTCCACGCTAAGCTCCTTGCGCTTTACGGCTCCGGCAATCGTCGCGACCTCGCCGCTGGCATCCATCGGCATAAAAAATGCGTAGTCCTTGAACTTCACCAATGCAGTCGTGGCGGAATCCAGCTGAACTTCCATCCAGCAACCCTTGGTCTGGCACACTGCCTGAATCGGAGCTTGAAAAGTTACCCAAATTGAGTCGCTGGTTTCCAGTTGCTTGAGCACTTCATCGCCCGTAAGGACGGGGGTGCCTAAAGAAGCCGAATCTCCAAAGTAATCGTACACAACCGCCTCTTCGGTGGGTTGCTGTGAACATGAAGCGAGCAGTACTGCAGCGACTGCAACGGGAATAAATGAACGCATAACAAAGGGTTTTACCCTACAAAAATACGTACCTTTGCGGCGCTTTGGCGCGGACGTCAAGCACAACCCTTTTTTTGCCCATGAAGATTATCCGCACCACCCAATCTCGCCTGAGCGAGGTTGACTTTGCCAACCTCGGTTTTGGATCGGGATTGTCAGACCACGCCTTTTACGCCGAATTTGCCCACGGAAGCTGGGATGAAGGTCGCGTTGAGCCCTACGGCCCCCTCAAGCAAGGATTGGCCCTGCACGCCCTTCACTACGGACAAGCGGTATTCGAAGGCCAAAAGGCCTACCGTCAAGTTGACGGCGGAATCGCAGTCTTTCGTCCCCGTGACAACGCGAAGCGCCTCAACCGAAGCGGTTCGCGCATGATGATTCCCGAGCTCCCCGAGGACCTCTTCATCAATGGCCTTGACGCCCTGATTGCAGTAGACCAAGAATGGGTTCCGCGCGGAGCCAATGAGTCGCTCTACCTGCGCCCCTTCTTGTTTGGAAGCAGCGAGTTCATCACCGCACGTCCGTCTGAAGAATACACCTTTGGTATCGTGACCAGCCCCTCAGGCGAACTGTACACCAAGCCAGTGCGCGTGAAGGTCGAGCGCCAATTTACCCGCGCCACTTCGGGCGGAGTCGGGTACGCCAAAGCGGCCGGCAACTACGGCGGCGCCTTCTTAGCGACCCGCGAGGCCGTCAAGCAGGGCTACCAGCAAGTCCTCTGGACCGACCACCACAACCACGAGTACTTTGAAGAAGCAGGCACCATGAACGTCGCCTTCGTCGTCAACGGAACCCTCGTTACCCCGAGCCTCAGCGACCGCATCCTTGCAGGCATCACCCGTGACTCCATCCTCACGCTTTGCCGTGAATGGGGCATCAAGGTTGAAGAGCGTGCGATTTCAGTTGCCGAAATCGTCGAAGCCGCCAAGGCTGGCGAACTCAACGAAGCGTTTGGCATGGGCACCGCGGCAGTAGTTAGTCCGATCGAAGCGTTTGGCATGGACGATGTGCTGCACCACGTTCCGGTACCCGCTGACGGTATTGCTGCCCGAGTGCGCCAGGCTCTATCGGACATTCGCTACGGACGTGCTGAAGACCGCCACGGCTGGATGCACCACGTCGCGCTCTAGTCAGTTGCGTGCAGCTAGTAACGAGCAGCTCGTTACTTTACGCCAAGCTATATTCCAAGACGCTTCTGCACCATGACCTCTACGGCCTGGCAAAGGCGTAGCGGGTCTTGGGCACGCCACGAAGCCAAGCGAAAGCGCGGACCGGTCCAGATGTAGCGACCGAGACGTGCGCGCGCCACTTCATCGGCTACGTGATCTCTAAAGTTCAGTCCTACGATCCAGCCGCCCTCTTCTTCGACCTCCTCAGCCCATTCAGCATAGTAGTCGGGTTCTTCGGCGTGAACATTGAGGAGGTTGTCGCCAATGAGCACAAAGCGCACGATGCCTTCAGCCAAGAGTGGATCTGCCACGCGACGTTTGAACTCCATCACGTCGTTGTGCAGGGCGTCGTTCCACTCGCCCAGAAGCTCAATCACGGCGCATCCCTCTGTATAGTCGACAAACAGGACTTTGACGAACAAGGTTTCGCAGCCAATATCGTCCCAATCAGGGTGGATCACAAAGTCGTACATCTGGTGGTAGGATCCGTTCACCGGGGCGCCCTGGTCGAGAAAAAACGGACTCCGCGGATCCTCGGCCGCGATGTATCGAGTGCGCCAAGCGCTGTGGGGTTGAAGCGAATGCATGTCCGTGTGAACTGAGGCGCTAAGATCGCGTTGAGAAGGTATGATTTACTGCGTTACCGGCGGAAGCGGCCTAGTGGGCCGAGCTGTTCAGAAAAAGCTTGAAGCTCAAGGACATGAAGTTCGCATTTTGACCCGTACACCGCGCAAACCCGGCGAATATGCGTGGAACCCAAGTACCTACAGCGTCGATCCCGCGGCACTTCTTGGAGCACACGGGGTCATCCACTTGGCCGGAGCCTCGGTTTCTGAGCGCTGGACCACGTCCCACAAGCAGGCCATCATGGACAGCCGTATTCAGGGAGCCGAAACCCTCTACCGCGCCATCGAGGTCATGCCGGTGCGCCCTGAGGTCATGGTCAGCGCATCGGCCGTGGGAATCTACCCGAACAGCCTTGACCGAGTGTACAGTGAGCGCGACGGCGGGGCAGTCGGCTTTTTGGGCGACGTCGTGCGCGCCTGGGAGGCTCAAGCCGACCGATTCGCAAACCTCGGTCTTCGGGTGGCAAAAATCCGCATCGGAATCGTACTTGGCCACGGTGGCGGCGTACTTGGCACACTCCTACCCTTGTTTCGAATGGGACTGGGTAGCGCGCTGGGCGACGGCAAGCACTGGATGCCTTGGATTCACGTCGACGATTTGGCAGCTATGGTGGCTCGATTGGCTTCTGATTCTGCCCTTGACGGAATTTGGAACGGCGTGGGGGCCGAGTCCGCAACCAACCGCGACTTTAGCAAAGCACTTGCACGAGTTCTCGGCAAGCCCTTTTGGATGCCAGCTCCGCCCACATGGGCACTGAGGATTGTGCTCGGCGAGATGGCGCAAATTGCGCTGATGAGTACCCACTGTTCCGCCCAAAAATGGAAGGATTTGGGCTTTGAATACCAGTTCAACGAGCTCGACGCCGCCCTCAAGAATTTAGTCGGATAGTATCTTCGCGGCATGTACCGCGCAGAATTTCGCATCCCAAAGGCCTTCCTCTGGATTATTGCCATCACTGGATTCTCTACCCTGGTCATGATGCTCGCGGTCGGGAGCCAGTCTGGCTTTGAAACCGAACTTTTATGGACCATTACCGCCACAACCCTCATTCAGGTGTTCACGGGATGGCTCCTAATGAGGCCCTGCCGAATCTCGGTTGCTCCATCTGGAATCGACATTAGCTACCGCCCCTTCAACATCGGGCCCAAGCATGTCGCGTGGAACGAGGTTGCCAAAGTGTACCACGCCAAGGTCGATCCAATGGGCGATTTTATGGGTTACGGAGTGCGAATGAAGGGCTGGAAGCGCGAACAGCGCGTCATCGCCTACGCATTTGAAGAGGGTCAATATGCCTTTTTTGTGCGCCACAACGCACCGACGTTTGCCTTCCAAATCACGGATTCCGAGCGCTGGAACGAGGTCCTCACTGCGATCGAAGCGCGCGGAATCGAAATCGAGCGCTAAACCCCTGCCGCACCAAAGAACTGCTTGGCGTAAAGGTTGGCGTAGGTTCCACCTTGAGCGAGCAATTCAGCATGCGTTCCCTGCTCCACCACACGTCCTTGCTCGAGTACCGCGATGCGGTCGGCGTGCTGCACGGTCGCCAGGCGGTGGGCCACTACCACTGACGTGCGCCCTTTGGTGATACGTTCGGTGGCATTCTGAATCCAGGCTTCGGACTGGGAATCCACAGAAGACGTGGCCTCATCGAGAATTAAAATGTCGGGATTCGCCAAATAGGCCCGCAAAAAGGCCAGTAGCTGGCGTTGGCCAGTAGAAAGCATTCCGCCTCGCTCCTTGACGTCGTAGTCCAGCCCCCCGGGCAAGGATTCGAGAAACTCTTTAATCCCCATTGCTTCAGCGGCCGCCCAGATTTCGGCGTCGGGCATCGAACGGTACAAGGTGACGTTGTTGCGTACCGTGTCGCTGAACAAAAACACATCCTGCTGCACGAGGGCAAGCCGACTGCGAAGCGACATGAAGTCCCAGTTCGCTACCGAAATACCATCTACATTGACTGTGCCTGACTCAGGATGGTAGAGTCCTGCCAAGAGCCCGATGAGGGTGGACTTTCCGCTGCCCGTTGACCCCACTAAGGCAAGCATTTCACCTGGTTGGGCAGAGAGCGTAACTCCGTGCAGCACAGGCTGGTCTTCGACATAGCGAAAGTGAACGTCGTTGAATTCCACAGCTCCCCTTAGAGCGCTGGCCCGGTGGGATCCGGGGCGCTCCAATTGATCTTCGCGCTCAATCAGTTTGAGGACCCGATCGCTTGCCACCATTCCCATTTGGAGCGTATTAAACCGGTCTGCAAGCTGGCGCAAGGGTCGGTACAGCATGTTGATAAAGAGAATCAATGCCGTGAGGTCGCCAATGCTCACACTGCCTGGGGTTACCAACGAACGCCAGCCTCCGTACCAAATGGCCAAACCAATAGACAGTGCCGAAAGCATTTCGATGATCGGAAAAAACAACGAGAAGTACCAAATACTCTTGATGTTGGCGTCGCGGTGGCGCGTATTGATTTCATTGAACCGACGTGCTTCTTCGCCCTCGCGGCCAAACAACTGCACGACGGCCATTCCCGTGAGGCGTTCCTGAACAAATGAATTGAGGGCAGCAACCTGGTTGCGAACGTCTGTAAACGCCCCTTTGATGCTGCGCTGAAACCAGCGCGTGGCCACAAATAAAATCGGGACCACCGACAAGCTCACCGCGACCATTCCGGGATCAAACAGAAGAAACATGGCAATGAGCATTACCGCAATCTTGAACAAATCGCCAAAAATTACGAGCAAGCCCTCGGCAAAGATGTCTGCCATGGTCTCTACGTCGCTTACGGTGCGCGTCACCAACTGCCCGACGGGGGTACGGTCAAAAAATGAAGCTTTAAACTTTAGGAGCTGCCCAAAGAGCTGTACCCGAACGTCGCGAATCACTTTTTGACCCAGCTCGTTGGTAGCGAGTACAAAAAACCAAGTTCCGAGACCCTCGAACACCAAGGTCAGCATCAAACCCGCGATTGCCCAGTGCATCATGGTGGCATCGCCCTGCTCTACCGCAAAGTCCACCGCCCGCTGAACGAGGTAGGGCCTGAGGGTCGTAACCCCGCCGAGTACCACACTCAAGCTGGCGGCAGACCACAGGAGAGCACGGTGCGGACGCGCGTACCGGAGCACGCGGCGCAGTACCGCCCAATCAAAAGCCTTTCCGCTAACGCTTGAAGATGAAGTCTGGGGTTTCTCGGCCATTAAAAAGGGGTGCGGCATAGACCGCGCCCGCAAAGGTAAGCCCTTGAGCCGGGGCCGACGGGCCGGATTCTGTCCTTTTTTGGCTTTTGCGAAGGCTGTCCCACTGCGCTAGGCCTTGATCTGCTGCGGCGTGCTCAACCATGGTTCCTACGAGCGCCCGTACCATGTTGCGCAAGAAGCGGGTACCCTCAATTTCAAATACCCACGCCTCGGATTGGCGGACCCATCGGGAATGCCGAATGGTGCACATTCCGTTGGTTTCTGCGCTTCCGCTGCGCTCAAATGCGCCAAAGTGGTGCTCGCCCAACAGGCTCGCCGCCATTTCGTCCAAAAGCTGTTCGTTCAGGGGGCGTTCGTAGGCCCACGCCGTATCGCGCCCAAAGGCAGACTTCGTTCGCTGAATCGCGTAGCGGTAGCCCCTGCCCTGTGCACTAAACCGTGCATGAAATCCGTCGGCAGCAGGAATCGCCTCAAAAAGCACGAGGTCGTCGGGCAAAAATCGGTTGAGCCGAAACACCAATTCTTCGGGGTCAACTGCCGAACAGCAGTCCAGGTGCGCCACATAGTTTGCGGCATGAACACCCGAATCCGTGCGGCCGGCTCCCACGACTTCGACGGGGCTTCGCATCCACGTTGACAAGGTCGATTCCAAGATCCCCTGAACCGTCCGACCGGTGGGCTGGCGCTGCCAACCTAAAAATTCCGCGCCATGGTAGGCCAAGCGCAGTACATAACGGTGGGTGAACGAACTTTGACCAGACATGGTTGCCAAAGGTAGTACCCTCAAGATTCTCTTGCTTTCAGACACGCACGGCCACTTGGACGAGCGAATTCTTGCGCACGCGGCCGAGGCAGACGAAATTTGGCATGCCGGAGACGTCGGATCGCTCGAAGTGGTCGACCGACTGCAGTCACTGGGCAAAACCGTTCGTGGAGTCTACGGCAACATCGACGACGCCCAAATGCACCGTACATGGCCTCAGGACCAGCGATTTAGCATTCAAGGCCTTCATATTTGGATCACGCACATTGCGGGCCCTGCCGGACGCCTCCCGAGCGGAATCAAATCCGCGCTCCGAAGCGAACCCACCGACGTACTCATTTGCGGGCATTCCCACATTCTGCGGGTCGGTCGCGACCCCTCAGGCGTGCTGTGCATGAACCCTGGAGCGTGCGGCGTGCATGGGTTTCACAAGCTACGCACCATGCTGCGCTTCACGATTGAATCTGGTCAGATCAGCAACCTCGAGGTTGTCGAGCTCGGAGCGCGGGGCGCCCTCAAATCCTAACTACTTCTTCTTTTTGGGGCGGAACCGGTCCGCTTCGCGCACCTTCGCCTCATCAGCCTGAATCGCACGGTTTGCCATGGACGCGAACACCACGGCCACTAACGGAAGTGCCAGCGACCATGAATTCTCGGCTCCCGCCGTGCCATTCAGCATGGGAATCACGTACACCACTTCAAGGGCAAATGCGGTGAGAATTCCGATTCGGTTCACCACAAACTGGCGCTGACGGTACGTGAAGTACGTCGTATTGGCCGTAAACAGTGCCACCCCGAGGCCCGCAAGCAGCGACGACCATTCGGAAGGGTTGGCGGCTCCGACCGCAAAGAGACTGACGGCCGCAAGGGCCATGTATAAAGTTTGAATTCGTTGCCACATAATGCACAAAGGTCTTGCATAAGTTCCATTCGCGTATATTTGCCTCAGTGAAGGGCCATTTTTGCGCCCAAATTCAATCCCACTTTACTGTTTTTTAGTTCCTTACACCCTTATTGGTATGGCGTCAATGCCTGATCTCTCGGATCGCAAACTTCCCGAGCTCAAAGAATTAGCGGAATCTTTAGGCATTCCCAAAGCGCGCTACCTGCGCAAGCCTGAACTTATTGAAGCCATTCAAGGTCAATCATCTTCTGCTCCGGCAGAAGCAACTCCTGCCGCCGATTCACCTGCTCCGCGCCGCAGAGGCCGTCCTGCAGCGTCTGGCAATGGTCCTGAGGATGACTCACTCCGTGAAGGTTCCGAAGACCGCGAACCCCGCGGAGAGCGACAGCCCCGCGAAGACCGCGGACCACGTGAACCCCGCGACGACCGCCAGCCCCGCGAAGACCGCGGACCACGCGACGACCGCGGACCCCGTGAGCCTCGCGACGACCGCCAGCCCCGCGACGACCGTGGACCACGTGAGCCTCGCGACGACCGCCAGCCTCGCGACGACCGCGGACCCCGTGACGACCGCCCACGCCGCGACGGCTGGGAGCCTCGTGGTGACCGTCAACCCCGCGACGACCGCGGGCCACGCGACGACCGCGGACCACGGGACGACCGTGGACCTCGCGACGACCGCCCACGCCGTGACGGCTGGGAAGACCGCGGACCACGCGAACCACGCGAGCCGCGTGAACCACGCGAACCGCGCCAACCCAAAATTCAAGAGCCCGTCTACGAATTCGAAGGAATTATTCCAACCGAAGGCGTCGTAGAAATCATGCCTGAGGGCTTCGGATTCCTGCGCTCGAGCGACTACAACTACCTCAACTCGCCTGACGATGTGTTGATTACCCAACAGCAAATCAAGCACTACGGACTCAAAACGGGCGATACCGTCCGCGGCGAGGTACGTCCTCCGCGCGAAAGCGAAAAATTCTTTCCGTTGACCAAAGTCAACATGATTAACGGCAAGGATCCTGAATTCATTCGCGACCGCGTCGCATTTGAGCACCTGACTCCCCTCTTTCCTGAAGAGAAGTTTGACCTAACAGGGCGTCGCGCGACGATCAGCACCCGCATTATCGACCTCGTATCGCCCATCGGTAAAGGCCAGCGCGGACTCATCGTCGCTCAACCCAAAACAGGTAAGACGACCTTGCTCAAAGAAGTGGCCAACGCCATCGCCGCGAACCACCCTGAGGTCTACATGATCATTCTTCTCATTGACGAACGTCCAGAGGAAGTCACCGACATGGCCCGAAGTGTGAACGCTGAAGTCGTTGCGTCAACCTTTGACGAACCTGCAGAACGCCACGTTCGCGTCGCCAACATCGTGCTCGAAAAGGCCAAGCGACTTGTCGAAAGCGGCCACGACGTGGTCATTCTTTTGGACTCAATCACGCGACTCGCACGAGCCTACAATACCGTGAGCCCCGCATCGGGCAAGGTGCTTTCAGGTGGTGTGGACGCCAACGCCCTGCACAAACCCAAGCGCTTCTTTGGCGCGGCCCGCAACATTGAAAACGGCGGATCACTGACCATCTTGGCGACGGCACTCATCGACACCGGATCCAAAATGGACGAGGTCATCTTTGAAGAATTCAAGGGAACCGGCAACATGGAAATGCAGCTTGACCGCCGCATCGCCAACCGCCGTATTTGGCCAGCCATTGACCTTATCGCGTCAGGAACCCGCAAAGAGGACATGCTCCTTCGCCCTGAAGTACTCAACCGCATGTACATCCTTCGCAGGCACTTGGCTGACATGACTCCGGTCGAAGCCATGGAATTCCTTGAGGACCGCATGAACAAGACCCGCAACAACGAGGAATTCCTTGTTTCGATGAACGGTTAAGCAACCCGTCCTACCAAAGTGCAAAGCCGCCCCTCAAGGCGGCTTTGCTCGTTTATTCCTGAAGTGCAGTCACGGGATTCATTCCCGAAAAGCCCACTGCTATGGGAATCTGAACTTCGGACGCTGCCTCTTCGGCAAATTCATCAAACCGCCCGTAGCGCTGTGAGAAGTGGCCGAGTACGAGCCGTTTCGCGTTTGCCAAACGAGCTAAGGTGCCGGCCTCACCTGCCGTGGAATGACCCGTCTTGTGGGCCAAATCGGCATGGCGCTCGAGGTAGGTGCTTTCGTGGTACAGAAACTCTACTTCTCGAGCGAATTCCGCGAGCTCGGGAACAAAGGCCGTGTCACTGAGGTAGGCCATTGAAAACCCACGGCGACCTTCGGTAGTGACTTCAGCGTTCGGAACTACGCGCCCAGCGCGGGTCACGCCGTCGCGTCCGAGCTGAAGCGATCGAAAGTCCGCATGCTCGAGGCCCGCTGCAACTGCAAGCTCGTAGCACACCTTGCGGGGAGCCACCACTTCGTCGATGCGGTAGCCCCACGTCTCTATGCGGTGAACCAGCGCATTGGACCGCACCACTACATCCTCATTTTGGAACACGATTCCGGGTTCGGCCACGCGAAACTCGACGGGGTATGACCAACTCCCTTGGGTGCTCGAATTCACGCCACGCAAAAAAGATTCGAGGCCCGAGGGCCCCACCACCACGAGCGGTTTGCTGCGCCCTTGGAGCGTCCACGACGACATTAAGCCCGGCAATCCGAACACGTGATCGCCATGGAGGTGGCTGATGAGCACAGCATCAAACGTAGCGCCCCGAAGGCCGACTTCGCGTATTCGGATTTGCGTTCCCTCCCCGCAGTCGAGGAGCATTAGGGTTCCGCCCACACGGAGCGACTGCGCCGATGGGTAGTGCCCCGGAGCGGGAATCGCCGCGCTACAGCCCAAAATTCGCCAGTCAATCCGTGAAAAGTCCATTCTGTCAAAGGTCGGCCGCAGTCGGGATGCAAAAAAGCCCTAATTTTGACCCTGAAATGGCACAAAAGACGCTCCTGAATCAGCGCGACTGCGCGGTCACCCTCAGTCGCCTGTGCCACCAGCTCAATGAAGTTCACGTTCCGTGGAACCGGACGGTGCTGGTCGGCCTGCAGCCTCGCGGCAGCAAGCTATTAAAGGCCTTGGTGCACCAACTTGAATCTGAATTTGGAACAGGCCCCATCGCCCACGGCTTGCTCGACATCACCTTTCACCGCGACGACTTTCGCCGGCGGGACGAGCCCTTGGTGGCGAGTCCGACCGAAATGGACGTGCTCATTGAAGGCAAACGCGTGGTCTTAATTGACGACGTACTCTACACGGGTCGCTCTGTGCGCGCAGCGCTTGATGCACTGGGTGATTTCGGACGCCCAGAGCGCGTCGAACTCTGCGTCCTGGTCGACCGTCGCTTTTCGCGCGAACTGCCGATTCAACCCGACTATTCAGGCCGCCGAGTCGATGCCCTGAACCACGAACGCGTTCGATTGAACTGGAACGGCGACCAACTTGAATCCGTCCTGCTCGAATCTCCAGAATATGCCCCGGAACACTAAGCTGCAATCTCGCCACCTCCTTGGTCTTCAGCACGTACCCGCCGACGACCTCCATCTGATTTTGCACTGGGCCGGCCACTTCAAAGAGGTGATCAACCGACCGATTAAGCGAGTTCCGTCGCTGCGCGACATTACCATCGCCAACTTGTTTTTTGAAAATTCAACGCGGACCCGCTTGAGCTTTGAGCTCGCCGAAAAGCGCCTGTCGGCTGACGTGGTGAACTTTGCCGCCTCGAATTCTTCGGTAAAAAAGGGCGAAACCTTGACCGACACCGTCAACAACATCCTCGCAATGAAGGTAGACGTTGTGGTCATTCGCCATGCTGATGCGGGGGTTCCCCAGTTTTTAGCAGATCGTGTACCTGCACACATAGTCAATGCCGGCGACGGAACCCACGAGCACCCCACTCAAGCACTTTTGGACGCGTTTACTATGCAGGAGCGCATCGGAAGCCTCGAGGGCAAGAACATCGTCATTGTGGGTGACATCCTGCACTCGCGGGTGGCCCTCAGCAACATCTTTGGACTGCAAAAGCTTGGCGCACACGTGGCAGTGAGTGGTCCGTCCACCTTGATTCCGAGGGCGATTCATGAGCTTGGAGTCGAAGTAATCCCCAACGTAGACGACGCCCTCGCATGGGCCGACGTGGCTAACGTCCTTCGCGTGCAGCACGAACGCATGGACCGAGCATTTTTTCCGTCCATCCGCGAATACCACAACCGCTACGGAATTACGATGGAGCGGTTAAAGCGACTTGAAAAGGTTCCGCTCATCATGCACCCAGGGCCGATTAACCGCGGGGTTGAGCTCACCTCTGAAGTAGCTGACTCCCCGCACGCTGCGATTCTGAGTCAGGTAGAAAATGGCGTTGCGGTTCGCATGGCCGTGTTGTACCTTCTCGCTGCTCAATCTACTACTACTGATGTCGTTTAAGCTCGAACGCAAGCCCAACTATATTCACCTCCGATGGGGGTCTGACACCTTTGGGCCCGAGGGCACCAAAGAATTCAAATCACTCGTGGCCAAGCACCCCGAGGACCACATGCTGGTCAATCTTTTGGCGGCCGAAGAGTTTGAGGGGATCGAAGACCTGCAAGACCTTCAAGCAGAACGCATGGACGAACTGTTTTCGTGCATTCTCATTGTGCGCGAATCACTCATGCACCTGTTTGACGAGGACTTAGCTGTAGTTCCGAGCGTGCTCGAAGCCGAGGACTACTTTGGCATGGAAGACATGCAGCGCCAGCTCCTCGACGGAGAGGACTGAGGTCTAGACGAACTGGGGCGCCCAGCTCCGCACATCCCAACCTCCGAGGTTTCCGGAACTCATAATGAGCAGATTGAGCTGCTCTGGAGCCTCGCGCTCGAGGGTTTTGCGCAGTTCGTCAGCGCTCGTGAACACTTCAACCCCTGGTCCAAATGCAGCGCGTACCGCATCGGGTGATAACGGCGGAAGTTTTTTGTGCGCCACCGCTTCGGGATCAAACAGCACCATCGCGCGTTCAAGGCCATTTAGCGACCCCGCATAGCCCGGTAAAAATTCTGGATTCAAACTGCTGAACGTATGCAATTCAAGCAGGCCCCACACGGGACGGCTTCCAAAGCTTTCGCTAAAAGCCGCCGTGGTCGCCGCCACCTTTGACGGAGCATGGGCAAAGTCCAAGTACACTGCACGACGCTGCGAGTCGGCAAGAGGTTCGAGTCGGCGCTGCGCACCCTGAAACGAGGCAATTGCCTCATAGAAATCCGCCTCTTGGATGCCCATTTCTTGAGCGAGCCAGCGCGCTCCCTCAGCATTGGCCAAATTGTGTCGCCCCATCACGCTCATGGGCAATTCGCCCATAGGCGTAATCCAGTACCACTGCGTTCCGTCGTGGCGGTGCTCTGGGGTACGGTACGGAATCTTTCGTATGGGCGAAGCATCTGCCGCGACCAGCGCGGCCAATTCGGCGTCTTCTTCAAAGTAGAGCAGGGTTCCGCCCGGCTCCATGGATTCGAGAAAACCGCGAAAGGCGTCTGCATACGAATCCTGGGTCGGAAACACGTTCACATGATCCCAGGCCATGCCCGTAATCAGCCCAACATGTGCCTTGTACAAATGAAACTTGGGGCGCGGATCCAGTGGTGAGGCCAAGTACTCGTCTCCCTCAAACACCGCCCATTCGTCTGTACCCTGAAGGCGAACCGACTCGTTGAGCCCCGGAACCTGAGCACCCACGAGGTAGTCTGGCAAGCGGTCCCAGTACTTCAGCACGTGCAGCAGCATCGACGTCGTGGTGGTCTTGCCGTGCGAACCACCGACTACGACCCGTGTCTGGCCCTGGCAGGCCATTTGAACGTACTCAGGATACGAGTACACCGGCAAACCGAGCTCTTGGGCCTTCACGAGTTCAGGATTGTCACTTCGGGCGTGCATGCCGAGAACCACTGCATCGAGTCCCGCATGAATGCGTTCAGGAAACCATCCCTCAGCCTCGGGAAGCAGTCCCGCAGCGGCAAGTCGACTGCGGCTTGGTTCAAAAATCGCGTCGTCGCTTCCGGTAGCTGTTGTACCTGGACGGCTTGCCAATGCCAGCGCAAGGCTGTGCATTGCGCTTCCGCCAATGGCGATAAAGTGCACGTTCATGCCCAAAAAATGTTAAAGCTGGATCTGGTAGGCCCGCAAGAAATTTGCCTGAAACGCGGGGAGCAGCGGAAAAAACAACGGATTGTTCGGGTCAATATCCACCTGGTCTACGATAGCGGGATCGGCTCCATCAAGCAACAGGTTCGCCTTCACCACGATGTTAATGTTGATGTCGTCGTCTTTTTTGACAGTAAACGCCATTTGCTGGTCCACTAATTGGTTCATCGCTTCAGAGCTCACCACGTACTTAAACGGCTTATAGGGCCTAGTCTGCGACGAATCAAGTGGGCTTTTCCAGCGACCTTCAATGGTGATTGCGTTGTAGCCTCCAGTGGGTCGCTTCAATCGGTTTAGACCGCTTTCGGGGCTATAGGTCGCGGCGTTTTGAGCGCTGTCCAACCCAATTCGCCAAAAATGGCGTCCAGAATAGGTTCCGGTCGGAATTTCATAAATACGCGTGAGTCCTCCAAACGTACTTGACGCGGACTCCACCGCAAAGACCGACGTGTCACCTTTGACGGGAAACACCGTGTCAGACAAGTGGTTCTCAAAATGGTAGTAGCCTAGCGCAAACTCAATATTGGTAAAGCGCACCTGAGTGCCACTAAAACCGTCAAGAACATAGGTCGTATTGGTGTCAATCAACTGGTTCTTAAAGTAAAAGAAGTGGCGAAGCACCACGTTGCGCTCGTCGCGAGGCGGCTTTGGTTCCTGAAATGTTGCCTCGCAGGACACTCCAACTACAGCCGCTGCAAGCAGGGCAATCCACACATTCTTCATGGCTGAAAATTACGCATTTACTGCGGTTTCTGGCGGACGCACTTGCTCAATGGCCACCATCACTTGATCTAAAATTTGCTGCGGCGTCGCATCGGGCGCAAACTGTAGGGGCTCCTTGAAGCGAAGCTTAAGGTCCACCCTGCGTTTTTTCACACGCAATCCCTTGCGGTCAAATCCGCGCCGAAATCCATCCACCACCACCGGAACCACGGTCGGGTTCAGGTCGCGAATAATGTGTGCGGTTCCACGGCGTCCGGGCGCAAAGGGCTTAGTGGTGCCCTGCGGAAAGGTGATCACCCACCCTACTTTGATCGCCTTGCGAATGTTGTCCAAATCGCGCGGATCCACTCCGCGACTCACTTCTTTGCCGGCTTCGCGCCACGTGCGCTTAATGCTCACCGATCCAGCTAGCGAAAGCAACCGGGGAAGCGGGCCCGACTTCATGGTCTCTTTGGCTGCAATAAAAAACAAGTTCATCCGAGGGTTCACCACGGGCCAGAGACGGTCAACTCGGTTGGGCATTCCGTTGCGCAAGTGCATGAATGCCAAAAACATCGACGCTACGTCCATGAAGTAGGTCTGGTGGTTGCTCACGAACAGCACGTTCTCGTCGGGCAAGTCCTTGAGGTGCTCCATTCCCTCTACCGTAGTGTGGTGAATGCGGTTTAGGCGGTACCAGGTCACGGTTCCGAACCAGAAAATCACCATGCGTTTGGCCCACAAGGGGTAGCCAAACGGATCGCGGTAGGGCAGTCGGCGGATCTTCTTCATGAATTCAACAAATCTACATCACCTTTGCGACGTGGAGCACGATGTATGGCCAAACCCCGAGCTTGTTCCGGACCCCCACGGCCGACTGTGGGACGCACTGCGCCGCAAATGGGTCGTCGGAACCCCCGAAGAGTACGTACGCCAGCACTTTCTAAGGCGCGCCGTACTCAATGCCCACTACCCGCCTGAGGTGATTGCCGTCGAACGCGGACTCAGCGTACACGGTCAACCCAAGCGATTTGACGCCGTAGTGTTTCACCAAGGCAAGCCCTGGATGCTCGTGGAATGCAAAGCTCCCCATATTCCGTTAAACGACGCCGTGTGCGTCCAGTGGATGCGCTACAACCTTCCGCTCGAAGCCCCCTGGGGCTGGCTCACCAACGGAGTAACCGATCGATTTTTTGCAGCAGACGGCCGTGAACTCCCTCCGGTCCTTCCTGCATTTGGTACCTTTGCGCTTTAGGAACGCATTATGAATACCGCACTGCACGCGCTCTCGCCGCTCGACGGCCGCTACCAGAAGCACGCTGCCCCGCTCAGCCCCTTCTTCTCTGAATTCGGATTAATCCGCTACCGCGTCCTCGTCGAGGTGCGCTACTTCATCGCGCTTTCGGCGCAAAACCTCAAGGGGCTTCCCGCGCTAAGCGCTGTTCAAGCAGCTGATCTTGAGCGTATTTATTCGGAATTCAGCGAATCCGACGCCGTACGCATCAAAGAAATTGAATCGACCATCAACCACGACGTCAAAGCCGTGGAGTACTTCCTCAAAGAGCGATTTGAGGCCCTCGGAATGGGTAATCGTGCTGAATTCATCCACTTCGGACTCACATCTCAGGACATCAACAACACGGCGATTCCGCTCTCGATGAAGGATGCGCACCGCGAGGTCGTTCGCCCCGCCCTTCTGGCAATCATCGAACGAATTGACGCCCAATCCAACGAGTGGGACGCGCTGCCAATGCTCGCGCGCACGCACGGCCAGCCTGCCTCTCCGACCCGACTTGGCAAAGAGTGGCGCGTGTTTCGCGAGCGCCTTAGCCAGCAGCTCGCACTGCTGGATGCGGTTCCGTTCGCCGGTAAATTCGGCGGAGCCACTGGCAACTTCAACGCGCACAGCGTCGCTTACCCCGGCATGGATTGGCATGCATTCGGCAACCAGTTCTTGAGCCATGACCTCGGACTGCAGCGCAGCCACCCTACTACTCAAATTGAGCACTACGACCATATGGCGGCCTACTTTGACGGCCTCAAGCGCCTAAATACCGTCTTGATCGACCTCGCCCGCGACGCGTGGCAGTACATTTCGATGGACTACTTCAAGCAGCGCATTAACCCCAACGAGGTCGGATCTTCAGCCATGCCGCACAAAGTCAACCCGATCGACTTTGAGAACGCCGAGGGCAACTTCGGAATCGCCAACGCATGGCTCGAGCACCTCGCGGCCAAACTCCCCATCAGCCGCCTGCAGCGCGACCTCACGGACTCCACCGTGCTGCGCAACGTCGGAATGCCCCTCGGCCACATGCTCCTAGCCTACCACAGCCTCGGTCGCGGCCTCGGAAAGCTCACGGTCAATCAGGCCGCGCTCGCTGCCGACCTTGAACACCACTGGGAAGTCGTTGCCGAAGGAATCCAAACCATCTTGCGCCGCGAAGGCTTCCCCAAGCCCTACGAAGCACTTAAAGCGCTTACCCGCACGGCGGACCGGATCACACCCGAGGCCATCGCCGCGTTTGTCGATGGGTTAAACGTTTCAGATTCAGTCAAGTCCGAGCTCCGCGCCATTACGCCCTCGAACTATACGGGTCAATGAAGTATCCCGATGATGCTCCGATGATTTTGGGCGACACGGTGATTCCCGCCGGGTCAACCAAAACCGTCGATCTGCAAATCGCCCGACTCTTGTCGGGAACCCTGATTCACATGCCCGTGCACGTGTTTCGCAGCGAAAACCCCGGCCCGACCATCCTCTTGAGCGGTGGCCTGCACGGCGACGAAGTCAACGGAATCGAAGCCGTGCGCCGCATGATGTCCCTTGGACTCTTCAACGACCTCGCCTGCGGATCCGTGATCGCCATCCCCATCATCAACGTCTATGGATTTCTCTTCTTCAGTCGCGAAGTTCCAGACGGCAAGGACGTCAACCGAAGCTTTCCAGGGTCCGCCCAAGGTTCGCTCGCGAGTTTGGTGGCGCACACCATGACCGACAAAGTCCTGCCCCACATCGACTTAGCTGTCGATTTTCACACGGGCGGAGCCAGCCGCACCAACTACCCCCAAGTGCGCTACGACCCCGAAGACGCTGACGCCATTCGCTACGCAAAATCTTTTGCTGCGCCCATTTCAATGGCCTCTCCCCTTATTCCGGGCTCACTTCGTGCCCAAGGTTTTCACATGGGCGTTCCCATCGTGGTCTACGAAGGGGGCGAAAGCATGCGCCTCGAAGAGTCCTCGGTCAAGGACGCCATTCGCGGAACCAAGCGCCTTCTCTCAAGCCTAGGGATGTACGCCCACAAGGCGCCTAAAGTTCGCGGAATCAAGGACCGCCACGGCAAGCACAGTGCGCCCCGCCACCTCAGCCAAACTACGTGGGTGCGGGCCGAAGCCAGCGGACTCTTCTCTTTTGAACGCGAAAGCGGCCAAGCCGTCAGCGAAGGCGAGCTCATTGGCCGCGTGCGAAACCCCTACGACTCCTACTCGGTCAAAGTCTTTGCCCCCTTTGACGGATTCATCATTGGTCACAACAACATGCCCCTCGTCCACCGCGGCGACGCCCTCTTTCACATTGGACGTGAAAGTGACTGGCCGGCGTAGCGAGCTAGGCTCGTTGGCCGTTTGGCAAGGTTAGCTAATTAGCTACTGGTTTCGTGCTACTGGTTGCCCCTGCGGCGCCGCAGGCTGGGCGATTTGCCTGGATTATCCCTTAAAGTTCATGCAGAAGCTAACCAAAACGCCCTCACTAGAACCAGAAACGAGTTACCAGTTACACTAACGAGCCAACCTCGCTTACCTCGCATTCGGCCAACGAGCCAATCTCAGCAAACCTTGCTAATCGGCCATCGAGCCAACCTTGCCAACGAGCCAACGAGCCAACGAGCTAACGAGCCAATCTCAGCCAACCTTGCCAACGAGCCAACGAGCCAATCTCAGCCAACCTTGCCAACGAGCCAACGAGCCAACGAGCCAACGAGCTAACGAGCCAATCTCAGCCAACCTTGCTAACCTTGCTAACCGGCCAACGAGCCAATCTCAGCCAACCTTGCTAAACGGCCAACCAGCCAACCTCGCTAATTGGCCAAATTGGCCTGACGAAGTATTTCGTCCGCAATCGCGAGTGATGCAGTCGCTGCGGGTGATGGTGCGTTGAGCACGTGAAAGGCACGATCACCTTGGCGGAGCACGAAGTCGTCCTCAAGGCTTCCGTCGCGGCGCAGGGCTTGGGCGCGTATGCCGGCGCGGCCGGGGTGCAAATCCTCGAGTTCAAGGCTTGGAATCAAGCGCTGAAGCGCCTTCAGAAATTTGGTTTTGCTGAAGGCGCGCTCGTACTCGCCGAGCCCGTAGCGCCAGTGCTGGGCGAAGAGCTTCCAGGTTCCGCCGTAGCCGAGAGCAGCCGCGGTATCGGCTCCGCTGAATGCCGTCTTTGAATACCCCTCGCGGGCAAAACTGAACACCGCATTCGGACCGCATTCGACGCCACCGTGCACCATACGGGTGAAGTGCACCCCCAAAAAGGGGAAGTTCGGGTCCGGAACAGGGTAAATTAAGTGCTTCACCTTGGCTTGGGCGCGCGGACTCAACTCGTAGTAGTCGCCCCTGAAGGGTACGATCTGTAGGCCCGCGTCGACTCCATCGCGCCGCGCGAGGCGGTCACTCTGAAGGCCCGCACAGACAATGATGTGCGCACCGCGGACGACACCGTGGCTCGTGGTTACACCCTCGGTGGTGAATCCGGTTACCGTGGTTTGCAGACGCAGGGTTCCGCGGCCCGCCTTGAGCATGGCCTCGGCCGCATCGGCGTAGTGAATGATTCCGGTTTGCGGAACCAGCAGCGCCTTCGTCGCGTTCAGCTGGGGCTCGCGTTCGCGGAGCTCAGCGGAATCGAGGTAGCGCAGCCCCTCGAGCCCGTTCTCACCACCGCGAAGCCGCAGCGTTTCGAGGCGGTTCTCTTCTTCGGAACCTACCGCGGCCACCACCTTTCCGCAGACTTCGTGCTTCACGCCATGTTCACGGGCAAAGTCAAGCATTTGGCCGTAGCCATCGAGGCAGGTGCGGGCTTTCAGTGAACCCGGCTTGTAGTAGAGTCCCGAGTGAATGACTCCGCTGTTGCGGCCCGTTTGATGCTGAGCCATGCTAGCTTCTTTTTCTATCAAAACCACTTTGGCCTCAGGGTATGCCTTGGCAATCTTGTACGAAACCGCAGCGCCCACGATTCCGCCGCCCACCAGAATAAAGTCAAACTGCTCCA
>JACCDS012408683.1_pt1 | contig 19536 bp, 15 predicted proteins | sample 7446441 | NCBI WGS metagenome assembly JACCDS01 (sample SAMN15323445, study PRJNA562643) | freshwater metagenome | isolation source: river surface water | place: USA:Blue River Watershed | collected 2017-08-17
TCTCGATTTCGATGTCCTCGATCTGCATGCGCTCGGCTTTTTTGTCGAGAAAATAGCCGTAGTTACCTTGGTAGCGGTGAATCTTTCCTTGGTCCAATTCCAAGATCTCGTTGGTTACTTTTTCGAGAAAGTAGCGATCGTGGGTGACCATGAAAAGGGCAAGATTGGCCTTGGAAAGGTAGTCCTCTAGCCACTCAATGGTCTCCAAATCTAGGTGGTTGGTGGGCTCATCCAAAAGCAAAAGGTCGGGCTTCTCCAAGATCGCTTTGGCGAGAGCTACCCGCTTGCGTTGACCTCCGGAAAGATTGCCTACGGGCAATTCGGTATCGTGAAGGCCGAGTTTGCCGAGCACCTCTTTGACTTGGTATTCAAAGTCCCAGGCCTGGAGGGCATCCATTTTTTCAAACAATTTGGACATTTGATCCGAGTTGTCTATGCCGCGTTCCGCATCGAGCATGGCCTTGTGGTAGGCTTCAATGACTTGGAGAATTTCGGAATTACTTTGGTCAAAAATCGTCTGGTAGATACTTAGGTTGGCCTCAAAAACCGGGTTTTGGTGCACGTAAGCGATTTTCACCGACTGGTTGAGGGCTACTTGGCCTGTATCGGGGATTTCTAGCCCCATGATGATCTTCATCAAGGTAGATTTCCCAGCCCCATTGATTCCCACGAGGGCAATTTTTTGTCCTTGGGCAATGCCAAAAGAGATATTGGAAAAAAGTTTGCGCTCCCCGAAGGCCTTGCTTAGATTTTCTACTGAAAGGTAATTCATGCCGCAAAAGTACGGGAAAAATAGGGCTTAGGGAAATACGGTGCAAATAAGTACAACTGTACCAAGTACGAAGTACAATGTACCAAGATTCCTAAGATGCCTGCCTGCAGTAGGTAGGCAAGAACCGAGATACAAGAAACAAGACTTTATTCGTGGCGACACGAGTTTCGTAAGTTCACAAATTTCTACTTGGTACTGGGTACACTATCCCACTTCTTCATTCAAAAATCAGCATTCAGCGTTCGACATTAGTTTTCAATCCGTATCTCGTACCTCGTATTTCTACTTGGTACTTGGTACCTCGTACTTTGTACAACTTCTTATTTCCATTATATTTCTACTCTATTTCCCTAAAACATGAAAACCATCCACGACATCCTCAAATTAGGGGATCCTAGACTCTACGAGGTGTGTACTCCTGTGCTTCGGGAGGAATTGGTAGAAGTGCCTGCATGGATCCAGCAGCTTCACGAGGCCATGGAAGATGTACGTCGGATGTATGGCTTTGGAAGAGGAATAGCGGCGCCTCAGCTCGGCATCATGAAGCGCCTATTCTACCTACAACTCGACCGTCCCTATGTGGTGATCAACCCCGAGTTGAAAGGTTTGAGCGAGGAAGAGTTTGAGTTGTGGGACGACTGCATGAGTTTTCCCAACCTGCTTGTACGCGTGAAGCGCCACCAGTCCCTCAGCCTCCACTACTTGGACGCCCACTGGCAGCCGCAAGTGTGGCAGGTAGAAGGAGCCATTTCCGAACTCATCCAACACGAGTACGATCACCTCGACGGGGTGCTTTGCACGATGCGGGCTTTGGATGAGAAATCGTATCGGTGGAAAGAGTGAGAAGTTGTACCAAGTACCAAGTACGAAGTACAAAGTAGGCTCAGAGGCAAGAGCCGAGAAGCAAGAAACAAGACAAATTGTACCATGTACAAAGTACAAAGTACCAAAAAAATTACGTGGCCTGCGGCAGCCAGGCAGAATTCCAGTTCTAATGCGAATCCCTACTTTGTACTTGGTACTTAGTACATTGTACCTATTACATTGTCCTTAGTACAATCACTTATCTTTACCCCATGATCTTTCCTAGCCTTTCCGATATCGCTGCGGCGCATGCACGCATCCAGCCTTTTATCCACCGCACGCCTATCCTAACCTCGGAAGCCATCGATGCGATCGCAGGATGCAGGATCTACTTTAAATGTGAAAACTTTCAAAAGGTAGGGGCCTTCAAGGCTCGAGGCGCGGCCAATGCAGTGATGAAACTAACGGACGCACAGCGTGCCAAAGGCGTGGCCACGCACAGTTCGGGCAACCATGCTGCTGCATTAGCTCGAGCAGCCACGGTAGCAGGAATCCCTTCCTACATCGTCATGCCCTCCAATGCCCCCGAAATCAAGAAGAAAGCGGTTAAAGGCTATGGCGGAGAAATCATCGAATGCGAACCCAACCTCAAAGCCCGTGAAAGCAGTTTGGAAGCGGTAGTAGCCCGTACCGGAGCTGCATTTATCCCTCCCTACGATCACCTAGACGTCATCGAAGGGCAGGCTACCTGCGCGCTAGAGTTCATAGAAGATCAATCGGATCTGGACATCCTGTTGGCGCCTGTTGGCGGGGGAGGACTGTTGGGGGGCACGGCACTGGTGGCCCATTACCTGAATCCCCAGATCGAGATCATCGCCGGAGAACCTGCTGGGGCAGACGATGCCTATCGCTCCTTTCATGCAGGCTACATCATCCCCCAAACGGGCCCAATTACCATTGCAGATGGCTTACTGACCTCTCTGGGAACTCTGAATTTTGCCTTGATTCAAGCCCATGTCCGGGACATTTTACTTGCAACCGATCCGCAAATCATCGAGGCCATGCGTCTGGTTTACGAGCGCATGAAAATCATCATCGAGCCCTCCTGCGCTGTTCCTCTAGCAGCATTACTTGCCAACAAGGAGCGCTTTGCTGAAAAAAAAATAGGCATCATCCTCTCCGGAGGAAATGTGGATTTGGGGAAGTTGCCTTTTTAAACCCCAAAAAAAAATACCCACAAAAAAACCCGAATCAGTATTGATTCGGGTTTTTTTGTGCTGTCTAAACTCCTTACTTCTTCTTGCTCTCCGCCACTGCATGGTGTGCCGCGCGGGCGGCAAAAGCCATGTAAGTCAAGGAAGGGTTTTGGGTAGAAGTAGAGGTCATGGATGATCCGTCAGTCACGTACACATTTGGTACGGCGTGCAACTGGTGGTTGGCATTCAACATAGAGGTTTTGGGATCCTTGCCCATGCGCACCCCGCCCATCTCGTGGATATCCAAACCAGGAGCCTGCTTGCTGTCGGATGTTTGGATGTTGGTAAAGCCCGCCTTCGTAAACATCTCCGTCATCTGCTCGAGATAGTCTTTCACCATTTTCTCGTCGTTGTCGTCGTAGTCCATGCTGACCTTGAGCTGGGGAATGCCCCACTCGTCCTTTAGGCTTCCATCTAGCGCTACGTAATTGCTTTCCTTCGGCAAGGTCTCGCCCATCATGTGGGAACCCACATGCCAAGGTCCATAGTTCGCTGGATTAAGCAAGTTGTTCTTCAAGTCCATTCCGATGCCATCCGTATTGGGTCCTACACCACGGCCGGCCGAGAAGCCCGCCGCATAGCCCCGAAGGAAGTCGGTTTCTTGTTTGTATACATTTCGGAAGCGTGGGAAATACCCACTGGTAGGTCTTCCTCCTGAGGTGGTGTACTCGGCATGTCCTTCGTACTCCCCGGATACGCGAGCCCGGTAGTTGTGGAAGGCTACGTACTTGCCCAACACCCCACTGTCATTACCCAATCCATTCGGGAAGCGGCTGGAGGTGGAATTCAACAAAATTGCATTCGTATTGAGTGCTGCAGCATTGATAAAGAGCACATCCGCATAAAATTCTTCCACTTCCTTAGTCAAGCGGTCGATGATGCGCACGCCTGTGGCTTTGCCTTTGGCCTCGTCGTAGATCACCGAATGCACCACCGCATCCGGGCGGATGGTCAGGTTGCCCGTCTTCAGCGCCCAAGGAATGGTGGACGAGTTGGAACTGAAATAGCCTCCAAACGGGCAGCCTCGCTGGCATAAGTTGCGGTTTTGACAAGATCCTCTGCCTTGTGCGGCAAAAGCCTCAGCACTGCCATGGATATGCGCACAGCGCGCCGAGATCACATGACGCTCTCCTCCATACTCCTTCTTCATCGTCTCGGCGAAGTACTTCTCCACCACATTGAGATCGTAACCGGGAAGAAATTCTCCATCGGGCAGATGAGCGATGCCATCCTTGAATCCAGATACACCAGCAAATTTCTCGACATGGCTGTACCATTTTTCAATGTCCTTGTAGCGAATCGGCCAATCCACCGCAAAGCCATCACGGGCAGGGCCTTCAAAGTCAAAGTCGGACCAGCGCTGTACCTGTCGCGCCCAAAGTAAGGACTTGCCCCCCACCTGGTAGCCTCGAATCCAATCAAAGGGCTTTTCTTGCACATAAGGATGCTCCGCGTCCTTTACAAAGAAGTGCATCGCATCTTCTCGGAACGCATAACATTTGCTGATGACCGGGTTTTCCTCTTTAATCTTTTCGGTAAGCTGCCCTCGATGGGGAAATTCATGCGGAAGCATGGTGGTAGTTGGGTAGTCTTTGATGTGCTTGACATCAGGACCGCGCTCGATCATCAGGGTTTTTACCCCAAGGTCACAGAGTTCCTTCGCTGCCCAGGCACCGCTGATGCCGGAGCCAACCACGATGGCCTGATAGGTACGCTCCTGCGTACTGCGTAAGTTGAGATTAGCCATTGACTCTTGTATTTTGAATATCAGCGATTAGGACTGCCCCATTGTATTCGCCAGGAATCAAGGAGTAAGGAATAATTTCGGTTTGAATGTATTCAGAAGCCATATAGCCTTGAATGGTAAAGCGCTTGATGCTGCTCAAGAAATAGCCCACTTGGGCGAGCACCTTCCCTTCAGGGGAATTTTCATCTCCCGTAAGAGCCAGGCCTTGCAGCAAAAAGGTTTCCTTTTCCTTACTGCTTAAGTCTGCAAATTTCTTTCCGGCAGTTTTTTCTGCATACTCCGGAAATGCTTCCAATCCGGCGGTGAATTTTTCTTGATTTTCTTTGGTAAAACAATCGTTCACCATCACGAGGATAAAATCAGGTACGGCCAGGTCCAAGGCGCCTTTGATCTCTCCAGCAGGAATGATGCTGTCGGAAATGGATGCAATGAGGGCTTTTTGGGAAGCCGTGATTTTGAGGTTTTCGTAAGCGGCAAGGATGTCTTCCTTGCTAAAATCACAGGAGGGGATCAGCGCTAGCCCTCCAGAAATCAGGGCGATATGCCGCAACGCATGACGTCTGTTCATACTAAAAGATTATTTGGGTGGGTTGGTAATTGAAAAATTAAAGTAGGTATTTTTTTTCAAGAAATGCTACCTGAATATCAGGTAACTGAAACTTATCGAGTAATGGTGCTCAGTTCCCCGAAGGTAGCGGCATTGCCATCGACTGTACGAACTGCTTTTAACCGAACGTATCGAAGCTCTTGTGAAGCAAATCGGATGACCTGCTCGATGGGGTTATTTTGAATGTTTGCAAATTCCCCCTTGGCCAAAAGAACCCAGGTACTGCCATCCAAACTCCCTTCCAAGACATAATCTGCAATGAATCCACTCGGGTACCTTGCCTGCATGGGCAGGTAGCGAAGTCCTTGAAGGGAGGCTTTTTTTCCTAAATCGAGTTCCAAGGCATTGGAAGGCGAAGTCCAATAGGTATTGGGCAACTCATCAATGGCGGCCTGGGCTTTGGAGTCGCTGGAAAGCACTTTCCAGTTTCCTTTGACTAGGTCTAGTTCTCTTCGGCTGCTAGCCGAACTTTTCCCTGCCTTCGCATCCACTACGATCGCTTGCACAGTGGCAGGCTGCTCCAGCAAAAAGGGTTTATCGTAGCGATTTTTCCCCGCTAGGGGTAAACTGCCATCTAAGGTGTAGTAGATCTCAAGTCCAGGGTCTGCGGCGGTGATCGATACAAGCCCAGCGGTGGAGCGAGTGATCTTTGGGGGGAAAAGTAGGGCTGGGGCAGCATAGACTCCCAATTCCGCAATCAGCGGTTCTCCCTTTGCTTCCAGAAAGTTGATCCGAATCTTCTGGGCCTGGGTATCCGGAACTCGCAAAATACGGGTATAACCAATAGTTGTACCCTGCGCCAAAGGCAGCCACTTCCCCTCCACTTCTTTTTCCACCGAAAAGGCAGACACGCGCTGACCTAGATTGACGTATTCCTGAATTAAGATCCGATTGAAAGAGCGCGGTTGCCCAAAATCAAGTTCGACAGTGGCGCTCGTTTGGCCGTTTGCAGCTGCCCAGTAGCTATCATAGTTCCCATCCAATACCTGGCTTGCAGCGTAGCCTGCTCCTCGGTTGGAACTTGAAGTAACCTTGGCGCCAGTAGCCAAGTTGACCGCAAAATCTTCCTTGACTTTTGCTGCCAATTCGAGAATCGCTTGCACATCCGAATCCGGAATCAGCCCTCGGGTATCGATGGGAAAGTTGATCAGGAGTGAACTGTTTTGCCCAATACTTTGGTAGTAGATTTCGAGGAGTTCGGGTAAGGTTTTGACCTTATGATCTTCGTAGGCATGGTAGTACCATCCTGGACGGATGCTCACATCCGCCTCCGCTGGCACCCAATGGGTGCCATTTTCCTGACCCATGGCCCATTTGTCTGAATACTCGGGCATACCGGCGTAGACCGAATCCCGCATGAGATTGGACCAGGTCGTCGGATAAGCAAATCCATGTTCGTTCCCTACCCAGCGCACATCTGGGCCTGCATCGGAAAAGAGCATGGCCCCAGGCTGCAACTCCCGCACCAAGGCATGCATGCTTGGCCAGTCGTAGTAGGTCAATTTATCCACAACACGCTCCTCGTTGGCGCCTCCGTACCAGCCGCTGCCTCCATTGGCACCGTCAAACCAGACCTCGAAGAGTTCCCCATAGTTGGTCAGTAGCTCGTTGAGTTGGTTCCGCATGTAGGTGATGTATTCTGGGGTACCGTAGTCGGGATGGTTGCGATCCCAAGGGGAGTAATAGATCCCCACTTTCAGCCCATATTCCCGACAGGCATCCACAAACTCTCGGATCAAGTCTCCTTTACCATTTCGCCAAGGGCTGTTTTTGACCGAGTGCTCCGTGTAGGCCGAGGGCCAAAGCACAAAGCCATCGTGGTGCTTGGCAGTGATGATGAGGCCTTTCATCCCTGCTTCTTTGGCGACGCGGGCCCACTGCCGCGCATCTAGGGCGCTAGGGGCAAACTGGGACGGCTTCTCATCCCCAAAGCCCCACTCCCGATCGGAGAAGGTGTTCATGTTGAAATGCACAAATCCGTAGTACTGCAGCTCCTGCCAGGCCAGCTGACGGGCTTCCGGAATGGGATAAACCGGGGCAGGTGGAGTGGTCTGTGCAAAGGCAAACACCGGAAGAAAAAATAGAAGGAAAAAGGGTCTCATGGGTTTATTTTTTCGAAAACCTAGCCATTTTGCCCCACATCTAAAAACAAAAAAGGTGCGATCTTCCCCAATTCAAACCTTTACCCCAAAATTCTGCTTATATGCAGGTCAGTTCCCGTATGTTCGTGTCATGAAAACATTGCTTTCTTGTTTGCTTTTTGTAGTCAGTCTCGGGCTCCAAGCCCAGATCCAAATCAAGGTAATGGATCAAGTCTCCAACCTTCCCCTTGCCAATGTTCGGGTGAGTCATGGGCGCATTATTCAAACAAGCAATACTTTAGGTACGGTTAATTTTGCAGGAGAAAACCTGCGACTTCTCTTTTCGCTAGATGGCTACGAACGATTGGAGCAAACTTTCCAAACAGGGGAATATACCGTAGCGCTGGTTCCCAGCGTCCTCAACTTGGCGGCGGTGACTGTTTCGGCCTTTGACTCCGAACGCCCTCTAATTCAGCAGGCTGCCAGTATTTCACGACTTTCCGAGCGAGATCTTTTTCGCTTCAATGAAAATTCCCCCGTCCAAGCCTTCAACCAAAAAGCGGGCATCCGCATCGAGGAGCGCGCTCCTGCGAGTTACCGCATTTCCATCCGAGGCAGTTCGCTCCGCTCTCCCTTTGGCGTGCGCAATGTGAAAGTGTATTGGAACGAGGTCCCCTTCACTTCACCAGACGGGACTACTGCGCTCAACCTCCTTGACCTAAGCAATATCAAAACGGCCGAAGTCATCAAGGGTCCTTCTGGAAGTGTTTATGGCGCAGGAAATGGGGGAGCCATCTCCCTTTTCAGCCAAGCCCAAGTAGATGAAAATCGTCTTTCGATGGATTACCTGGTCGGGGATTTTGGTCTATCCAGATTTCGATTGGGACTCTCCCAAAAAATTGGAGATGGGGGCTTCGAGGCCTCCTATGTAAGTCAGGAATCGGATGGCTACCGAGATCACTCGGGCGTCAAGCGCCAAGTGCTGCAGTTGAGCGGGTATTTCCCCGTTTCCGAAAAGCAAGAATTGCGAACCCAGGTACTGATTTCGGACCTCAACTACCAAATCCCTGGGGCTTTAACTGAAGCCCAACTTACTGCCAACCCCAAGCAAGCACGACCCGGATCCGTTGGGCAAAACAGTTCGATTGACCAACAAGCATTACTTCTGTCCCTAGGCCATACCTACCGCCATTCAGATCAATTGACGAGTACCACGACAATGTACCTGAATACCAATGCCTTTGAAAACCCCTTTATACTGGACTACAAAAAGGAATTGGGCTTCGGTTATGGGGCGCGGAGCAAGGTTCGCTACGACACCCAACTGGGAAGCAAATCCCTGCGCCTACTTGCAGGTGGAGAGTGGCAAAAAAGCATCACCCAAGCGCAAAATTTTGGCAATCGGGCAGGCAAAGCGGATACCATTCGATTTGCAGACCAGCTGACCGCCTCCCAAGGCTTCCTTTTTCAGCAAGCCGAGCTGCAGTGGAATTCCAAACTCCTATTCACCTTGGGACTCAGCGAAAATTTCTCTGGATTTGAGATCGACCGACAAATCGATGCTGCAGGAGGAAAAACAGGGCTCCAAACCCGCCGCTTTGATCCCATCCTAGTTCCACGGGTAGCGGCAAACTACCAACTAACCCCAAGCACTTCGATATATGGCTCCATCAGTTCGGGTTTTTCTCCCCCCACCATCGACGAGGTCCGCACCAACGAGGGCAGCGTCAACCTAGATCTGGAGGCAGAAAAGGGCATCAATTACGAAGTTGGGTACCGATTGGGCAAGGAGCGATTCACAATGGAAGTGATCGCCTACTACTTCAAGCTCCAGGAGACCATCACCACCTACACCAATTCAAATGGAGTGGTACTCTTCCAAAATGCCGGAGCCACCGACCAAAAAGGCGTGGAGGCCAGCCTAGACTATGCCTTCCTTCGAAATGGGAACGGCTTTGTTCGTGATTTCCTTCTGGGTACGGCCTACACGGGGCAGTTTTTTACCTTTGACAACTACCAAAAGCGGGGACAAGATTTCTCGGGCAATGCCTTAACGGGCGTACCGGCACATAACGTAGTCAGCCGAATGGATCTGAGAACTCGGCCAGGCTTTTACCTCAATTTCACGCATCAGTTTACCGAAGAAATCCCCCTCAACGATGCGAATACCATTTACCAAGACGCCTATTCATTGGTGAATCTGCGGGTAGGTTGGTTAAAAAGCATGGGTGATTGGGAACTGGAGATTTTTGCTGGGGTAGACAACCTCTTGGATGAGCAGTATTCACTAGGCAATGACCTGAATGCTTTTGCCGGTAGATTCTACCAACCTGCTCCTACGCGTAATGGGTATGGGGGAGTGAAGGTGGGGTTGAGATACTAAATAGAAATACGGTGGAAATAGGGAAAAGAAATACAGTGGAAATAGGATAGAAACAGACTCCGCTGCGCTACGTGAAATAAGTTGAATTATTCGCGAAGCCATTATTTCCCCGAGCTTGCTCGGGCTATTTCTACTTTATTTCTATTTTATTTCCACTGTATTATTCTAAAATCCCCTTTGCGTCTTAGCGCCTTTGCGCGCCAAAATTAGCAGGTAGGCCTGTTCGTTTTATTTCCACTTTATTATTCTATAATTCCCTTTGCGACTTTCCTGCTTTGCGTGATTATTTATTCTCGCAAAGACGCGAAGCCGCAAAGAAAAAAAAATACAGTGGAAATAGGGTAGAAATAGACTCCGCTGCGCTACGTGAAATAAGTTGAATTATTCGCGAAGCCATTATTTCCCCGAGCTTGCTCGGGCTATTTCTACCCTATTTCAATCGTATTTCCGATTGATTTCCACTATATTTCTGATTCCATCCCCTCAAATTATGAAAAACCTTTTCCTTTCCATCCTCGCTTTTTTTATTGCATTTTCTGCTTTCTCCCAAGAGGCGAGTACAGAGTCCAAATGGGTGCCTCGGGAACCTAAAAAATTCGAGTCCACGCATTCGGGCACCTTCAATGGACAAAAAATTACTTACAAAGCCGTGGTGGGGGAAACCTTTCTCAAGAATGCTGCAGGAGAAGTGACCGGGGCCCTTTGGTCCACCGCCTACCTCCGCGAGGGCGTCCTAGACCCTTCCAAAAGACCTGTACTCTTTATTTTCAATGGAGGACCTGGATCTGCAAGCGTTTGGCTGCATGTGGGTTTCTTCGGCCCAAAAGTGGTGAAAACCGACTCGGGAGCAAGCAAAGACGATGGTGCTGCCCCCTACCTAGTGGAAGAAAACAAGCAGGCTTTGCTAGACCTCACCGATTTGGTATTTATTGATCCCATCGGGACTGGGTTTAGCCAGGTGGAAGGCAAAGGCAAAACGTCCGATTTCTGGGGGCTCAACGAAGACGCTTCCTCTATTGCACAATTTATCCGTACCTGGGTGACGCAGCACGGGAGATGGCAAGCCCCTAAATTTATCGCTGGAGAAAGTTTTGGCACCACCCGCGCAGCCAAGGTAGCGGAAGTACTCGAAGAGGGCGGACAAAGCATGGCTTTGAATGGACTTGTCCTGATTTCTCAAGCCTTGGACTATGCAGGTTCGTCCAGCTGGGCGGACAACCTCACCTCCTTTTTCACCTACCTCCCTTCCCAAGCAGCTACCGCCTGGTACCATGGCAAGGCCGGACAGGGGAAAACCTTAGCCGCCTTTACCCAAGAAGCAAGAGAATTTGCCTATGGGGACTATCTGACCTCCTTGTTTATGGGAGAAAAGCAAACAGAAGCCCAGAAAGAAGTGATCGCAGCCAAGTTGGCCTACTTTACTGGCTTGGATAAAGCCTATATTCTCCGCTCGGACAACCAGATCTTAATGCACCGCTTTAAGAAAGAATTGCTCCGCGCAGAGGGCAAGGCCATTGGCACCTTGGATGGGCGCTATTTGGCTCGGGAAACCGACAAATCCTCCGAAGGACCGGTGCTTGGAGATCCGGCAAGCTACATGACCGGATCTGCCTACACGGCAGTTTTCAACGACTACCTGATGCGGGACTTGAAGGTGACGCTAGACCGACCCTACTTCACCTCCGCAAGCGGAATGGGTGGAAGTTGGAACTGGAAACCAGTGCCTGATGGCGCCTACTACGAACCGACCTATGTGAGTACGGCACGTGCACTCAGCGAGGTCATGCACCGAAATACGCAAATGCAGGTGATGGTAGCCAACGGGTACTACGACCTGATCACCCCCTTCTTTGATGCAGAGTATACCTTTGCCCGCCACAATTTCCCGCAGGATCGCGTAGCCATGACTTACTACGAGGCAGGCCACATGATGTACAACCGACAGGAAGATTTTGATGCGCTGGCAAAAGATGTACGGAAGTTTTTGGAAGGTATTTTGAAGAAATAGATGGCTATTAACTATACAAAATATATTGCAATTGATCCAGGAATTCGATTTGGCAAACCCTATCTCAAGGATACACGAATCACTGTGGCAGATGTGTTAGGTTGGATGGCATCGGGAATGAGTTCGGAGGAAATCCTAGCGGATTTTCCAGAATTGACCTTGGAGGAATTCTTGCCTGGACTATGCAGCAGATCAACCCCAGAAATTGGCCTAGATTATACCTTTTTGGGTCCTCCCTGCGGTAGGCAGGCCTGCCTACCTCAAGGTATGGCGTGAAGAAAAAAAGCGCGCGAAGACGCAGAGCCGCAAAGAAAAAATTGATCCCTTTGCGACCTGCCTTCCGTAGGCTTGGCGACTTTGCACCTTTGCGACTTTGCGAGAAAAAAAGTTAGCCTGCCATAGGCAGAGCGTTAAGGAAAATACCTCCTCTTTTTTACTGAAAGGAACCCTACTTTTAATTTTTGCATTATACCCTTGTAACCCCAATTCCACTTACTTATTTAGTAGACAAATCAACAACTCATGCAAACACCCAAATTCAATCCAGAAGCAGTAACTCAAATTATACGTGAACGCAGGTCCATGTTTCCTGCGCAGTTCAAAGAAAACGATCCGGTAGCCGACTCCATCATCGAGGAGATCCTTGAAAATGCCAATTGGGCACCTACGCACAAACTCACCCAACCTTGGCGCTTTATTGTGTACACAGGGGCAGGACTGGAGACCTTTGGCAAGTACCAGGCGGAAATGTATAAAATGCGCGCTGAGAAAAACGGCACTCCCTTCCTCGAGGGTACTTACCAAAAATTTAAAGAGAACCCCACCAAAGCTTCGCATGTCATCGCCCTATTGATGAAGCGTACCGAAGGATCGGGGATTCCCGTAATGGAAGAGATCTCTGCCGTAGCCATGGCGGTGCAAAACATGTACTTAACGGCCTGTGCGCATGGACTCGCCTGCTATTGGGGCACCGGCGGACCTACCTTCTGGGCAGAAGCTCGGGAAGATTTTGGACTCGAAGGCGAGGACATGCTGATGGGCTTTTTCTATGTAGCCAAGCCTGCTACCGATACTTGGCCAGCAGGAAAGCGCGAGCCGATTGGGGAGAAGGTAAGTTGGGTACGGGAATAAATTAAGCATCAGGAAGGCACTTTTTAAGTGCCTTTTTTTCTTACCAATCCGCAGGCCTTCTGGCCTGATACGCGGCCATCTGATCCAACAGATCTACCGGGTCATCGGAAATAATCAGCATCTCCTCCTGCTCGGGGTAGAGAAATCCCTCCTCCATCGCATGGTTGAGGAAGTCAATCAACTTATCGTAGTAGCCATGCACGTTGTACAAGGCCACGGGCTTTTGAATGTAATGCAGCTGGTTGAGGGTCATCACCTCAAACAACTCTTCAAAGGTGCCAATCCCTCCCGGCATGGCGATAAAGCCATCCCCCTTCTCCGCCATGAGCCACTTGCGATCCCGCATGGTCTCTACGATCACCAATTCCGTGCAGCCTTTGTGCGCCACTTCCCGGTCTACGAGCTTTTGAGGAATAATTCCAATCACTTCCTTCCCTGCAGCCAAGAACTCATCGGCAATCACTCCCATCAAGCCCACATGACCCGCACCATACACGAGGCTATGGTCACGTAAAATCATTTCTTGAGCCAAGGATCGCACCCCCGCTTCGTAGATGGAATGGTTGCCTTTCTTGGAACCACAGTAGACGGTTATCTTTTTCATCCCGAAAAATAAAGATTTCACCCGATCCCAAAGCAAGAATTTGAAAGAAGGTTTGCAGCGGCAGATCCTAGCCCCCATTTTTGGGGTTCAAGCCCCACACCATGAAAATCTGTTTCGCCACCAACAACGCCAAAAAAATCGAAGAGGTCGCAGCTGCCCTAAAAGGGCTCATCGAAATTGTTTCCCTTGAGGAGATTGGCTGCACGGTAGAACTTCCCGAAACAGGCGACACCTTGGAGCACAATGCCTTTGAAAAGGCGCGGTATGTCAACCAACATTTTGGTGTCAGCTGCTTTGCAGATGACACCGGGCTGGAAGTAGCAGCCCTAGACGGTGCGCCCGGCGTGTATTCAGGCAGATTTGCAGGAGAGCCGCGCAGTGATGCCCGCAACCTGAGTTTGCTGTTGGAAAAAATGCAAGGGCAAACCAACCGATCCGCCCGATTCCGAACCGTGATTGCCCTAATTTTGGATGGAAAAGAATACCAATTTGAGGGAATCGCCGAAGGCGAAATCACCTCTTCGCCCAGCGGAGAAGGAGGCTTTGGCTACGATCCCATCTTCCAGCCCCTTGGATTTGATCGCACCTTTGCCGCACTCAGCCTAGCAGAGAAAAACGAAATTTCGCATCGTGGAAAAGCTGTAAAGGCACTCCTAAATTTTCTCCGTGCCGGAAAATTCTGAGTTACGCACAAAAATGACTTAATTTGCCCCCCATGACCAAGCCCTTCATCGTCGGAATCACCGGGGGATCAGCCTCTGGAAAAACTTTGTTTTTGGAACATCTCCTGCGCAGCTTTTCCCCAGGGGAACTGTGCTTGATCTCCCAGGACAATTATTACAAGCCAAAACACCTGCAGCCGGTAGACGAGCAAGGGATCGCCAACTTTGACACCCCCCACAGCATCGATTTTGAGCAATATGCCCAAGATATCCGCATCATCCAGGGTGGTGGGACGGTCATCCGAGAGGAATACACCTTCAATAACGCCAGCAAAAAACCCAAGATGCTCACCTTCGCTCCCGCACCCGTAGTGGTCGTAGAAGGGATTTTTGTGCTTTACTACCCTGAATTGGCAGCCTTATTGGACCTGAAGATATTTATCGACGCCAAGGATCACATCAAACTCAAGCGACGGATCATCCGGGATAAGGTAGAGCGGGGCTATGACCTAGACGATGTGCTGTACCGCTACGAAAATCACGTGATGCCGACCTACGAAAAATACATCAAGCCCTTCAAAAATGAGGCGGATCTCATCATTCCAAACAACCTCAACTTTGATCGCGCCATGGACGTACTTCGCAGCTACCTCCGTGCAAAATCCGCTCGGCAGGGATAAAAAATCAAGCCAAAGCAGGTGATTTTCAAATATTTTCTATATTTGTCCCCCATGAAAAATAGGAACACATACCACAGTACCAGCCAGCAACGATTCTCTTGGGCTCTGGTCGTGCTATTTTGCCTATTTGTATCCAGTATCGAATTTTTTCCTTCATCCACCAATCAGACTCGTCCGGAACCAACCTCCGAACAGCCAGATCAAAGTTTTTTGGATGTAGCCGTTGATGCGGTCGTCCCTTTTGTACTTCAGGTTGCCAACACAGTTTTCTACCTGATTTCAAAGCTTTTCCAAGTTGATTTTTCCCTCCCGCTTCCTCAAGCAGGAACGGTTGCCTTTGTCAATTCATTGACTGAAATCCTTTTTGAACGGATTATTTCCCCGCAGGGGCCCTAATAAAATCATCCCTTTTCTGAATACATCTCCTCGTCCTTTGCTAGAACGAGTCAAATCTTAATTAATTCAATTCCTTAAATTTTACCAAAATGCAAAACAAAGGTGCAATCGTGTTTTTGACGGTGATCATTACAGCGCTATGCTTGTATTACCTGTCATTCACGTTCATATCCAACGGCGTTCAAGAAAAGGCTACTGCCTATGCTACAGACGCCTCCGGCAACATTGACTTTGCCAAGAAAAGAGCTTACCTAGATTCGGTTTGGAGACAGCCCGTTTACAACTTTCTAGGGGCCAGCTATACCTACCAAGAAGTAAAAGAAACCGAGCTTGGGCTTGGGCTTGACCTTCAAGGTGGAATGCACGTGACCCTAGAGGTTTCTCCAGTAGAAATCGTCAAAGGTATTGCAGGAAACCCTAAAAACGATGCCTTCAATGCTGCGGTAGCAGAAGCCAAAGAAGCGTCTAAAACCTCCAATGCGAAGTTTGTAGATTTATTTTATGCCGCTTGGCAAAAAAATAATCCAGGCAAAGCATTGAGCGCTGTATTCGCTACAGCGGCTAACCGCGGAAGAATCTCTTTGGAATCAACAGATGCCGAAATCCTTGAGATCATCGATACCGAAGTTGAAAATGCCATTGACCGTTCCTTCAATATCTTGAGAACGCGTATCGACCGTTTTGGCACTTCACAGCCCAACATTCAGCGTATTGCTGGATCAGGAAGAATTCAGATCGAACTTCCAGGTGCGGACAACCAAGAGCGTGTGCGCAACTTGCTTCAGGGCGTAGCAAAACTACAGTTCTGGGAAGTTCTTGAACTAAACGAGTACGGTGGATCCATCGAAGAAATCAACCAGGCTTGGGTTGCTGACCAAAAAAATCCAGATGCTGCAGCCGCGGCTGATACTACAGCAACTGACTCTACTGCTACAGATTCCCTATCTTCTGAAGACTCCTTGCGCAATGCATTGGAAAAGCAGTTGGAACAAATTGAGCCGCTTAATCCTAATTCAGGAGTATCTCCGCTAGTGGCCTTGATGAAGGCTAACTATGGATTGGTGTACGATGTACGCGATACCGTGATCATCAACAGAATTCTAAAAAATGAGCGCTACCAGTCTTTCTTGCCTAAAGACCTGAAGCTCCTTTGGGGCATCAAGCCTACCAAAGCAGATGATGGCACAGAGATTTTGGAATTGTATGCCATCAAATTGAAGAAAGGTTCTGACCAGGCTCCGCTTGAAGGAGATGTGGTAACGGATGCCCGTCAGACCTTAGACCAAACTTCTCAGCCTGCGGTATCCATGCAAATGAATGCGGATGGAGCTAGAAAATGGAGAAACTTGACCGCTGAAAACGTAGGAAGAAGAATTGCAGTAGTATTGGATGACTACGTGTACACTGCGCCGATGGTAAATGGAGAGATTCCAAATGGTCAGTCTGAAATCTCTGGAAACTTCACGCTTTTGGAAGCCCAGGATTTGGCAAACATCTTGAAATCTGGTTCCCTACCTGCCCCTACTCAAATCGTAGAAGAAAGCATCATCGGCCCAACTTTGGGTAAAGAGGCACAAAGCCAAGGTATCATTTCCATGATCGCCGGTCTTGCCTTGGTGGTCTTGTTCATGATTGCCTACTACGCAAAAGGGGGATTAGTAGCGGTTGCCGCTTTGGTATTCAATATCTTCTTCATCTTGGGTATTCTTGCTCAGCTCGGTACTGCCTTGACCTTGCCAGGTATCGCCGGCATCGTATTGACCATGGGTATGTCCATTGATGCAAACGTTTTGATTTTCGAGCGTATCAAGGATGAACTTAAAAATGGAGTCAATTTGCTATCTGCAATTAATACCGGATACGACAAAGCATTCTCCGCGATCTTGGATGGTAACGTCACTACTTTCTTAACAGGCGCCATTTTGTATGCCTTGGGCCAAGGTCCTGTCAAAGGATTTGCCATTGTATTGATGATTGGTATTGTTTGTTCCTTCTTCTCTTCCGTATTCATCACGCGAGTATTGGTGTCTTGGATGACCAAAAAAGGAGACAAGAGCAGCATTTCTTTCGCAACCCCATTTGCGAAAAACTCACTTTCTTCGTTGAATATCGACTTCATGAGCAAAAGAAAATTGGCCTACATCGCTTCTACTTCCATCATTGTGATCGGATTGGGACTTGCAGTAGTCAATGGATTGAAGCTCGGTGTAGACTTTACGGGAGGACGCTCCTATGTAGTTGCCTTCAACCAGCCGGTGGTGCCATCTGATTTGAAAGTGGGTCTAGATGGAGAGTTTGATGGTTCTGTGGAAGTGAAAACCTACGGTTCAAACAACATCCTGAAAGTCACCACCTCTTACCTGATCAACGAAGATGACGATGCTTCCAACAAGGAGGTAGAAAGCAAAGTGAAGGAAGGAATTGCAGCAGTAACTGGATTTACTTTTGTAGAAAATAATGGTACACCAGGAGACAAGCAATTCTCCATCACTGGCTCTTCCAAAGTAGGTGCTACCGTAGCGAATGACATCAAGTCCTCTTCCTTACAAGCGATGATTTTAGCTTTGATTGCCATCTTCTTGTACATTTTGATGCGATTCCGTAAGTGGCAGTTCTCCTTGGGAGCGATTGTGGCCTTGGCGCACGATGCGCTCTTCGTGATTGCAGCATTTTCGATTGCCGGTACCTTTGGTGCCAACTTCGAGATTGACCAAGTGTTCATTGCGGCGATCTTAACGGTAATCGGTTACTCCATCAACGATACCGTAATTATCTATGACCGTATCCGTGAGAATGTGGAAAATAGAGGATCACGCAAGCTGCTCAAAGTTTTCAACGATTCCATCAACGAAACCTTGAGCCGTACCTTGATCACTTCTTTCACTACTTTGATCGTAGTAATTGTCCTCCTATTCTTTGGAGGTGAGGTATTGAGAGGCTTCTCCTTTGCCCTATTTGTGGGTATTACTGTGGGTACCTTCTCTTCCATCTACATCGCAACTCCTATCGTCGTCGATTTGATGAAGAAGGAAATCGAAGAAGATGGTTCTCAGAAGGAAACCAAAAAAGGCTAAGCATAGCTAATTTCTAAATGAAGGGCGGAAAATTTTCCGCCCTTTTTTTTTGTAGTGCGTGGGTTGCTTACCTTAGTTGAGGCTTCGCCAAAATTGAACCCCAATCAATCCTCCATGTCTACTCTCCTTCGTGCAGCCTTAGTTGGCTATGGTTCTGTTGCTGAAAAAATGCATGCTCCCCTCTTGGAAGTTTGCCCTACCTTGGACTTCGTTGCCGTAGTCGAGCGAAATGGCTTCCGCTGCCAACAAAAATATCCCAAGGTGCAAACCTACTCGAGTTTGGAGGCCTTGTTGGCTGCCGATGCCGCGGACCTAATCTGCATCACTACACCCAACGAACTCCATTTTTCCATGGCCAAGAAATGCCTGCTCGCCGGAAAACATGTGGTCGTGGACAAACCCGTTACGCTCCTGGCCGAAGAGGCTGAGGAACTGTTGGCGCTCGCCACTTCCAAAGGATTGGTGTGCAGCATTTTTCACAACCGCCGCTACGATGGAGATTTCAAAACCCTACAAGAAATTGTAGCCAAGAATTTACTCGGCCGACTGGTCTTTCTGGAGTCCCATTTTGATCGCTTCCGTCCGCAAGTATCCGAAAACTGGAGAGAAAAAGACTGCCCCGGTAACGGCATCACCTACGACCTGGGTTCCCACTTGATCGACCAAGTAGTCCTTCTTTTTGGCAAACCAACCGCCATCTGGGCAGACATTCGCAAGCAGCGAACCGATGCCGTGGCGGACGATTACTTCGACATTGCTTTGGATTACCCAGGGTTCAAAGCACGGGTAACAGCCGGGGCAATGGTCAATGTACCCACCCCCAAATTCATGCTCTTGGGTGAAAAAGGGACCTACCAGAAATTCTTCTTGGATGTGCAGGAACAGGCATTCAAAGACGCAAAAATTCCAGCAGGAGAAGATTGGGGCATGGAGCCTGAAGAACGTTGGGGAAAAATTCACTACGCAGAAGAAACGCAGGCATACCCTACCCTTCGAGGAGATTACCGCGTCTTCTACGAAAACGTGGCCGACACCATCTTGGGAAAAGCTTCCCTCTTGGTGACGCTGGAACAAGCAATTCCGGTACTACGAATTATTCAAGCAGCCTTTATCTCCTCCCAAGAAGGAAGAAAAATCAGCCAAGCAGAGGGAAAATGGTAGTCAAACCCTTTTCAATCGAGAAATAAGCCCAGGTCCCGACCTCCGCAAATCAATTAGATTCCTTAATTTTGCGCCCTATGGCAAAAACAGAAACTCCAGGCGAAAACGCCCAATTGAAAGATATCATCTCCCATGCCAAAGAGTATGGCTTTGTGTACCCAAGTTCCGAA
>JACCDS010488305.1_pt1 | contig 19534 bp, 18 predicted proteins | sample 7446441 | NCBI WGS metagenome assembly JACCDS01 (sample SAMN15323445, study PRJNA562643) | freshwater metagenome | isolation source: river surface water | place: USA:Blue River Watershed | collected 2017-08-17
GAAGCGGCTCACTGTAGCGATCAGGAAATTGCGCGCTCGGTCGTGGTCAGCGGGAATTCGAGGCCAATTCGCGCGAATGACAATGCGTCAATGCGCCATGGTGGCCGATGTGGGTGATGTTCAGTTCGGCAGGCGTTACAACAGCGTCATCAACAAAAAACGGGCAGGGAAACCCTGCCCGTCGATGTCACGGATAGGCGCAGATCAGAGGCCGGCGGCGGCGCGCAGTGCTGCTGCCTTGTCGATGCGCTCCCAGCTGAATTCCGGCTCGTCGCGGCCGAAGTGGCCATAGGCAGCGGTCTTGCGATAGATGGGCCGCAACAGATCGAGCATCTGCACAATGCCTTTCGGACGCAGGTCGAAATGCTCGCGCACGAGCTCGGCGATTTTGTCGTCGCTGATCTTGCCTGTGCCGAAGGTGGTGACCATGACCGAGGTCGGCTTGGCAATGCCAATCGCGTACGAGATCTGGATCTGGCACTTGTCGGCCAGGCCGGCGGCGACAATATTTTTTGCGACATAACGGCCGGCGTAGGCCGCCGAGCGATCGACCTTGGACGGGTCCTTGCCGGAGAAAGCACCGCCGCCATGCGGCGCAGCACCGCCGTAGGTATCGACGATGATTTTGCGACCGGTCAGCCCGCAGTCGCCCTGCGGACCGCCGATCACGAAACGCCCGGTCGGGTTGACCAGGTAGCGGGTGTTCTTCAGCCACTCGGCCGGCACCACTGGCTTGATGATCGACTCGATTGCAGCTTCTTCGATCTGCTTGTGCTCCATGTCCGGCGCATGCTGCGTCGACAGCACGATGGTGTCGATCGCGACCGGCTTGCCATCGACGTACTTCAGGGTCACCTGCGATTTCGCGTCCGGGCGCAGCCATGGCAGGCGGCCATCCTTGCGCAGTTGCGACTGCCGCTCAACGATGCGGTGCGAGTAGTAGATCGCGGCCGGCATCAGATCCGGCGTTTCGGTGCACGCGTAGCCGAACATCAGGCCCTGATCTCCCGCGCCCTGGTCGAGATCGATACCTTTGCCTTCATCGACGCCTTGCGCGATGTCGGGCGATTGCTTGTCGTAGGCGACCAGCACCGCACAGCCTTTGTAATCGATGCCGTATTCGGTATTGTCGTAGCCGATTTCCTTCAGCGTGTCGCGCGCGACGCGGATGTAGTCGACATTGGCGGTCGTGGTGATCTCACCGGCCAGCACGACCAGACCCGTGTTGCAAAGCGTCTCGGCGGCGACGCGCGCACGCGGATCCTGGGTCAGAATCGCATCGAGAATGGCATCGGAGATCTGGTCGGCGACTTTGTCCGGATGACCCTCGGACACCGACTCGGAGGTAAAAAGATATTCGTTCGACATGCAAGCTCCCTGGCAGGAAAATTGACACAGTGTCGCGGTCAACCCAGTGAGCCTGCGACGCTTTAGCGAGATTTGTAAACCGCCTCGCAAGTTGTCCAATTAACTCGGCGGTGTATTCGCGTGCTATTTTACGCAACTTGCCCCAATTCAGCAAAACCACGCCCGCCGTATCTCCGCATGCTGCTTCGCCTGTTTCAATTCCTTTCTGCACTGCCGCTGCCGCTGCTGCACCTCATCGGCTCGTTCGCTGGCTGGGTCGTTTATGCCGCGTCGCCAACCTACCGTCGGCGCATGCGCGCGAACTTGACACAGGCAGGTTATCTGCACCTGCTGCCCACCGCCATCGCCGAGGCCGGCAAGGGCGTGTTCGAGTTACCGTTCATCTGGTGTGCGAGGCCGGAACGTGTGCTCGCATCGGCCGAGCTGCATGACTGGCAAGTTGCGCAACAGGCTCTGGATAGCGGCAAGGGCGTCATTTTCCTCACGCCACACCTGGGCTGTTTCGAGATCATTGCGCAGGCCATCGCCAGCCGCACGCCACTGACCGCGCTCTACCGTCCACCGCGCAAGGCCGCTCTGCGGCCCTTGCTCGAGCAGGCGCGCGCGCGTCAGGGACTGTCGCTGGCGCCGGCCAATCTTTCCGGTGTGCGAACGCTGCTGAAGACGCTGCGCAACGGCGGTTCGATCGGCCTGCTGCCCGATCAGGTTCCGGGCAACGGCGAAGGTGTCTGGGTTCCGTTTTTTGGCCGCTCGGCTTACACGATGACGCTGCCAGCGAAGATGCAGCAGATGAGCGGCGCCGCGGTCGTGCTGTCGTATGCGGAACGTCTGCCGAACGGACGAGGCTTCGCAATCCGTTTCGTGCCCTTCGAGGATGTGCTCGAGGGCACGCCGGCAGAACAGGCGCGCACGTTCAATCAGGCGATGGAAGCGCTGATTGCGCGCTGCCCGGCGCAGTATTTCTGGAGCTATAACCGTTACAAGGGCAAGCCCCCGGCCGAGAACGCGAACAATACCGAGGTGACGGCATGAGGCTGCTGCTGGCGCTAATGTGGCTGCTGCACTGGCTGCCGCTGCCCGTACTTGGCCGGATCGGCAAGCGATTGGGCGACCTGCTGTTTGTGCTGCTGCGCGAGCGCCGCCACATTACGCTGACCAATCTTGCGTTGTGCTTCCCCGAGCTGCCGGAGCAAGAGCGCAAAGCGATCGCGCGTGCGCACTTCCAGGGCTATGCGCGCAGCGTGCTGGAGCGAGCGGTCCTCTGGTGGGCGTCACCGGAGCGGCTGCGGCACCTGATACAAGTCGTGCCCGCCGTGCCGACCGAGCAGGCCGCGGCGCGGCCGACGATCTTCCTGTGCCCGCATTTCGTCTGCCTTGAAGTCGCCGGTGTCGCAATCACAATGGAAGGGCCGCTGTGCTCGATCTATTCGAAGCAGCGCAGCAGCAAGGTGTTTGACGACACCTTGCGCAAGGGCCGCGCCAGGTTTGCCTCGGAGGCAGAGAAGGAGCAGTTTCTTCTGTCACGCACTGCCGGGATCAAGCCCATCATTCGCGCCATGCGCGGCGGACGTCCGTTCCTGATGCTGCCCGATCTTGACTTCGGCCGTAAGGAATCGATCTTCGTACCGTTCTTTGGCGTGCCGGCTGCGACGCTGGCAGCCCCGGCGCGACTGGCGGCCGCGACTGGCGGCCAGGTCATTCCGGTCACGACGCGTTTTCTTCCTGATTACCGCGGCTGGGAGGTAAAGTTCCATCCGGCGTGGGACAACTATCCGGGCGATGATATCGAAGCCGCCACGCGGCGTATGCTGGCCTTCATCGAGGACCGCATCCGCGAAGCGCCGTCCGAATATTTCTGGTCGCACAAGCGATTCAAGACGCGCCCGCCCGGCATGCCGCCGGTATATAAAAAATTGAACCGTTCGAGATAAGCGATGACAGTCAAATTCACCAAGATGCATGGCGCCGGCAATGATTTCGTCGTGATCGATGCAATCAATCAGCCGATCAGCTTTTCGCCGGAACAATGGCGCTGGGTCGCAGACCGCCGCTTCGGAATCGGGGCCGACCAGATCCTGGTGGTCGAACGTCCGACACGGCCGGATGTCGATTTCCGCTATCGCATCTTCAATGCGGACGGCGGCGAAGTGGAGCAGTGCGGCAATGGCGCACGCGCGTTTGTGAAGTTCGTGGTCGACAAAGGGCTGACGGAAAAGCGCGAGATCCGCGTCGAGACCATGTCGGGAGTGATTACGCCTCGATTGGAAGATGACGGCCGCATCACCGTTGACATGGGGGCGCCAATTTTTGAGCTGGCGCGCGTCCCCTTCGATGACCATGGTCTGCAGGCCCGCACCGTCGGCGACGCGACGGTATGGCCGCTAGATGTACTCGGCGCAACGACCGAGGTTGTCGTGCTATCCATGGGCAATCCGCATGCCGTTCAACTGGTTGATGATGTCGATACAGCGCCTGTGCTTCTCGATGGGCCGGTGATCGAAAATCATGCGCGCTTCCCGAAGCGCGTAAATGCCGGCTTCATGCAAGTGGTGAACCGCCAGCAAATTCGGCTGCGGGTGTTCGAGCGCGGTGCCGGTGAAACGCTGGCCTGCGGCACCGGCGCCTGCGCGGCGGTAGTCGCCGGCATCTTGCTGGGCCAGCTTGATTCGCCGGTAGCCGTGTCGACCCGCGGCGGTGATCTGTCGATTGCGTGGCAAGGCGGTGCATCGCCCGTCATGCTGACCGGGCCCGCAGTGAGTGTATTTGAAGGCAGCTGCGAAATTTAACTATAAGCGGTGACTGCGAGCGGCGCGCGAATCAGCGCCACTAGACTCAAATGCGCCGGCTTGCCTGTGCTCGCCTCTGCGAGATCAGGCTGCGAAAGCGATAGAGGCGCTGCCTGTAGGTGCCCTCCGGATCTAATTCCATGCCTGCCTCGGTGGGATCAAACAGCCGAGACGCGCGATCCAGCGCCTGCCGCTGTTCGCCGGTCAGCACTTGAATCAGGCGGCGGCGGCTGCGCGGGTGAACGTGGCGAATGTCGATCTCCAGACAATGACCGTGGTCGGCCGCTTCGATGTCTAGCAGCAGCGCTTCCGCGCGCGTGAGTCCGAACCAATAGGCCAGTTCGATTCGCGCTGCGAGGAAGGGATACTGACCGCTGACTTCCCGATTGAAAGTAGCGCGCGCGGTCACCGCCCAATCAGCTTTGCGTATTTTTGGCGCAATCTTGTCCAGCAATGCGATTGCCTCGGCATTGTTTTGTCCGGCGGCTTTCTGCAGCCAATAGACGGCACGAATATCGGCGCGCGCTTCAATTCGTCGCGCACGCCATGCGACGAGCCCCAGTTCAAGCTGTGCGCGTTCATGGCCGCCGACGGCCGCCATTTCCAAATGCCTGCGCGATTCCGCGATGCTGCGACGGGAAAATTCCGGCTTCAGATAAATGCGCGAGATCGCATACCAAGCCGCTGCATTGCCCTGTTCAGCAGCCAGAGACAGCCAACGGATCGCCTTTTTGTAATGGGCGACGCCAGAAATGCAGGCGACGCGCGCCCCCTCTTCATCCATCCGGGCGATCCACAGTCCGTAGGCAAGCTGAGCGTCGCTGTCGCCGCCTTCCGCGCTGATACGCAGATAGCGCTCGATCAGCTTGACGTTCGGGTCAGACACTGCGAGCAGCGCTTTCGCGCAGCGCATCAGCAAATTCAAATCATTCTTCGTGTGAGGCCTTTGCCGTGAATACATGCTGCTGCGGCGATCTATCGCCTGCACCAACGGCAATGCCCAAAATGTAAATTTCAGATAGTTGCCGTTCAACCATGCGTAGTCGGCCAGTGCCATTTGCGCTTCGCTGACACCGCCTCGTGCGGCCCTCGCGGCCCATTCCAGAATCAGGTCACGTCGTTGCCGCTGCTGGGGCGACAAGTCTTGCGCCTCTTTCTCTGCCAGCAGATCGTGCATGCCCAATTGTTGCGCATACAGCCACTCAGCATCCGCCAAACCGGATTCGGCTGATAGCTTCAGCGCGCGCATCGACTTCTGTCGCAATGACTGGTCAGCACGTGCCCAACTGGAAAATACCAGCATCGCGAGCACCAGCCCCGCGCGCGCAGACCCGTTCTCGAACGCACGCTCATACCAAAGCGCGACATGCAGCGGGTCGCTGTGCTGACGCGCAATGTTGAACGACACATGCTCACCGATCAGCATCCAGGCTTCTTGCTGATTTTGCTCTGCCGCTTTCTCCAGCCAGTGCAGTGCGGTCGGTTGACTTTGCGGCAGACTGGCGCTGCCGAACAGATAGCGTTTACCAAGCGCAAGCTGCGCTTGCGCTTGCCCGGCTCGCGCGGCACGGAGGATCAGCAGTTCTTCACGATTGGCCATCAGACAAGATGTGCACAGCAGAGTTATCAAAACAAAAACAATCAGACTCTGCGGCCTTGCCTGACTTGCGTCAACGCGAGGGGGTGTTAATAAAACAACAGCCTTTGTAAATTCCCAACGCTTGATCCAAACCTTGAATGGTTCAAACGCCCAGCTTCACGTCATTTCCAAAATAGCAATTAACTTTCAGCACATCCGACACACGGATTGCTTAAAAACTTCTACTGGGGATGACACGATGAAAAAGCTGCATATCGCGCTGGCCGTTGCCGGCGCCCTGTCCGCTACCGTACACGCGCAAACCAACGTCGAGATGTACGGCGTTGTTGATATGGGGTTCGTGCGCGAAACCGGCAACATCACCGGCCTCGCCAACGCGACCGGAAGCAAGCTCAGCAGTGGTGCGCAGTCCGGCACCCGCCTGGGCTTCAAGGGCCGCGAAGATCTCGGCAACGGCCTGGCGGGCTTGTTCGTGCTCGAAACCGGGATCGCAGGTGACACTGGCGGCTTCAATCAGGGCAATCTCGCGTTTGCGCGGCAAAGCTTCGTCGGCCTGCAGGGAGATTTCGGCACTGTGACGCTGGGCCGCCAATACACGTCGTACTTCCTCACGCTCAGCCAGGTTGCAGATCCGTTTGCGGCCGGACTGGCTGGCAACGCGCAAAACCTGATGCTGCCCCCTGGTGTACCTGCTGGCCTGCCAGCCGCTACCGATCCGGCCACGCTCAGTGCTGAGCCCGATCGTGTGATCCGCATGAACAATGCGATCAAATACACATCAAGGGAGTTCAACGGCTTCAGCGGCGAAATCGCTTACGGCTTCGGCGAACTTAGCGCCAGCAGTAATGGCAATCGCGTGTTGACGGCTTCGATCGGCTACAACGTGAAACCCCTGGCTGTCCGATTTGCCTACTATCGCAAGAACAATCGTACGGACACCGACAAGATGGAGAGCGCACTGCTGGCGGCGAACTACGATTTCGGCGTCGCCAAAGTGTTTGCCGCGTACTCTCACAACGATTGGTTCATTAGCAAAAGCCGCGATGTCCTGATCGGTGCCACCGTACCGGTCGGCCCCCATACTTTCATTGCGTCGTACATCAGGAAGACCGGCCGCGGCGCCTCTGACGGCGATGATGCGAACCAATTCGCAGTGGGCTACACGTATTCACTGTCGAAGCGAACAAATCTGTATGCCGCGTACGGCACCATCAATAACGACGGTAACGCGAGGTTCACCGTTGGGAACAACTCGGAAAACGGCACCGGCGATAAGGCATTCAACCTCGGCGTACGCCACACGTTCTGAACACCGGGCATGTCGCCCGAAAGAATTCGGCGTCTGTTCATAGTGGAACGGACAGACACCGGATAGGCTGGTTTCAGCCTGCAGAGTCATCTGCGAATTTAATCTCCTCTCTTTTGCGGCACCTTCGGGTGCCGCCTTTTTTGGGTGATCAAGATTCCGTGTGTTGTGCGTGGCTACGGGTAAAATCCGGCACGTTGGCGTCCGAACAAACGATCGGATCGCCATTGTTCCGACGAGCCTCTACATGACATTCATGACCGAACTTACCGACGCCAACACGGTTGCTGATTTTCTGCAAAAACATCCCGAATTTTTCGAGCATCGTCCGGAGCTGCTTGCCGGTCTGCGTTTGACCACCTCTCTGGGTGGCCGCACTGTCTCGCTTCAGGAGCGGCAAGTCGAAGTATTGCGCGACAAAATCCGGCAATTCGAGCTGAAGCTGGCGACGCTGACCCGCAATGCCAAGAGCAATGAAGTCGTCATGGGCAACTTTCATCAATGGGTACTCCGGCTCCTGGCAACGATGGAACCTGAAAATACGCCGGACATGCTGCTGCGCGCCCTGAAAGAATGCTTCAACGTCCCGGCAGCAGCATTGCGACTTTGGCAGGTGAAGCCAGAACATGCGAGCGCATGGTATGCCGCCGATGCACAGGAGGCCTCTGCCTTTACCGAAAGACAATCCCTGCCGCTCTGCGGACCGGCCGCGGACAAGCCCGGTGTACCCTGGCTGGATAATGCAACGTCGATGCAATCAGCAGCGCTGGTGCCTTTGAAAAAGCGCGAGTCCCAGCAAAGTTTCGGGCTGCTGGTCTTGGGGTCTCCGGATCCGCAGCGCTTTTCGGCAGAGCTCGCAACTGATGTTCTGGTGAGAATCGGTGAAATCACCAGCGCGAGACTGCAAGAGCTGATTGCCTGACGCTATGGATAGCCCCGGCCATTCGCCGGATATCGCCGGCTACCTCACGCATCTGCAGACACAGCGCCAGCTCGCTGGACACACGCTCGACAATTACCGGCGCGACCTTGAGCAGCTTGCCAGCCTCGCCGCAGAGCAAACGCAAACCAGCACACTGGCGACATTGACGACCGCCGATATTCGGCGCTTCGCCGGGCAATTGCATGCGCGCGGCCTGGCACCGACGTCGATCGCACGCAAATTATCTGCTTGGCGCACCTTTTTTAGCTGGCTAGCCGATGAGCTCGGCCTACCGGTCAACCCGGTGAACGGTGTCAAAGCTCCGCGGCGCGCCAAGCCACTGCCCAAAGCATTGGGGGTCGACGATGCGGTCAGGCTCGTTTCGAACACGCCGATTTTCGCGCCACTGAAAGCCGCCAGTGCTCGCTGCAGCAAAGCGGTCTTTGAGCTGCTGTATTCCTGCGGCTTGCGCGTTTCCGAGCTGACCTGTCTTGATCTCAGGTATGTGAAAACAGAAGGCTATGAGTCGCGGGGCTGGATCGATCTCGACGCTGCCGAAGTCATTGTGACCGGCAAAGGAAACAAGCGACGCAGTGTCCCGGTAGGCACGGCGGCCATTGCTGCGCTGCGCGATTGGCTGGCAGTGCGTGCGGAACTCGCGCGACCGGTGCCGCTTGCTGATGAGCAGGCATTATTTTTGTCTGCGCGCGGGCATCGCATTTCGCCTCGCGAGGTGCAAAAGCGAATCAAAGTACATGCGCAAGCACTGGGCATTCCGGCCGACGTCCATCCGCACATGCTGAGACATTCGTTTGCATCCCATGTGCTGCAATCGTCCGGCGACCTGCGAGCAGTCCAGGAAATGCTGGGACATGCATCGATCGCATCGACCCAAGTCTATACTTCACTCGATTTTCAGCGCCTCGCGCAGGTGTACGATGCCGCGCATCCGCGCGCAAAAAAACGGCGCGACAGCCGTTGAATTCCGTCGAATCGCCCCCATTCTGTTTCTGTTGAGTTAAAAGCACTGTCATGTCTCTGATACCCGCCACCATCCTGACCGGTTTTCTCGGCGCCGGCAAAACCACGCTGCTGAACCGCATCCTGACTGAGCAACACGGGATGAAAATCGCCGTCATCGAAAATGAGTTTGGCGAAGAAAACATCGACCATGAGATCCTGATCCGGGATAGTAACGAGCAGATCGTCGAAATGAGCAACGGCTGCGTTTGCTGTACGGTTCGCGGCGATCTGATCGTCGCTCTCGGCCAGCTCGCACAGAAGCGGCGCGACGGCACGCTGCAATTCGATCGCGTGCTGATCGAGACCACCGGCCTGGCCAACCCGGGCCCTGTCGCGCAAACGTTCTTCATGGACGAGGACGTCGGCACCTCGTATTTGCTCGATGGCGTGATCACTGTGGTCGACGCCAGCAATGCGATGCAGCAGCTGGACAACTTCCAGGAAGCGCAGCGGCAAGTCGGCTTTGCGGACCGGATGCTGCTGTCGAAGACCGATCTGGTCAGCGCCGATACTGTGTCTGCCCTGGAAAGCCGCCTGAAGCGTATCAATCCTCGCGCACCGATCGCACGCGCGAATTTCGGTTCGGCCCCGATCGGCGACATCCTCGACATTCGCGGCTTCAATCTGAACGACCGTCTCGAGATCGACCCTGAGTTTTTGCAGGCCGACGAGCATGCACACGAATGCGGCGACCATTGCGACCATGATCATGGCGACCATCACCATGCACACGATCATGGGCATCACCATGGGCATGCCCACGCTGCCGGCGGCCATACGGACGAGATCGCGGCGTTCGTATTCCGCAGCGACCGTCCGTTCGAGCCGGCCCGGTTAGAAGAATTCATTGGCAGCCTGATCCAGGTATACGGGCCGCGCATGCTGCGCTACAAGGGCATACTGTGGCTGCAAGGCGCGTCGCGCAAGGTGATTTTCCAGGGCGTGCATCAGACCATGGGAAGCGATCTCGGTGCGCCCTGGCCGGAAGGAGAGCCGCGCGGCAGCAAAATTGTCTTCATCGGCCAAAACCTGCCCAAGGACACCTTCATCGAGGGATTGACTCAATGCCTGGTACCGGCCGACCAGGAACCTGTCCCTGTAAGCTGAAGTCGCTGGACAGGCCCGGCAGAATCGTTACAAGATTAAAAATAGTATCCTGATTAATTAACAGTCATCCTGCTTGCAATGCACCGCCCAAAAGGCGACGCATTAAAAATAATGCAAAGCTTGCCGACCGGCCGGACAATGCGATTACAATAGCCGCCGGTTAAAGCCGGCCCCTGACATCAGACCCGGCAGGGCAGCTTCCCCGAGAAGCCGGATTTGTCGGGCTGCGCAGCGACAAGGCCGCAGCAAGTCCCGCAGGTAAAATTCACCGATTCGTAGTTACGAAAGCTAGCGACGTGGCAACCAATTCCAAAACCTCGAAGTCGACCGTCACCGACGGTGCCCTCCTTACCGAGGAACAAATCCTCGCAATGGGCGAGAAGGACTACATGAACCCGGCGCAACTCGCTTTCTTCAAGGCACGCTTGCAGCAGCTTGAGAAAGATTTGTTGAAAAACGCCGATGAGACCACGGAACACCTGCGCGAGACAGTGCTGGTTCCCGATCCTGCTGATCGCGCAACGATCGAGGAAGAGCATGCGCTCGAGCTGCGCACGCGCGATCGCGAGCGCAAGCTCCTGAAGAAAGTGCAGCAGTCGCTGCAAGCAATCGATGCCGGCGATTATGGTTGGTGCGAGGAAACGGGCGAGCCTATCGGCATTCCGCGCCTGCTTGCCCGTCCGACCGCGACGCTGTCGCTGGAAGCGCAACAACGCCGCGAGCTCAAGCAAAAGCTCTACGGCGACTAAGCGACTGTCCCGGCAGGTCGCCGGCCAGTCAGCGCTCTCAGCCACCGGCCTGTCAGCATCAGCGTAACGCGCCGGAATAAACGCACTGCCCCTGCCCATTGGCGGGGGCTTTGTTTTTAGGCTACCATCGTTGGCCTAAAAACAATTTTTTCAATCCGGCCGGATGATCTCCCCGTTGTCACGACGCGATCGCCGCCAGCCCTGGTTTGTCCTGGCGCTGGTCGTGAGCCTTCTGTTTACACAGTGGCTCGGCTTCGGCCATGCAATCGCCCACGGCAACGGCCTGCCGGAATTCAGTCAGGCCAACGCCAAGGCCAACTCCCTTCCGCTCCACCAAAAATCTTCCGGCAACTGCGCGGCGATCGACGCCGCAACGCTCGGCACCGGCGTACCGATGGCCGATGTCGTCATTGCCGTCCCGGCTCGCGCCGACGCCCCGATCGCGCTGCCTTTGCGCACAGGTCGGCAGCGCGTCTTCATTGCCCATTTCAGCTCACGCGCGCCACCGCTGAACGCCTGACGTCGTCAGTCAGTCCGTCGCCTGCCTGCTGCCGGCGGCGGTTCGAGTTCATGCAATGTGGAGACAACCATGGCTTTCCAGAAGTCCGTGCTCGCCAGCGCGATACTGTGCGCGCTGACGGCCGGCGCGCACGCGCAAGATGCAAACAAGACCCTCGCACCGGTCATCGTGACCGCCGATCCCTTTGGGGCCGGTGAAGGCGCCACCCTGTTGACGCCGGCTCGCGTGCTGGCCGGCGACGAGCTGCGCGACAAGCTCGGCGGCTCGCTCGGCGAGACGCTGATGGGCGAGCCCGGGGTCAACGCCTCCGGCTTCAGCGCCGGTGCGTCGCGCCCGATCATTCGCGGGTTGGAGGGACCGCGCATCAAGATCCTGCAGAACGGCATGGGCAGCGGCGACCTGTCCGCGATCTCAAACGACCACGCCGTCGGCGCCAGCTCGCTCAGTGCGCAACAAATCGAAGTGCTGCGCGGACCGGCAACGCTGCTGTACGGCTCCGGCGCCATCGGCGGCGCCGTCAACATCGTCAACGGCCGAATTCCGACCCAGCTCGAGCCGCAGCCGACCGGCGAAGTCGAGCTGCGCGCCGGCAGTGCCGACCGCAGCGGCCTGTTTGCGTTCAGCGCCGAGCGCTCTGTGGGCAACATCGGCCTGCATGTCGACGGTAGCCTGCTGCGCGCCGGCGACTACCGCATCCCCGGCAATAGCGCGGTCAATGGCAGCGGCGATACCGGCAAGCTGTCCTTCTCAGGCAACCGCGAAGACAGCCTCGGCGTCGGCATGTCGCTGGTGGAATCCTGGGGATATGTCGGCGCATCGATCGGCCAGACCGATCGGCTGTATGGCATTCACGGCCGCGACGAAAACGCCAGGATCGACCTGTCGCAATTCCGCTTCGATGTCGACAGCCTGGTGAAAGCGCCATTGCCGGGCTTCGATACGCTGCGCATCAAGCTCGGCCACAACGACTATCAACACACCGAGCTCGAGGATGGCAGCGATCCGCATGTGAAATTTACCAATCGCTCGTTCGAGTCCCGCTGGGAACTCAGCCACCTGCCGCTGGCCGGCTGGCGCGGCAAGCTCGGCGTGCAGACCGACAACGCAACCGTGCAGGCGTGGAACGTCGGCGATCCGTCGATTGCGCCGACCGTGCCCCGCACACAGTCATCGTCGCTGGCCGCATTTGCCGTTGAAGAAAAAGACATTGGCGATGTACGAATCAGCGCCGGACTGCGCATCGAGCAGGCCGACCGCCGTCCCGATGGCCAGTCCGCACGCGACTTTGGCCTCACGTCCGGTTCGCTGGCAGCGATGTGGCGCTTCACGCCCGGCTATGCGGCCAGCATCACCGGTTCGATTGCGCAGCGCGCTCCCACCGCAGAAGAGCTGTATTCGGGCGGCATGCACCACCCGACAGAGACCTACGACAAAGGCGATGCCACCCTGCGCAAAGAGACCTCCAACAACATCGAGCTGTCACTGCAGAAAACTGCCGACCGCCTGCGCTGGAAGGCCAACCTGTTCCAGAACAAGGTCAAGGATTTCATCTACGGCGCGCTCGGCGGCGACGTCTGCCAGGACAGCGGCCTGCCGGCCGACGGCGCCTGCGATGCAGTGCGCGAGCGCAGCTTCCGCCAGGGTGATGCGACACTCCGCGGCTATGAGGCCGACCTCAGCTACAACCTGTACGAACAAGGCTGGTATGGGCGGGTCTTCACCGATAGCTCGCGCGGCAAGCTCGACGGGCTCGGCAACCTGCCGCTGCAGCCAGCGACGCGCACCGGCGTGACCGTCGGCTATCAGGATTCAGTGTGGCGCTCGTCGCTGACCGTGCTGCATGCAAATGCGCAAAATCGCATTGCCAGCCCGGATATCTCCGATGAAACCGCGACCCGCGCCTACACACGTGTCGACGCCAGCGTCTCGCGGGTGCAGCGCGTCGGCACAACCGACCTGACCTGGTTCCTGTTGGCCAGAAACCTGCTGAACGAAGAGATACGCCTGTCGACCTCGCTGCTGAAAGATTACGTGCCGCAACCCGGCCGCAATGTCCTGATCGGCGTGCGCGCGCGTTTCTAAGCCTGGCGCAACACGCGCCAATGTCGTCGGCGCACGATAGCGCGTAGCCGCTTGTCGGGTTCATGCCACGCATAATTCCGACAAGCGGCGACCGCTGCGAATTCCGTGCGCGCCGGCGAACACCCGACGCCGGCCATGTACGTCCGGGATTTAATGTCGCGCGCATCTCTCCATTTTTGCGACGCCGGGGCATCTGTGAAATTCCTCCAACTGTTCGGCAAGTCGAACGCACTCCCGGTGCGCCACGTCAGGCAGCCAGCGACGCCGCTGAGCGCCGCCGCCGTGGAAACCACGCGCAAGATCGATGCGATCGAGTCCGAAATCAGCGCTGAATTTGGCGCCGAGCTTGACGCCGAACTCGGCCCGGGCGCGGCGGGTACGCAAGAAAACCATCGTCACGATTCCGCAGCGGCACCCATCGCGCAGTGCATCGACGAAGCCAGCCTGTTGTACGCGAGCCGGCAGCCGGGTGCCGCCGAGGCCTTGCTGCTTGAAGCCGTTGCACAGCGCAGCGGTGGCGATCAGGAACCCGTCGCGTGGATGATGCTGCTCGAACTGGCCATCGCCGCCGACGACCCGGCCCGATTCGACAGTCTGGCCGTGCGCTACGCCGAACGCTTCGAGACATCGCCGCCGCAATGGCGCAATTCACCGCCGACCAGTGTCGTCCCGACGGCGCTGGCGCCGCTGCTGAGCTTTCGGGGCGAGCTCAATGGCAATGCTGCGCCGTCGATCGAGCGCTTCGCGCAGATGGCTGCGCCGCACCGCGCAGTTCGCATCGATCTGACGGGCGCAACCTCGGCTGACGACGATGGCTGTGCGCAAATGCTGGCGCTGCTGGAACAGTGGCTATCAGAAAAACGCCATATCGAACTGCTGCCGGCGCCGGGACTCGCTGCTCTGCTGCGAAAGACGCTGGACGATGCCTTGCTAGGCAACGACAATGCGTGGCGGCTATGGACCGAGCTGCTGAGGTGCGAAGGCGAGACCAGTGCCTATGAAGAGGCCTGCATCGACTACAGCATCGCGCGCGAGATATCGCCGCCAGCGCCCTTGCTGCCGCCGCGCCGGCCCCCGCTCGCCACGCCGCGCAGCAGCGGCCTGTTGCTGCCAGCAGAGATCAGCTGGCCGGTCGATGCGCTGCTGGAATCGCTCAGCACACAGGCCCTGGCGCAGCCAACGATCGTACTCGACTGCCGGTGCCTGCAGCGCGTCGAATTCAACGCCGCCGCGCCCCTGCTGGCCGGCGTTGCGCGCCTCGCCAACGGCAAACCGGTAGAATGGCGCGACCTGTCCTACCTCGTGTCGACGCTGCTGCAACTCATCGGCGGCGCCGGCTGCCTGAGGATCGTCAATCGCAAGCCCTGACCGGCCGCACCCTCCGGGTCGCCGCCACAGGGCGCCCGGATCGCAATCACATGGAACAATTTCACGGCACCACCATACTCTCGGTTCGTCGCGGCGCGCAGGTCGCGCTCGGCGGCGACGGCCAAGTCACCCTCGGCAATGTCGTCATGAAAGGCAGCGCACGCAAAGTGCGCAAACTCTTTCACGGCAAGGTACTGGCCGGCTTTGCCGGCGGCACCGCCGACGCCTTCACCCTGATCGAGCGCTTCGAGTCCAAGCTCGAGACCCATCAGGGCAACCTGCTGCGCGCGTCGGTCGAACTGGCCAAAGACTGGCGCACCGACCGCATGCTGCGCCGGCTCGAAGCCATGCTGCTGGTCGCCGACCGCGAAGCGACGCTGATCATCACTGGCAACGGCGACGTGCTCGAGCCCGAGCAGGGCGTCGGCGCGATCGGCTCCGGCGGCAGCTATGCGCAGGCGGCCGCACTGGCGCTGTACGAAAACACCGAGCTCAGCCCGGCCGAGATCGTCAAAAAATCCCTGACCATTGCCGGCGAGCTCTGCATCTATACCAATCTGTCGCTGACCATCGAGACACTGGACTGAACGCATCATGAACCTTACACCGCAACAAATCGTCGCCGAGCTCGACAAGCATGTCGTCGGGCAAGGCAAGGCCAAGCGCGCGGTTGCAATCGCACTGCGTAACCGCTGGCGCCGCCAGCAAGTGCCCGATCCGCTGCGCCACGAGATCACGCCGAAAAACATCCTCATGATCGGCCCGACCGGCGTCGGCAAGACCGAGATCGCACGCCGGCTCGCGCGGCTGGCCGATGCGCCTTTCATCAAGATCGAGGCGACCAAGTTCACGGAAGTCGGCTACGTCGGCCGCGATGTCGACACCATCATCCGCGACCTCACCGAGATCGGCATCAAGCAGACCCGCGAACAGGAAATGCGCAAGGTGCGTGCGCAGGCCGAGGACGCCGCCGAAGAGCGCATCCTCGACGTGCTGCTGCCGCCGGCACGTGACTTCGGCTTCTCTGGCGCGGCGCCGTCTGAAGACAAAAGCAGCAACACCACGCGGCAGACCTTCCGCAAGCGGCTGCGCGAAGGCGCGCTCGACGACAAGGAAATTGAGATCGACGTCGCCGAGGCGCGCCCGCAAATGGAAATCATGGCGCCGCCCGGCATGGAAGAAATGACCGAGCAGATCAAGTCCATGTTCTCCGGGCTCGGCGGCGGCCGCAAGCAAGCGCGCAAGCTGAAGATCGCCGAGGCGATGAAGCTGCTGATCGACGAAGAGGCCGCACGCCTGGTCAATGAAGACGAACTCAAGCAGCGCGCCATCGCCAACATCGAGCAGAACGGCATCGTGTTCCTCGACGAGATCGACAAGATCGCCACCCGCGCCAATGCGCAGGGCGCCGACGTATCGCGCGCCGGCGTACAGCGCGACCTGCTGCCGCTGGTCGAAGGCACGACGGTCAACACCAAGTACGGCATGGTGAAGACCGACCACATCCTCTTCATCGCGTCGGGCGCCTTCCATCTGGCCAAGCCGTCCGACCTGATCCCCGAGCTGCAGGGCCGCTTCCCGATCCGCGTCGAGCTCGAGTCGCTCGCCATCGCTGACTTTGAGCGCATCCTCACCGCGACTGATGCCTGCCTGACGCGTCAGTACCAGGCGCTGCTGGCGACCGAAAACGTCCACGTGAATTTCACGCCGGACGGCATTCGCCGGCTGGCCGAGATTGCGTACTCGGTGAACGAGAAAACCGAAAACATCGGCGCGCGCCGGCTCTACACCGTGATGGAAAAGCTGCTCGAAGAGATCTCGTTCACCGCCGGCGAACAGCCCACCGACAGCGTGCAGATCGACGGCGCCTATGTCGATTCGCGGCTCGGCGAGCTGGCAGTCAACGAAGACCTGTCGCGCTACGTGCTGTAACCCGGCGGGCAACGGCAATGGCCAACAAGGCACTGGCAAAGCGGCAGAAGCTGTCGTTCCGCGTCGAGCCATCGCAGCGGCCGCTCAAGCCGCGCAACCCGGTCGCGGTACCGGCAAAGCAGCGTGCCGCCGGGCCGCACCGCAAGAGCAAGTCGGCCAACCGGCAAGCGAAAAAACGCGACCTGATCCGCCAGCTGCTGCAGAAGCACGACGACTGATCAGCGCGCCGTCGGCGGTGCGGACTGCGGCGCCATCGTCGGTGCCCCGGACCGGATCGCCGGCCGCTGCGGTGCTTGCGGCGCGCCGCCTTCCGCGCCCCCACCACCTGCCGCACTGCTGCCGGCCGATGACGGCGCAGCAGATGGCTGCTGGGGCGACTGTAGCTGCGGCGGCGGCTCCGGCGTCACGCCCGCCTGCGGCGGCGCCGCGCCGCCTTCCTGCGCCGCGAACGGCGGCAAGCTCAATTCCCGCTCCGTGCCCCGCTCCGACAGCAGCACCGTGCGCGCAGCAATCTGCTTGACCGTCAGCCCCGGCAGCACTTCCGCATTCACCGCCAGCGCGCGCGCCGGCTTGCCCTCCGCCGTAATGATCGCCACGCTTGCCGGGCCCGCGAACACAATGCCGCGCAGCTGCAGTTGCGCACCGCCGGCCTCTTGCGGACGGCCGCCGAACAGCGCCGCAGCCGCCGCTACCGCCGGCTGCGGTCGCGCCGATTCCGGGGGCGCAGCCACCGCGCGCGGTGCGGGCGCAAACCACTGCAGCACCCAGTAAGCGAGCGACGCGCACAGCGCCGCCAATAACACCCAGGTCAGGATCGCGGGGGCGCGCTGCATCGTTCTACCTCACAAGCTGGTTGATCTCGATGATAGGCATCAGCACCGCCAGCACGATCAGCAGCACCACCACGCCCATGGCCAGGATCAGCACCGGCTCGAGCAGCCCCGCAATCGTCAGCGCGCGCCGCTCAAGGTCCTGTTCCTGCATCTGCGCCGCGCGGTTCAGCATGGCCGGCAGCTCGCCGGTGACCTCACCGGCGCGGATCATGTGCACCAGCATCGGCGGAAAATGCCGGTGCTGTGCGAGTGCGCGCGCCAGGCTCACGCCTTCACGCACCGACGCGGTCGCATCCTCCACCTGCTGGCGCATCGCCACGTTCGACAGTGTGTCGCGGCTGGTCTGCAGCGCGCGCAAGATGGGCACGCCGGAACTGATCGTGATGGCCAGTGTGCTGGCAAAGCGCGAAGTATTCAGGCTGCGCTGAAAGCGCCCCGTCATCGGCGCATTCAGCAGCCAGCGATGCCAGCGCATCTTCGCGTCCGGATCGCGCAGGCTGCGCCGCCACAGCACCATAGCGATGACCAGCAGCAGCGCGACCAGCCAGCCCCAGTGGCGCACGAAGTTCGAGATCGCCAGCATCATCACCGTCAGGAAAGGCAGCTGCTGCTTCGTATTGGCAAACACCGACACGATCTGCGGCACCACATAGGTCAGCAAAAAAATCACGATCGCAAATGCCACCACCGTCACGATCGCCGGATAGGTAAACGCCAGCCGGACCTTCTGCACCAGCGCATTGCGGCGCTCGACAAAATCGGCCAGCCGCGACAGCACGCCGGCCAGCTGGCCGATCTGCTCGCCCGACGCGACCAGCGCGCGGTAAATGTCGGCGAAGTCGCGCGGGTGGCGTGCCAGCGCATCCGCCAGCGATGCGCCGCCCATCACCTCGGCGCGAATCGCCGCGATCAGGTCGCGCAGGTAAGGGCGCTCGGCCTGCTCCATCAGCGCATCGAAGGCCTGCTCGAGCGGCAGGTTCGCTTCCAGCAAGGACGCCAGCTGGCGCGTAAACAACGCTAGCTCCACCGTCGACAATTTGTCGCCGAACGCAAATGCGCGGCGGCCCTGCGCAACGGCGTCGCCGGCGATCGCCTCCAGCGCCAGCGGCAGCAGGCCGCGCGCGCGCAGGTCGGAGCGCGCGGCGCGCGGGCTGTCGGCCTGCAGCACGCCCTTGTTGGCTTTGCCGGCCGCATCGACGGCCTCATAGCGGAAGGCGGGCATCGTCGCTTATTCCTTCGTCACTCTCAGCAGTTCGGCCAGGGTGGTGGTGCCATCGTGCAGCCAGCGCTCGCCGTCCTCGCGCATGGTCTGCATGCCGTCGCGCTGCGCGGTCGCACGGATCTCGGCCTCCGACGCGCGGTCATGGATCTGCGCGCGGATCTGCTCGGTCGTCAGCAGCAGCTCATAGATGCCGACGCGGCCGTGATACCCGGAATGCCCGCAGCGCTCGCAGCCGACCTCATGCCACTGGCTGCCGTCAAACTGCCGGCAATGCACACACAGCTTTCTCACCAGCCGCTGCGCCACCACGCCGATCAATGAGGACGACAACAGAAATGGTTCGATGCCCATGTCGAGCAAACGCGTGACCGCCGCCGCCGCATCGTTCGTATGCAGCGTGGCCAGTACCAGGTGGCCCGTCAGCGATGCCTGCACCGCGATCTGCGCCGTCTCGAGGTCGCGGATCTCGCCGATCATGATCACGTCCGGGTCCTGCCGCAAGATGGCGCGCAGCGCCTTCGCAAAGCTCATGTCGATGCGTGCATTCACCTGCGTCTGGCCGACACCGGGCAGTTCGTATTCGATCGGCTCTTCGACGGTGCGAATATTCGTCGACGGCGAGTTCAGCCGCGACAGCGCCGCATACAGCGTGGTGGTCTTGCCGGAGCCGGTCGGCCCGGTCACCAGCACGATGCCGTGCGGCTGCGCGATCAGGC
>JACCDS012441457.1_pt1 | contig 19534 bp, 21 predicted proteins | sample 7446441 | NCBI WGS metagenome assembly JACCDS01 (sample SAMN15323445, study PRJNA562643) | freshwater metagenome | isolation source: river surface water | place: USA:Blue River Watershed | collected 2017-08-17
CCTCTTGCAACATCTTCTCGACACAGGACCACGCTGCTGCGGCTATCGCCGCCAAAGGCACGCCGGTATTTGCCGTGAAGGGCGAATCGCTGGAAGATTACTGGGATTACACCCACCGCATTTTCGAGTGGACCGATGGCGGCTACTCGAACATGATTCTCGATGACGGTGGTGATGCCACACTGCTGCTGCACCTGGGCGCCAAGGCGGAAAAAGATCAGGCCGTGCTGAGCAACCCGGGTAGCGAAGAAGAGCGCATCCTGTATGCCGCCATCAAGGCCAAGATCGCCGTAGATCCGACCTGGTACTCGACGCGTCTGGGCAAGATCAAGGGCGTTACCGAAGAAACTACCACCGGCGTGCACCGTCTGTATCAGATGCATGCCCGTGGCGACCTCAAGTTCCCCGGTATCAACGTCAACGACTCGGTCACCAAGTCAAAATTCGATAACCTGTATGGTTGCCGTGAATCGCTGGTCGATGGCATCAAGCGTGCGACCGATGTGATGATTGCTGGCAAGGTCGCCGTCGTTGCCGGTTACGGTGATGTCGGCAAGGGCTCGGCCCAAGCGCTGCGTGCTCTGTCGGCCCAGGTCTGGGTCACAGAGATCGATCCGATCTGCGCACTGCAAGCTGCGATGGAAGGCTACCGTGTAGTCACCATGGAATACGCTGCCGAACACGCGGACATCTTCGTCACCACGACTGGCAACTTCCACGTCATCACCCATGACCATATGGCCAAGATGAAGAACAACGCCATCGTGTGCAACATTGGCCACTTCGATAACGAAATCGACGTTGCTTCGCTGGAAAAATACCAGTGGGAAGAGATCAAGCCGCAGGTTGATCATGTGATTTTCCCGGACGGCAAGCGCATCATCCTGCTGGCCAAGGGCCGCCTGGTTAATCTGGGTTGTGGAACGGGCCATCCGTCCTACTTGATGTCGTCGTCGTTCGCCAACCAGACCATTGCCCAAATTGAGCTGTGGACCGAGCGCGACACCAACAAGTACCCTGTCGGTGTTTACACCTTGCCGAAGCATCTGGATGAAAAGGTGGCCCGCCTGCAGTTGAAAACACTGAACGCGCAGCTGACTGAACTTACCGATCAGCAAGCCGCGTATATTGGCGTTAGCAAAAACGGTCCCTATAAGCCGGAACACTACCGCTACTAATACAAGGAAACTTTCACCATGAAACTGCTGTTGACCTGGGCTCTGAATGCCGTCGCACTGTTGCTCGTACCATACATTGTGCCGGGCATTCAGATCGAGAGCTTCGGCTCCGCACTCATTGCCGTGGTTATTCTCGGCCTGGTCAACGCAGTCATCCGCCCGATCTTCATCCTGCTGACACTACCGGTGACCCTGCTCACGCTCGGTCTGTTCCTGTTCGTGATCAACGCGATGATGTTCTGGTGGGTGGGTGACATTCTCAGCGGTTTCCGAGTCGAGGGCTTCTTCTCGGCTCTCTTTGGCTCCATTGTTTACAGCATCGCCAGCTGGTTCCTCTCGTCGCTGACAGAGCAACCGCGCCCTGAACGCGTCTAACGCAATCGTTCACCTCCCCGGATTTCTGCATGATTCAACCCGCCATCGAACTCTCCGTCGAATACTTCCCGCCACAAACGCCGGAGGGCCTAGACAAGCTGCGCATCGTCCGCGAAAAACTCGCTGTGCTCGAGCCCGCGTTCTGCTCGGTCACCTACGGTGCCGGCGGCTCGACCCGCGAACGCACCTTCACGGTCGTCAAGGAGATGGTGGATGAAGGCATCGATGCCGCACCGCATCTCTCGTGCATCGGTTCAACGCGTGACAGCATCCGCGAGATCCTGGAGGAGTATCTTGAGCTTGGCATCCGCCGTATCGTGGCATTGCGCGGCGACTTGCCCTCCGGCATGGCCGAAGCCGGTGAATTTCGCTACGCCAACGAGCTGGTCGAATTCATCCGAGAAACCTCGGGTGATCACTTTCACATCGAAGTGGCTGCCTATCCGGAGTGGCACCCCCAAGCCCGGTCACCGGCAGACGATCTGCGCGCTTTCGTCACCAAAATGAATGCGGGTGCCGATTCGGCAATCACGCAATACTTTTTTAACGCCGATGCCTATTTCAATTTCGTCGACGCAGCACGTAACGCCGGTGTGACCCAGCCCATTGTGCCGGGTATCATGCCGATCAGCGGCTTTACCAAGCTGGCACGTTTTTCCGACGCCTGCGGCGCGGAAATCCCGCGCTGGATGCGTCGAACACTGGAAAGCTATGGGGACGATACCGACAGCATCAAGGCCTTCGGCCTCGATGTCATTACCGACCTTTGTGAACAGCTCATTGAAGGCGGTGCACCGGGTCTGCACTTCTACACGATGAACCAGTCAGCCCTGACGCTGGAAATTTGCCGCCGTCTCGGGATCTAATCACCTGATTATTCTGACTGAATACACATCATTCTATTTTTTGAGCCTCTAGGGACAACCCGGTTTTTTTGTTTTAAACTACCGGAACAGTTAACCCTCTCGTGAACTGTCCGGTTTCGCGTATTTAGTATCTATCGTATTTATTTTCAGGAGACATAAAACATGAAAAGCATGCTGATCGTTGCTGCTGCTGTAAGCGCCCTGTTTGCCCAGAACGCCATGGCCTCAGACCCCGCCAAACTGGCCCAGACCAAGGGCTGCATGGCCTGCCACCAGATTGACAAAAAGGTTGTCGGCCCGTCGTATAAGGATGTTGCCAAGAAGTATGCTGGCCAAGGTGATGCCGCTGACAAGCTGGCCACCAAGATCCAGAAGGGTGGTGCGGGTGTTTGGGGTAGCGTTCCGATGCCCCCGAACAACGTAACTCCGGCCGAAGCCAAAGAGCTCGCCACTTGGGTTCTGGCACAGAAGTAATCGGTTTATACCGATCGCCAAAAACCGACCTCACGGGGTCGGTTTTTTTATGTAAAAATGACAAAAACTTTCCGGAGCTCATCATGACCCTATTTGCCCGTCACGCCCTGTCGCTCACCGCCCTGGCCATCGGCACGCTCGGACTTTCGGCCTGTGGCAACAAAGACGCTGCCCCCGCCGCTGGCGCAGAGGTGACTATCAAGATTGGACACGCCGCGCCGCTGACAGGTCCCCAGGCGCACCTGGGCAAAGATAATGAAAATGGTGCCGTGATGGCGATTGACGAACTGAACAGCCGTGGCCTCAGCATCGGTGGCAACAAAGTGAAGTTCGTTCTGATCTCCGAAGATGACCAAGCTGACCCGAAAGCTGGCACGACGGTGGCTCAGAATTTCGTCGACAAGAAAGTCAACGGCGTCATCGGCCACCTGAACTCTGGCACTACCATCCCGGCCTCACGCATCTACGCCGATGCCGGCATCCCGCAGATTTCAGGATCCGCCACGAACCCCACCTACACACAACAGGGCTTCAAGACCGCGTTTCGCGTTTTCGCCAATGACGTCCACCAAGGCCAGGCACTGGCCCAGTTTGCGACACAAGGCCTGAAAGCCAAGACGATTGCTATTGTCGATGACCGTACGGCCTACGGCCAGGGTCTGGCTGATGAATTCAAGAAAGCGGCCGAAGCAGGTGGTGCCAAAATCGTTGCCCAGGAATTCACCACCGATAAGGCTACCGACTTCAAGGCGATCCTGACCAAGATCAAGGCTTCGAACCCCGATGTGCTGTTCTTTAGCGCCATGGATGCTCAAGGCGGACCGGCGCTAAAGCAGGCGCGTGAGCTCGGCCTGAAGTCTGCCTTCCTGATTGGTGATGGCGGTTGCACCCCCGAGTTCATCAAACTGGCAGGTAACGCCGCAGAAGGCCAGTACTGCTCACTGCCCGGCGTACCGCTGGAAAAAATGCCGGGTGGTACGGTCTTCAAAGACAAGTATCAGAAGCGTTACAACCAGCAGATTCAGCTGTATGCCCCTTACGTCTACGATGCTGTAATGGTAATGGCCGACTCGATGCAACGTGCCAACTCGGCCGACCCGGCCAAGTACCTGCCTGAAATCGGAAAAACTCAATACCAGGGCGTGACCGCCAAAGTCGTCTTTGATGCCAAGGGTGACCTGGCCAGCCCGGCGGTATCGATTTACCAGGACAAGGGTGGCAATTGGACCTACGTTGAAACCGTCGGTGCAGCCGCAGATACACCCGCACCCGCTACCAAGAAGTGAGGTTCTGGCTAAAACAAACTGCCCGCCCCTTTGGTCGGGCAGTTTTTTAATTGCCACCACTCACCATGGATATTTTTCTCCAGCAGATCATTAATGGCCTGGTGCTCGGCAGCATCTATGCGCTGGTGGCACTGGGCTACACGATGGTCTATGGCATTCTCGGCCTCATCAACTTCGCCCATGGTGAAGTGGTCATGGTGGGGGCACTCGTCAGCTATAGCGTTATGACGGTGCTGCTACCGAGCGGCATGCCGCCTGTATTGTTAGCCTTGCTTTCTGTTCTCGTGGCTGCGCCAGTTTGTATGGCGCTGGCCTGGGCCATCGAGCGTTACGCCTACCGGCCACTACGCCACGCACCGAAACTGACGCCATTGATCAGTGCCATTGGCGTTTCTATCCTGTTACAGAACCTGGCCATGATGATCTGGGGCCGCGGCTATCACGCCTTTCCGGACATTCTGCCCACCATCAATTACGACATTGCCGGCGCGCATCTCAGTCTGCTGCAGGCCGTCACTGTCGCACTGGCCGGCATCACGATGGCCATCCTGGCCTGGATGATCCAGCGTACATCACTCGGTCAGGCCATGCGCGCCACAGCAGAGAACCCGGCCATTGCCGAACTGATGGGCATACCCGTTAACCGTATCATCACGATTACTTTTGTCATTGGTGCTGCTCTGGCCGCCCTGGCCGGTCTGATGGTTGGCGCCAACTATTCGGTTGCTCATTACTATATGGGCTTCATGCTCGGCCTCAAAGCGTTTACCGCGGCCGTACTCGGCGGTATCGGTAACATCACCGGTGCCATGCTCGGCGGACTATTACTCGGTCTGATCGAGTCGCTGGGTGCCGGCTATATCGAAGATATTACCGGCGGCTTCCTCGGTTCGAACTATCAGGACATCTTTGCCTTTATGGTGCTCATCATCGTGCTCGTCCTCCGCCCCGGCGGCCTGATGGGTGAACGTGTCTCAGAGCGAGCGTAAACACCATGAAACTCGCTGCCCGTTTCTTGACACGGATCACACAACGACATGATGATCGTATTCACTGGATCGTCTGGGCGCTGCTCGGTCTGCTGCTAGCGGCCATGCCCTGGTTGGTTGCTGCGGGCTTTGGCAATACCTGGCTGCGCATCCTCAACTTTGCGCTGCTCTATGTGATGCTGGCGCTTGGTCTCAATATCGTCGTCGGTTTCGCCGGTCTGCTCGACATGGGCTATATCGCCTTCTATGCGGTCGGCGCCTATCTCTGGGCGCTCTTGGCCAGTCCCCAGTTCGGATTGCACTGGCCCCTATGGGCGGTTCTGCCGCTAGGCGCCGGCATTGCTGGCCTCTTCGGCATGCTGCTAGGTGCCCCAACACTCAAACTTCGTGGCGACTATCTGGCGATCGTGACACTCGGGTTTGGCGAAATCATCCGCATCTTCCTCAACAACCTCAATACCCCCGTCAATATCACGAATGGCCCGCAAGGGATCTCTGCCATTGATCCTGTGCATTTTGGCAGCGTGTCTTTGGCACGCGCTATCGACCTCGGCTTCCTGCAGATACCCTCGTTGGTAGCTTATTACTACCTGTTCCTCGTTGCGGCACTACTCATCATTGGTATTGCACTGCGCCTGGAACGCTCCCGCGTAGGACGCGCCTGGGCCGCCATCCGCGAGGACGAAGTCGCTGCAAAAGCCTGCGGCATCAACACCCGCAATGTCAAACTACTGGCCTTTGCCATGGGTGCCACCTTCGGGGGTGTTGCAGGCGGCCTGTTTGCCGGCTTCCAGCAATTTGTCAGCCCTGAATCCTTCGGGCTGCTCGAATCCGTCATGGTGCTCTGCATGGTCGTCCTCGGTGGCATGGGGCATATTCCCGGCGTGATCTTTGGTGCCCTGCTCCTCACCGTGCTCCCTGAATTTTTCCGGCAAATAGCCGGGCCGGTTCAGCAAAGCCTGTTCGGCAGCGTGCTGATCGATCCGGAAAGCCTGCGCATGCTGCTATTCGGGCTGGCCCTGGTACTCGTGATGCGTTACCGCCCCAGCGGCCTTTGGCCATCGCCGCAGCGCCGTCGCGAAATCGACGATGTCAAACGCGCCGACGCACCGGCCGATGTGCCGGTCAGCCCGATGTGAGGCCACGGATGACACCAGTACTGCTTCGTGCCGAACACATCAGCAAAGCCTTTGGCGGCGTTCAAGCCCTCAAGGATGTCTCGCTGACGCTGAATGCCGGTGAGATCTACGGCCTCATCGGTCCTAATGGCGCGGGCAAAACCACGCTCTTCAACTGCCTGACCGGCCTTTATATTCCGGACAGTGGTCAGTTCATGTTCAACGATGCGCCGCTGATCAGCAATGCACCGGATAAAACCGTGCGCCAGGGCATTGCCCGGACCTTCCAGAACATACGGCTATTCGCCAACATGACCGCCCTGGAAAATGTCATGGTGGGTCGTCATGCCCGATTACGCAGCAATATCTTCAGTGACATTGTGCGCACACCTTTTAACCGACGCGAAGAACAGGCCACCGAAGATATGGCCTTGCAACTTTTGCACTACGTCGGCATCTCCGGCCGCGCCCATGATCTAGCCAAGCACTTGTCCTATGGTGACCAGCGCCGTCTTGAAATTGCCCGCGCGCTCGCCACCAAACCCAAACGCCTGTGCCTGGATGAACCCGCCGCCGGCATGAATGCCAGCGAAACCACCGGACTGCGTCAACTCATCGAAATGATTCGCGCCGACGGCATCAGCATCCTACTGATCGAGCACGACGTACAACTTGTCATGGGCTTATGCGACCGGGTTGCCGTGCTGGATTACGGTGCACTGATCTGTGAAGATATACCGGCCGTCGTACAGAAGCATCCTCGCGTCATCGAAGCCTACCTGGGGAGCGGCGCTTATGCTTGAAGTGCGAGATTTACGCTTACAGTATGGCGGTATCCAGGCCGTCAAAGGCATCAGTTTCGATGTCGCCCAAGGCGAACTGGTAGCCCTTATTGGTGCCAACGGCGCTGGCAAAACCAGCACCCTTAAAGCGCTGGCCCGCATGTTGCCTCAGGCCACCGGCAAAGTTTGTCTCAACCCGGCCAACCAACCCGCCGTCGACCTGATGCAACTGCCCGCTCACGAGCTGATTGCCCAGGGTGTTGCTTTGGTTCCAGAAGGACGCGGTGTTTTCTCGAGACAGACCGTCCTCGAAAATCTGCAACTGGGTGCTTTCCGCGTTAAAGATCGTCAACTGGTACAGCAGCGCCTGGAAGATCTACTCGAACGATTACCGCGTCTGAAAGAGCGCGCTTCCCAATTAGCGGGCACGCTCTCGGGTGGCGAACAACAGATGCTGGCCATTGCCCGTGCACTCATGTCAGGCCCGCAGCTCATGCTGCTCGATGAACCCTCTATGGGCCTCGCGCCCATCATGGTGGACCGTATCTTCGAACTGATCACCAGCGCCCGCGATAGCGGCGTCAGTATCCTGCTCGTCGAACAAAATGCCCGCCTTGCACTCAAAGTCAGCCGCCGGGCTTACGTGCTTGAATCCGGCCGAATCACCCTCACCGGCAACTCGACGGATCTATTGCAGGATGATCGGGTGCGTGCGGCATATCTGGGTGAAGTCATCCCACGATAGACGTAACAAAACAACAACGGCACCCGAAGGTGCCGTTGTTGTTTTCGGGAATGAACCCTGATCACTTCTTGGCCGGTGCTACGAAGCCAATGGCCATGTCCTGTACATACTCAACCAGAACTTCGTCGCCAACCTTGAAGTTCTCGAGGCCCAGAACAGCCTTGTCGACCTTGACCTTCAGGGTCTTGCCGTCCGGCGTGGTCAGCTCGGCAGTACGTGCCTTGGCATCGATGCTCTTGATCTTGGCAGTGGCGTAGATGGTGTCGATTTCTTCAGCAAACGGCTTCTTGTTGGCTTGATCCTGAACCTTCACGGTACGCGTGGCCGACACGCCAGGCTGGGTGCCCTTCGGTGCAGCAACCAGACCCACGGCGACCGCTTGAGCATATTCAACAACGAAGATATCACCCTTCTTGATCTTGCCGAAGTTAGGTACATCCTTGCCCACCTTCATCGGAGCCAGCTGACCCTGGTCGTTCTTAAGAACTACCGTGCGATTCTTGGCATCCACCGAGTCAACCGTAGCGGTCAGCACAGTGACTTCAGCAGCAACCGGCACCACCTGACCCGATTTGGCGGCGGCAGCAGGCTTGGCAGCCGGAGCAGCAGTTTGAGCTTGAGCGGTGAGGCCAGCGGTAGCCAGCAGAGCGGCGATGAGCAGCGATTTTTTCATGGAGTTCTCCAGAGGGTAAGTTGAATGCTTGAATGCAGAATTGGAATTCGCTTAAGCGTTTTGTGATGATAGCAGGGCTTCGAGCAACTTGCTGTGAATTCCCTGGAAGCCACCGTTGCTCATGACCAGAATATGATCACCCGCCTGGGCTCTACTTACAATTGCTTTCAACATGGCGTCAAAATCGTCGTGTACTTCGGCGCGATCCGTCATGGGGGCCAGCGCTGCGGCAGCATCCCAGCCCAGGTTGGCGCCATAACAATAGACATGATCACAATCTGCCAGACTGGCAGGGAGTTGATCTTTCATCACGCCCAGCTTCATGGTGTTGGAGCGTGGCTCGATCACCGCAAGAATCCGGGCATTGCCGACCCTGCGGCGCAAACCGCCCACCGTAGTTGCGATGGCCGTGGGGTGATGGGCAAAGTCGTCGTACACGGTCACACCGCGTTCAACGCCGCGCACTTCCATACGACGCTTCACGTTTTCGAAACGTGACAGCGCATCCAGACCTTTATCCAGCGGCACACCGACATGGCGTGCCGCCAGCATGGCGGCCAAGGCATTCATTCGATTGTGATCCCCCGTCAGCGCCCAGGTGATGTCACCCATAACGGTATCGCCTTCACGCACCGTCATACGGCCGGTGGCATCATCGCCATCCACGGTGAAAGCACTGCTCGCACCAAAACCAACGACCGGCGTCCAGCAACCACGTTCCAGCACCCGGTTGAGCGCTGGCTCGGTGGCATTCGACACAATCAGGCCATTACCTGGCATGGTGCGTACGAGATGATGGAACTGGGTTTCGATGGCGGCAAGATCGCTAAAGATATCAGCGTGGTCGAACTCAAGATTGTTCAGGATCACCGTACGCGGGCGATAGTGCACGAACTTGGAACGCTTGTCACAGAAAGCGGTGTCGTACTCGTCGGCCTCGATGACGAAGAAGGGCGAATCCTCGAGATCGCCATGCAGCCGCGCCGAGACACCAAAGTTGCGCGGCACACCGCCGATCAGAAAGCCCGGCGCCAGACCGGCATCTTCCAGGATCCAGGCCAGCAGTGAGGCGGTAGTCGTTTTGCCGTGTGTGCCGGCCACGCCCAACACCCAGCGCCCTTGCAGGATGTGTTCGGCCAGCCACTGCGGGCCCGAGACATACGGCAAACCGGCATCGAGAATGGCTTCCAGCAGCGGGTTGCCGCGCGAGATGGCATTACCAATCACATAGACGTCCGCGCCCAGTGCGAGTTGTGACGGATCGTAGCCTTCAATGAGTTCGATACCGGCGCCGCGTAGCTGATCACTCATCGGCGGATAAACACCCGCATCGCACCCCGTCACTTTATGCCCTGCTGCCCGCGCCAGTTGTGCCAGACCGCCCATGAAGGTGCCGCAGACACCCAGAATATGCACATGCATCGTGATTTCCGTCTTTCTTCTTTACGTCGTCATGCCAGCGCAATGTCCGGCAGGTAGGTTTAGAATGGAAAACATTGTACCTGCCCCGGAGATACTCGATGCGCCACCGACGACGCCCCACCGGCATGCAGAACAACGGCACGGCCCACATCGCTGCCGTGGCCGCCCGTCTGATGGCGGAAGACGGCCTGGATGATGTGGAGTTGGCCAAACGCAAAGCCGCGCACCAGCTGAACCTGCCGGAGTGGATTGGTCTGCCCAGTTCACAGGCAGTTTACGATGCGTTGCGAACCCACCAGGCGATTTTTCAAGATAGCGAACAACGCGAACGCATCGTCAGCATGCGCCAGGAAGCGCTCTACTGGATGGAGTTGCTCGCCGTATTTCATCCGTATCTGACGGGCTCGGTGCTGGATGGCACGGCCGGGCGCTTCTCGATGATCGACATTCTGCTATATCCGGATAGCGATAAAGATGTGGAAATTTTTCTGCTGAACCAGGGCATTGCGTATGAACATATGCGCCCGCGCAATGATCGGACCTCGGCCGTGCTGCAGGTCAGCCGCGGCGATTGCGATTGGGCGACCAACTTGGTGATTTACCCATCCCATGATGAACGGGTTGTTTTCAGGAAGCACGATGGTTCAGTGCGGGAACGGGCCCGGATCGAAGCGGTGCGGGAACGGCTGAAAATAGATGCATTACTGGGATAAAGCAAAATCAGACGGCAATTTGCCAGTAAAATGACAGAAATTTCTGCGAAAACATCAGTCAACCCATCGAGAAAACACCATGCGTTTTAGTCTTTCGATTCGCCAGGGCAGCGCCGCCACCCTGCTGATTGCCTGCTTGGCTACTGTGACACTACTTACAGGCTGCTCAAAGTTTGAAAATAGCCAGACCAAGGCGAATGGCCCGCACGTTAGTGCCAAGTTCTTTGATGCTCAATTCCAGGACCCCAATGGCAAAGCCGTCAATCTGGCAGCGCTCCGCGGTAAAACCGTGGTGGTGAACTTCTGGTCGACCTGGTGCCCGCCCTGCGTGGAAGAAATGCCGATGTTCAGTGACGTACAAACGGCCTACAAGGATAAAAACGTAGTTTTTGTCGGCATCGCCGCCGATCAGGCTGACAACGTCAAAAAGTTTCTCAAGAACACGCCCGTGAACTACCCCATTGCCATCGGGGGGCAACCCGGTTTCGATCTTTCCCGGGAGATGGGCAATCGCCATGATGCCGTGCCTTTCACGCTAATCATTAATCCGCAGGAAAGCATTAGCACCCGTCACTTTGGTATCTATACCCGCAAGGATCTGGAATCCGATCTGAACAAAGCGCTGAAATAAATCGTAGGTTGAGATCTGGCAGACATCTGGCTGCGAATAGGCCTACATAATGTTTGCATAAGTCTTAAAGTGGCAATTTGTCACCAATTGGGAGACAATGATAATTATGGACAACCATACCAACACCACAGGCGAATCACTGGGTAAGGTTCTGGTGCTTAATGGCCCGAACCTCAATCTGCTGGGTCAGCGCGAACCGCACCTCTATGGTTCAACAACGCTGGCAGATATCGACCGAGCGCTGGTGGATCGCGCCGAACGTGCCGGTATCGTGCTGGAAACATTCCAGAGCAATCACGAAGGGGCTTTGATCGAACGTCTTCATGCCGCTCGCAATGAGGCTGTTGATTTCTTGATCATCAACCCGGCCGCCTTCACACACACAAGTGTGGCGCTCCGCGATGCAGTGTTGGCCTCGGATATCGCCTATATCGAGGTGCATCTTTCAAACGTGCACGCCCGCGAACCGTTCCGCCACCAATCGTATTTTTCCGACAAGGCCATCGGTACCATCACCGGCCTTGGCGCCCAAGGGTATTTACTGGCTTTCGATTACATTGTGGCCGCCCTTTCCGACAACCTGGATCCGGGTCAAGCCTGATCCAAACCATATTCATTTTTAATCATTCACTGACACGACTTCAGGAGCCCCTCATGGATCTGCGTAAACTCAAAAAACTGATCGACCTGGTACAGGAATCTGGCATTTCCGAACTGGAAGTCACCGAAGGCGAAGAAAAAGTTCGTATTGCCAAGCAGCTGACCGCTGCGCCGGTCGCGCATCAGGTTTACGCAGCGGCGCCGGTCGCCCACGCCGCACCGGCGGCCGCCGCCCCGTCCGCCGCAGCCGCTTCGGAACCCGCGATGCCGGAAGGCCATGTTGTGAAGAGCCCGATGGTTGGCACGTTCTATCGCGCCTCGTCGCCGGACGCCAAGGCCTTTGCCGAAGTCGGCGACAGCGTCAAGCAGGGCCAAACGCTGTGCATTGTCGAAGCCATGAAGCTGCTGAACGAAATCGAATCTGACGCGTCAGGCGTCATCAAAGCCATTCTGGTTGAAAACGGCCAGCCGGTCGAATTCGGCGAACCCCTCTTCATCATCGGCTGATCGCCATGTTCGGAAAGATTCTGATCGCTAACCGGGGGGAAATCGCCCTTCGCATCCAGCGCGCCTGTCGCCTGCTGGGTGTTAAAACCGTGGTGGTGCATTCTGAAGCAGATCGCGACGCCAAGTACGTCAAGATGGCCGACGAATCGGTCTGTATTGGCCCTGCTGCGTCCAAAGACAGCTATCTGAATGTGCCAGCCATTATTTCTGCGGCTGAAGTCACGGATGCTGAAGCCATCCACCCGGGCTACGGCTTCCTGTCGGAAAATGCCGACTTCTCGGAGCGCGTGGAACAGTGTGGTTTTGTGTTCATCGGTCCGAAGGCGGACACTATCCGCCTGATGGGTGACAAGGTTTCTGCCAAAGACGCCATGAAAGCGGCGGGCGTTCCCTGCGTACCCGGCTCGGAAGGCGCTCTACCAGTTGAAGACCACAAGGAAATCGTCCGCATTGCCCGTCAGATCGGCTACCCGGTCATTATCAAGGCAGCGGGCGGCGGCGGCGGCCGTGGCATGCGCGTTGTGCACACTGAAGCCGCACTGATCAATGCCGTACAGATGACCCGCCAGGAAGCGCAAACCGCTTTCGGCAACCCGACGGTATACATGGAAAAATTCCTGGAAAACCCACGTCACGTGGAGATCCAGGTACTGGCCGACACCCATGGCAATGCCGTCTATCTGGGCGAGCGCGACTGCTCGATGCAACGCCGCCACCAGAAGGTCATCGAAGAAGCACCAGCACCAGGCATTCCGGAAAAGCTGATTGCCAAGATTGGTGAACGCTGCGCCGAAGCCTGTCGCAAGATCGGTTATCGCGGTGCCGGTACATTTGAATTTCTCTATGAAAACGGCGAGTTCTACTTCATTGAAATGAACACGCGCGTGCAGGTCGAACACCCGGTCACTGAAATGATCACCGGCATCGACATCGTGCAGGAACAGATCCGTATAGCCGCTGGCGAGAAGCTCCGCTTCCGCCAGAAGGATATCGAGTTCCGCGGCCATGCGATTGAATGCCGTATCAATGCGGAAGACCCATACACCTTCGTCCCGTCACCGGGCACCATCAACGCTTGGCACACGCCCGGCGGCCCAGGCATCCGCGTCGACTCGCACGTGTATGCGGGCTACAAAGTGCCACCGCATTACGATTCGATGATCGGCAAGCTGATTGCCTACGGCGAAACCCGTGAACAAGCGATTCGCAAGATGCGCATTGCGCTGTCGGAGATGTTGGTTGAAGGCATTAAAACCAACATCCCGTTGCACCATGAGCTGATGCGCGACAAGGGCTTCGTTGATGGCGGTGCCAGCATCCACTACCTGGAGCACATGCTGGCCGAGAAAAAAGAAGTCGAGCGCAAATAAGTGACGTCACAAGCAACTTGGGTGAGCGCCCGTATCATTGCGGACGCTCAACAAGCCGATGCGCTCGGCGATGCGCTGATGGAAGCCGGCGCCTTGTCGGTCACCGTCGAGGATGCCGATGCCGGCACCCCGGAAGAAACGCCTCAGTACGGTGAACCCGGCATGGCAACCCAGCTGGTCTGGGCCCGCTCTGTGTTGTCTGCGCTGTTCGATGCCGACCAGCCGGTGGCAGAAATTGTCACCGCTTGCGCGGCGGACCTGGGTGTTGATGCTGAACTAACGATTGAGGCTGTTCCAGAAACCGACTGGGTGCGTGCCACCCAGGCACAATTCGACCCGATTCCCATCGGTGGCCCCTTGTGGATTGTGCCCACCTGGCATACACCGCCGGAAGCGGATGCAATTAATCTAGTACTAGACCCGGGACTGGCCTTTGGTACCGGCAGCCACCCAACGACCCGTATGTGTTTGCAATGGTTGGTGCGCGAACGCCCAACGGGCTCCATACTCGATTACGGCTGCGGCTCCGGCATTCTGGCCATTGCTGCCGCCAAACTGGGGGCTCGCGAAGTTGTTGGTGTGGATATTGATCCACAGGCCGTGCGTTCGGCCCATGATAATGCCGATGCCAATGCTGTGACCGCCGCGTTCTTCGATGCCAGCGACACGCTGCCCACACCTTACGATACGCAAAAATACGATGTGGTTCTGGCGAACATTCTCGCCAACCCGCTACGCGTGCTGGCACCGGCGCTGATCGCGCGCCTCAAACCGGGCGCATCACTGGTGCTGGCCGGCCTACTGGCCGAACAGGCTGAAGAACTCATCGGTATTTACAGCCCCTGGCTGCAGATGCAGGTTGGCGACACCCAGGAAGGCTGGAGCCTGCTGGTCGGCAACCTACCGCAATAACCCTTACGCATACTCGTTGCAAAGACTGATCATGAAAAAAACCCTGATCTGCGGCTCGCTCGCTTACGACAACATCATGGTGTTCAACGGTCGTTTCCGTGAACAGATTCTGCCGGAGCAGATTCATATTCTGAACGTGGCCTTTCTGGTGCCGGAAATGCGCCGCGAGTTCGGCGGCTGTGCCGGCAACATCGCTTACGCGCTGCACAGTCTTGGTGGCAACGCGGAGATCATGGCGACGGTGGGCGAAGATGGCATTCCCTATCTGGACCGCCTGGATGCCCAGGGGCTTTCCCGCAAACACGTACGCAAGGTACCCGGTACCTTTACGGCTCAAGCCTTCATCACCACCGACATGGATGACAACCAGATCACGGCGTTCCACCCGGGCGCTATGGGCCAGGCCCACCAGAACGAGGTCGGCCATGCCGAAAATATTGGCCTGGGTATCGTAGCGCCGGATGGCCGTGACGCCATGATCGAACACGCCCGCCAATTTGCGGCGGCCAATATCCCGTTCATTTTCGACCCGGGTCAGGGCCTGCCAATGTTTGACGGCAATGACCTGAAACAGTTCCTGTCACTGGCGACTTATGCCTGTGTGAATGACTATGAAGCCCAGATGCTCTGCGAGCGTACCGGCCAGACACTGGAGCAGCTCGCCGAAAACGTGGCTGCCCTGATCGTCACCCGGGGCGGCGAAGGCGCCTGGATCTTTACCGGTGGTCAGCGCATCGACATTGAAACCGTGCAACCGGATGCCATCATTGACCCGACGGGTTGTGGCGACGCCTTCCGTGGCGGCCTGCTCTTCGGTCTGGCCAATGGCTACGACTGGCAGAAAGCCGGCCGTCTGGCATCGCTCATGGGGTCCATCAAAATTGCCCATGCCGGCCCACAGAACTACCAGGTCGATTTCGCACACGTTGCCAAGCGCTTCGAAGCAGCATTCGGCGAACCGCTTTAAACACCCTAACGCATGATGATCGTTGCACCGACACCGAAGCTCGTTCGCTTCGCACGCGGTGCGCGCGTTGTCACGCATCTGCTCGGTGGCTTGCTGTGGGTTGGCGTGATCTTTCCCTTTTTGCCCCTGGACCGTCGCCGCTCCGTGCGCTACCGCTGGTCTCGGAAGCTATTGGCGCTCTTTGCTTTTCGGTTGGAAATCGTTGGCAAACTACCTGAGCAGCCCGGCCTAATCGCCGCTAACCATGTCAGCTGGATTGATATTTTCGCGGTCAACGCCCTCACACCGGTCGCTTTTGTATCGAAAGACGATGTGATCCACTGGCCGATCATTGGCACACTCGCACGCTACAACGAAACCATCTTCCTGCAGCGTGGCAGTCGCGGTCATGCGCACACGATCGGACGTAGCATGGCAACGCGGCTGGCATCCGGCAACTGGCTTGCCGTCTTTCCCGAAGGCACAACGACAGACGGCACCCACCTGCATCCGTTTCACGGGGCGTTACTGCAGCCGGCTATCGATGCCAACGTGCCTGTAACGCCCGTCGCCTTGAGTTATGAAGACGTGATGGGTAACCGCTCACTGCTGCCAGCTTACGCTGGCGACACATCGTTGTGGCACTGTTTCTGCGCCATCCTGTCGGCACGCGAACTGGTCGTGCGGCTGATCATCGGCGAGCCTGTCCGAATAGACCCCTCGTTGGGAAACCAGGGGCGCAAACAACTCGCCCATGCGTTACATGATGTGATCGAGAACGCGCTTTATTCCTGTCCGGCCTGACGTCGAAATTCCCGCAGTTTCACGTATTTCATGAAGCTGTTCTGACAGCCAATGACGATATGCACAAAGCCGGGCAAGCCATCCCGCCAACCACCACGCACCAGCCAGAATTTCACAAAGCGCGTGAGCGGTGACAGCAGCATCCGAGCAACAGGTGCCGTTTCTCCTCGTGCCAGCGCCTTTTCAGCGGCCAGACTGGTGTAGCGGTTCTGCTTATCCAGATAGATCTTGAGATCATCGGCACTGTAATGCAACAGATCGCCTTCCAATGTGCGGGGCGGCATATCACTCAAGACATGCTCATGCACGATATCGTCTGACCAGCGGGCGCTGTCCTTGCGGAAAAGACGGGTGTTGTAGTCCGGGTAACCCTCGCCATGCTTGAGCGGGCGACCCATAAACACATTGCAACGGGCGAAGCGATACACCGGGTAATCCGGCAGACCCTTGCAAAAGGCGCCGCGGATACTATTCGCCAATTGGGGTGACAGCGCCTCATCGGCATCGAGACATAGCACCCAGTCGTGACGCGCCAGGCTGACCGCATGCGATTTTTGCGGTCCGAATCCCATCCACCCCTGGTGTACGACTTGGGCCCCAAATGTTGTCGCAATGGCTGCGGTGTCATCCGTGCTGCCGGAATCCACCAGAATGATTTCGTCGGCAAAGGGCACGGATGCCAGAACGTCCCGTAAACGGGCCGCGGCATTACAGGTAATCAGCACCAGGGAAAGCGGTAATTTCTCGGACATAGGAAGCAACACAGACAGCTATAATGAGACCATGTCGCGAGATTATCACTAATGCAGCCCGGTCTTTCCGATCCGCCCCGTTTTCTGTTGATGAAAACGTCGTCGCTCGGCGATGTCCTGCACAATCTGGCCGTGGTCAGCGACTTGCGCCGTGTGTTTCCGGGCGCGTTGGTCGATTGGTGCGTCGAAGCCCCGTTTGCCGAAATCCCCGGCTGGCACACGGGTGTACGCCGAGTGATCCCGGTTGCGATTCGCCGTTGGCGTAAACAGTTGCTTTCGGGCAACACCTGGTCTGAAATCAGCCTGGCACTGGGCGCGCTGCGTACGGAGCGCTATGACGCCATCATCGACACCCAGGGTCTGGTACGCAGCGTGCTGCTCGGGCGCATTGCTCATGGCCCCGTTTATGGCCAGAACTGGCGCGAAGCACGAGAGCCTTTATCCGGCTTACTGCTTAACCACCCGCTGCCCGTGCCCTATGCCCTGCACGCCGTTGAGCGCTACCGCACCATCGCCGCTACGGCGCTGGGCTACGCCGATCAACTGACCGAACTACCCCTGGATTTCGGGTTGCATGAGCGCTTTCCGTTGCAACCAGGCAATGAGGCATTTCTCTTCACCAATACCAGCCGCGACAAAAAGCTCTGGCCGGAAGACCACTGGATTGCCGTTGGACAACAACTGCGCAAAGCCGGGCTCGTACCCGTATTCACAGCCGGCAACGAGATTGAAGCGGCCCGCTCGCAACGGATTGCGGCCGGCATCGCCGCAACAAGCGGCACTGGCAAAGATCCAGCGGGCGAAGTGCTCTACCGTCCCAGCCTGACTCAGCTGACCGAGCGACTTGCCAAGGCGCGGCTGTGCCTGGGTGTCGATACAGGGTTCACTCATATTGCGTGCGCCCTCGAAGTTCCGACCATTGCCATCTTCACCGATACGGACCCCGCCCTCGCTGGTGGTTTTGGCCTGGGCTTGCGTGAAACCTTCGGCCACCTCGATAGCTGCCCCCCGGTATCCGACATTACTGGCCAACTCAAAGCCTGGGGTTATCTACCGGCATGAAGCTAATCACTGCCGTGCCTACAGCTGCCCCCTGGTTCTACCGAGTTCTGCTCACAGTGATTGTGCCGTTCGCACTGGTGCGCCTTTGGTGGCGAGGTCGCAAACAGCCGGGTTATCGGGCGCACATCGCAGAACGATTCGGTTTTATTAACGTTCCCGCTGGCGATCCAATTATCTGGCTGCATGCCGTCTCTGTCGGTGAAACACGCGCAGCGGAGCCTCTGGTACGTGCACTACTGGCTCAATACCCCGGGCATCGTGTTCTCCTGACGCACATGACCCCCACTGGCCGGGCAACCAGTACGATGCTTTTTCCGGACCCGCGTGTCCTGATCGCGTATGTCCCCTACGACCTGACCGGCGCCGTTGATCGCTTCTTAACCCGGGTTCAACCCAGCGTCGGTTTGCTGATGGAAACGGAAATCTGGCCCAACCTGATTTTGCGCAGCCGCCATCGACACATCCCCGTCCTGCTGATTAACGCGCGGCTGTCGGCACGCTCTGCAAAACGTTACGCCCGCTTTGCACAACTGATTCGCCCCGTCCTCTCGGCACTCTCGGCCGTTGGTGCCCAGACACCGGAAGATGCCGACCGCCTGTGCACCCTGGGTGTCAAAGACATTGCCGTGACCGGCAACCTCAAATTTGATATCCGTATTGACCCGGGCCTGCAGGCATTGGGGAAAACCTGGCGCCACTCGCTTGGCAGCAAGCGTCCGGTCTGGTTAGCGGCTAGTACCCGCGAAGGCGAAGAAGCCATCATCCTCGATGCACACCGACTCTTGTGCAGGCGATGCTCTGACCCGACCCGCATGCCTTTACTGGTGCTGGTACCCAGGCATCCGCAACGATTCGAGGCCATCGCCGAACAAGTGCAGCGGGCTGGTTTTACACTAGGCCGACGCAGTACTGGATTGCCCGAAGAACCCCTTGATGTTTGGCTTGGCGACTCCATGGGCGAAATGGTGGCCTATTACAGCATGGCCGACATTGCCCTTATTGGTGGCAGCCTCTTACCCTTTGGCGGTCAGAATCTGATTGAAGCCGCCGCCTGTGGCACACCGATTATCGTTGGCCCGCATACCTACAACTTCGCAGCAGCTGCGGACACCGCCATTCTTATGGGGGCTGCACAGCGACTCTCCGATATAGACGCCGCTGCAATTGCTGAAGCTGTTGAAAGACTGATCGGCAACCCAACCCTACGGGATGAAGCCGCCAATGCAACGGCTACTTTTGTGCACAAAGCCACTGGTGCGACAACCCGTACCCTGACGCTGATTCATCAGCAGGTTGGTCAATCTTAGGTGGCTGCCCCCAACGGCCACC
>JACCDS011555759.1_pt1 | contig 19529 bp, 17 predicted proteins | sample 7446441 | NCBI WGS metagenome assembly JACCDS01 (sample SAMN15323445, study PRJNA562643) | freshwater metagenome | isolation source: river surface water | place: USA:Blue River Watershed | collected 2017-08-17
CCTGGCTTACTCCCTGGTCGAACACCTGGGGCGCAAGCTGGGCCTGGCCTGGAGTTTCTGGGTGCTGCTGCTGTTGGCAGCGGTCATCTCCGGCGTCCTGGGGGCGCTGGTCGAAATTGTGTTGCTGCGGCGCATTTACAAAGCGCCGGAGTCGTTCCAGCTGCTGGCCACCTTTGCGCTGGTGCTGGTGATCAAGGACGCCGCCTTGTGGGTCTGGGGCCCGGAAGATTTGCTGGGGCCGCGCGCGCCCGGCTTGGCGGGCTCCATCGACATTTTGGGGCGACGCTTTCCTACTTATGACCTGTTGCTGATGGTCATCGGCCCCGTGATCTTGGGGCTGCTGTGGCTGCTGCTGACGCGCACCCGCTTTGGCACCTTGGTGCGCGCCGCCACCCAAGACCGCGAAATGGTGGGCGCCCTGGGCATTCACCAAAGCTGGTTGTTCACCGGCGTGTTTGCGCTGGGCTGCACCCTGGCAGGTTTGGGCGGCGCCTTGCAGTTGCCGCGCGAGCCCGCCAACCTGGGTCTCGATTTGCTGACCATTGGCGACGCTTTTGTCGTGGTGGTGGTGGGCGGCATGGGCTCGATTCCGGGGGCCTATGTGGCGGCGCTGCTGATCGCAGAAATCAAGGCCTTGTGCGTGGGCATTGGCACCGTGGAGTTGTGGGGCATCTCGTTTGCCTTTTCCAAGCTCACCCTGGTGGCCGAATTTTTGGTGATGGCCGTGGTCCTGATGGTGCGCCCCTGGGGCTTGTTGGGCAAGCCGCAAAGCCCCTCGCGCAACGCCGCGGGTGCGGAGTCACCGCTGGTGCTGGGCAGTCACACCCAAAACTTGGTGTGGGGATTGTGTGGCGCCATCCTGCTGGCCTTGCCCTACCTCACGGCCCAATCGCCTTACACCACGGTGCTGGCCATTGACCTGATGACGGCGGCCCTGTTTGCTTGCAGCCTGCACTTCATCATGGGGCCGGCTGGCATGCACTCGTTTGGGCATGCGGCTTATTTTGGTTTGGGCGCCTATGTGGCGGCATTGCTGGTGCTGCGCGCGGGCTTGCCGATGGAAGTCACCCTGGTGTTGGCCCCGATGCTGACCGCAGGCGCGGCGGTGGTGTTTGGTTGGTTCTGCGTGCGCTTGTCGGGCGTTTACCTGGCCATGCTGACCTTGGCGTTTGGTCAAATTTTGTGGTCCATCTGCTTCCAGTGGGACAGCTTCACCGGCGGCAGCAATGGCTTGACCGGCGTCTGGCCCAGCCCCTGGCTGACCGACAAGAAAAATTATTACTACCTCACCCTGTTGCTCACGGCCTTGGGGGTGTATGCCCTGCGCCGCATGTTGTTCGCGCCCTTCGGCTACGCCTTGCGCGCCAGCCGCGACTCGCTGCTGCGGGCCGATGCCATCGGCATGAACGTCAAGCACCTGCAATGGGCGGGCTTTGTGGTGGCAGCCTTGTTTGCGGGGGCGGCAGGCGCCTTGTTTGCGTTTTCCAAAGGCAGCATTTCACCGGACAGCATGGGCGTGTCCAAGTCGGTCGATGGCTTGGTGATGGTGCTCTTGGGCGGCGTGCAAACGGTGGTGGGCCCCTTGGTAGGCGCCATCAGCTTCACCTGGCTGCAAGACAGCATCTCGCGCAGCACAGACTACTGGCGTGCTTTGTTGGGCGGCACCATGCTGTTGCTGGTCATCGCTTTCCCGCAAGGCCTGGCGGGATTTGTCCAGGACTGGCTGGCGCATCGCCGCAGTGCGCGTGCCCAAGCAGCGCAAGGGGGTGCCGCATGAGTTTGCTTTCTGTGCAAGGCTTGGGCAAGTCCTTTGGCGGCAACCGTGCGGTGGACGATGTGTCCTTCACGGTGGCGCCGGGCGAATTGTTGGCGCTCATCGGCCCCAATGGTGCGGGCAAGTCCACCACCTTCAACATGGTGAACGGCCAGCTGGCCCCGGACAGTGGCTCGATTCAACTCGACGGCCAGGAACTGATTGGGCGGCGTCCGCGCGAGGTTTGGCAGATGGGCGTGAGCCGCACCTTTCAGATCGCCGAAACCTTTTCTTCGCTCACGGTGGCCGAGAATGTGCAGATGGCCTTGTTGTCAGACGACAACCGCTTGTTTTCCCTGTGGAGACGTGCCACCCATTACCGCAAAAACGATGCCCTGGCTTTGCTGGCGCAAGTGGGGCTGCAAGCGCAAGCCGACCGGCCTTGCAGCGAGCTGGCCTATGGCGATGTGAAGCGCCTGGAACTCGCGATTGCCTTGGCCAACAAGCCCCGGCTGTTGCTGATGGACGAGCCGACGGCAGGCATGGCACCGGCCGAGCGCAACAAACTCATGGCCCTGACGCGTGACTTGGTGTCGCAGCATGGCTTGGCCGTGTTGTTCACCGAGCACAGCATGGATGTGGTGTTTGGCTTTGCCGATCGCATCATCGTGCTGGCACGGGGCCGGCTGATTGCCGAGGGCCAGGCACAAGACATTCGACAGAACCCCAAGGTGCAGGAGGTTTACTTCGGCAGCGGCAAGACTTTTGAGCGCGGAGCCCACGCATGACGACAGCATCAAGCGGGTTGTTGCAAACCCAAGGACTGAATGCCTGGTACGGCGCAGCGCAAATTCTTTTCGACGTGAACCTGGAGGTGGGCCGCGGTGAGGTGGTGGCCTTGATGGGGCGCAATGGCGCGGGCAAATCCACCACGCTCAAAGCCATCATGGGCATGATGCCGCGCCGCAGCGGTGCCATTTCATTTTTGGGTCAAGACATTTCCAACGCACAGCCTTACCAGGTGGCTCGCCAGGGCTTGGGCTTTGTGCCCGAAGACCGACGCGTTTTCTCAGAACTCACGGTGCTGGAAAACTTGAGCGTGGGCCGCCAAGGCCCGCGCCAGTTTCCCGACGGCAGTCCCGCACCCTACTGGACGCATGACAAGCTTTTCAAGCTTTTCCCTAACCTGGGCGAGATGCAAGAGCGTGCCGGTGGCCGCATGAGCGGTGGCGAGCAGCAAATGCTGACGGTGGCACGCACCTTGATGGGCAACCCCTTGCTGGTCCTGCTGGACGAGCCTTCAGAAGGCGTTGCGCCCGTCATCGTCGAGCAAATGGCCGACATGATCCTGGCCTTGAAAGCCGAGGGCGTGAGCATTCTGCTGTCCGAGCAAAACCTGCACTTCGCACAGTGGGTGTCGGATCGCGCCTATGTGCTGGAAAAAGGGCAAATTCGCCACCAGGCCAGCATGCGCGATTTGGTGGACGACGAGGAAGTGCAACGCAACTACCTCAGCGTGTGACGACGACGCCAGCGCTGATGAGCACAACCCCACCACTCCAGACGCAAGTCCAACTGACCATCAACGGGCAGACACATGCATTGTCGGTGACACGCGCGACCACCTTGCTGCATGTGCTGCGCAACGACCTGGCCTTGAACGGGCCCAAGCTCGGCTGTGGCTTGGGGCAGTGCGGCGCGTGCACCGTCTGGGTGGACGGCGAGGCTGCCAGGTCTTGCATCATGCCCGCGCAGGAACTGGCGGGCCGGGAGATCACCACCCTGGAAGGCCTGGGCACGCTGGACCAGCCGCACCTGGTTCAACAAGCATTCATCGACGCCCAAGCCGCGCAGTGTGGCTACTGCCTCAACGGCATGATCATGATGGCGGCGCGACTGCTGCAGGACAACGACGACCCCAGCGACTACGACATTCGCCGCGCCTTGTCAGCCAATTTGTGCCGCTGTGGCACCCACATTGAAATCATGCAAGCCGTGCGTCTGGCCGCGCAACGCCTGCGCGCGCAAAAGAAGGGCGCGGCATGAGGGCCTGGCGCGCACAGCAGTTACAAACCCGCGCCGAGATTTTGCAAGCCAAAGGGGTGTTGCGCGTGGTGCGCCCGCCCATGGCGGCACCCCCGGCCATCAAGGGCCAACCCAGTTTTGTCGCCAGCGATCCCGCCGAAGGCCTGGAAGTGTTGGTGGCGGTGTGGGACGATGGCAGCGTCACCGCCTTGCATGGCCATGTGGATTTGGGCACGGGCTTGCGCACTGCCTTGACCCAGGTGGTGGCCGAAGAACTGGATGTGCCTGTCGAACAGGTGCACATGCTGATGGGCAGCACCTCGGCCGCACCCAACCAGGGCGCCACAATTGCCAGCACGTCGCTGCAAATCCATGCCCAGCCCTTGCGCGTGGCCGCCGCCCAGGCGTGCCGCTGGTTGAGGGCCCAAGGGGCTGAGGAAGGTGCCTGGTCCCAAAAAGTGCCGGCCCAAGGGCTCGACCTGCTGCTGGACCTGAACACGCCGGTCAAGTCGCCTCAAGACTACCGCGTGGTGGGCACCAGCATGCCACGCGTCGACATTCCGGGCAAAGCCACGGGCGAGGCCATGTTCGTGCACGACCTGCGCATGCCGGGCATGCTCCATGGCCGGGTGGTGCGGCCGCCTTATGCGGGCGCCGACCACGGTGACTTCATCGGCAACACCCTGGAATCGGTCGATGCCCAATCGATTTCCCACATTCCGGGCATCCGCGCGGTGGTGGTGCAGCGTGATTTTGTGGGCGTGGTGGCCGAGCGCGAAGAACACGCCGAGCAAGCCCAGCGTGAATTGGTGGTGCACTGGAAGCCCTGGCCGGGCATGGACAAGGTGGACGACCTGGCGCAGGCCTTGCGCAACAACCCGAGCACGCCGCGCGAACTGGTGAACGAGGGCGACATCGAGCAGGCCCTGGCCCAAGCCGAGCAAACCCTGGAACGCACCTATGTGTGGCCGTACCAGATGCACGCCTCCATCGGCCCCTCGTGTGCGGTCGCGCTGTGGCTGCAAGGGCAAGACCCGCAGGCGCCCGATCTGCAGTTGCGGGTCTGGGCGGGCACGCAGAATCCCCATGTGTTGCGCGCCGACCTGGCACGCTTGATGGGCACGCGCGATGTCGAAGTAGACGTGGTGCGCATGGAGGCCGCAGGCTGCTATGGCCGCAACGGCGCCGACGACGTGGCAGCCGATGCCGCCTTGCTGGCCAAGGCCGTGGGCGCGCCGGTGCGCGTCCAATTGACGCGTGAGCAAGAGCATCTGTGGGAGCCCAAGGGCGCCGCGCAATGGATGCAAGTGCGTGGCGGCTTGCAAGCCGATGGCCAGCCGGTGGGCTACGATTTTCAGACGGCCTACCCCTCCAATGGCGCGCCCACCTTGGCGCTGCTGCTGACACGCACCATCGAGCCGCTGGCCCAGGCCTACGAGATGGGTGACCGCACCGCGCGGCCGCCGTATGACTACGGCAATTTGCGCGTCACCGTCAACGACATGGCGCCCATCTTGCGCGCCTCCTGGCTGCGGGGCGTGTCGGCGCTGCCCAATTCTTTTGCGCATGAAAGTTACATTGACGAATTGGCCACGGCAGCGGGCGAGGACCCGGTGGCCTTTCGCTTGCGCCTGCTGTCCGACCCGCGCGCGCGTGAACTGGTGCAGGCCACCGCCGAGCGCGCCAAGTGGCTGCCCCACACCGAGCCCAAACAACAAGCAGCGCAAGGCGAGTGGCTGCAAGGGCAGGGCTTTGCCTATGCGCGCTATGTGCACAGCAAATGGCCGGGCTTTGGCGCGGCCTGGGCGGCCTGGGTGGCCGATGTGGAAGTGCACCAGACCACCGGTGAAGTGCATGTCAAACGCGTGGTGGTCGGCCATGACGCGGGCCTGATGGTGAACCCGCAAGGTGTGCAGCATCAGGTGCATGGCAATGTCTTGCAAACCACCAGCCGCGCCTTGAAGGAGCGGGTGCAAACCGACCCGCAGACCGGCGCGGTCACCAGCCAGGAGTGGGGCAGCTACCCGATTCTCAGTTTCCGCGAAGTGCCGGTGATCGAGGTGATGCACATGCCGCGACCCGATCAGCCCTCGCTGGGGGCGGGCGAGTCGTCCTCGGTGCCAGGCACAGCGGCCATTGCCAATGCGATTTTTGATGCCACCGGCATCCGGTTCCGTCAGCCACCATTCACGCCCGAAGTGGTTCGCGCGGCCCTCAACCCTTTGCCGCCTCCCGAGCCTGCAGCCACGATGCCGCCGGTGCAAGAGGTCGCGCCGCAGGCTGCACCGCATGCGCGCCAAGGCTGGCGCCGACGCTGGAAACAATGGGGTGGCTTTGCGCTGGGCGTGCTGACGGTGACGGCCGCCAGCCTGGGCTGGCGCAGCAGCCTGCCGCAAGTGCAACGCATCGACACCTCGGCCTTCAGCGCGCAGCAATTGGCACGCGGTCAGCAGCTGGCCGCCTTGGGCAATTGCGCAGGCTGTCACACAGCAGAGGATGGCGTGCGCAATGCTGGGGGCCGCCCCATGGTGACGCCCTTTGGCACGATTTACACCACCAACCTCACCCCCGACCCTGAGACGGGCCTTGGGCGCTGGTCTTTCCGCGCGTTCGAGCGCGCCATGCGCGAGGGCATTTCGCGCGATGGCCGCCACCTGTACCCGGCCTTTCCCTACACCGCGTTCTCGCGCATGAGCGACGAGGACATGATGGCCTTGTATGCCTGGCTCATGAGCCAGCCGGCCGTGGCCTCTCAACCGCCCGAAACCCAACTCGCATTCCCCTTCAATTGGCGCGCAGGGATGGCTGTGTGGAATGGCCTGTTTCACACGGGCCTCCCCCTGGAAGCCGATGCCTCGAAGTCGGATGCCTGGAACCGCGGCGCCTATTGGGTTGAGTCCTTGGGGCATTGCGGCGCCTGCCACACGCCGCGCAATGCCTTGGGCGCCGAGCGCGACACCGTGGCTTATTTGCAGGGTGCCAAGGTGGATGGCTGGGAGGCACCCGCCTTGACCGCCTTGAACCGCGCACCCGTGCCTTGGACCGAGCAAGAGTTGTTCCGTTACCTGCGACAAGGGCACACCGAACACCATGGCGGGGCGGCCGGCCCCATGGCGCAGGTGGTGCGTGAATTGGCCAGCGTGCCCGATGAGGTGATTCGCGACATGGCCACTTACCTGGCTTCTTTCTCAGCGCCGAGCGCAGGCGCTGTGGCGCCGGAAGTGAAAGCGCGCGAGGTGGTGGCCCAAGCGGCCGCGCGCGCGCCAGCGCCCTCGGCAGCGCAACGCCAGTTTGAGGGCAGTTGTGGCGCCTGCCACCATGAAGGCGAAGGCCCCAAGCTCTTGGGTGTCAATGCGCCCTTGGCCTTGAACACCAATGTGCACAGCGATGACCCGGACAACCTGATTCAAATCATCTTGCAAGGCTTGCAGGCGCCGCCATCGCGCGAAGTGGGCTTCATGCCCAGCTTCCGCCACAGCCTGAACGACGCACAAATCGCCGACATCGTGGGCTGGATGCGCAGCCGCTACGCACCTGACCGCCCGGCCTGGGACAAGTTGCCCCAGCGGGTGGCGCAATTGCGCCTTCAGCTGCGTGAGACCTCGGCCAATCCGTCGCGGCCATAACCCAGCACCTGCCGCCACACAGCGTGTGCTGCAGCGTCAGAATCACCCCGCCATGCCACGATCTGGTCGGGGCGAATGAGCGCCAGGGGCTGCTCGTAAAGGGCCAACAAGGCCGGGTCGGTGTGGCGAACCACTTTCAGGTTGGCACCACAGGCTTGTGCCGCTTTTTCCCAGCCGGCGGTGTCGGGGGGCGTGGGGCCCAGGGCCAGCAGCGTCCATTCGCGGTGGAAAGTGTCAAACAGCGAGCGGCCATCGGCCAGCCAGGCATGGGGAGGCCGTCCACCCGGCGCGGCTGTGGGCACATACACATTCGGTTCGTCTGCGGGGATGGCGCTGCCATCGGCCACGATGACCGGCGAGCCGTCGTAGCGCCCGCCGAAGGTCACGCCGGGAATGTTGAATTCCAGGCGCACATGGGCATTGAAATAATCGCTGGCCTCAGCCCGAGCGGAAACGCCCTCGGGCGTGTCGCTCTCCAGGATGGCGGTCACAGGGTAGAGGCCCACCGAGTCGGCAAAGCGGCGGGCGTAGCCAGTGTTGCGCTGGGCCAGCATTTTGCGCTCCCAGGCATAGCTGTTGAGCAAGGCCGGGTCGGCTTGCCCGCCCAAGACCGCTGACAGTTTCCAGCCAAGGTTGACGGCATCTTCCACGCCGGTGTTGTAGCCCAGGCCCCCGGTGGGCGTGAACAGGTGGGCAGCGTCGCCAATCAAGAAAATCCGGCCTTCAGACAATTTTTGCGCGACCAAGGCATGGCCGGCCGTCCAGGTTTGGTGCGACAGCACCTCGATGGGCAGATCGCAGCCCAGGGCCTCGCGCACCACGCGGCGTGCGTCTTCCACCGTCCAGGCATCGGCCTCTTCGCCTTCGTGAATGGCCGCGTGGAAAGCGAACTCTGACACCCCATCCACCGAGGCCAGCAAGGCGCGGCGCTCTTCGTTGACGGTGACGTACATCCAGGCGCGTGCATGCGGTATGCGCTCATACAAGGTGGGCGCGCGCAGGTACACGGCAAACATCTGTCCGCCCATGTAGCTGCGCTTCATGCCGGTCGCGCCTTCGTAGGACACGCCGAGTTGGTGCCGCACGCCGCTGCGCGGACCGTCGGCGCCAATCAGGTACTGCGCTTTGACTTGAACCTCGGGACCGCTGCCATCGGTGGGCCGTACCACCGCCTCGATGTGCGTGCCGCAGTCCTGGTGACGCACCAGTGTCCAGCCATAGCGGATGTCGTTGCTCGGCCATTTCTCGGCATGGCGGCGCAGCACCGGCTCCACATATTTTTGCGAAATCCGGTGGGGCAATTCAGCCGCGCTCCAGGAACCTGCCATCTGGCGAATGGCTTTCACAGCTTGCGCGGCGGTGGGCAAGGACAGGCGGGCCAATTCATGGTGCGTCAACCGGGTGAAGTACGCAATGTCGGTGGGGTGGTCAGGCGGCAGGCCCAGTGCGCGAATTTCTTGCACGAAGCCCAGTCGCCGGTAGTGCTCCATGGTGCGCGCCTGCGTGGCGTTGGCTTGCGGGTTGAAAGCCGTCGAGGGTTTGGCGTCGACCAGCAAGCAGTCGATGCCGCGCGGGCCGAGCTCGTTGGCCAGCATCAGGCCACTGGGGCCGCCGCCGATGATGAGTACTTGGGTGTCCATCATGAGGGGTTGGCAAATCGGGTGGTCCACTTGCGCTCGAAGCCTTGGGCCAGGAAACGCTCGGCCATGAAGTCCACAAAGGTTCTGACCTTGGCCGACAAATGCTTGCGGTTCGGGTAGGCCAGGTTGATGGTGAGGCGGGGCAGGTCCCAGTCTTCCAGCAAGGGCACCAGACGGCCGGCCACGATGTCTTCGTAGACTATGTAGCTGGGTTGCACCAGGATGCCCAAGCCCTCCAGGGCCGCAGACCGCAGAATCTGGCCGTCGTTGGATTCCAGCAGACCTTTGGCATGGACGGTGCTGACCTGGCCATCGCGCTGAAACCGCAGGTCGTTGGGCGTGTTGGCGTAGGTGTAGATCAACAGCTTGTGGCGCTGCAAATCGTCCAGGGATTTGGGAAAGCCATGCTGTGCCAAATAGCGGGGGGAGGCCGCCAGCACGCGTCGTGTTTCGGCCAGCCGGCGGATGGTGATGTTGGAGTCGGGCTCGAACTCGCGGGTGCGAATGGCCACGTCGATGTTGTCATCGATCATGTCCTGGTAGCGGTTGGCCGCTTCCACATGCACATTCACCAGGGGGTAGCGCTGGGTGTACTCGCGCAAGATGGGCGCCACATGGTGCATGGCAAACGACAGCGAGGCCATGATGCGCAGGGTGCCGCTGGGATTGACGGTTTTGGCGTTGACGGCCTGCTCGGCATCCTTGAGCTCGCCCAAGATGCCTTTGGCGCGCGAGAAAAACTCTTGCCCTGTTTCGGTCAGAAACAGGCGGCGGGTGTTGCGTTCCACCAGGCGCGCGCCCAAGCGGTCTTCCAGCGCGGACAAATGCCGGCTGGCCGCTGCATTGGACAGCGACAAGGCTTGGGCGGCACGGCTCAGGCTGCCGGTTTCGGCGACCTGGACAAAAAGTTCGAGTTCGGTCCAACGGTCCATGGGTTTTCCGCTGCGTGGAAAAGTAATTTACCGCAGTGGCGTTGGCGCGATTGTCCGTCGCTTTTACAGTGGATGACAGACAATGCAGAAAAACGCGCTGGGACAGCGTCACCTGGAGGACAGCATGGACAACACAATGGAACAACAACTTCGCATACGGCAACTGGTAGAGAACTGGGCGGTCTGGCGCGATGCCGGCCTGTGGGAGCGGTTTCGCACCGTTTGGCACGACGATGGCGTGATGATGGCCACCTGGTTTCAGGGTCCCTTCGAAGAGTTCATTCGCGTCACCATCGAAGGCTGGAACAAGGGTGTGAGCATTCTTCACTTTCTGGGGGGCTCGTCCATCGATGTGCAGGGCACGCGCGCCATCGCCCAGACCAAGATGACCATTTCTCAGCGTGGCCTGGTCGAGGGGGTGTTGTGCGACGTGGTGTGCACCGGCCGCTTCTACGATTTCTTTGAAGAGCGCAACGGGCGTTGGGGCTTGGTGCATCGCCAACCCATTTACGAGAAAGACCGCATTGACCCGGTCGACCCAGCGGCCCAACTGACGCTCGACCCGGTGGCTCTGGCCGACTTCCCCGAGGGCTACCGCCATTTGGCCTATATCCAGACCCGCATTGGGTACAAAGTGAAAATGGACATGCCCATGCTCAAAGGCGAGAAGGTGCAAGACCTCTACCGTCGCGGCGGCAACTGGTTGGCTGGCCAGCCTTTGGAGCGCTGAACATGACGATGCATCGCAGAGACTGTCTGAGCAGCTTGGTCGCCTTGGCGGGCGCTTGGCACGGCGTCAGTTTTTCTCAAGACGCTTACCCCAACCGCGCCATCCGCGTGATCGTGCCGCAGCCCCCCGGCGGCGGCTTTGACTTCGTGGCGCGCGTGCTGGCCGACAAGCTGGCGCAAACCTTCAAGGCCGGCGTGGTGGTGGAAAACCGCACAGGGTCTGGCACCCTGGTCGGCACCGACCTGGCTGCGAAAGCCGCACCCGATGGCTACACCTTGTTGATGGGCTCGGTGTCCAACCTGGTGTTGAACGCGGGCCTGTTCAAAAACCTCAGCTACGACCCCTTGCGTGACTTCGAGCCGATTGGCCTGGCCGTGGGGTACAGCTACACCTTGCTGGCGCGCAAGGATTTGCCTTTTGCTTCGTTGACAGAGTTGGTGGCCCATGCCCGTGCCAACCCCGGCGCCCTCAGTTTTGCTTCTGCCGGCAATGGTTCGGGCCAGCATGTGCTGGCTGCCGCTTTGTGGCATTTGGCCGGCGTTCAACTGACCCATGTGCCTTACCGCGGCGCGCAACCGGCCTACACCGATTTGCTGGGCGGGCGTGTCGATGTGTTTTTCGATTTGTCGTCCACCGCACGCCCACATGTCGAGTCTGGCAACCTGCGGGCCCTGGCCGTGTCAGGCGGACAGCGACTGGCCATGCACCCCAACGTGCCCACGGTGCGCGAAACCGGTGTGGCGCCCTTGGAGCTTGAATCGTGGTTTGGCTATTTCGCGCCCGCCAAAACCCCGGCGCCCGAATTGGCCCGTTTGCGTGCAGAAATGCGCAAAGTCATGCAGTCCCCTGATGTGATCGAGCGATTTGAAAAGGCCGGGGGCCGCCCCCTGTCCCTGGTCGGCGATGAGGCGCGTGCCGTTTGGCGGCGTGACCTGGAGCGCTGGATCCCCTTGATGAAAGCCGCTGGCCTACAACCCGAATGATGCAGGAGAAGACAACATGAGAAACCTCAACCAAGACAACATCACCCAAGCGGTGATTGCCAGCTTTTCCAACACGCCCGACCCACGGCTGAAGGAAATCATCACCAGCCTGGTGCAACACCTGCATTCTTTTGCACGCGAGGTGAAGCTGACCGAAGAAGAGTGGTTCAAAGGCATCCAATACCTGACGGCCACCGGCCACAAGTGCACCGATGTGCGCCAGGAGTTCATTTTGCTGAGCGATGTGCTGGGCCTGTCCATGCTGACCATCGCCATGAACCAGGACAAGCCGCCAGGGTGCACCGAGGCCACGGTGTTTGGCCCGTTCTTCCTGGAGGATGCGCCGCATTACGCGCTGGGTGACGATGTCTCCAATGGCGCCAAGGGTGCGCCTTGCTGGGTGGAAGGCTCGGTGCGCGGCCTGGGCGGCGAGCCCATTCCGAATGCCACCATCAATGTCTGGCAAGCCGACGAAGACGGCCTGTACGACGTTCAGTACGAGTCGCTGGGACATTCCCAAGCGCGCGGCATCATGAAGTCCGATGCCACAGGCCGTTACTACTTCAAGACCATTGTGGCCGAGCCCTATCCCATTCCGGTGGATGGCACGGTGGGCACCTTGTTGGGCGCCACCCAGCGTCACCCCTGGCGCCCGGCCCATTTGCACTTCATGGTGGAAGCGCCGGGCTATGAGCGGCTCATCACCCATGTGTTCCGCGATGAGGACCAATACCTGGATTCCGACGCTGTGTTTGGCGTGCGCCAATCGCTGGTGGCCGATTGGACACAACTGCCCGATGGCAGCTTCCGCATGGACTATGACTTTGTGCTGAACCCCAAGGCCAAAGCCTGAGCGAGCCATGATCAAGCACATTGTCATGTGGAATGTCCGGGGCCAGGATGCCCAGGAAAAAGCCCAGGGCATTGCGCGCCTCAAGCAGGCCTTTGAAGGCTTGCGGGGCCGAATTCCCGGGATGCAGCATCTGGAGATCGGTGTCGACACCAGCGCCGTCGATTACGCCTGCGATGTGGTGCTGTATTCCGAGTTTGAATCGCAGCAGGCGCTGGATGCCTATGCGGTTCATCCCGCGCATTTGCGGGTGCGCCAAGAACTCGAAGGCCTGCGGATTGCACGCCATCAAGTCGACTATGCCCTGGGTTGACAGGCGGACCTGGCATTGACCGACTGGTTCATCACCGACCCGAGGTTTTATGCGGCGGCCATCCCCGCCGTGCTGTTGTTGGGCATCAGCAAAAGCGGCTTCGGTTCTGGGTTTGGCGCCTTGGCGGTGCCGCTCATTTCACTGACCGTGACCGTGCCGCAGGCGGCGGCCATCTTGATGCCCGTGTTGTTTGTGCTGGACATTTTGGGCCTGAATGCGTACCGAAGAGGCTACAACCTGGCGCTGCTGAAATTCCTGGTGCCCTGTGCCTTGATCGGGGTGTTCCTGGGGTTTGTGCTGTTTCGCGTCATGGATGCCCACCTGGTGGCGGGCTTGGTGGGGGTGTGCACCTTGCTGTTCCTGGCGCAACGCCTGCTGTTTCCGCCGCGCGCTGACGCGCCGCCGCCGCCGCGCTGGTTGGGTGCCATCCTCACCGTGACCTCCGGCTTCACCAGCTTCATAGCCCATGCGGGCGGCCCGCCCTTGAATGCCTATGTGTTGCCTTTGCGCTTGCCCCCCTTCACCTTCACCGCCACCATGGCGGTCTTGTTTTTCTTTGTGAACATGGCCAAGTGGCTGCCTTATGCTTACCTCGGTTTGCTCGATTGGCGCGGCCTGGGCACGGCCTTGATGCTCTTGCCCTTTGCCCCCATTGGGGTCTGGATTGGCTTGCGCGTGGCACGCGTGATTCAGCCAAAATTGTTTTACCGTTTGGTGCACCTGGGCCTGTTCCTGACAGGCTGCAAGCTGGTGTGGGATGGCTTTTTAAGTGGAGCACATGCATGAGAGTGTTTGAAACTTTGCAAGACCTGGCGGCCTGTGTCGGCCAGGAAGTGGCGGTCAGCGATTGGATCGCCGTGACCCAGGAACAGGTCAACCAGTTTGCCGAGGCCACGGGGGACCCGCAATGGATTCATGTGGACGTGGAGCGCGCCAAAGACGGGCCCTTTGGCGGCACCATTGCCCACGGCTTTCTGACCCTGTCCATGTTGCCGAAGTTTTTCGAAAGCTCGTTTGAAATTCGCCAGACCCGCATGGGCATCAACTACGGCTTGAACCGTGTGCGCTTCACCTCGGTGGTGCCGGTGGGCTCGCGCTTGCGCGCGCGCATGACGCTGAAGGCGGCGGAATGGATCGAGCAAGGCGGCCTGCAGATGACCTGGTCGGTCACCGTGGAGCGCGAGGGCCACGACAAGCCGGTCTGTGTGGCCGAGTCGCTGAGCCGACGCTATCCCTGAGTCGTCGTTACCCCTGAGGCTGGCTCACGCAAAGCCTTGCTGGCGCCAGGCTTCGTAGACCACCACCGCCACCGAATTCGACAGGTTCAGGCTGCGCTGGCCAGCGCGCATGCTCAGCCGCAAGCGCTGAGGCCCAGGAAAGCTGTCGCGAATCTCGGCGGGCAAGCCGGCGGTTTCGCTGCCAAAGAAAAACCAATCGCCTGGCTGAAAGGCCGTGCTGTGCACGCTGTGTTCGCCGCGGGTGGTCAGCGCATAGCAGCGCGCGGGGTCGGGTTGCATGGCCTGTTGAAATGCGGCCCAGTGGGCATGGCGTCGCACCTCGGCGTACTCGTGGTAGTCCAGGCCGGCGCGGCGCATCAGGCGGTCTTCCATCGAGAAGCCCAGCGGCTCGATCAGGTGCAAGTCGCACCCTGTGTTGGCGGCCAAGCGGATCACGTTGCCGGTGTTGGGCGGGATTTCGGGATGTACCAGAACAATATGAAACATCCCCCGAGCTTAACTTTTCTCCAAAGGGTTGGCGCCTGGTGCGTCGGTGCGCGCCAAGACCAAGGTGGTGATGTGGGCCGCCCCCGCATGGCGCAGCACCCGGCAAGCGGCCTCCAGGGAGGCACCGGTGGTCATCACATCGTCCACCAGCACCACGCGGGCAGCGCGCAAGCGGTGGCGATGCTCGGGCGCCAGGATGAAGCTGCCCGCTACATTGCGCTGTCGCTCTTCGCGCGCTAAGGCAGACTGCGCGGGGGTGTCGCGCCACTTTTGCAACCAGTGGACTGGCAATGGCGTTGTCAGGCCTTGGCGCAACGCGCGGGCCAGCAGCAAGGCTTGGTTGTAGCCGCGCTCGCGCAAGCGTTGCTTGGACAGCGGCATGGGCAAGAGGCAAGTGGCCTGTTCCAGGGCGGGCTCGACCCAGGGCGCGTGGCGCATCAGTTGCCCCAGGCTGCGTGCCAGGCCCAACTCGCCTTGAAATTTCAGGCGCGCCACGCAGGCTTGCCAGGGGTAGCCGTAATCGACGGCGCACAAACAGGCATCCCAGACCGGGGGTGTGACACGACATGCAGAACACACGGGGCTGGCACTGGGCAGGGCGCACCGTTGGCAGCGTGCACGCGGCTGGGCAAAATTCAGAACGCAGCTTTCACACAGGGCCGGTCCAGGCCATTGGTGACAGATCAGACATTCCGAGGGCAGGGTCATCCCCCAATATACTGCCCCCCTATGTCTGAGATGCACCAGAACAACCCTGTCAACGCCGCGCCACCCACGGTGGACCCGGTGGCCGCCGCCCGTTGGTGGCAAGGCGGGGTGGGCTTGGGGCAGGGCGGCGAGGCCTGGTTGCATGACGAGGTGTCGCGCCGCATGGAAGATCGCCTGCAGTGGATTCGCCTGCAACCCCAGCGCTGGATTCACTGGATGCCCACTGTGGGCGGCTTGCAAGCCCATGCGCGCCTGGCGCAACGTTACCCGCAGTCGCAGTCCCAGGTGTTCGAGGCCTCGCAAGCGCGCTTGCGGGCGGCCCAGCAGGCCTTGACGCCCGCCTGGTGGCGCCGCTGGGGACGCGCTGTGCCTGATTTTCAGCCGCCCGCGCCGGGACAGGCCCAGATGGTCTGGGCCAACATGCTGCTGCACGGCAGTGCCGACCCCCAAAGCCTGTTTCAGCAGTGGCACCAAGCATTGGCTGTCGATGGCTTTGTGATGTTTTCTTGCCTGGGGCCCGACACCTTGCGTGAGTGGCATGCCATGTACCAGCAACTGGGGTGGCCCCCCGCTGGATCGGCACTGACCGACATGCACGACTGGGGCGACATGCTGATTCAGGCTGGGTTTGCCGAGCCGGTGATGGACATGGAGCGCATCACCCTGACCTATGACAGCCCCGACAAACTGCTGCAGGATTTGCGCAGCATGGGCCGCAACCTGCACCCGCAACGTTTTCAAGGCCTGCGGGGTCGGCGCTGGCGTGAAAAGCTCTTGGCCGCGATGCGCGAGCACCTGACCCTGCCCGATGGCAGCGGCCGCCTGGCGCTGACCTTTGAAATCATTTACGGGCATGCGCTGAAACCCGTGCCACGGGTGCCTGTGGCGCCCCAAACGGCGGTCTCGCTGGCCGACATGCGCAGCTTGCTCAAGCAAGCGGGGGACAGTGCGCAAGCGCCCCCAGCCTCTTGACCATGGACGGAATTTTCTTTTGAGTGAGACACCGCAAAAACGCGCCCCGCGCTACCGTGTGTGGGGCCGCTGGGCCTTGTTGGGTTTGGCATGGGCCGGCGCAGTCACCGCCGTGTTGCTGGGCCGTGTGCAGTTGTCTTTGGCCGATGAAAGCTTGGCCTTGCAAGCAGCCATCGAGGCTCGCCAGCAGGCTCCCGAACTGGTCACCCTGAGTTTGCTTGAAAACCCCTCGGCCTGGGACCAAATGCACCAGCGGGTGGCCCTCGAAGGGTTTTGGCTGGCGCAGCACACGGTGTTGAACGAAAGCCTGGACGCCAAAGGCCGCGCCGGTGCCTGGGTGATGACGCCTTTGCAGCTTGATGCCAGCGCCGCCGTCTGGGTGCAGCGTGGCTGGCTTGTGCGCGCAGACGCCCCAAAGGGCCCCTGGCCAGAATTTGAAACCGAGGGTGGCGTGATCCGGCTTCAGGGCCGCATTGCGCCGCAGCCCAACCCCTCTGTGAAGCCGGCTTCCGATTCGGCACCCAGTGCTTCAGGGTCTTCCAAGATTAGGCAAAATCTGAGTTTGGCGCAGTTTCAGGAAGAAACGGGCGTGCAGGCTTTGGCCGTGGTGTTGCAAACAGATGAGCCGGATGAAGGGCTTGTGCGCGAATTGCCTGCGCCTGAAGCCCAGGCCAAGCATCACCAGCAGCGTGCCAACCAGTGGTTTGTGCTGGCGGCGTTGTTGGCTTTGGCCTGCCTCTGGTTTCAATGGATTCGACCTCTTTTTCATGCAAGGCGCTCTTCTACCTGACAGCCTCTGTTGCCGGCCAAGATTCCGTTTTTTATGAGCGTCAACCTTTACAACCTCAGCCCTGTCGGGCACCTGCTGATCATGGGCGCCTTGCTGGCTTTGGGTCCCTTGACCTGGGTCTGGCTGCGCCACCGACACCAAAGTCCAGGGCATCGGGTTCGCCAGCTGACCCTGCTGACCCTGTTCCTGACCTTTGACCTGGTGATGTTCGGCGCCTTCACGCGCCTGACCGATTCAGGCCTGGGTTGCCCGGATTGGCCAGGTTGCTATGGTCATGCCAGCCCGGTCGGGGCTGGTGCCCAGATTGCCGCCGAGCAGGCCCGTTTGCCCACCGGCCCGGTCACCGAGGTGAAGGCCTGGATCGAGATGCTGCACCGCTACTTTGCGACGGCTGTCGGCGTGCTGATTTTGACCCTTGCCATCGATGCCTGGTGGCCGCGTCGTACCGCCGAGCCCACAGCTCGGCCTTCCAGAGGACTGGCCAGCCTCACTTTGTTTTGGGTGATGCTTCAAGGCGCCTTTGGTGCCTTGACCGTCACGATGAAATTGTTTCCTGCCATCGTCACCCTGCACCTGTTGGGGGGGCTGATCTTGTTGGTGTTGCTGACGTGTCAGGCGGTGGCGCAAAGCCGCACGCTGGGCTTGATGGACACTGTGACCATCTCCAGCGCTGTGCGACGCGGTTTGTGGGCGGGCACGGCCTTGCTCTTGGTGCAGGTGGTGCTGGGTGGTTGGGTCAGCACCAACTACGCGGTCTTGGCCTGCAGCGACTTTCCCATGTGCCAGGACAGCTGGTGGCCACGCATGAATTTCTCCGCTGGCTTTGAGCTGTGGCGGCCCTTGGGTGTGTTGGGCAATGGCCAGGCCATTCCCTTTGAAGCCTTGACGGCCATTCACTACACGCACCGGCTGATGGCTTATGTTGTGTTGCTGGTGTTGGGAGGTCTGGCATTGGCCATGCGCAAACAAGGCTTGCGCACCCAGGCGCGCTGGCTCAAGTGGTTGCTCTTGCTGCAATTGCTCACTGGCGTTTCCAACGTCGTACTCGATTGGCCTTTGTTGGCTGCTGTCTTGCACACCGGCGGCGCGGCGGCCTTGCTGGTGACGCTGACCTGGTCGCTGGCCATGAGCCGTACCGAGCCCCAAACCACGCTGTCGCGTTGGCAGCAATTCAATGCGCTGACCAAGCCGCGCGTCATTCAGTTGATTGTGTTTTGCGCGCTCATCGGCATGGTGCTGGCGGTGCCGGGTGTGCCCAGCTTCGCCGAAGCGGGCCTGGCCGCCATCGCTTGCCTGGGCATTTGGCTGGTCGCCGGTGCTGCGGCCGCCTTCAACTGCATTGTGGAAAAGAAGATCGACGCGCGCATGAAGCGCACCGCCTGGCGTCCCACCGCCAAGGGTGAGTTGAGCGACCGCGAAACCTTGTGGTTTTCGGCGATTTTGTGTGCGGTTGGCTCCGTCATTCTTTATGTGGCCGTGAACCCACTCACCATGTGGCTGACCTTCGCCACCTTTGTGGGCTATGCCGTGATTTACACCGTCATTCTCAAGCCCCTGACGCCACAAAACATTGTGATTGGCGGCGCCTCGGGTGCCATGCCGCCCGTGTTGGGCTGGGCTGCCATGACGGGCGAGGTGGGCCCAGAAGCGCTGATCTTGTTCCTCATCATTTTTTTGTGGACGCCACCGCATTTCTGGGCGTTGGCCTTGTACCGTGTGGAGGACTACCGCAAATCAGGCCTACCCATGCTGCCGGTCACCCACGGCAATGCCTTCACCCGCTTGCAAATTTTGTTGTACACCTGGGTGCTGCTGGCGGCATGCCTGATGCCCTTCATTTATGGCATGAGTGGCTGGTTTTACCTGGTCTCTGCGCTGTTGTTGAGCGCAGGCTTCTGTGCTTATGCTTGGGCGCTTTGGCGCAACTATTCCGATGCGTTGGCGCGCAAGACCTTTCGTTTTTCCTTGATCCACCTGAGCCTGCTGTTCGCAGCCTTTTTGATCGACCATTACCTGTGAAATGAGCCGCCCATGCTGAACCGTCGAACCCTCGGCCTGGCTGTGCTGGCCTGCAGCATGCTGTGGGCTTGCACACCCAACAAGCCTGCCTTCAAGTCGATTGACATCACCGGCGCCGATTACGCCAAAGGCTTCACGCTGCAAGACCAACACGGCAAAGAGCGCTCGCTCAGCGATTTCAAGGGCAAGGTGGTGGTGCTGTTCTTTGGCTACACCCAGTGCCCTGATGTCTGCCCCACCTCCATGACCGAATTGGCCGAAGTCAAGCGCATGCTGGGCAAAGATGGCGACCTTTTGCAAGGCCTTTTTATCACGGTCGACCCTGTGCGTGACACACCGGAATTGCTGAAGGCCTACATGGCCAATTTCGATCCCAGCTTTGTGGCGTTCAGCCCGACCGCAGAACAATTGTCAGAGGTGACCAAGCATTACAAGGTGTACTACAAAAAGGTGGACGGCAAAAC
>JACCDS011893058.1_pt1 | contig 19524 bp, 19 predicted proteins | sample 7446441 | NCBI WGS metagenome assembly JACCDS01 (sample SAMN15323445, study PRJNA562643) | freshwater metagenome | isolation source: river surface water | place: USA:Blue River Watershed | collected 2017-08-17
GGCGTATCTTGCTGGCGGCGTGGCCTTCGGTCAGCTTCACTTCCTTGGGCTCGCGCATGAAGCGCCCCGCCAGTTTGGCCACACCCTCGGGGTAGGTGGCCGAGAACAGAAGCGTCTGCCGTTCTTTGGGGCAGGCCTGGATCACCTTGGCCATGTCTTCGGCAAAGCCCATGTCCAGCATGCGGTCGGCTTCGTCCAGCACCAGGGTGTTGAGCGCGTCCAGCGCCAGGTTCTGACGCGAAAGGTGGTCCAGCACGCGTCCGGGCGTGCCCACCACAATGTGCGCTCCGTGGCCCAGGCTGGCCACCTGGTTGCGCAGCGGCACGCCGCCGCACAGGGTCAGTGTCTTGATGTTGTCTTCGGCCCGGGCCAGGCGGCGTATCTCTTGCGTCACCTGTTCGGCCAGCTCGCGCGTGGGGCACAGCACCAGGGCCTGCACCGCAAAGCGGCGTGGGTTGAGGTTTTGCAGCAGCGGCAGGGTGAAGGCGGCGGTTTTGCCGCTGCCGGTCTTGGCCTGGGCAATCAGGTCTTGCCCGGCCAAGGAAAGCGGCAGGCTGGCCGCCTGGATGGGCGTCATGGACACATAGCCCAGCTGCTGCAGGTTGGCCAGCGCCGCCTGTGACAGCGGTAGCCGGCTGAATGACCGCGCGTCAGTGGCGCTGGCCGTGTTGGGATCAATCAGGTTCATGCGTGATTGTCCCCTTTTTGCCGGAGCGTCGTGAACTCGCCATGATCCGGTCTTGCTGTGGCTGGGCTGGCAGGTCAGCCCCAGGGATCACATGTCTCGCAGGTAGGTTTCCACCAGCCGGCTCCAAAAGGCCGCACCGGGGCCAATGATGTCGTCGTTGAAATCGTAGCCGGGGTTGTGCACATTGCAGGCTCCCGGGGTGCCAGCGCCGCCGTTGCCCACAAAGAAATAGCAGCCCGGTACCCGCTGCAGCATGAACGCGAAGTCCTCACTGGCGGTGAACATAGGGCCTTGGGCATCCACCTTTTCAGGGCCGAGTAGTCCGGTGGCGACCTGGACCGCAAGTGCCGTTTCTTGCGGGGAGTTCACCAAAACCGCATAGCCCTCCCGCCAGTCGATCGTGGCCTCCACGCCAAAGCTCTGCGCCTGCAACTGCACTTGGTTCAGGATGCGCTCCTTCACCAGTTTTCGGACCCCGTCATCCAGTGCTCGGACACTCAATTCAAGCCGCGCCTCTTCCGGGATGACGTTGTTCGCTTGCCCCGCGTGCATGGCGCCGACTGTCACGACGGCCGTTTTCAAGGGATCGACGTTGCGTGAAACGATGGTTTGCAGCGCCAACACGATGGTGGAGGCCGCAACCACCGTGTCGCGCGTTTCGTGAGGAAATGCTCCATGCCCTCCGCGGCCCTTGAGCGTGATCGTGACGTTGTCGCTGGAAGCCATCACGGGCCCCGCCCTAAAGACAAAGCGGCCGGCCTCGATGCCAGGCATGTTGTGCAGGGCAAAGACCGCGTCGCAGGGAAAGCGCTCAAACAGTCCATCCTTCATCATCTCGACCGCACCGCCGGCCCCTTCCTCGGCCGGCTGAAATATGAGGTGCAGCGTACCGTTGAAGCTCAAGTCCTCCGCGATCAGTTTGGCTGCTGCCAGCAAGGTGGCCGTGTGACCGTCGTGTCCGCACGCGTGCATGAGCCCCGCCCGCTGGCTCGACCAGGCATGCCCGCTGGACTCCTGTATCGGCAACGCATCCATATCGGCACGGATGCCCAGGGACCGGTGCCCAGTTCCCCGGCGCAAGGTTCCCACCACGCCCGTTTTACCCAGCCCAGTGGTGACTTCGTAGCCCCAATCCCGCAGTTTGCGGGCGACCAGGGCAGCGGTCTGGTGCTCTTGAAAAGCCAATTCCGGCTGGGCATGCAGCTCCCTGCGGATCAGGATGAACTCTCCGATGCGCTGCGTCAGTGCTTGTCCGAGATAGTTGCCTTGCAGCATTACCTGACTCCGTTCACTGCGGCTGAAGACGCATTGACTTCGCCATGGCTTGGTACTTGGCGGTGTTGTCCGAATAAATCTTGTCCAAGGCGGCCAGAGACTGGGGCCGAGGCACGATCATGGCCTGACCTTCCAGTGCGGTGCGCACGGTCGTGTCGTTGGCGACTTCGCTCAATGCTTTATGCAGGGCTTGAACCACGGGCTCCGGCGTGTCCTTGTGCACAAAGAAGCCGGCCCAGGTTTCGTAAACAAAACCCTTGAGGGCCTTGCTTTCGTTCAGAGTAGGCACTTTTTTGAACAACTCTTGACGTTCTGCCGAGAGCACTGCGGGCGCTTTCAGTTTTCCTTCTTCCACCAGCTGGACCTGCCCCTTCCCGTAAGGTGTGATGAAAATGTCCACCTGGCCGCCCATCAGGTCCTGAACCGCGGGAGCACCGCCTTTGTAAGGCACGTGCGTCATGGGAATGCCGATCACTTTGGACATCTGTTCGCCGAGGAGGTGGTACAGCGAGCCGGGCCCCACGCTGGCAAAAGTCAAGGGCTTGCCCTCGTCTGCCAGCTTTTTGGCGTGGGCAACCAGTTCGTCGCCATTGGCTGCGGGGAGGTCTTTGCGTGCCAGCATGACCAGGGGGTTGATGGTGATCATTTGCACCAAGCGGAAGTCTTCAGGCTTGTACTTCACGGCGGCGTTGGACAGCGGTGCAAGAATCAGTTCGTTGGGCGAACCCTGAAAAATGACGTGACCGTCGGGGCGACTGTTCAGTACCTTCTGGGCAGCGATGCCGCCGCTGGCGCCGCCCAGGTTTTCGACGATCACAGGTTGTCCGAGGTGCTTGGCCAGCACATTGTTGAGGGTGCGAGCAATCACGTCTGAAACCCCGCCCGCGGGATAAGGCACCATCAAAGTGACAGGTTTGGTGGGAAATGCCTGTGCCCAGGCAGTGCAGCCTACGACGAGACCGAGAAGTGCTCCGGAAAACGCTTTGATCAGGGGTTTCATGACATGCTCCAGAAAGGTGTGGAAAGGACGAAGGTCATCGTAGAGCTCAAAATCAATGTCGTCCAATGCATTATTCGTCACATAATGATGATGTGAAAGGCATTGATTTTGTATGACACTCATTCAATTGCGGCACTTCATCGAGTTGGCCAGGGCTGGTTCGTTTGTGAAGGCCGCCGATGTGCTGTGCATGACCCAGCCAGCGTTGAGTCGCAGCATCAAGTCGCTGGAGGAAGAACTTGGCCGGTTGCTTTTTGATCGCATTGGCAAGCGCATTGAGTTGACCGCGTTCGGACACGAGGTACTTGCCAAGAGCCAGGCGCTGATTGAGGACGCCGAACAACTCAAGAACTGTGGCCGCTCGCTCAATGCCGACGACAGCGGGCGCCTCCGAATTGGCTTGAGCTCCGGCCCCGGTGCGCTGCTGGGTGCGGTGATCCTGTCTCACTTCACTCGGCATTACCCCAAATTCCACGTCGATATCGTGCGGGCCAACACCGTCAGCCTGGCCCAGATGTTGCGCGACAGGCTGCTTGATGCTCTGGTGGTCGACATCCGTTTCCTTCGGCCTGCGCCCGACCTGAAGATCACACAGATTGCGGAGCTTGATGGCGCATTCTTGGCTCGCCCAGACCATCCCCTGGCCTCTCAAACCAGGGTGAGTTTTTCTCAGCTCACAGCCTATCCCATAGGCTCAACGCCACTGAGCGAGGAAACGGCCAGGATACTGGTTGAGCGCTATGGGGAGCGCGCGCACCCCAGCGTGATGGTCAAGCTCACCAGCGATGAGATATCCCACATCGTGCAGGTGGCGCAAGAGACCGACGCCGTACTCCTGGCCATTCGCGCCAGCGCTCCCCACTTGACGGAGCTGCCGGTGTACCCACCACTGAAAACGAGGGCGCGATTCGGACTGGTCACGATCGCCAACAAGTCAGAGCCGCTTTTCATGCCCGTGATTCGAAAACTGATGCGCGAGGCGATGAGGTGACGCGCCCGCGCCCTGCCTTCTACAATTCTGCGTCGCCCTGTTTCAAACTTCCGCCATGCTTCAGTACCACACCATTCCCGTGACGCCTTTTCAGCAGAACTGCTCGCTGGTGTGGTGCGACCAAACCATGGACGCGGCCGTGATCGACCCGGGCGGTGATCTGGATCTGGTGAAGGCGGAGGTGCAGCGCCGGGGGGTGAACCTCAAGCAGATTCTGTTGACGCACGCCCACATCGACCACGCTGGCGGCACGGCGACACTGGCACAGCAGCTTGCGTTGCCCATCGTGGGCCCGCACCCAGGCGACCAGTGCTGGATTGACGGCCTGCCGCAGCAAAGCGTGATGTTTGGCTTTCCGCCGGCTGACCATTTTACACCCGACCGCTGGCTGGCGGATGGCGACACGGTGCAGGTGGGGCGCAGCACCTTGCAGGTTCGGCATTGCCCTGGTCACACCCCGGGCCATGTGGTGTTTTATTCCCCCGACGCCCGGCGCGCGTTCGTGGGTGACGTGTTGTTTGCCGGCAGCATCGGCCGCACCGATTTTCCCCAGGGCGATCACGAACAGTTGATCAGCAGCATCCGCGAGAGACTGTGGCCCATGGGCGACGACACCGTGTTCATTCCCGGCCACGGCCCCGAGAGCACTTTTGGCCGCGAGCGCCGCAGCAACCCGTACGTGCGCGACGGGGTTTGAGTTCAGCCGCCGCGGCGGGCTTGCTCGTAGAGCGCTTGCACGTTCGGCAGGTTGGCCTGCAGTTCCCGGATGCGGTTGGGACCGCTGGGGTGGGTGGACAAAAAGCCCGGGCCACCCGAGCCGTTTTGCGCCACCATTTTTTCCCACAGGCTCACGCTGGCCTGCGGCCGGTAAGCCCCACGTGCGCCCAGTTCCAGCCCCACCAGGTCGGCCTCGGTTTCGTCGTCGCGGCTGTATTTCAGGGTCAGCAGCTGGGTACCCAGATTAGCGGCCATGTTGCCGAGGTCGCCCAGACCCAGCAGCTGCGCGCCCAGCGACAGACCGATGCTGGTGGCCTGCGTTTTGGCCAGCCGCTCGCGCGCGTGCTCGCGCAGGGCATGAGCCATTTCGTGACCCATGATCATTGCGGCCTCGTCGTCGTCCAGCTTGAGCTGGTCCAGGATGCCGGTGTAGAAAGCGATCTTGCCGCCTGGCATGCAGAACGCGTTGATTTGCTTGCTGCCTATCAGGTTGACTTCCCATTGCCACTGCCGCGCCCGGTCATTCCACGGCGCCGCGAACGGGATCAGCTTTTGCGCGATGCGGCGCAAGCGCTGTAGCTGGGGGTGGTTGTCGGGGGCGAGGGCATTCTTGGCGCGTGCTTCGGCCAGCATCTGGCTGTATTGCTGACTGGCCGCGCTTTCCAGTTGCTGCGCGGGCACCAGCTTGCGCAAACCGGAGGCATTGCCCACATCCACCTGGCCTGCGGCCAATCCCGGCAGCAAGGCGGTGACGCCGCCAGCCGCAGCCGCCAGCAGAAACCCGCGCCGCGCTTGCCAGCGCGCGGGCGCCTCGTCCGGTTCGACGGCGAGCGAGGGAGCAGTCAGACGTTTTGCATCACAGAGCCAGCACATGCGCTAATGATAGGCAAAATCGGGGGATGGCATCACCCCTTGCATCCACCGCGCGTCCGCCCTGGCGGGAAACCTTGTCGGCTTTGTGGGACTGGCGGGTGCTCAGCCTGCTGATGCTGGGGTTTTCCGCCGGTTTGCCGATCCTGCTGATTTTTTCGTCGCTGTCGTTGTGGCTGGGCGAAGCGGGGGTAGAGCGCAAGGCCGTCACGTTTTTCAGCTGGGCGGCGCTGGGCTATTCCTTCAAGTTCATTTGGGCGCCGCTGGTGGATCGCTTACCGCTGCCCTGGCTGACGGCGGCACTGGGCCGACGGCGCGCCTGGCTGTTGCTGGCCCAGTTGGGGGTGATGGGGGCCATCGTCGGCATGGCCTCGACCGATCCGGCGGGTGGCCCCGCCGCATTGACGGCCATGGCGCTGTTCGCGGTACTGCTGGGGTTCACTTCCGCCACGCAAGACATCGTGATTGACGCTTACCGCATCGAAATTGGCCAGCCCGAACAGCAGGGCCTGCTGTCGTCGGCGTACATCGCGGGGTACCGGCTGGGCATGATCGCGGCGGGCGCCGGGGCCTTGTTCCTGGCCTCGTATTGGGGCTCGGTCAAGGGCGGCTATGTGTACGAGGCGTGGCAATGGACCTATTTCGTCATGGCCGCGACGATGGGTGTGGGCGTGTTGACCACCCTGGTGACGCCCGAGCCCGCCGCCTCGGCCCGGGCCGAGCGTTTGCCCTCGGGCCAGCACCTGCGGTTGTTGGCGGTGTTTCTGGTCAGTGTGGGGGCGTTCGTGGCCGTGTTTGCGGGCCTGGGGCGGGTCATGGCGCCTTGGGTGGACGGCCTGGGCCCAGTGCTGTCCCTGGCGGCCGAAGCGCTGCGCATGGCCGGCGGCTTGTTGGCCGCCTTCGGCGTTGGCTGGTGTTTGGTGCGGTGGGGGCTGGCCAGCCGGCAGCAGGCGCGCACCACCTGGGTGGAGCCGGTGCTCGACTTCTTTCAGCGCTATGGCGCGTCCACGGCGTGGTTGCTGCTGGCGCTGGTCGGGCTGTACCGCATTTCGGACATTGTGCTTGGGGTGATCTCCAACGTGTTCTACCAGGACCTGGGTTTCTCCAAACCCGAGATTGCCTATGCGGTCAAAACCTATGGCGTGATCATCAGCATCGTGGGCGGGTTCACCGGTGGCTTGCTGGCCACCCGGCTGGGTGTGATGCGCTCGCTCATGTGGGGTGCCGTGCTGGCGGCGGCCACCAACTTGGGTTTTGTGTGGCTGGCCCATGCCGGCCACGATCTCACGCTGATGTACCTGGTGGTGTCGGCCGATAACCTGGCCGCTGGTTTTGCGAGTGCGGCTTTCGTGGCTTTCCTGTCCAGTCTGACGAACGTGTCGTTCACGGCGGTGCAGTACGCCATCTTCAGTTCGCTCATGACCCTGCTGCCCAAGACTTTGGGCGGGTACTCGGGCGGGATGGTGGACGCCTTGGGGTATCCGGGCTTTTTCTGGCTGACCACCGCCTTGGGGTTGCCGGTACTGCTGCTGGTGTGGCTGGCTGGGCGCCGCCTGGCGGTGGAGGCTTCGTCGCGCTGAGAGGCTTTTGCCCAAGGCACTTCACGCAACTTTACAGCGGGGGCATGGCGGCTTGACCCAGCCGTGGCAAGATCCAACCATGACGGCCACCATGCCCACCCACATCCTGATGATCGAAGACGACGCCCGGCTCGCGGGCATGGTCGGCGAGTACCTGGGTCAATCTGGCTACGGTTTTGAGCATGCCGCCGACGCCTTGACCGGGTTGCGTCAGGTGCAGAAGCGCTGGCCAGACCTGATCATTCTGGACCTGATGTTGCCGGACCTGGACGGGCTGGAGGTGTGTCGTCGCTTGCGCGCGCTGCCCGGCGAGGGGGCGCAGGTGCCCATCGTGATGTTGACCGCCAAAGGTGACCCGATGGACCGCATCGTGGGGCTGGAAATGGGGGCCGACGATTACCTGCCCAAACCGTTTGAGCCGCGCGAATTGCTGGCGCGCATCCGGGCGGTGTTGCGGCGGCGCACAGCTTCGGCCGGTGCGCCGATGGCCGAGCCTGGTCGCGTGCCCTTGCGTTTTGGTTCGCTCGAAATTGACCGGGACGCTCGCGCTGTGACCGTGGCCGGCCAGCCGTGTGACATCACTTCTTACCAGTTCGATTTGCTGGTGGCGCTGGCCGAGCGCGCAGGCCGCGTATTGACCCGAGACCAGATCATGGAGGCCGTGCGTGGGCGAGAGCTGGAGGCCTTCGATCGCTCTATTGATGTGCACATGGGGCGCATCCGGCAGGCCATCGAGGCAGACCCTAAAAATCCACGCCGCATATTGACCGTGCGTGGCGTTGGGTACGTGTTCGCCCGTCAGCAGGACTGACTCATGGTCGCATCGCGCCCCAAACTGCACCAGCACCTGGCGCTGCGCATCTGGTTGGCTGTGGCGGCGGCCATCACGGTCATGACCTTGGTGCTGGGCTGGATGTGGCGCGCCCAATGGGAGCACGAGCGCGCCCAACGGCCAGGCCGCGAGGTGGTGGTGCGCGATGCCGAGGGTGAAGTGATTGGTCGAGCGCCAGCGCGGGTGAGCCGTGGCACGCATGGACTGGAGTTTCAGGTGCCGCTGCACAATGGCGAAATCGTGACCGTGTACCTGCCGCGCCCGCCCAAGGCCCCCGGCAGCCGCCCTGATCCGTTCGGGCCCATGCAGTCGTTGGGGGTCTTCGTCGCGCTGTTGGTGGCGGTTGCTCTTGCGGTGGCGTTGGGGGCGTACCCCATCGTGCGCCGGCTCACCCAGCGGCTGGAAGCTTTGCAGCAAGGCGTCAAGCAGTGGGGCGAGGGGGATTTGAACGTTCGTATGCCGGTGCATGGCAACGACGAGGTGGCGTTTCTGGCACAGCGCTTCAACGACGCCGCTGACCGGGTGCAGGCCTTGCTGGTCGCGCACAAGTCGATGCTGGCCAATGCCTCTCACGAGCTGCGTTCCCCGCTGGCTCGCATCCGCATGGGTCTGGCTCTGATGGAGCGCAGTACCGACACCGCAGCCCAGCGCCGGGAAATCGAACGCAACATCAATGAACTGGATGAACTGATTGACGAGATCCTGCTGGCCAGCCGCCTGGATCTGGCCGACCCCAACGATCCCGCGGCGCTGGGGCCGCTGGAGGAGGTGGACCTGCTGGGGCTGGCGGCCGAGGAGTGCGCCCGCACCGGTGCGGCGCTGGAGGTTGCGCCCGATAGCGTGCCTCCGGTGATGCCGGGGCACGCCAAACTGCTGCGCCGTCTGTTGCGCAACCTGCTGGAAAACGCACGGCGCTACGGTGTGCGGGACGGGCAGCCGGCCGAGGTGTCTCTGACGCTGCGAGCTGTCGCTCAGGGCTGTGAAATCGTGGTCAGTGATGGCGGGCCAGGGGTGCCAGCCGCTTTGCGTGAACGGATATTTGAGCCTTTCTTCCGCTTGCCTGGTGCCAGCGAGCGTGAAGGTGGAGTGGGTTTGGGGCTGTCGCTGGTGAAGACCATTGCCGAGCGACACGGGGGCCAGGTGCGGTGTGAGGAGCGGTTGGGCGGTGGGGCTCAGTTCGTTGTCTTTTTGCCCCAGCGCTGACAAAAGGCCCTGAAAAATCTGTGGGCTCTCCCCCAAATAGGGGATGTTCAATCGGTGATGTCCGGTGGACAATTGGCATCAGCTGTCAGCACATAAAGAAAACTCAACCAATTCAGGGAGTTGCTGGCGAAAACAGAGGATGCCAGCAACTGCAAGGTTCCCAACGACGTCCTGATGGACTTCATGCCACCCTTCGGGGTGGCTTTTTTTTGTTCTGCAAAGAGGCTCAAGGCTTGTTTTGCGCCGACCGTTTGGCCAGCGCAAAACCCCGGCGCCCCTGAACTCAATGCGCCAATGCCTCTGGGGGCAGTTCGGCCGCCGACTTGGCACCGGTCATCACAGCCACGGTATCGCTCATCGTGATCTTCTTGGGGTCCACCACTGCAGCGCGCTTGCCCAGGCGGGCGATGTGAATGCGGTCTGCAATTTCGAACACGTGTGGCATGTTGTGGCTGATCAAGATGACCGAGAGCCCCTTGTCGCGCACACGCCGGATCAGTTCGAGCACCATGTTGCCTTCCTTCACGCCCAGCGCTGCGGTGGGTTCATCCAGGATGACCACATGTTCGGCAAAGGCCGCGGCGCGCGCCACCGCCACACACTGCCGTTGACCGCCCGACAGTGTTTCCACGGGTTGCGTCATGGACCGGATGCCAACCTTGAGGTCGTTCATCCGGGCGATGCTTTCCTCCAGCATCCGTTTCTTGTCGATCAGATGAAACAGGCGACCCAGGATGCCCGGGCGCCGCAGTTCGCGGCCCAGGAACAGGTTCTCGGCGATCGTCATGGCCGGCGCGACGGCCAAATCCTGGTACACGGTTTCGATGCCCGCTCGGCGAGCCTCAATCGGGCTCTTGAAATGGATCGGCTTGCCGTCCAGGAAAACTTCGCCTTCGTCGGGAATGGTGGCGCCAGACAGTGCCTTGATCAGGCTGGATTTGCCGGCGCCGTTGTCACCGATCACGGCCAGAATTTCGCCCGCACGCAGTTCAAAGTCCGCGCCGTCCAGGGCGGTGACCTGACCGTAGCGTTTCACAAGGCCCCTGGCCTGAATCACCACAGGACGGCTATCGGTGGGAGTGGCAGTCATCAACGGGCTCCTTTGCGCGACATTTGGTCGGTGGCCACCGCGAGGATGACCAGGACACCAGTCACAAGAATTTGATACACAGAGGACACGCCCATCAGCGTGAGGCCATTGCGGAAAACGCCAACGATCAAGGCGCCCACCAGCGTGCCGAGGATGATGCCGCGGCCCCCAAACAGGCTGGTGCCGCCCAGCACCACGGCGGTGATGGCGTCGAGGTTTTCGGTTTGTCCGGCGTTGGGATCTCCTGCCCCAATGCGAGCCACGCTCAACAGCGATGCGAGCCCGTAAAACACACCTGCCAGCACGTAAACACCCAGCAACACCTTGTCGGTGGAAATGCCGGTGAGACGGGTCGCTTCGGGGTTGTTGCCCACGGCATAAATGTGCCGACCCGGTGCTGTTTCCCGCAAAAACAGCCATGTGATGAGGTAGAGCGCCAGCATCAGCACCACGCCGTAGAGGATGTTGGTTTGGCCGATGCGCAACGAGTTGCCCAGCCAGGTCATGCCTTCAGACACTTCTGTGATGGTCTGCGACCCTGAATACAGCTGGGTGATGGCGAAGGCGATGTTGAGCGTGCCCAGCGTGACGATGAACGGAGGCAGCTTGGCTTTCGTGACCAGCAGGCCATTGACCAGACCGAACAAGGTCGTGGCGGTGATGCCGAGCATGATCGCCACGGGGGCGGGCAAGCCGAAGTCGGCACCCATTTTCGTCATGACGATGCTGCCCAGTGCCATGATCATGCCGCACGACAAGTCGATGCCGGCGGTGAGGATGATGAGGGTTTGGCCGATCGCGATGGTGCCGACCACCATGACTTGCTGCAAGATGAGCGAGAAATTTTGCAGCGTCAGAAAACGTTCGTTCTGAGTGCCAAAGAAAATGCAGGCGCACACCAGGGCGATGAAGGGCCCAAGGGTGCCCATGGGTGGCAGTTTCGATTTGAGGTTGTTCATGGCGGGGGCCAATCCGTTGTGTTGACATGGAGGCTGCCACACCACCCCGGCCTTTACAGCGTGCCAGGGGAGTGGTGACGGCCCACCCGCCAGTTGCGGGTGGCGGCCGTCGTTGCAGGTCAAGCCCAGGGCTCAGACCTTATTTGTTGCCCCAGCACAGTTCCATGCCGGTTTTCACGTCCTTGCTGTTCACGCCGGCGACGGCCTTGTTGGCGATGAGGGTGACGCCGGTGTCGGTGTAGCCGCTGACTTTTTTGCCTGTCTTGGCGTACTCGACGCCTGCGGCTACGCCCATTGCGGCCATGCGCAGTGGGTACTGCTGACTGGTGGCGGCAATCACGCCTGCGCCCACATCTTTCACACCCGCGCAGCCACCGTCCACCGAGACGATGACCACGTCCTTTTCCTTGCCGGCGGCCTTCAGGGCCTTGTAGGCACCCGCAGCGGCGGGTTCATTGATGGTGTACACGAGGTTGATGTTGGGGTTTTTCTGCAGGCAGTTTTCCATGCCGGTCTGGCCTTTGGCTGCATCGCCGAAGCTGTCTGCCATGCAGGCCACACCAGCCGCTGCGCCGCCAAGTTCGTTGCTCTTGGCGTCGGGCGCATTCAGGCCAAAGCCTTTCAGGAAGCCGTTGTGTCGCTGTGCGCCCACCGGGTGGCCGGGGAACAGGTCGAGCGTGGCAATGACGGCCTTTTTGTTGCCCAGCGCAGCCTTGGCGTACTGGCCAATCAGCACGCCAGCCTTGTAGTTGTCGGTCGCAAACAGGGCATCTACTGCAGAGGCAGGGTCGGTTGGGCTGTCGAGCGCGATGACCATCACGCCCTGTTGCTGGGCCTTTTTGATGGCCGGAATGATGGCCTTGGCGTCACTCGGGGTGATCAGGATGGTTTTGGCACCGGCGGCAATCATGTTTTCCATCGCCGTGACCTGACCGGCATTGTCACCGTCGGTCTTGCCGGCGGCTGCAATCAGCTTGGCACCCAGCTTTTTGGCTTCAGCGTCAGCACCTTCCTTCATCTTCACGAAGAACGGGTTGGATTCGGTTTTGGTGATCAGGCCGATCACAGGCTGGCTTTGTGCAAAAGCAGACATCACGGCCATGGATGCCGCGGCAACCAGGCTCAGGCGCACGGTGTTTTTGAAAGACATGAAAACTCCTCTTTGGGTGGATTGGTTTTGAAACGGCAAGCGCGTTGTTTGCCGTGCGTGAAGTGTCACCAATCCGACAAACTAAATCAATTAGATTTACTTAGTATTTTCCCTAATTGGGCGTTTTCAGCCGGGCTGTGCGGTCTGTATCGATGCGGGTGATGGGACCGGCCAGCCAGGTGGCTGGCGAGCCCATAAGGCCATGCATGGTGATGGGCTGAGGATCGATCTGGCATTCCCTGGCCATCGGGGAAAACCAAAAAAAAGCCCGGTCGCGTTGACCGGGCTATTAACCACCCATAGAGGGCAGAGGAGACAACTGGCTTCGGGGAAACTCCCCGGGCGATGCAACGAGTTGTTGCATACAATGGGGTTAGTATAAACCCGATATTGCTGCGTTGCAACAACCTTCTGGCGACTCGGCGTTGTTTTTTTGGAGACCCCCGCTCGTGGAATGCACCGTCACCTGGACCGGCAACTCCGGTACCCGATCAAACATGGGTTTTGTGGCCGAAACCGGCAGCGGCCACGTGCTGGCCATGGATGGCGCTCCCGACGCTGCCAAGCCCGAGAATGGTGGGGCCAATCTGGCTCCACGCCCGATGGAAACGGTGCTGGCTGGTACCGGCGGGTGCACTGCTTACGACGTGGTGCTCATCCTCAAACGGGGGCGGCACGATGTTCGTGGCTGCAGCGTCAAGCTCACCAGCGAGCGTGCCGACACCGACCCCAAGGTGTTCACCAAGATCCACATGCAGTTCACCGTCACGGGCAAGGGCATTCCCGCTGCAGCGGTGGAACGTGCCATCGCCATGAGCCACGACAAATACTGCTCTGCCAGCATCATGTTGGGCAAAACAGCAGAAATAACGACCGGGTTTGACCTGATCGAGGCTTGAACGGCCCCGTGACCGCCGGCGCGTTGAGCGCGCTGCGCTGAAAAAATCAGACGCGGTGCGCCACGGTGGTCATGACCTTGGCGGCAAGCCGCATCACGCCTTGCACTGGGGCTGGCAGTTCCATACCGCCAGCGTGCTGCGCTTCCCTGGCGTGGCGGACTTCATCGTCTTTCATCTGCGCCACGATGGCGCGCGATGCGTGGTCGTGGCGCGGCAGCCGGTCCATGTGGCTGTCGAGGTGCGCTTCCACCTGACGCTCCGTTTCCACCACAAAGCCCAGGCTCACCTTATCGCCCAAGCGGCCTGCCAGCAGCCCAATGCCGAAGGCGCCGGCGTACCACAGCGGATTGAGCAGCGATGGGCGATCGCCCAGCTCGTCCAGGCGCTGTTTGCACCAGGCGAGGTGGTCGGTTTCTTCCTGGCCGGCGGCTTCGAGGTGACGTGCCAATTGCTGCTTGTGCGCCGGGTGGCCGGGTCCCAGGCGCGCCGCCAAGGCTTGCGATGTGTACAGCGCCTGGGCACAGATTTCACCCACGTGGTTGACGCGCATCAACGCGCCCGCTTCGCGCTTCTCGGCTTCGCTCAGGCGTGCCGATTCGGTCTGCAATGGCTCGGCCACGGTGGGGCACGGGCGACCTGCGCGGTGGGGTGCGAACAGGGTCCGCAGGGCACCGTCAGCAGCGATCAGGGTGGCATCGACTAAACCGGTCATGAAAGGCTCCCGTGTTCGTGGTCCATGGTGTCCATTATCCGGCGTCACTTCTGCACCGCGAAAGCGCCTGAGGTATGGCCCTATGGCAGGCTCTACGTCGGACGACGGGGCTTGGCGCTGGGCTGATGGTAGGCCGCGTACACACTGGACTGCCCGTCGCGCTGGATCAACAGTACCTCGTAGGGGTCTTTCTGGCCCCCGTATTCGGGGCCGTCCATGCCCGGACTGCCGATGGGCATGCGTGGCACGCTCAGGCCCAGAGCGCGGGGTTTGTCGCGCAGCAGACGCTGTATGTCGGCGGCCGGCACATGGCCTTCGACCACATAGCCGCCCACGGTGGCCGTGTGGCAGGAGCCGTAGCGGTCAGGCAGGCCCAGGCGACGGCGAGCAGCGGTGTTGCCCTGATCATGGGCTTTCACGGCAAAGCCATTCGCTTCGAGGTGGGCCATCCAGTCTTTGCAGCATCCACAGTTGGGGTCTTTCCAGACCTCAACCAGCGGTTTCGTTTGCGCCACCGCTAGGCTCGCGGTGGTGAATGTGGCGGGGATGGTCAGCGCGGACAGGCCGGCTCGCAACAGGGTGCGTCGTTGCATCAGGGGCTCCAGTTAAAGCGACGTTGTCGCCTGCACCGAGGGAGATCGCCGTACTCCAGAAAGTTCCGTCGGAAAGCGTCAGCTATTGAGCCGCTGTCCCGCCTTGTCCAGCCACAGTTGCAGGCTGTCGAGGAGGTCGGTCTGGCTGAAGGAGCAGCTTTCCTCGCTGAACAGGCTGGCCGATTCGAGCCGGTCCAGCAGGTTGACCCAAACGGTCCGGAATGCATCGGGTAGCGCGTCCATCAGGGAGCCCGTCTGGCGGGCTGCGGTCAGGTAATCGCGCGTGGACAGCTGGCCCAGGCGCAGTTGGTCGAGCCAGCGCTGTTGGTCGTGCAGGGCTTGGATGGTGGTGGTCATCGTCTGGGATGAAATGGCTCAGACCGTATTTTCTTCGGGCTTCGGGACAATGCCGCGGTAGGCGTGCCAGGTGGCGTGTCCCAGCACTGGGCCGGCGACCAGCAGACCCAGGAACCATGGCAGCATGGCCAGCAACACGCTGAAGGTGATGACCGCACCCCACACCAGCATCACGCCTGGGTTCTGAAGGCAGGCGCGAATGCTCGTCAATCCGGCGGAAATGGCGTCCACCTGCCGGTCGAGGATCATGGGGATGGAGATCGCGCTGGTCACGAAAATCAGCCCGGCGAAGATGGCTCCCACGACGGTGTAGGTGATGAGAAATTCCAGGTTTTGCAGACTGAACAGCACCTTGAGCAGGTTTTCGGTGGAGGGCATGGTGTTGAACGTGACCGCGAATACCACCAGCGACGCCCGCCCCCACAGCATTTCCAGAATCAGCAGAACGCCTGCAAATATGGCCATGGTGCCCTTGGTGGGGCGCCACGCGATGAGTGACGAACCCAGCGAAGGCCGCCGCCCCGACTCCAGCGCGCGGCTAGCGTCGTAGAGGCCCAGACACAAAAACGGTCCCATCAGCAAAAAACCCGCGCTCAAGGCCAGCACATAGGCTGGCGCGGTCTGGAACACCCACCAAAGTGCGTGCCCCATGAGGAAAAAGCACAGCCCGTAAAACAGCCCTACCTGGGGGCAGCGCATGAAATCCTGCCAACCCCGGCCGAGCCAGCGCAACGGATCGGCGGCCGAAAGGTCTGCCAGACGCAGCGCAAAGATGGAGGCTGACGCCACCGCGTCTTGCGAGGGCATTGCGGTGGGCGTGGGTTGGGTGGTCGCCTCTGGGGACGAATCTGGGGGCGACTCGGTGTGGGTGGCGTTCATCCGTATGTTTCCGGGCTGCTGAGCTTGATGTGTTGGAATCAACCTTAGCGAAACTTGGGTGCATTGACCAGATGGTTTACCCGGCGAGTAACAGGCGGGGCTACACTCGGGGCCGCCATGAATGCTCATTTCCTGCCTCCTTGTGTGCCGCCCGCGCGGGTGGACGATGTGCTGGCCCAGAAGGGTTATGCGGTGATGGACGCTCGCTCGGTGTGCAACTGGTTGGCGGTCGCGCCCACCGCGCTGGCCGAACTGCAGCCCAGTTGGGACGATTTGCCGAGCGATCAGTATCTGAAGGACGGTGGGCGGTACCGTCGGCGGCGCCACAGTTGTTTTGTGGTCGATGGCGATCACATCGAACAAGTGCCGCACCGTGCGCACTGGCAACCGCTGGAGTACAACGCCTTGCACGGCGGCATGCAGCGCTGGTTCGAGCCGATGGATCCACGGGTGGTGGCCATGGCGGGCTGGCAACAGTTGTTGCGCCAGACCGCAGCGGTCACCTCTGCCCTCAAGGGGGCCAAACCTTGGTACATCGAGGCGCACCAGTTCCGGATCGACACGACGGACGGCATCGGCCGGCCCACGCCTGAAGGTGCGCACCGCGACGGGGTCGATCTGGTGGCGGTGTTTCTGGTGGGGCGGCACCGCATCAAAGGCGGCGAAAGCCGGGTGTTCGAGGCCTATGGCCCCAATGGCCAACGTTTCACGCTGACCGAGCCGTGGTCACTGCTGTTGCTGGACGATGAGCGCGTGATCCACGAAACGACGCCCATTCAGCCGGCCGACCAGGAGGCGCCCGGTTGGCGCGACACCCTGGTATTGACCTGCCGTGCCGGCGGGTTCCAGGGCTGAGGTCAGGGTCAGTGGTGCTGGGCCCTCAGCGCCGGATCGCGTTCGGGAAATAGAGCGCGGTCAGACTCTGGTTGTGCACCGGAGAAAAGCCCTCGGCGCCAGCGCCCTGCGCGGTGTCGGCGTGCCGGCGCCAGTCGCGCACCCAATGCAGGTGGTCGCAGACTTCGAGCAGACCGATGGTTTCGCGGTCACCAATCAGAATACCGTGCACCCGCAGACCCAGCTCGCGCTTGGCTGTACGCAGGTCGCTCAGTGCTTGCGGCGTGATGCCAAATTCACCATCGCTGACCACCAGCACGTCAGCCTGGCGCCAGGCTTTGTCGCGCACACAGGCCACTGCGCGTTCCAGCGGTGTCTGTACGTCGGTGCCACCGTCGAAGCTTTGGCCCATCACGTCGAGCAATGCGTGGAGGCCCGCAGTGCTGGTGTCCAGATCGTGTTCCAGCAATTCACCTATTGCGCCAAAGGCGAGCAGGCGGCAGGCGCGATCGCCGGCGCGTGCGCTGCGCAGCGCCTGCAGCACACAAGCTTTGGCCACGTTTTCTGGTGCGCCGCGCATCGAGCCCGAGGTGTCCAGGCAGACGATCAGAGGGCCGCGACCTGTCGGGGCCGACAAGGGCTGGGGCGCGCTGGCTTGCGGGGGTGCCCGGTGCTGCGGTCGGGGCGCCGGAGAACGATCGTCGTAGGTGAGGAGCTGGGCCTCGGCAAACCGCGCCCGCCACAACCTGCGCAGGCCCGGGTGGATCAGGAGTGCGCATTCGGCACCGGTCATGCGGGCGAGGGCGCGGGAGCGGCGCACCCCGTCCACCTCGTCGGGCTGCGGCAAGCGGCGCTGGTCATCAGGATCAGAGGCTGCCGGGGCTGGTTCGGCCTGAGGGGCGGCGGCAGGTGGCGATTCAGGCACGGCCGCGCGCCGGCCCACCTGGTCGATGAAGCGGCGCAGGCTGTCCATGCGGTCCAGCCGCTGGCCGATGCGCTGAGCCTGCTCCCATTCGCCGCGCCGCAGAAGTCCTTGGACCTCGTCCCAACGGGCTGCGCTCAGATCGCCCAGGGTGGGCAGCAGCCGCAGCATCTCCTCCCACCCCTGGCGTTGCAGCACCCAGCTTTCCCGGAAGCTGGCGGTCTGACGCTCGATGGCGGCCAATCGGTCTTCCGTGGGTGGGCGGTCGATGAGTCCGTCAAGGTGCCACAGCAGGCTCTGCAGAATCTGCTGGGCCAGCCCGGGTTGGTGACGGGCCAGCTCGGGCAACCCGAGTTCGCCGATCACTTGGCGCAGCGCTGGTACGGCCGCTGGGTCGGCCCAGTCCAGCGCTGCTGGTGGTAACTCACCCTGGGTCAGGGCGGTGAGCCATTCGGGCAGGTCGGTGAGGCGCCGGTCGGGCTGACCGCTGCTGCAGATCACCGCCCAGCGCCAGAGCGCTGGGGGCAGATGGGCCAGTGCCGCGTAGGTCACTCCTGCACGGGCAGATCGGCAAAGCCCGCGCGCGTGGCGGCCAGCCGGGAACGCAGCTGGTCCACCGTTTCGCAGCGGTGGGCATGCGCGTGCTCGATGTGTTGCCGCCAGGACGAAGGCAGCCACAGATGGGCCCTGGCCTGCTCGATGACCTGCCGAGCGGTCTGGTGAACGGTGCTGTGCAAGGCGTCGATGCGCTGGGCCAGTTCGTCCACCTGGGCCAGCCGGGCTGCGATGTGCACCGGGCTGTAGTGGCGACGAATACGGTCGGACACCAGGCGCAGCATGTCGCTGTCGGCAGCGCCTCCCAGCGCTTGTGCCGTGGCCAGCTTGCCGGCTTGTGCATCCTGCGTGTTGGCCGGAGCGCGCTGTTCCAGGTCGAGCTGCCCTTCGAAGGCCGTCACGGCGTGGTCCAGACCATCCAGCTCCAGCGGCGCCAGGCCGGCCACGTCGACCAGGAAAGCGTCTGTCCAGTCATTCACTTCGGCCGGAGCGTGGGGCAGCACCAGAGGCAGCAGCCACAGGTCCCACGGGTTGACCTCGCTGGCTCCACGGCTGGCGGCTTGCACCCGCAGCAAGTCGGCCACCTGGCGCCAGCGGCGGTCGGACGCCGGGTGTTCGCCACTGCGGCTGCGTTGCCGCGCCGCGTCCAGCCGTTGCAGCACTTCGGGCGGCAAGCTCACCTGCCGTGCCCGGGTGCGCAGCTGTTGCAGGGTGTGGGGGGTGAGTGTGGGCGGGGGTGCCGAGTTGTCGGCGGGTGGGTCGGCCAGCAGTTGGTGAAACGCAGCATCGTCGACCGGGGCGACCGGTACGCGGAACAGAAAGCGGTCGTAAAAAGCCAGCAGGCTGTCGTCCTGCGGCATTTCGTTGCTGGCGCCCACCAGGCAGACCAGCGGTGCCGCCTCGCGCTGGGTGCCGTTGTCGAACTGGCGTTCGTGCAGCAGGCCGAGCAAGGTGTTGAGAATGGACGAGTTGGCCTTGAACACTTCGTCCAGGAAGGCGACCTCCGCTTGCGGCAGGTAGCCTTCGGTCAGACGTTCGTAGCGGTCGTTGTCCAGCGCGCGCAGCGACAGCGGGCCGAACAGCTCCTCGGGCACGGTGAAGCGGGTCAGCAGCCGTTCGAAGTAACGCGCCCCGGGCAGCAGGTGGCGCAGGCGCCGGGCCAGCTCGCTTTTGGCGGTGCCCGGTGGACCCAGCAGCAACACGTGCGCACCAGCCAGTGTGGCCAGCAGCAGGGCCCGGGCCGGCACGTCGCGCTGCAACAGACCTGCCTCCAGCTTGCGCAGGCAGGCCGCCCAGTCGGGCAGCAGCTCGGGTTCCCAGTGCGGGTGCGTTTCCATCGGAGGCGATGCGCCGGCGCGCGCGTCAGACCCGCTCGAAAATCGCCGCGATGCCCTGACCGCCGCCAATGCACATGGTCA
>JACCDS010945732.1_pt1 | contig 19520 bp, 15 predicted proteins | sample 7446441 | NCBI WGS metagenome assembly JACCDS01 (sample SAMN15323445, study PRJNA562643) | freshwater metagenome | isolation source: river surface water | place: USA:Blue River Watershed | collected 2017-08-17
CAATCGCGTGCCCGACGCCACCAAGAAGACCGGCTACCGCCTCACCGGCGATGTCGCTTTTCCGACGGTTTCTCCTCTGTGCAGCAAGATCACGCCGGTGCCCGGCGGTGTCGGCCCGATGACCGTTGCGATGTTGCTGAAGAACACCGTCAAGGCGTTTCGCCAACGCGGCGCGCAGTAGCTTGCGCAGCACGCGGGAAACCGCTTTCATTCGCCGTCAATGGCCGCTGCCCCCTCGATCCTGGTCGTCGATGACCAACCCATCAACGTCCAGCTCCTGAAGCGCAAGCTAGAGCGCGAGGGCATCCGCATCAACGTCGCGTACAACGGCCTCGAGGCGCTCGAGTCCGTCAAGAAGGACCCGCCCGACCTCATCCTCCTCGATGTGATGATGCCGGATATGGACGGCATCGAGGTCTGCCAGCGTCTCCAAGCCAATCCGGAGACGCACGGCATCCCGATCATTTTCATCACCGCGCGCACCGCCAAGGAGAGCAAGCTCGAGGGCCTCGGCGTCGGCGCGGTCGACTACATCACCAAGCCCATCGACCTCGACGAGACGCTCGCGCGCGTGCAGACGCAGCTGCGCTTCGTGCAGATCAACCGCCAGGTCGTCGATCTCACACGCCGTCTCGAGGAGTCGCGCAAGGCCGCGACCATCGGCGCCGTCACGCAGGGCATCGCGCACAATCTCAACAACCTCCTCGGCGTCGTCATCGGCTACCTCGATCTCGTCAAAGCCTACTACGACAAGCCCGAGCAGGTGAAAAAGAACGCGCAGCACGTCGAGGATGCCGTCCAGCGCATCGTCACCATCATCAAACAGCTCAGCACGCTGGTCGTGAAATCCCGCCCGCCGCTCGTGAAGGCCGGCCTGCAGAAATTGCTCGAAGGCGGCATCGAGCGCTTCCACGACGACTACCGCTCCACCGCCCCGGTCACGATCGACAATCCCCTCGGCGAGCAGCCCATCGACACGAACTACGAGATCCTCGAGGAGGTCCTAGCCAAGGTCCTCATCAACGGTTGGGAGGCCTACGACAACAAGCCGTCCGACCCCCGCCCGCTCTCGATCCACACCCGCATCGTCGAAAAACCCGACGAAGGGAAATTCGTCGAGATCCGCGTCACCGACCACGGCCACGGCATCGACGCCGACATCCGCGACAAGATGTTCGAACCCTTCGTCAGCACCAAGCACACCGTCGGCGTCGGCATGGGCCTCACCGTCGCCCGCCACGCCCTGCGCAACCTCGGCGGCGAAGTCACGCTCACCGACACCCCCGGCGGCGGCGCCACCGCGATTTTGATGCACCCCGTCGAAAAACGGGTGAAGAAGTCGTTCGGCGAGTAACCGGACGGCGCCTTGACGCCGCCTCCGCCCCGACCCAAATCCGTTCTCCCATGGCGAAAATCGCATTCCTCGGTTCCGGCAACATGGCCGGAGCCATCGTCGACGGCCTTCTGGCCCAGCAAACGCTCACCGCGGCCGACCTCGTCTGTCTCGGCGGCGCCGACGACACCGCCGCCAAACTCCAGGCGCGCACCGGTATCTCCATCGCCGGCTCGCTGCCCGACCTGCTCGCCACCGCCGGCACGCTCGTCCTCGCCTTCAAGCCCCAGCACCTCGCGTCCGCCGACCCGAGTCTCGCCGAACTTACCCGCGGCAAACTCGTCGTTTCGATTTTGGCCGGCAAGAAACTCGCCAGCCTGCAGCGCGCCTGCCCCCACGCGCGCAACGTCGTCCGCACGATGCCTAACACGCCCGGCCAAATCGGCGCCGGCGTCACCGCCTGGTGCAGCCGCGATCCCCTCACCGCCGCCGATCAAGCGATCGTCGATACGCTCCTCGGCGCCCTCGGCCGCGTCGTGGCCGTGCCGGAATCGGATCTCGACGCCGTCACCGCCGTCAGCGGCAGCGGTCCCGCCTACGTTTTCGAATTCGCCGCCGCCCTCCGCGACGCCGGCGTTTCGGCCGGACTTTCCCGCGCCGTGGCCGAGCAACTCGCCGTCGAGACCTTGCTCGGTTCCGCCCGCCTGCTCGCCCGCAAGCAGATCGATCCCGAAATCCTCCGCGACCAGGTCACCTCGCCCAACGGCACCACCTTCGCCGGCCTCCAACGCATGGCCGCCCGCGACTTTCGCGGCCTGATCAAGGAAACGGTGCTCGCCGCCCGCAACCGCTCCGAGGAACTCTCCCGGGATTCCTGAAATCGGCCGCCCCCGCATGAGCCACCTCAACGGCAAAATTCTCGTCACCGGCGGCGCCGGTTTCATCGGCAGCGCCCTGATCTGGGCCCTCAACCGCCGCGGCTGTTCCGATATCGTCGTCGTCGACCTGCTCGGCTCCGACGAGAAATGGAAGAACCTCGTGCCGCTCCGGTACGCCGACTACGTCGAGGCCGATGTTTTCCGCCGCACGCTCGCCGCGGAGCCCGCGGCCTACGGCAAGTTCTCCTGCGTCTTTCACCTCGGCGCCTGCTCCGCCACGACGGAAAAAAACGCCGGCTACCTCGCCGACAACAATTACGCCTTCACCAAAGAACTCGCGCATTGGGCCCTCGGCCAGCACGCCCGCTTCATCTACGCCTCCTCCGCCGCCACCTACGGCGACGGCGCCCAGGGCATGGACGACCGCACCGAGGAGCTCCACGCCCTCCGGCCGCTCAACATGTACGGCTACTCGAAGCACATGTTCGACCTTTACGCGCAGCGCGCCGGCATTCTCTCCCAACTCGTCGGCGTGAAATACTTCAACGTCTTCGGCCCGAACGAGGACCACAAAGCCGACATGCGCTCCCTCGTGCACAAGGCCTACCGGCAGATCCTGGACACGGGGCGCGTCCAGCTCTTCAAAAGCCACAAACCCGAATACCGCGACGGCGAGCAGATGCGCGATTTCCTCTACGTGAAGGACGCCGTCGAGATGACGATCCACTTTGCGGATACGGCCCCGCGCGCCGGCGGCCTGTACAACCTCGGCAGCGGCGAAGCCAACACCTGGCTCACTCTCACCCGCGCCATCTTCGCCGCCCTCGGCCGCCCGCCGCAGATCGATTTCATCGACATGCCGGAAATCCTCCGCGGCAAATACCAGTATTTCACGAAGGCCGAGGTCGAGAAACTCCGGGCCACCGGTTACACCCGCGCGATGACGCCGTTGCCGGAGTCCGTCCGCGACTACGTGCAAAACTACCTCGTGCCGGGCAAGAAGCTCGGCGAGTGACCGTCGACCGGCGCGCAGGTCTGCGACCGGCCCGACCGGGCGTCCTTTTCCGCCAAGCTCTCTCGCCTGCATGAGTTCGGCAGAGACGCGTGCCACTTCGCCGCATCCGGACCGTCATCGGGCATCGTCGCCCCCGTAACGACGCTTTGGCATCGCGCCGCGGAAACGCGCGCGGCTCATGTCGCTGAAACAAAAACGCCGCCGTCGGAAAGACAGCGGCGTCGGCAAATCGGAATTGCGGAAGATCAGGGCAGCTTCTCGAGCTCCGCGGCTTTCATGGCTCCGCGGGTGCCTTCCTTGCCCCTGATTTCAGCCACCTTGGCAGCCGTGATCGGGCCGGACGTATTGCCCCATTCCTGACGAACGTAGGTCAAGACGGCGGCGACCTTCTCGGGACTCAGATTGAATCCGGAACCCGGACCGGCCGCCGGCATCACGCCGGTATAGTCGACTCCTTTGACTTTGATCGGACCTTCAAGCCCGTAGAGGACAATGCGGATGGCGCGTTCTTCCGAAACGACCCACTCGGAACCGGCCAACGGCGGAAACGCCGGCGGCAAGCCCAAGCCGTTCGGCTGATGGCAACTCGCGCAGACTTGGGCGTAGACCGCCTTGCCGAGGACGATCGGATCGACCGCGGGAGCCGCGGCGACTTCACCGACCTTGGGAGGCATGGCGTACTCGTTGTAAACCTGCGGATGGAAGTGCCCCGAAAACCGCCCGAGGTAAGTGCCGCCGAAAAAGATCAGTCCGCTGAAAAGGAACAGCAGGGCCAAAGGCGCGAGCTTGTAGTGGGCTTTGTCGTCCGGCTGTTGGCCGAGCAGTTTCTCGTGCGCCGACATCAGGCTTTCGTCGGTGACGGCGGCCTGGTCGACCCGCTTCTCTTGGTTCAAAGGCGAGCTCATTTCTTGCCCTCTTCTTTCTTGGCCGCGACGGCGAAGGGACGGGCCTCCGGATAATCGTAAGCCGTGTTGGAATTCAGGAGATAAGCCACCAAGGTCTGCGCCCGTTCCGACGGCACAATCTGCCGGCCGGCCGGAGAAGCGGCCAACGCCTTGTTCGAGCGCTGTCCGTCGATCGCCTTTTCATCGAAGAGAAACTTGTAGGCCGGGTGCGTCGCGCTGCCCGCGTGGAGAAACTGGTAAAGCGAATCGGCCGCCGCGCCGCCCTTTTCCTTTTCGATGCGACCGCCGAAATTCGCGAGGTCGGGACCGATCCGGGCCGCACCCAGCTGCGGCTTGGCTTGGAAAATGTAATCGCGGGCCACGCTCTGGCGTTCGCCCCAACCGCGGGCCTGATCCGCGCCGAAGCCCGGACGCCGCACTTGCTGCGTGTGGCAGGACGCGCAACCAAGGTCGGCGTAAACCAACTGGCCTCGCGCCGCCACGCCCTGGGGACGCAGCGGAAAGGCGTTGCTCTGCGCGTCGTCGTAGAACGGCGCGAGGGAACTCAGCTGGTGGTGGGAACCGAGGACGAGACCGCCCCAGGCAATACCGACCGCGGAGAGAAGACCGAAGAAGAAGTACGGACCGTTTTTCATGTCGCGGAGCCCTCCAAGGCAGCGGGCTGACGGAAGAGAGTTTGCGGCTGGACCGCAGGACCGCTGAAGGCCAACGCCGTCTGCAGGAAATTGACCAACAGCAGCAAATTGGCCGCCAGCAGCAGCAGGTAGGCGGAGATCACGCCCAGCAACGGCAAGCCGATGCGTTGGGAGATTTCACTGAAGGAGACTTTGGCGTCGGCCAGCAAAGTGGCCTGCGTCGAACCCGCCGCGGCCAGAGCGACCAGCAGAACCACAATTCCGATCGAAACCAGAATGCGATGTCCGGAGGCCAAGCCGGCGGACGCCCAGGGACGGGACGTGATGCGCGGAACCAGAAAATGAATCGAACCGAAGAAGAGCATCGAGACTGCACCGTAGAGCGCCAATTGCTCCAGCGCCACCGCCAGAAAAGTGAACTGCACGCCCAGCGCGGCACTGCGGAAGGAGGTGTAAAGTTCAAGCACACCGACCAGCATGTAAGCGACGAGACCAAAGCGGAGGTACTTCGCCGACTCGCCAACGGAAGCCGTGGCGATGCGCAGATTCAGGAAGACAATCAGGTAATGGAAAATCAGCATGCTGCCGGCCATGACGGCCATGGTAGCGATCCATGCCGGGACGGGACCGCCGATCAAATGGCGACCACCGGTCCAAGTACCCAAAAAAAGAAGCGTCCAGAAACCAAGGGAGGCAAAGTCGTAGTTCGGCATCACCCGGCCGGCGGTCTTCGGAATCACGTAGTACACTCCGGCCAAGCCCAGCGGCGCGAGCCACAGGGTCCAAGCCGACTGCGCATACCAACCGGCCGAGATCGCCTGCACCACACCGCTGACCGGCGTCCAAAGCAAAACGAGTTGCGCGGCGGCCAAAATCCAGGGCAGCACAAAAAGCGCTGCCACCGCGTACCACTGCGCGGCGAAAGTCATGTCGTTCCGCCGGCCGATCCAGGCCAGCACGCCGGGAATCGCAATCGCCGCATAGGCCACGGCCATCGCCGGGAGGACATATCGCGGAAGTTGCAGGTACGCGAAACCGGTCATATCGCCGATCGCGATCCCGATCAGACCGACGGCCAGAGCGCTGTTCCAAAAGAGCGTGCCGATGACCGCCCAATTCAGACCGCGGAGCGGGCTGCCGCCTAACCGGCCAAGGACCCAAAGGCCGACTGCCAGACCGGCATTGGCGAGCCAGCCGTAGATAAAGGTGGACTCGCGCAGGGCTTGGGCGCGGCCGTGCGTCAGCCAGGAGCAATCGGCCATGAAGCCGGGGGTGCGCAGCTGGATCGCAGTGATCAGCGCCAGCACTCCGCTGATCACGAGCCACACCAAACCGGACCCGATCAGCAGCAACAGGGGGCCGCGGGCGTGGAGGTCGGTCGGAGTGACTTCAGCCGAGGCGGCGTGGGTCGGTACGTTGGTCATCTCGAAAGGGATTCGCGCTGCCGTTACTTCTTCGCGCCGTAGCGCTGCACCGTCAGTTCCATCGCCCGATCGATCGGGAGCTGAACCTTGCCGGCCTTTTGATCGATCCAGGCATAGCCGCCTGCCTGTTTGAGTTCGTTGCTCCGCACCTCGGCCAAGGCTTTGCGCCGGGCCTCGGGCGTCGCGCGCCACTCGAGTTCCTTGGTGAGATTCTCGGCCGCAAGATTCTGCGGTGTCGCGGCGGCCGGCTTGTAGTAGTGGCGCGCGATGAAGAAGAACGCCGCGAACAACAACCCCAAGCAGACGAGGGTGAAGAGCGACACGGGACGTGCCGGGCTGGCGGAATGATCACTCATGGTGCGTCAGGCTTTCGCCGATACGGGGATCGCGGATCGGAATAAGTTTGGCCGTGGGGAAACTGCGCAGGTAGGACCACACGCAGATGCCGCCGACTCCCACCACCGCGGTGAGGGTCCAGATCAAGCCGACCGACAGGAACGGGAGCGAATCCTCGTGCGAATCCTTCATCGCCGGCAAAATGTTGTAGCACATGTCCAAAAGGATCACGCCGAGGATCCAGAACGCGATCCGGCGGATGATGTGCGGCGTCACCTTGAAGCGATAGGAGAGCAGAAAGAAGAACGGCAGGAAGAAGTGGCCGAAGAGCAAAGCCAAACCGACATACCACCACTGGTTCGTGGAGCCGTCATGGTTGAGTTCGCGCAGATTGTACCAGAACGTTTCCTCGGGCACGTTGGCGTTCCAAATCAGGAAGTACTGCGAAAACGTCACGTACGCCCAGAAGACGGTGAACGCCAGCATCAGCATGCCGATGCTGTGGTAGTGGTTCTTGTTGAGGATGCCCTTGTAGTCGCCGCGAGCGGCCAACCAGACCATGATGATCACGCCGACGCAGAGCGCGCCGCGCACGCAATTGGCGAAGAACCAAACGCCGTACATGGTCGAGAACCAGTGGTACTCGAGCGACTTGACCCAGAAGATCGCGATGGCAGTCAGGGAGAACGCTCCGATCGGAAGACCGAAGGCCGCCGTCTTGCGGTTCATGAACGTCCACTTGAGATCGCCGTCTTTGTCCTGCGTGAAGGATGCCTTGCGGAGGCGGGCCGCGAGCCACATCCAAAGCAGGAAGGATCCGAAGGTACCGATGAGGAAGGCGTTGCTGTTGAGGAACGCGGATTTCTTAAGATAAAGCGGGTCATGACCGACCGTATGTCCGCCGTGAATCTCGTTGGTCAGATCCATCCAAGGCCAGACGAGGTCGGCGTTGTGGCCGAGGAACGGCGTGGCCGCCAAGGGCAGGAACAGCAGCGCGAGCCACTTGAACGCCGACAGTCCGTGCTCAAACTGGCGCCGGATCACCGTGGACCACGAAGCATCGAAGATGTGGTGAATCAGGCACAGCATCAGCATGCCGATCGCGATGGCGGTCCAAAACGTCATGCCGACGAGCCATGAATAGGCGACGACCTTGACGCCGGAAACCAGGAGTCCGACCAGCGTCAGAGCGATGCCAACAACACCAATGACAAGTGCCTTGGTCGCGGCCGGAGCGGTGGCGGACTCGGCGGGGAAGGCCGCGGGAGCGGTGGCTGCGGGGGAACTCATTGGATTCCGAGAGTTTTCTTGGCGGCCGCATCCTGCACATCGGCGACGGAGCCGACTTGGGCGCGTTGGAGGGCCCGGACGTAAGCGACCACGGCCCAGCGTTCGTCGGGCGTGAGCTTGTCGGCGTACGGGAGCATCGTGTTCTTGCCGTTGGTGATCGTGTTGTAGAGCTCGCCTTCCGGCATCGTGCGGAGGCGGTCATCGTGGTACGTCGGGGTCGCGCCCATGCCGTACTTCTTGGTGATGCCGTTGCCGTCGCCCAGGGCGCCGTGGCAAACCGAGCAGTAAACCTGGTAGCGATCGCGGCCGCGCTCGAGGAGCTTGAGATCGACCTGCAAGCCGGAAGGGAAGCCGGTCGCGAAGGCCCCGGCGGCATCCTTGCCGAGATGGCGATGGTCGTCGTCGCGCAGCATGCCACGGGCGACGGTGTGGGCCGGCGGCGTGCGGTCGGCACGGCCGTCCGCGAAAAACTTGCTTTCCGCCTGGGGCCGCAGCTTCGGCGTGTGCTTCATGCCGGGGAACGCCCACTCGGGGAAAACGTCCATCGGCGGGAGCGTGAAAGGCGTGTCGCGAAACCCGAGGATCGAGACCACGAGGACGCAGACGAAGAAGGTGGTGAGGTAGACGTGGCGCATCGCTCAGGGCTCCAGCTCGGCGATCGCCTTGCCGCCGGCCTTCTCGAGGAGGGCCTTGGTGTTGGCGAGATTGAAGCGCGGATCGCGCGCCTCGATAACGATGAAGAACGTGTCGTCCATACCCTTGCGGATCTGGTCGTATTTCAGCACCGGGTGATAATGCATCGGGAGACCGTTCAGCACGAACATGCCGATGATCGTCGCAAAAGCGGTGAAGAGAATCGTCAGCTCGTAGCTGACCGGGAAGGCAAACATCGGGCTGAAGTACGGCTTGCCGCCGACGATCAGCTTGTAGTCGACCGCGCCGGTCCACCAGATCATCGTCATACCGGTGCAGAAACCGGTGATCCCGCCCGCGAGCGAGATGCGCGGGACGATCGAACGCTTCAGGCCCATGGCCTTGTCGAGGCCGTGGACCGGGAACGGGGTGATACAGTCCCAATTGCGGTAACCGGCGTCGCGGACTTGCTCCGCGGCGTGGTAGAGTTCGGGCGCGGTGTCGAAGGTGGCGATCAGGCCGTAGGATGGTGCGGTCATCGGCTTGAAGGATTAATGGTGACCGTGGCCGCCATGGACGTCGGCCTGGGGCGTGACCGCCTTGAGTTCAGCCATCGGCATGACCGGCAGGAACCGGATGAAGAGGAGGAAGAGCACGGAAAACACACCGAAGGTGCCGAAGAACGTGAAGATTTCGACGATTGACGGGCTGTAGTAACCCCAGCTCGAGGGCAGGAAATCACGGGCCAGCGAAGTCACGATGATCACGAACCGTTCGAACCACATGCCGACGTTGACGAAGATCGAAAGGATCCAGACCAAGGCCGTGTTCTCACGGACCCATTTGAACCAGAAGAACTGCGGCGTGATCACGTTGCACGAGATCATGATCCAGTAGGCCCACGCGTAGTGGCCGAAGGCGCGGTTGACGAAGGCGAAGCCCTCGTAGGGGTTCGCACCGTACCAAGCGATGAAGAACTCCATGCCGTAGGCGTAACCGACGATCGTGCCGGTCGCCAACGTCACCTTGCACATACAATCGATGTGGTACTGCGTGATCAGGTCCTGCAGGCCGTACACCGCGCGCAGCGGCAGCATCAAGGTGAGCACCATGCCGAAGCCGGAGAAGATGGCGCCGGCAACGAAGTACGGAGGGAAGATGGTCGTGTGCCAGCCGGGGAGCAGCGAAACGGCGAAGTCGAACGACACGATCGTGTGCACGGAGAGCACGAGGGGCGTCGAAATACCCGCGAGGATCAGGTACGCCATTTCGTAGTTGCTCCAGTGGCGGTTGGAACCGCGCCAGCCCATCGCGAACAAACCGTAGAGGAACGAACGGAACTTGTTGCCGGCGGTGTAGAACCGGTCGCGCAGGACGGCCAAGTCGGGAATCAAACCGATGTACCAGAACAGCACGGAAACCGTACCGTAAGTCGAAACGGCGAACACGTCCCACTCGAGCGGCGAACGGAAGTTTTGCCAGATGACGTTGGAATTCGGAATCGGGAAGAGGTACCACGCGTACCAAACGCGACCGACGTGGAACACCGGGAAGATCGCGGCGCAAACGACTGCGAAGATCGTCATGGCTTCGGCCGCACGATTGATCGACGTGCGCCACTTCTGCCGCAGGAGGCACAAGATGGCGGAAATCAACGTACCGGCATGGCCGATACCGATCCAGAACACGAAATTGACGATGTCCCAGGCCCAGTTGACCGGATTGGCGTGACCCCAGACACCGACGCCGGTGGCCACGAGGTAGACGATGCCGGCGACCGTGAAGGACGCGATAAAGCAGGCGAGGATGAAGCAGACCCACCACCACGTCGGCGTCTTGCCTTCGATGATGGCGCAAATCTTCTCGGTGATCCACGAGAAGCTGCGGTTGTTTTCAACCAAGACCGCGCGCGGCAGCGAGGCCGGTTTGACCTCGTGCAGAATCGGGTTCGCGGCGGCGGCGTGTTCGGCGTGAGCCATTAGGAAAGTCCTCCGGAGGAAACGTTCATCTTAGTGCCCACCCTTTTTGGAACCATGCGCGTCGTGGCTGCCGTGGCCGTCGCCGTGGGCGGCCGGCACATTCTTCTTTTCGTATTCGATGCGGCTCGCCGGCAACTTGGTGTAGCCGGGCATCTTGGGATTCGGGTTCCGCAATTTGCCGGAGTACGTGGTGCGCGGGCGAATATTCAGGTAGCCGAGCACTTCGTAATCCTGATCGCGGGCCTTGGCCTTCGCGACGGCGCTTTCCGGGTCGAGGATATTGCCGAAGGCAATGGCGTTGACCGGGCAGGTCTGCTCGCAGGCGGTCTTGATGGTGCCGTCCGGGACCACCACGTTTTCGGGGGTGCCGGCCTTGGCCATGCGGACCTTGTGCTGGATCTTGCCGTTCTGGATGCGCTGCACGCAGTACGTGCACTTTTCCATCACGCCGCGCATGCGGATCGTGACTTCGGGATTCTTGCCCATCGCGACGAGCTCGGGCATGCCGAACTCCGCCAGCTGGCTCATATACAACTGGTCCAACTTGCGCTGGTTCCAGTCGAAGAAATTGAAGCGACGAACCTTGTACGGGCAGTTGTTCGCGCAATAGCGGGTACCGATGCAACGGTTGTAGGCCATCGTGTTGAGGCCTTCTTCGTCGTGCACGGTGGCGTTGACGGGGCAAACGACTTCGCACGGGGCGAGTTCGCAATGCACGCACGTCATCGGCTGGACGGAAACCTGCGGATCCTCGGGGAGGGCCTTGTTGCCTTCGCCGCCGAACGCTTCGCCGTCGATGTTGCCGTCGGAGTAGTAGCGATCGATGCGAATCCAGTGCATCTCGCGGCCGCGGGCGACCTGTTCGCGGCCGACGATCGGGATGTTGTTCTCCGCCTGGCAGGCAACGACGCAGGCGTTGCAGCCGATGCAGACGTTCATGTCGATCGCCATGCCCCACTGGTGGTGCCCGTCGAACTGGGGCGTCTTGTAGAGCGAATTGCCGCGCGGGATTTCCTTGCTGATCGCGGCGCGGGCTTTGATGCGCTCTTCCGGACTGAGCTTATTGAAGGACTCGACCGTGTACTTGGCCCCGAGATTGCTCGGAGCATGCGACTCCATGCCGAAGGTATCGACGTAGGTCGGCGTCTTTTCGAATTCCTCAAGGTTGGCTTCGCGGATGATATCGCGGCCTTCCATCGACCAGTGTTCCTGCGTGTTCGCGAGGAGCTGGAATTCGCCGGTGTTGTTCAGCTGGGCACCGGTGACGGCGTGAAGGCCGGACGTGGTGCGGAGCGGGTAGGCGTTGAAACCGGCACCATTGCCGACGTGACCCGCCGCCGTGCGGCCGTAACCAAGCGTCACAACCACCGTGTAATTGGCGAGACCGGGCTGGATATGGACCGGACCGCGGACTTTGCGGCCACCGACGACGAGCTCGAACACCGGGGCCTTCTCCTTGCCCATCGAGTACTCGGCCTCTTCCTTGCGCGCGACTTGGATCAGCGAACCCTTGGGATCGATGCCGAGTTCCTTGGCGAGCTTGGGGCTGACGAGGATCGCGTTGTCCCAGGAAATCTTGGTGATCGGTTCCGGGCATTCCTGCAACCAACCGTTGTTCGCGAAGCGGCCATCGTCGGCTTTGACATCGGCGATGAAGCGGACCTCGAGATTACCCTTGGCGAGCGTGGCCAAAGGCGCGGACGCCTTGAACAACTGCTGGACATCCGACTGGTTGAAGCGGACGGTCACCGGACGGTGGGCGGAACCGGCGAGCAGGCCGTCGTGCAGGAAGCGCTGCATCGCCTTGTCTGCCTTGGTGCCGCTGCCGGCGAGCGCGGTGATCGTCTCGAGGACGAGCGCGTACGAATCGGAATTCGCCAGACCGGCGAGGCGCGCAAGCACCTCGATCTGGGTCAGACCGCCGAACAGCGGCTGGATCATCGGCTGCACGGGAACGACGGTGCCGTCGACCGTGCGGGCATCGCCCCACGATTCGAGATAGTGCGCGGCGGCGAGTTGGACCGTGGCGGCCGGGTTTACCGCCGAAGTCTCATCGGCATAGTAACCGTAACGGACGACCTCCGGAACCGACTTCTGCAACGCCGCCCAATCGAGATCGGCGGGCGCGTTGTAAGCCGGGTTGCCACCGAGAATGACGAGCGTCTTGACGGAACCCGCCTTGATCGCGGCGGCGAGGGTCGAGATGGACGGGGCCGGCGCTTCCGTCGGAATGAAATCGAGGGTCGTGCCGATATTCCCGAGGGCGGAATTCAAACCGTGCACGATGGCGTGCACTTCGACCGGCAGGTGCGAACCGGCCACAATCAAGCAGGAGCCGCGGTGCTCCAGCAGATCGGCGGCGCATTCCTCGATCCACTTGGCTGGGACCTGCAGGCCCTCGGCGTAAGGGGCGAGCGAACCGGCGACCTCGGGGAAGAGAACAGAGGCGAGCTTGGCCGTGAAGGCCAGCATGTGGCTGGTGGCGAAGCGCAGGCGGTGGTCCGCCATGCTGCCCGTGAGCGAGAGCGCGCTCTCGGCCACGTACAGGCGGTTCATTGGATCCTTGGCCTTGATAACGCGACGGCCGTTGGCGAAACCACGGGCGTTGGCCAGATTGCCGGCCTCGGACTGGAGGAAGTCGGCATCGATCGACACGATCCGCTTGGCCTTGGCGAAATGGTACAACGGCTTGACCGGGCGGCCGAAGGCGGCCTGGGCGGCTTCCACCGGGGGTTCGTCGGCGATCGGTTCGTACTCGGACCAAAGGGCGCGGGGGAACTTGGCGCGCAGGGCCTTCACCAACCGCAAACGGGTGGGCGAAGAAGACTCATCGGCGAGGAAAGCGAGGCCCGCACCCGAGGTCGCGGCGTAGTTTTTCGCGATGCCGTCGAGGAGCGCGTTGACCGCCTCGGCGTTGAGCTGCTGTCCGCCCTTGGTGTGGGCCGTGGCCCGATCCGGGTCGTAAAGATCGAGAATCGAAGCCTGCGCCTTGAGCGAGGCCGCGCCGCCGTGCGGCTGATAGGTCGGGTTGCCTTCGAGCTTGGTCGGACGGCCCTGATGCGTCTCGGCCAACAAAGGTGTCGCGGATTTCCGCAACGGCATCGCGGTCGCGTAATACGACGGCAAGCCGGGGATAATGCCCTCGACGGATTTGCCGTAGGGCAAAATGAACTTCTCCGGACGACGGCAGCCCGCCAAACCCGCGCCACCGAGCGCGAACGAGGCCGCCATGATCTTCATGAAGTTGCGGCGATCAACGCCGTCCAACTCCGCCGCTCCCTCGGGGAACTCGCGGGCCAGCTGAGCCTTGAAGCCGGGGGTGCCGGCAAGCTCGTCTAGGCTGCGCCAGTACTTCGGGCCAGTGAGCTGCTCCTCAGCAGACGGAGCGGGATGGTCAAATTTGCGTTTCATCGATGGCAGCCGGAGCAGCTCTGCGGGGGCATCAACTTCCAGTCTTTGTGAAATTTCTCGGCGATCTTCGCCCCTTCGGCGCCCTGATCGACCAAGCGTTTCGAATCCAAATTGTAGACATCCTTGGGATCGCGCAGGCGTTCGGCCGGGGCGCGATGGCACTCGATGCAGAACGCCATGCTCAACGGCTGGGTGTGCTTCACGACGTCCATCTCGTTGACCTTGCCGTGGCACTCGACGCAGGAGATGCCGCGGTTCACGTGCACGGCGTGGTTGAAGTAGGCGTAATCGGGCGTCTGGTGGATCCAGACCCACGGCACCGGGGTGCCTTTTTCGTAACTCTCACGCACCGGGGCGAGCAGCGGGCTCGTGGTCTTGATGATGCTGTGGCAATTCATGCACGTCTGGGAGCTCGGGACGTTCGAGTGTCCGGACTTGTCGACGTTGGAGTGGCAGTAACGGCAATCGAGGCCGATTTCCTGCACGTGCTTGGCGTGACTGAACGGCACGGGCTGCACCGGGGCGTAGCCGACGCGCGTGTACTTCGGCGTCATGTAGTAGGTGACGCCCGCGGTAGCGATGCCGGCCAACACGCCCAGATAGATCACGATCTGGAGCGGCAACTTGTTCGCCGACTTCGGGAAGATTTTCGACATGATCGGAGAGAGAGCGGGGAAAAACGACGCTTAGACCCGGACGAAACCCGGCTTAGCCGCGGAACCCGCCGCCAAATTCACCGGTCGGCTTGCGAATTGCCCGACTTCGATGCTCTGTCGACGTGCCGCGGCAGGCCGCAAAACGGCATCGGATGTGAGCGATGAAGGAGGGAACACGGTGAAACGGGAGTGGAAGGGAAAAATCGCTGCCGAACCAATGGAGCGCCGTTTCGCTTGTAAACCAAAATTTCCGGGGGAATTTTTCGGTCGCGAAGAATTAGGGCCGACGGAGCCTCGCTTCGTTCGCCCTTATCGCCCGAACGCTGCGCCCGCGCCTCCCCGCGACGCACAACCCCGCCGGCACGGGCCGCCGCGGCCGTAGCTTTATCCCGCCGCACCTCACCCGATCGCGACGCCGCTCTCGCCACCGCGCGTCGCCCCGCCGCGCCTTCAGCCGATCGCTCGCCGCAAGTCGAGACCGGATCCGTGACGTTCCCGCGACGCCGGCGCCGAAGGTCGCCGAATCGTTTCGCCGCCGCCGTCAGTCCGTCACGCAGGCACGCCAAGGTGTGCAATCCGGGTGGGCGCGGGGGTTCCGCCGCCGGCCCGGCTCCACACCATGCCGTCATCCCTGCCCTTCCGTTCCTTCCGGTGCTTTGGCGCCGTTTTCCTCGCCCTCTTCGGGGCCGTTTCTTCCTTGTTGGCGCAAGCCGCCGGCACGATGACCGGCCGCGTCTCCGATGCCGCCACCGGCCGCTCCCTGCAGGGCGCCGTCGTGCGCGCCCTCGGCACCTCGGCCGTCGCCTACACCGACGCCAACGGCCGCTTCAACCTCCCTGCCCTGCCCTCGGGCCCGCGTCGCCTCGAGATCGGCTACGTCGGCCTCGATACCCAGACCCGCGAGGTCAACGTCCCGGCCGCCGGCACCGGCACCGTCGACGTCGAACTCGAAAGCAAGACGCTGAAGATGGAGGCGTTCACCGTCGCCGAATCCGTCCGCGGCCAAGCCCTTGCCATCAACCAGCAGAAGACCGCCAGCGGCCTCGTGAACATCGTCTCCGAGGAAACCTTCAACAACATGATCAACGGCAACATCGGCTTCACGCTGCAGCAGTTGCCCGGCCTGAGCGTCAACGAGGACGAGGACGGCGAGCCCAGCGGCGTCAACATCCGCGGCCTCGAGGCCAAGTACAATTCCGTGCAGGTCGACGGCAACCGCATGCCCACCTCCGGCAACTCGCGCGCCTTCTCCGTCGGCCAGATCAACGCCGAAAGCGTCAGCAACATCGAGGTCGTCAAAGCCGCCACGCCGGACCGCGACGGCGATGCCCTCGGCGGCATCATCAACGTGATCTCCCGCTCCGCCTTCCAGCGCGACGGCCGTTCCGTCGAGCTCAACGCCAGCGGCCTTTACTACGACAAGAACGAGAAATGGAATTCCGCCTACGCCCTCAACTACCTCGATATCTTCAGCCTCGGCGGCGCCACGAAGAACTTCGGCGTCGGCCTCAACCTCGCCTGGTCCCAAGCGTCCCGCGACTACGACAATCTCGACAAGGACTACAACATCCTCCGGCCCCAGAACGAACCTGCCCTCAACCTTTCCGGCCCGACCTTTTTCCACACCAACGGCGCCCCGCAGACCAATTTCCGCACCACCACGGCCCGCAGCGTCAACCTCGCCCTCGATTACCGTCTGAGCCCCGCGACCTCCGTCTACCTGCGCCCGTTCTACCGCCACAATGAAGTGGATACGGAAAAGCCCCGCGCCCGCTACTACATCAACGCGAACCACAACTTCAACGCGGCCACCGGCACCAAGAGCATCCTCGAAGCCACCTACAACACCGGCCGCAGCCTCGCGACCACGCTTACCGAGTTCCGCTACCAAAACGACGCCAGCCTCTCCGAGGTCGATTCCTACGGCGCGGCCTTCGGCGGCAAACACCAGGTCGGTCCGACCACCATTCTGTTCGATCTCTTCCGTTCCAACAACGACTCCAACCGCGACCGCTCCCTCAACTACGTGGTCCGCAACCAAGGTTTCAGCATCGGCTACGACCAAGCCGTCCGCTGGAAGCCCGTCTACACGATCCTCAACGGCAAGAGCCCGCTCGACTTCTCCTCGATCAACCGCGGCGATCTCACCGTCAATCCGCGCGACGCCGCCGACAAAGTCGCCAGCGCCAAGGTCGACGTGGAGCGCAAATTCGTCGGCGAAAAACTCGCCGGCGCCTTCAAGTTCGGCGGCAAGTTCCGCGCCAACGTCAAGGAACAGGACCAGGCCTCCATCGCCTACCAGACCGGCTCCGCCGCCAGCGGCTTCCCCTACGCCAATCTCCTGACCCGCACCGACGCGAAGACCTTCGGCGCCATCCCGATCCACGCCTACCCCGATCTCGCCAAGGTCGAGGCCCTCCTCCGCGCCGAACCCGGCCGTTTCGTCCTCCAAACCAACACCGCTCTCCTCAACAATGTGATCAACGACTACCGTGTCGAAGAGGACGTCGCCGCCGCCTACGCCATGGGCACGCTCCGCATCGGCCGCACCACCGTGATCACCGGTCTCCGCGCCGAGCACAATACGTTCAAGTCGCGCACCTACCGCTACAACAGCGCCACGCCGGCCGCGCCGGCCCTCGTCAACGCCGACCGCGACTACACGATGTGGCTCCCCGGCCTGCACTTCCGCCACGAGCTCGCGCCCAACCTCATCCTCCGCGAGAGCTACAACCGCAGCTACAGCCGCCCCGACGTCAACGCCATGGTCGCCGGCCTCCAGCTCGACACCCTCACCGGCAACATTTCCGGCGGCAACCCGAACCTCGAGCCCTCGACTTCCCACAATCTCGACGCCCAGCTCGAATACTACACCGCCCAGGGCGGTCTCTATTCCGTCGGGGTGTTCTACAAGAAAATGAAGGGCTTTTACTATTCGAGCACCCTGCGTTTCACCAACACCGATGCCGCCGGTTTCCCGATTCCCGATGCCAACGGCACGCGCCTCTACACCACGACCGACAACGCCCTCGGCGCAAAAAATGTCGGCCTCGAGCTCATCGCGCGCCAGAAACTCGGCTTCCTCCCCCGGCCCTTCAACGGCCTCGGCGTTTCCCTCTCCGCCACGCTCACCGAGAGCGACGGCAACTACCCCGGTCGTCTCGCCGAAGATCTCCCGACCTACGGCTTCAGCGACAAAATCTACAACGCCGCCCTCGAATACGCCGCCGGCCCGGTCCGCGCCCGCCTGAGCTACACCTACCGCTCCGACTTCCTCGAGGGGCTCGACGGCAACGGACCGCTCTTCGACGACTACTTCGGCGCCTACGAATCCCTCAATTGGGAATCCAGCTACCAGGTCAATCGGAAGCTGCGGCTCTACTTCAACGTGAACAACCTCACGGACGAACCGCAGATCTCCTATCAGGGCTTCCAGCGGCCCGACAATCCCGAGGACTACACGACCTACGGTTGGCGCGCCACCTTCGGCGCTTCCTATCGCTTCTAAGCCGCCGGACGCATTTCCCGGTCCCCGGGATTTCAGCCGCCGCGCGCCGCCGCCGGACTCCCGTCCGGCGGCTTTTCTTTTCCGCCATGGCGAGTGTCACGGCGTCTTCGCCCAACCGCCGCCCGTTCGTCACGTGCCCGCCCTACCCTGTCCTCTTGCCCATGAATTTGCCCTCCTTGTTCGCCGTCGGGCGACTCCTCGCCTGCGCCTTCCTGCTGTCCGGTTTTGCCGTTGCGCAAACCGCCTCCTCCGGCGCGATCCGCGGCATCGTGCTCAACGACGCCACCGGCAACTTTGTCGAAGGCGCCGTCCTCACCCTCGCGGGCACCAACCGCTCCGCCGTCACCGACAGCCAGGGCCGTTTCCATTTCGGCACCCTCCCGCCGGGCGAATATCGCCTCCGCGCCGCCGCCGCCGGCAATTCCAACGCCGAAATTCCCGTCGCCGTCGGCCCCGGGCTCACCGCCAACGCCACCGTCCGCCTCGGCTCCGAGATCGTCGCGATGGAAAAACTCATGGTCACCGCCCAGGCCGAGGGCCAGGCCCAGGCCCTCAACGTCCAGAAGAATTCGGAGAACATCCGCAAAGTCGTCTCCCAGGACGCCCTCGCCAATTCCCGCCTCGGCGAGGTCGGCGAGGTGTTGCAGGCCTTGCCCGGCCTCTACCTCGAAATCAGCACCCACCAGCCCAGCCGGCCGAACATCCGCGGCCTCGGTTCCGAATTCAACTCGATCACCTTCGACGGCGTCCGCATCGGCAACACCAACAACGACCGCGCCGACGGCGTCAGCGGCTACCCGGCCGAAAGCCTCGCCCGCGTCGAACTCATGAAGTCGGTCACGCCCGACATGGAAGGCGATGCGATCGGCGGCAGCATCAACCTCGTCTCCCGCCGCGCCTTCGATCTTTCGGAACGCCTGCTCAAGCTCAACCTCGGCGGCGCCTACAACCGGCAGCAGCGCAACTGGGACAAGCAGGTCAACCTCGAGTACGCCGACCGCTTCGGCCCCGACGGCCGCCTCGGCCTGTATTCATCCGTCAACCACTACCGCAGCGACCGCGGCTACCACACGTCCAGCATCAGCTACCAGGTCGACGCCGCCGACAACTTCAACATCAGCACCTACACGTTGCAGGACCGCGTCGAGGACGATTCCTGGAAACTCAAGTACACCGGCAGCCTCGACTACAAACTGAGCGACGCCTCCGTCCTCTGGGTCCGCGGTATCTTCAGCAACGATACGCGCTACCTCGAGGACCGGCGCACCATCTTCCGCCCCGGCACCCGCACCGCCATCACGCCCGACTCCGCCAGCTCCCGCAACGGCCGCGTCGACGTCGACCGCCAATACCGCGAACCCGTCAGCACCTCAGGCCAGCTCTCCGCCGGCTTCGAAAGCCGGTTCGACCGCTGGAACCTCGACGCCCGCGTCAGCTACAGCCGCTCGACCAACGAATACCAGGAGACCTTCACCCCCACCTTCTCCTTCAACGGCACCGATCTCTCCTACGACCGC
>JACCDS010851818.1_pt1 | contig 19508 bp, 20 predicted proteins | sample 7446441 | NCBI WGS metagenome assembly JACCDS01 (sample SAMN15323445, study PRJNA562643) | freshwater metagenome | isolation source: river surface water | place: USA:Blue River Watershed | collected 2017-08-17
ACGAGCTTGAGCGAGGGCCTGTTCGATGAGGTGACCATGGCTCACATTGTGCCGATGGTCTGAGGGGTGATCTCGGTTTTGGTGCAGAATCCCCCGCCTTCTGATTGGTGGAAACCCTTAACTTTGTTGTGGTTACGGAATTTGGTTTCCGTCGAAACAAATGCAGGGGCTTTGCACATGCGAGGTCCAGTAACCATCAAGCCAATCGCACTGGCCAATATCTGTTCAACCAGGATGGCGATGGCTCCCTGGGATGTGCGACCTATCGAGGTCTTTTTGCGAGGATGGGCCGGTGGTCAACGCGTTCAGGATTCCGCATTGATGTGACTTGTGGTCGCTGCCGCACAAAGCGCGAAGGTCAGACAACTCGCGCTGGAGTGCCTTCAGTTCCACTATGCGCCGCGTGACATGCTCGATGTGCTCGTCAAGCACTTGGTTGGCCTGCTCGCAACTGCTGTCTGGTTGGTCCATCAGGGCCAACAGCACGCGCACTTCCTGCAAGGTCATGTCAAGGGCGCGGCAACGCCTGATGAACGCCAGGCGTTGAGTGTGGTGCTGATCGTAGATCCGGTAGTTGCCCTCCGATCGCACCGGGGTGGGCATGAGCCCCTCTCGCTCGTAAAACCGAATGGTCTCGACAGGTGAGTCCGTTTTCCTTGCCAGCTCTCCGATTTTCATGCGCTTACCCATGCCTGAGGTGATCAACACCCTTGACTCTATACCTACTACAGGGTTTTAAATGCTGACATGAAAAAGCCTCCTCAATCTCAGAGAAACGACCATCCAATGGCGGACGACGCGAACTGTGGTGGATCGTCCTGCGGATGTGAATCGAGCCCCATTAGCGCCGATGGCGCCCCGGCTGCGACGAAAGCGCGCATGACTTGGTTCAATGTGCCGGCCTTGGATTGCGCCTCGGAAGAGGCCGAGATCCGTCGGATTCTGGACGGCCATGCCAGCATTGCAGGGTTGCGCTTTGATTTGAGCGGTCGGCGTTTGGGCATTGCTTCCACAGAACCAGGCTTGGCACTTGCGCAAGCTGCACTCAACGAAGCAGGTTTCCCAGCCCAACGCATTGGGGAAGGTCAGTCCGCAGTTGATGCGGTGCTCTCCAGCGAACCGCCAAAACTCGGGTGGACGCGAGGCGCAGGGATGGAGCGCCTTGTGGCCGCATTGCTGCTGGCCATCGTGGCAGAGTCCATCAGCTTTTTCGCACCAAGCGGCATGTTGTGGCAGTTGACGGGAGGTGTGATTGCGGCGACAGCGATCGGCCTGGCTGGCCTGCAGACCTATCAGAAAGGCTTGGTGGCGCTACGGCATCGCAAGCTCAACATCAACGCCCTGATGACGGTGGCCGTGACGGGTGCGTTCCTCATCGGGCAATGGCCTGAAGCAGCCATGGTCATGGCGCTTTACGCCATCGCGGAGTTGATCGAAGCCCGCTCGGTGGACCGGGCCCGCAATGCCATCAAAGGTCTGCTGGAGATGGCGCCCACCGATGCGTTGGTGCGCAACGACGCGCAAGAGTGGGTGCGGCAGCCTGTTGCCGAGATTGAAGTCGGCCGATTCGTTCGAATCCGCCCAGGTGAAAGGGTCCCCTTGGACGGCACAGTGTTCGAGGGGCGCAGCGCGGTCAACCAAGCGCCCATCACGGGCGAGAGTCTGCCGGTGGACAAAGAGCAAGGGGCACCTGTTTTTGCAGGGTCAATCAATGAAACGGGCGAATTGACGGTGCGAGTGACCGCGCTGGCCAAGGACACCACACTGGCGCGCATCATTCATGCGGTGGAGGAAGCGCAAGGCTCCCGTGCACCCACACAGCGCTTCGTGGACCGCTTTGCAACGTTTTACACGCCGGCCGTGTTCGTGCTGGCTCTGGCAGTGGCTTTGTTGGCGCCGTGGCTGGCAGGCTGGAGCTGGATGCAGTCCATCTACAAGGCGCTGGTGCTGCTGGTGATCGCCTGCCCTTGCGCATTGGTGATCTCCACCCCGGTGACGGTGGTCAGTGCGCTGGCGGCAGCGGCCCGCCGAGGCATCCTCATCAAAGGCGGCGTCTACCTGGAGCAAGCCCGGCAATTGCGTGTTGTGGCACTTGATAAGACTGGCACCATCACCGAAGGCAAGCCCAAGCTGGTGTCCTGGGAAGTGATACAGGGCGACCGGATCGCCATCGCAAACATGGCGGCAAGCCTTGCTGGACGGTCCGATCATCCGGTGTCTCAAGCCATTTTGAAAGGGCTGGAGACCGTGGCCACAGAAGCTGTGGAGCTGAATGCTTTTGAAGCCCTTGCGGGACGTGGTGTGCGCGCAAGGCGGAACAGCACAACATATGTGCTTGGCAACCACCGGTTGATTGAAGAGCGCGCGCAGTGCAACGCGGACATTGAAGCGCGACTGGCTGTGCACGAGCGGGCTGGACGCAGCGTGACCTTGCTTGCGAGCGAGCAAGGCGTTCTGGCCCTGTTCGCCGTGGCCGACACCATCAAGGCTTCATCGCGTAAAGCCATCGAGGACCTCAAGTCCTTGGGGGTGCATGCGGTGATGTTGTCAGGTGACAACCAGGCCACGGCGCAGACCATCGCTGATCAAGCTGGCATCCGTCAAGCCATCGGCAACCTCCTGCCGCAGGACAAGCTGCAATCGATTGCCGAGCTCCAGCAACAACATGGCATGGTGGCCATGACCGGCGACGGGATCAACGATGCACCGGCGCTGTCCAAAGCCGATGTGGGCGTCGCCATGGGCGGCGCTGGCACTGACACAGCGATGGAAGCTGCCGATGTGGTCATCATGAACGACGACCTGCGCCGCATCCCTGAGCTGATCAGGCTGTCGCGCCGCACCCATGTCGTGCTGTGGCAGAACATTTCGTTGGCGCTGGGCATCAAGTTGGTGTTTTTGATCTTGGCGGTGGTCGCTGATGCGTCGATGTGGATGGCGGTCTTTGCCGACATGGGGGCAAGCCTGCTGGTTGTGTTCAACGGCCTGCGACTGCTGCGTCAAAAACCTGCTGCCTGAATGGAGCGGATTTGTCATGCTCGAACCCATGAATGCAAAGCCCGCACCTGAGCTCATCCATGAAAAGCCCTTTCTGGATTTCGAGGACCCTCTCATCCAAAAGCTGATGTCGACAAGACGCGGGCAAGCGCTGCCGCCCATCGAGCTGTATCGCGATGTCATTCAGCATAGGATGAATGCGAGGGTGGCTGAACTTTGCGGCAGGCCCAATGGCAAGCCGCGAGAGTCGTTCAAAAATGACGTTCAAGCCCATACCGCTTGACACGCTCAAAACAAGCGCACGACGAAATCGTTTAACATCACTACATGCGCCGTCTTCTGGTCATTTTTCTGCTGGTGTGGCTTCCGCTGCAGTCCATTTGGGCCGCAGCAGCGCCTTACTGCCAGCATGAAGCTGCAGAGTCGTCGCACTTGGGGCACCACACGCATGAGCATCGGCATGCCTCGGCTGAGGATGTTGGCGGCGACACTTCTCGCGATGGCTCAGGCATGGACCATGCCGATTGCCATGTTTGCCATGCGGCGTCTCCAGCGGCCTTGAGCTTGGATGCCAGCTTTCAGCGCCCCGTTTCGGCTGAAGGTGTTCTCGACGCTTCGCTGACTCATCTGACTGCACCACCGTCCAGTCGTCCAGAGCGCCCTCAGTGGCGACGCCTCGCCTGATCGGCGAGGCGGTTGCGGCCACCCGTTAGACACCAAGGCGCATTTCATGCGCCCATGCAGACACCCCAGTCTGCGTGACTGTGCCTCGTCGATTCCCATCTTGGTCATTCACCGGAGAAGAATCGCATGTCATACCATTTGCCTGTTTGGCGAGGGGCGGCGCGAGCACATGTCACTGCACCGCAGGCCACACTTCGAGCTTGCCTGGTGTTGGCGCTCGTGGGCCCAAGCCTGTTGAGCGCGCAACCTGCGTCTCAGCCCCCACATCCATTTGAGTCACCTTCTTTGTTGGCATCGCCAACCAGCGCATCCAAAGATGTAACCTCATCTGTCCAGCTTCAGCTGAACGAGGTTTTTGAGCGTGCCTGGGCACGACATCCCACCCAGCGGGCACTTGCTGAACGTATATCTGCCAATCAGGTAGCGCTGCAAGCTGCTCAGTCTTGGACGGCGCAACCAGCATCGCTGGACGTCCGCACCCAAACCGACCGACCTGGTACCAATCAGGGGGCTCGGGAGTTGGAGCTGGGGGTCTCCGCTCCCCTTTGGTTGCCGGGACAGCGCAACCGCGCCCAGCAACTCGCCAATGCACAGGGCGTTGCCCTGGATGCCAGCGCGAGACTCGCCCGATTGTCGCTGGCTGGGAGCCTTCGCGAGGCATGGTGGGCCTGGCATCGCACGGAGATTGAGGTGCAGTTGGCCACCGAGCGAGTGCGCAATACGGCTGCTTTGCTTGCTGACGTCAAACGACGTGTGGCTGCAGGCGACTTGGCCCAGGCTGATCAGCATCAGGCCGCGGGCGCTTTTGCGTTGGCCGAAGGTGCTCAGCTTCAAGCCCTTGCACTGCGCTCCCTTGCTTGGCAAGCATTGGCGACCTGGCACGATGGGGCAGAGCCTAGGTTGTCCGATCGTCCTGAGGCACCTGTGGACGCGACGACGACGATGGACGCGTTGCAACATCCCGCCGTTCAGTCCGCCAGACAACAGGCCTTGGCAGTCAGGGAGTCAGCCGCATTGGCCCGAAGCCAAGTGCGCGCCAACCCCGAAGTGACGCTGGGGACAGTCCACAGCCGAGGCCAGCGCGGTGAGGCCACCCAGCGCGCACTCGTGCTGGGCCTGCGCGTGCCATTGGGTAGCTCGCCCGCACAGACAGCACAAGCCATTCAGTCGGGCGCGGATGCGACCGAACTGGAGGCGCAAGTGGAGCTCGTGCGAATGGAGGTAGAGGCGACATTTTTGGGCGCCAAACAGCGTCTGACATGGGCTCAGGCGCAGCGAGATACGGCGCTCGAGCGTGCCCGCCTTGCGCAAGAGACGCAGGCCTTTTTCGACAAGTCATTCAAATTGGGTGAGACCGATCTGCCCATGCGCTTGCGCGTTGCCCAGGAGGCTCAAGAAGCCGCACGGCAAGCGGCGCTGGCGCAGATCGATGTCGCTGCTGCCGTGTCTGGCTTGAGGCAAGCGGCTGGCTTGTTGCCCGACTGACTTTTGATCACGACAGGTGAGCGCGCTTGTTCCAAGTGCATCACCGCCCACGAAACACGAAAGGGTCTACATGACCAAGCATTTACAGCTTCGCCCAGCTTCCAATGGGCGAGCGCATTTCACAGCGGCCTTGTTGGCCTGCCTGACGATGGTCTTCTCCCTCGCCCAAGCAGGCGAAGGTCACGACCATGGTGAAGCCCCAGCAACTGCCGAAAGCCCTGCGCAACCCCGGTTCACCGCCGAGTCTGAAGATTTTGAGCTGGTCGGAGTGCTGCAAGGCCAACGCATCACGATGTACCTTGACCGCAAGGCCAGCAATGAGCCTGTCACCCAGGCCAATGTCGAGCTTGAGCTGGCTGGGCAGACCCTGCAGGCAAAGGCCACGCCCGATGGCGCATTTGAGGTTGCCCTTGCCAAACCTCTGGCTGAGGGCAGCGTGCCGGTAAGCGCAACGGTGATGGTGGGCGACAGCTCCGATCTGCTGGCCACCGAGATCGACGTTCATGGCGATGAGCATGAACAAACTGGCTCCAGTGGAAACGTCGAGCCGTTGACCATGCGCCGCTGGCTGTCCTGGACGGGCGCGACATTTGTGGTGATTGGACTTCTGGTTTTCTTGGCTCGCCAGCGCCGCCTGCGCACGGGAGGTGCCGCATGACTCAAAAGCTTTCCAAATCGATGCGAACAACGGCCTCGGTCGCCCTGCTGTGCCTGTCGGTTTCGGCCATGTGGGCGTTGAATCCTGCGATGGCCGGTGAAGGCCATGATCACGGCGACGCCCCGCCGGCAGCGGTGGGTAACGGCCCAAAGCGGCAGGCTGATGGCAGTGTGTTCTTGCCCAAGCCTGCCCAGAGGCAGATCGGCGTGCGCACAGCGCTCGCAGCCGAGGCTGACTGGCCGATCGCTTTCACGCTCACAGGAAAGGTGGTGATGGACCCCAACGCAGGTGGGCGCGTTCAAGCGGCCATCGCCGGTCGCCTGCAGGCAGGTGCATCAGGCTTGCCATCGGTCGGACAGGCTGTGCGGCAGGGGCAGGTTCTGGCTCATGTGGTGCCTACCTCTGGTGCCATTGAACAGGCCAACCAGCAGGCGCAGCAAGCTGAGTTGCGTGCTGCGCTTAGATTGGCAGAGGGCCGCCTGAGCCGACTGCAGTCCTTGTCGGAAACCGTGGCGCGCAAGGACATTGAAGCCGCTGAGACCGAGGTCATCAGCCTGCGCGAGCGCCTGCAGGCTGTGAGTGGCGGGCTTTCGAGGCGGGATGCCTTGGTGGCTCCGGTGACCGGCGTCATTGCTTCGACCACGGCTGTTGCAGGTCAGGTGGTGCAGCCCGGCGATCAGGTTTTCGAGGTGGTGGATCGGAGTCGGCTGCGCATCGAAGCGCTGGCCTACGACCCAGCACAGGCGCAGCAGATTGGCTCGGCCAGTCTGGTGGGAGGCAGCACGCGAGTGCCTCTTCGCTTCATCGGTGCGGCAAGCAGCCTGCGCGAACAAGCCTTGCCACTGGTGTTCGCTGTCGACGCATCCCAGTCTGCTGGCCCCGCATTGGCCTTGGGCCAAGTGGTCAAGGTGGTGGCCCAAACCCGTGACAGCCAGCGCGGCATTGCCGTTCCTGCGGCATCGCTGGTGAAGAACCCATCGAATCAGGACACCGTGTGGGTCAAGGTCGAACCAGAGCGCTTTGAGCCCCGCGTTGTCATGCATGCCCCCATTGATGGAGTGCAGGTGCGGTTGACATCGGGTGTCAAAGCTGGAGAGCCCGTGGTCATCCAGGGCGCCAGTTTGATCAACCAAGTCCGTTGAAGGAGCACAGACATGTTCAAGTGGCTCCTCGATACCTCTTTGGCCAACCGATTGATGGTCATGCTGACGGCCGCCGTGCTGATGGCTTACGGCGCGTTCACGCTGACGCGCACGCCAGTGGATGTGTTTCCCGATCTGAATAAGCCCACAGTCACGATCATGACTGAGGCTGGGGGCATGGCCTCCGAAGAAGTAGAGCAGCTCATCACCTTCCCGCTGGAGACGACCATGAACGGTCTGCCCGGTGTGGAGTCAGTGCGATCCGTGTCCAGCTCAGGTCTGTCCTTCGTCTACGTGACCTTTGACTGGTCGACCGAGATCTTCCGCGCCCGGCAGATGGTCTCCGAGCGACTGACTTCCATGGAGGAAGGTCTGCCCGCTGGGGTGGTTCCCCGCATGGGGCCCATCAGCTCCATCATGGGCGAGATCATGCAGGTGGCCATCCCCATTGACACGGCCAAAGTGTCGCCCATGGCCGTGCGCGAGTACGCCGACTGGGTGCTGCGTCCCCGTCTGATGGCCATCCCGGGCGTGGCCCAGGTCATCCCCATCGGTGGAGAGGTGCGTCAATTCCAGGTGCAGCCTGACACCGTGCGCATGGCCGAGTTGGGGATCACGCTGGAGCAGCTGGAATCAGCCTTGCGTGGCTTCTCGTCGAACAGCTCCGGAGGTTTTCTCGAACTCAATGGGCGGGAGTACCTGATTCGCCACCTGGGGCGCACATCCAAGCTGGAGCATCTGCAGAACCTCGCGCTGACAGCCCGCAATGGTCAGGCCGTTTTACTCAAGCAAGTGGCCAGCGTTGCTTTTGCGCCGGCCATCAAGCGCGGTGATGCAGGCTTTGGCGGAAAGCCCGCCGTGATTCTGGGCATCCAGAAGCAGCCCACAGCCGACACCATCGGCCTGACACGCACCATCGAAACCGCGTTGGTGGAGATGCGCAAGTCTCTGCCGGAAGGCATGGAAGCGCCCCGCGTGACCTTTCGTCAGGCCAGCTTCATTGAAGCCTCAGTGACCACCTTGCAAGGCAAGCTCATCGGCGCGTCGGTTTTCGTGGCGGTGATCCTGTTCATCTTCCTGGGCACTTTGCGACCCACGGTGATCGCGCTCACAGCCATTCCAGTCTCCATCCTTGCCACCGCCCTGGTTTTTCGCTACTTCGGCTTGTCGATCAACACCGTGACCCTCGGCGGCCTGGCCATTGCCATTGGCGGCCTGGTGGACGATGCCGTGGTGGACGTGGAGAACATCTTGCGTCGGCTCAAGATTGAGCGCAGCAAACCCGAGGGTGAGCGTTTGAGCACGCTTGCGGTGGTGAGGGCGGCTTCCATGGAGGTTCGCTCAGGCATTCTTTACGCCACAGCGATCATCGTGCTGGTGTTTCTGCCACTGTTTGCGCTGCCAGGCATTGAAGGACGGTTGTTTGTGCCGCTTGGCATCGCCTTCATCGTTTCGACACTGGCCTCGCTGCTTGTGTCTGTCTCGGTCACACCCGTGCTGGCGTCGTTCCTGTTGCCGCGCATGAAGTCGCTGGATCACGGCGACACCAAGGCGCTGGCTTGGCTCAAGGTTCGCTACGGCCGCGCGTTAAAGGCGACGCTAGCCCATCCCAAGCGCGCGTTGGCCGCTGGTGCCTTGGCAGTGCTGTGCGCCCTGGCCGCAGTACCCTTCTTTCCGACCACTTTTTTGCCACCGTTCAACGAAGGCACCTTGCTGATTGGCATTCGCTTGAACCCGGGCGTGACGCTGGCCGAAACATCGGCGCTGGCCTCTCAAGCTGAGCGGTTGGTGCGCGATGTGCCTGAGGTGACGCATGTGGGGCGCCGCAGTGGCCGCGCTGAACTCGACGAACACGCCGAGGGTGTGCACGTCAGCGAGTTGGACGTGGGACTCAAGCCCGCCAGCGAACTCACGCGCAGCATGACCGAGATCCAGGCCGACATTCGAGCCCGCCTGGTCAACCTGCCAGCAAGCATCGCCATTGGGCAGCCCATTTCTCACCGCATCGACCACATGCTGTCGGGCGTGCGCTCGCAGATCGCAATCAAACTCTTCGGCGAAGACCTCGACACACTGCGAGGACAGGCCGAAGCCTTGCGAGGCAAGCTGGCCAGCGTCCAAGGATTGACCGACCTGGAAGTCGAAAAGCAGGTGCTGGCGCCGCAGATCAAGGTGCGAGTGGATCAAGACGCTGCCGCGCAGCTGGGCATCCCGGTGCCCCACATTCTGTCGGCGCTACAAAGCCTGGTCGAGGGCGAGAAGATCACTCAGGTGAGCGAAGGCAGCAGACGCTTCGCGCTGGTGATGCGGCTGCCCGAGCAAGCCCGCTCGCTCGATGGCCTAGGCCGCATCATGCTGGAGTCTCCCTCCGGGCCAGTGCCTCTGTCGCGGGTAGCCAGCATTGAGGACAGCGACGGACCCAATCAGATCAGCCGCGACGATGGCAGGCGCCGCATTGTGCTGTCTGGCAACGCGCAAGGCCGAGCGCTGTCTGACGTGGTAGCCGACATTCGTCAGGTGGTGGCCGACACCAAGCTTCCAGAGGGCTACTTCGTGACACTGGGAGGGCAGTTTCAAGCACAGGAAGAAGCCAGTCGTTTGGTGGGCTTGCTGTCTATCGTCTCGTTGGTGCTGATGTTCGCGGTGCTGCACACACGTTACCAGTCGGTTCGGCTGGCGGCGCTCATCATGGCCAACATCCCACTTGCCTTGGTGGGTGCGGTGCTAGGGCTGTGGCTGTCGGGACAACCCCTGTCGGTGGCCGCGCTGATTGGCTTCATCACACTGGCGGGCATTTCGGTGCGCAACGGCATCCTAAAGGTCAGCCACTACCTGAACCTGATGCGTCTGGAGGGTGAGCGCTTTGATCAAGCCATGATCCTGCGCGGCTCCATGGAGCGCCTGAGCCCCGTGCTGATGACTGCCCTGGTCACTGCTTTTGCGCTGGCGCCACTGCTGTTTGAGGCGGAGCAGCCTGGCACCGAGATCCTGAACCCGGTGGCGGTGGTCATCTTCTCCGGACTGATCAGCTCAACCTTGCTCGACACCTTCTTGACTCCGGCCATGTTCTGGTTATTTGGCAAGCGAGATGCCGAACGCCTGTTGCAAGACCAGAGCGGCGAAGCGTTCTGATCGACCCTTGTTTCCTCAACCGCAGTTCATCCATTGATAAGGATTTTTTATGCGACTCCACCACCTTCTTTTGTCTCTCGCCCTGAGCCTGGGCGGCAATGCATACGCCGGTGGCGAACTCAAACACGACGACCATGGGCATCAGCCCCAAAACGACGGCATCGTCAGTGAAGCCCAGCACATGGACTTTGAGTTCGTGGTTCGGGGCGATGTGGTGGCCCTGTATGTGCGCGACCATGGTCAGCCAGTCAAAGTGGATGGCGCCACGGCCAAGGTCACGGTGCTGTCCGGCAAGGTCAAGACCACCATGGATCTGAAGGCGTCCGGGCCTGGTCTGTTATCGACATCTGGGCATGTGGCACCGCCACCCGGCAGCAAGGTGCTGGCCTTGATTAGCCTGCCGGGAAAGAAGCCCATTCAGGTTCGCTTTGCTGTCAAGTGATACCTGAGTCACGCTGACAGAGGTTGATCAGCTTTGCGATCGATCTTTGTCGCAATTCAGCTATGCAATCACAACGATTGACAAGAATTGCAGATTTCTATTTTGTCTTTCAAAAGGAATCACCATGAAACCGTGGTTCATCTTAACGACCGTTTCTATATCTGTGCTCGTGAGCTCATGTGCAGCCTTTAATCAGGATTCTGAAGGCTATTCTCAGGGGTGGCGTAGTGCCAAAGTGCTGGAAATTGGAGGAGAGAAGTCTGTTCTGCGATTCGCTCACAAGGACTGTCGCTCAGAAATGGGAAGCAATGCTGCCTATCGTCGCTATGCAGTCACTTCCTATAGCTATGGCGGCAGCCCAAACTTGAAGACCAAACGCATAGTCGCTGTGCCGGATAACTTACTTCTAGAGATTGGGGATAAGGCTTATGTCAATATAGTTGACTGCAAAATCCCTCTAAAAAAATAAAGGATTGATGCTCTGCACCTATGTGGAGTATCTGGGGTGCGCATTCAGGTGGCTTTGTGAGGAGCGTGGTCGCGCTCACTCAAAAAAGTGATTAAAAAACACGTTTTCCCTTCACGTGACTGGGCACGCACTGATCCACCATGCGCTTCAGCAATGGCCTTTGTAATGGCTAATCCGAGTCCTGCACCCTCTTGTTCTGGACGCGACCTTGAGGGATCAGCGCGGAAAAATCGATCAAACAACCTGGGCAATATCAGTGGATCTAACGTTTCACCGTCATTTTCTACTGCGATAGTGGTGAGTCCCCCTCCATTGAATATTCTTACCTTGATCGCTTTGCCCCTGGGGGTGTATCTGATTGCATTTGAAAGCAAATTATTGATCGCGCGGCGGAACATCAGTCGATCACCTGAGATTTCTCCTTCACCTTGCAGTGAGAAGGAGACCCCATTTTCGTCGAAGACGGCCTCGTAGTAATCTGCCAATGCCTGGATTTCGCTTCTTGCAGTGAAAATCTCGCGTGAAGGTAAATCAGAAGCCCGCTCCGTCTTCGCCAAGAAAAGCATGTCAGAAACCATCCGAGCAAGGCGCTGAAATTCCTCCACATTGGAGGCGAGAGTTTCTCGGTACATGTCCTCATCTCTTCGGGAAGACAGGACAACTTGTGTCTGAGTAAGTAAGTTGCTGATGGGTGTTCTGAGTTCATGTGCCAAGTCGGAAGAAAACTCAGATAAGCGACGAAAGTCTTCCTGCAATCGATCAAGCATGTCGTTGAGCGCACGTGCCAAATCTGCCATCTCAATGGGCACCGAATCGACCGACATCCGCTCGCTCATTTTTTGCCCACTGACAGACGCTGCGCGTGCTTTCATACTTCGCAATGGGGTCAAGCCATGATGCGCAGCGATCCAACCTAATATGCCGCAGACAACAGTAGCGGCTGTTGTGTACCAAATGATTGTTTGTCTAAGCTGCTCCAAGAAATCGGCGTGGTGTTTGGTATCAAGCGCTACCAGAACATTCGTTGGCTTGTCAGGTGCATAGCCCGCACGCGTTAATTGGCTGATGCCGTGGATCTCGTCCTCACCATGCTGCCATTTCAACTCGCCCTGAGGCAATCCGCCAGACGCATCAGAAAAATCTTTGGACATGGTGAATCCTGGGGTCAAGAAAATGACAACCCCCTCTTCGTCTCGCACCAAAATGTGCAGTCCATGATGACTTGACAGCGCCTCAGTGAGCCTGTTCTGGGCATCATCAATGGATCTGGATTTTTCTAAGATCCCTGTTGTCAGGGTCATTTTGTCACGCAAGGCTCTTTGGTCAAGCTCCATGAAATGCTGGTTTGCCGCCAGCATAAAAACCCAACCCAGCCCGGTGACGATCAACGCTGCAAGGCCAGTGAATATTGCGGCAAGTCGTGTGGTCAAGGATAAAGATTTGAGCAATCAGGGCTCCTTCGGGTCTTCCAGTACATAACCCATTCCTCGAACCGTTTGAATAAGCTTTCTTTCCTGCCCATCATCAATTTTGACGCGCAAACGTCTTATGGCGACTTCAATGGCATTTGTGTCGCTATCGAAATTCATGTCCCACACCTGAGAGGCGATGAGGGATCGGGGCAGGACTTCACCCTGCCTGCGCATGAGTAGTTCCAAAAGCCCAAACTCTTTGGCCGTCAGATCAATGCGCTGGCCTGCCCGACTGACCCGGCGTCGAAGAAGGTCAAGCTCAAGGTCGGCGACCTTTAGGGATGTTTGACTGAGAGCTATCCGACCACGGCGCAAGATGGTTCGAGCCCGGGCGAGCAACTCAGAAAAAGAAAAAGGTTTGACGAGATAGTCGTCGGCGCCCAACTCCAATCCCTTGACCCGATCTTCCACCTGGTCTCTGGCCGTGAGAAACAGCACAGGCATGTGCAAACCCTTGTCGCGCAATGCCTGGAGAACCTGCCAGCCATCCAAGCCTGGCAGCATGACGTCCAAAATAAGCAGGTCATGGTCGCCATGCAGCGCCATGTGAAGCCCGTCAGGCCCGTTACGCGCCAGATCCACGATGAATCCTGCTTCGCTCAAGCCTTGGCGAAGGTATTCACCGGTCTTGATTTCATCTTCGACGATGAGTATTTTCATCGGAGTGTTCCTTGATCATCCCGGCCAGTTTGCCCATGGATCGTCACCCGTGCGCGTGGATAACAGAAATGTAATCTTGCTGACAGCCTTCTGACGGTGTCTAGAGGGAACAATGCCCTTGTCGTGACGGTAATCACTGAGGTGTTCATGCCAACCATGTCTCTCTACCCCTTGTGTCGGGTATGCCTGCTGATCAGCTTTCCATTCTTGGCTTTGGTGCCTCATGCGCAAGCAGCGACGGCGACTGATGCACCTGTGCGCGTACAGCCTGCGCAGGCCTTGAGTTTCAAGTCGGTGTTGACGTCTTATCGCCCCTTTGTTGACCAAGACCTCGAATCTTGGAAAGAGGCCAACGACCGGGTGGGTCGAATTGGCGGCTGGAGGGCTTATGCCAAAGAAATGCGCAGAGCAGAGGGGGACAACGAAGCCCCCTCGACAACCAGCGATCCGCACTCTGCACACCAAGGGAAAAGCCAGCAATGAAAAGCGCTACTTTCGCACCTCGCCTTCGGCTCAGTGCTGCGGTCATCACTTTGGTGTTGCTGGGAGGATGTGCCAGCGTCACCATCGAACAGACTCAGGATCTGGTCAATGAGGATGCTGCTTCTTTCACTGCGGGTCAGCTCAAGCTCGCTCGCAGCCAGGCCGATACGGAGCTGAACGCAAGCGTTGTGCAGCAGTTGTTGGACAAGCCGGTGACGCAAGACGATGCTGTTCGACTGGCACTGGCCAATAGCCCAGCCATGCAGGCTTTGCTGGCGCAAGGCTGGGCAGACTCCGCTGACGCCGCTCGTTCGGGGCGCATTGCAAACCCCATCTTCGCTTTTGAGCGCCTGCGAGCAGGCGATGAAATTGACATCGGACGCTCGCTGTCATTGGGTTTACTGGACGTGTTGACGCTGCCCATGCGTCAAGGCGCGGCGCGCAGGCAGATCGAACGGACGCAGCTTCGACTATCCGGTGAAGTCATTGATCAGGTGACACAGGTGCGCTCAGCTTGGATCAAGGCTGTGGGTGCTCAACAAAAGCTGGGTTACGCGCAGCAGGTCTATGACGCAGCGGAGGCCACGGCGGAGCTGGCCCGTCGAATGCAATCTGTTGGCAACTTCAACCGGCTGAGCCGAGCGCGTGAGCAGGCTTTCTATGCTGATGCAGGCACCCAGTTGGCTTCAGTCAGCCATCAAGCCACATCGAGCCGTGAGGCCCTGGTGCGTTTGCTGGGTTTGACCGACGAACAGGCACAGAAGTTGAAGTTGCCAAGCCGCTTTCCTGATCTTCCTAAAGAGCCTTTGTCGTCACAGTTTGTCAGTGAGCGCGCATCTGTGTCTCGTCTGGACGTGCGTTTGGCGCAAGCTGAGCTCAATGTGGCTGGTAGGGAGCAAGGGTTGAGCTTTGTGACCAGTCTCACAGACGTCGAACTGACCGCACGACGAAACACCGTGTTCGACAAGACCGGCGGCAGGCAAGCATCGCCGAGGGGCTACGAAGTAGCTGTCAGTTTGCCGATCTTTGATTGGGGTGGGCTGCAACGCGACGCGATGAATGCACGAACGCTCGCTGCCGCAAATCGGCTGGAGGCGACCATTCGCGCTGTGGGGTCCGGCCTGCGTGAATCCTATTCAGCTTATCGCACCGCGTATGACATCGCTCGACATCATCAGGACGAGGTGGTTCCGCTGCGCAAGGTGATCTCGGAAGAAAACCAACTTCGATACAACGGGATGCTCATTGGGGTGTTCGAACTCATCGCGGACGCACGCGATCAGGTCAGCACAGTCGTTGCCGCCATTGATGCACAAGAGCAGTTCTGGCTCGCAGACGCTGCCTTGCAGGCTTCGCTGATTGGCCGCCCGACAGGCACAGCGATCCAGGCCGCACAAGGTTCGGGCAGCCCAACTGGCGGCGGCGGTGGGCACTGATCAAGGACTAATCATGACTTCAAGACGAGATTTTTTCAGGTTCGCTGGTGTTGCTGGCGGCGCAGTTGCTGCATCAGCAGTCAGCCGTGTGGCCATGGCGGCCCTACCAGAGCCAGTGATTCAGGGCGTGCCTGACACGATGCCACCATTGATTCCAAATTCAGGACGCCCCTACAACCCTGTCGTCACCCTCAACGGATGGACGCTTCCATGGCGTATGAATCAGGGTGTCAAGGAGTTTCACCTAGTGGCTGAGCCTGTTGTCCGGGAGATGGCACCAGGATTCAAAGCGCACCTGTGGGGCTACAACGGCCAGAGCCCAGGGCCGACCATCGAAGTGGTGGAAGGGGACCGAGTGCGCATTTTTGTGACCAACCGACTGCCTGAACACACAAGCATTCATTGGCACGGACAACGGCTTCCGAATGGGATGGACGGCGTGGCGGGGTTGAATCAGCCCGCCATCCGGCCTGGCAAGACCTTTGTCTATGAGTTCGTCGCACGGCGCCCGGGAACGTTCATGTACCACCCTCATGCCGATGAGATGACGCAGATGGCCATGGGCATGATGGGATTTTGGGTGACTCATCCAAAATCCAAGCACCCGTTGATTGACGAGGTGCAGCGAGATTTCTGCTTTTTGCTCAATGCGTACGACGTGGATCCAGGGTCCTACACACCCAAGACCATGACCATGCTGGACTTCAACCTTTGGTCATGGAACAGTCGGATTTTTCCTGGCATCGATTCCTTGAACGTGCGGCTTAACGACAAGGTTCGCATTCGCATCGGGAATCTGACCATGACCAATCACCCCATCCACTTGCATGGGCATGAGTTCCTGGTCACTGGTACCGATGGTGGCCCGACGCCCAAGAGCACGCGCATGTATGAAGTCACCACGGATGTTGCCGTTGGGCAAATGCGGCAGATTGATTTCCTCGCGGACGAAGAAGGTGACTGGGCTTTTCATTGCCACAAGAGCCACCACACCATGAATGCAATGGGGCACGATGTGCCCACGCTGATTGGCGTTGATCACCGTGGCGTTGCTAAAAAACTCAATCAATTGGTGCCTGACTACATGGTGATGGGCGAGCGGGGAATGGCGGACATGACGGAGATGGAAATGCCCATCCCGGATAACACCGCACCCATGATGACTGGCGAGGGACCATTTGGCTCAGTGGAGATGGGCGGCATGTTCAGCGTGCTCAAAGTCAGGAAGAACCAACCACACGGCGACTACAAGGACCCAGGCTGGTTTAAACACCCTGCGGGAACTGTGGCTTACGAATACACAGGTGCAATGAGCGAGCCTGCCAGGTTCAAGGCCGAGGGTGCGCAGTCCATGCCGCGAGTACAAAAGGCTAGTCAACCAGTGGAAATCAAGGTCCGCAAACCCGTGTCGCATGGCGAACACTGATCCCAGTTCTTTAACCCTCAAAGGAGATTTGATGATGTCTGCTACTTCAAACAAAGCAAGTGCGCTGCTGGCCCTTGGGCTTTTCTTTGCTATCGGTTCGGCGCATGCTGGTGGCGACCACGGTGATGCACACAGCCACCATGAGTCGGTCGAAATGTCGATTGGCAAGCCCGGCGTGGCAGCAAAGGCCACGCGCACAGTTGTTGTCGAAATGGGCGATGACATGCGATTCAAACCATCTGCCATACAGGTCAAACGCGGTGAGACCATCAAACTGGTGGTCAAGAACCTGGGAAAAATCAAGCATGAGCTCAATCTGGGAACGCAAAAAGAGCTTCTGGAGCATCTGGAGGTGATGAAGAAGTACCCAGACATGGAACACGACGAGCCCAACAAGGTCACCGTCGCCCCCGGCAAGCAGGGTGAAATCGTATGGCAGTTCACCAAAGCTGGCAAAGTCGATTTCGCTTGCCTCGTTCCAGGCCACTATGAAGCTGGAATGAAGGGGGTTGTGACCGTGGGCAAGAAATGACATCGCGCCCAATGTCAAAGGCCTACTCCGTTGAGCAATTGGCCATGTCGCGGCGCTCGGCGCTCTTGCTCGGCCTCGCTTGGACCTTGGCCAGCAAAACGGCGGAAGCTCGTGATCCACGCGTACAGCTCAAAGTCTGGAAGGATCCGCTTTGCGGCTGCTGCAACGAATGGATCAAGCACCTGGAGGCAAACGGATTCATGGTTTCGGCCGTGAATGAGAGCAACAAGGCCGTGCGTGCAAGTTTTGGCATGCCTCCACGTTTTGCCTCATGCCATACCGGTGTAGTAGATGGCTACGTGATCGAAGGACACGTGCACGCCAGCGATATCAAGCGAATGCTCAAGGAGCGCCCAAAAGCGTTGGGTCTGGCTGTACCTGGAATGCCCGTGGGCTCACCGGGCATGGACGGGCCCGATTTCGATGGCCAGAGGGATCCATACCAAGTTCTTCTGGTTCAAATAGATGGCTCAAGCCAAGTTTTTAGTTCTTACTCGTGAGGTTTTCAATGAACAACATCAAGCATTTCATCTTCGTTTCGTCTCTGGTCCTTGGACTGACTGCCCCGGCCATCGCTTCAGAACCAGGTCACATGGAGCATGCCGCTGCCAGCGCCGCCGCAGAGACCTCCTTGACAGATGGGGAGATCAAGAAGGTCGATAAAACGGCAGGCAAGGTCACCATCAAACACGGTGACATCAAGCACCTTGACATGCCGGGTATGACCATGGTTTTTACAGCCAAGGACAAGGGCCTGTTGACCAACCTTCAGCCAGGCGACAAGGTCAAGTTCATGGTGGTCAATGACGGCGGGAAAATGGTCATCACGGAAATCAAGACTTTGGCTCGTTAAGTCCGTGAGGCAGGGGTAATGCATTATTCGCCGTCAAAAGTTATGAATAATGGTCGCGCAGACTGCCTGCAAAATTATTCTGATAAATTTGTCATTTTGGCGTCATCTTTTGGCAAGGTGTCAGCGAGTATATTGCAGGCCTTGGTCACATGAGATTTATTAAATGGTAATGACCATTACTTCAGTATGAAAGGACTCAGCATGAAAAAATCCATTTTGGCAATGACACTTGGCACCTTGATCAGCTTCGTTGGGGCAGTGCATGCGGGCGATGCTGCTAAAGTTCAGGCCACCATCATTCATCATTTGAAAGACGGGGGTACGCTGTATATCTTCAGCGACGGCAAGATGGCAAAAGAGAGTAAGTATGGGGTAGCGGTTTACCTGAAAAGGGGGGAAATTCTGGAAACCGTTGATGGCAAGAGACTGACTGCGAACAGCAACGAAGTGGCAAGATTGGGCAATTTGCTCAGTGAAGGCCATCAAGATTGATGTTGAGATGAGGGGCTCGCTTGCGTTGCATCCGTCAATGTGAGCCTGTTCGCAGCCCGCTTGTCGTCGAGCTTTATGGTTGCTGCATAAACTGAATGTGCCTACCCAGGACCAATGCGATGTCCAACGTGAGTCCGTGGCATGTAATTGGCACTGACCAAGGCCATTTGGACTAGGCTTGACTACGCTGTTGTGATTGGGCGTCCATAAGGTTGGTTGCCCATCTCACGCTTGTATTTGTTCCCGTGCCCTAGTTTGCGCTGCTGCGACGAATCAACAGATACACCGCCGGAATCACGAACATCGACAGCAGCGGCGCCGTGATCATGCCCCCGACCATGGGTGCAGCGATACGCTGCATGACCTCCGAGCCAGTGCCCGCTCCCCACATGATCGGCAGCAAACCCGCCAGAATCACGGCCACGGTCATGGCCTTGGGGCGAACGCGCAGCACGGCACCGTCACGGATGGCGTCCAGCAGGTCATCGACGCTGACTTGGCCATTGGCGATGCGCTCACCCCAGGCCTGCTTGAGGTAGAGCAGCATGATCACGCCGAACTCGGCGGACACGCCAGCCAATGCAATGAACCCGACTGCCCCAGCCACCGACAGGTTGAAGCCCAGCAGGTAGAGCAGCCAGATACCGCCGACCAGGGCAAAGGGCAAGGTGGCCATGATCAGCAAAGCCTCATCAAGCGCCCCGAAGGTCAGGTACAGCAGCACGAAGATGATCAACAGCGTGAAGGGCACCACGACCTTGAGCTTGGCGGTGGCGCGCTCCAGGAACTCGAACTGGCCTGACCAGGACACCGAGTAGCCGGGTGGCAAGGTGACCTTGGCCGCGACGGCTTTTTGCATGTCCTGCACAGCTGAGCGCAGATCACGCCCCCGGATGTCCACGTACACCCAACCCGACAGCCGCGCGTTCTCGCTGCGCAGCATGGGCGGGCCATCGGTGACGCGGATGTCGGCCACGTCCGACAGGATCAGGCGCTGTCCACGTTCGTTGACGATGGGCAAGGTGCGCAGTTTTTCCAGCGAGTCGCGGGTTTCGCGTGGGTAGCGCAGGTTGATGGGGAAGCGCTCGCGTCCACTCACCACCTCGCCGACGTTGTCGCCGCCGATGGCGGTGGCGACGATGGCC
>JACCDS010542843.1_pt1 | contig 19501 bp, 19 predicted proteins | sample 7446441 | NCBI WGS metagenome assembly JACCDS01 (sample SAMN15323445, study PRJNA562643) | freshwater metagenome | isolation source: river surface water | place: USA:Blue River Watershed | collected 2017-08-17
AGCGACGACAACTGCGCGGGGAAATCGTTGCGGCGCTTATTCCCAGGCTGCGCACCGTGCAGCACGTCGACGACCGCCTTGATGTGGTCGGGCGTGGTGCCGCAGCAGCCGCCGGCGATGTTCACGAAGCCGCTCTCGGCGAATTCCTTCAGCAGCGACGACGTAACGTCCGGCGTCTCGTCGAAACCGGTGTCAGACATGGGATTGGGCAGGCCCGCGTTCGGATAGATGCAGACGAAGGTCTCGGCGATCTTCGACAGCTCTTCCGCATAAGGACGCATCAGCGTCGCGCCCAGTGCGCAGTTCAGGCCGATGGTCAGCGGCCGGGCATGGCGCACCGAATTCCAGAACGCGGTCACGGTCTGGCCCGACAGGATGCGGCCGGATGCATCGGTGACGGTGCCCGAGATCATGATCGGCAGCTTGCGGCCGATCTCCGCGAAATACTCGTCAATCGCAAACAGTGCCACCTTCCAGTTCAGCGTGACAAACACGGTCTCGACCAGCAGCACGTCGGCACCGCCCTCGACCAGCGCGGCCGTTTGTTCCCGATAGGCGGCAACCAGTTGGTCGAAGGTGACATTGCGCGCGCCCGGATCATTCACGTCCGGCGAAATCGACGCGGTCTTCGGCGTCGGGCCAAGCGCGCCGGCAACGAAGCGGGGCTTGTCCGGTGTCGAATACTTGTCGCAGGCGGCGCGTGCCAGCTTGGCTGCCTCGAGGTTCATCTCGCGCACCAGGTGCGCCATCTGATAGTCATCCTGCGCGATCGAGGTCGCACCGAAGGTATTGGTCTCGATCAGGTCAGCGCCGGCGGCAAGATACTGCTCATGGATCTCGCGGATGATCTGCGGCTGGGTCAGCGTCAGCAGCTCGTTGTTGCCCTTGACGAAGACTTCCTTGCCCGGGACCGCGAAGCCGGCGAAACGCTCGCCGCGATAATCCTCCTCGGTCAGCTTGTAGCGCTGGATCATCGTACCCATCGCACCGTCGAGGATCAGGATGCGTTTGGCCAGCAGCTCACGCAGCTGCAGTTCGGTAGCGGAGAGGACGTCGCGTTTCATCGTGTGATCGGTCAAGCGTGTAGAGCGCAGGAGGCAGGCGCACAAATAAAAAAACCCGGCCTGCAAAGCGAAGCCGGGTGTGCGTTCCGCTTTAGCAGTATTTTTTGGGGATTATCCCCCGCGCCCGCAAGCTGGTATTGACTGAGTCAAATCGGCGCGACCTGAATTATACGTTAATTCAAGGGTTTAGCCGGAACGCTTGTCCTTCCTGCAGCGCGAAACCCTGCAGGAACGCGGCCGCCGCAAGCCGCTTGCCGCCCGGCTTCTGCAGTTCGGTCAGCCGCAGCGAGCCCATGCCGCAGCCCACGGTCACGCCATTCGCATCAACCGCCAGGATGTCGCCGGCTGCACCGGCGAGCGCCGACCGCTCCGCGTTCCAGATTTTCAGCGTCACGTCGCCCAGCTGTGCAGACGCGCCGGGGAAGGGGTTGAAGGCGCGGATACGGCGCAGCAGCACATCGGCCGGCAGCCGGAAATCGAGCGCGGCCTCGTCCTTGGCAATCTTCGCCGCATAGGTGACGCCCTCGGCCGGCTGCGGCGTGCGCTGCAGCCGGCCATCGGCCAGGCATCGCAGCGCGTCAACGATCATGTGCCCGCCGAGTGCGGCCAGGCGGTCATGCAGCGTGCCGGTGGTGTCGGCTGCGGCGATCGGCTCGCGGCCGACCAGCAGCATATCGCCGGTGTCCAGGCCTTCGTCCATCTGCATGATCGTGATGCCGGTCTCGGCGTCGCCCGCCTCGATCGCGCGATGAATTGGCGCCGCACCGCGCCAGCGCGGCAGCAGCGACGCATGGATGTTGATGCAGCCACGCGGCGCAATGTCGAGGACCGACTTCGGCAGGATCAGCCCGTAGGCGGCCACCACCATCACGTCATGCGGTGTGTCGCGCAGCAGCCGATGCGCGGCGGCCGCATCGTCCGGGTGCTTGCCGTCGAGTCGCAGCGACACCGGTTGCGCGAGCGCCATGCCGTGGGTCAGTGCGAACTGCTTGACCGGCGAAGGCTGCAGCTGCATGCCGCGACCGGCCGGCCGGTCCGGCTGGGTCATTACCAGCGGAATCGTGAATCCTGCGTCATGCAGGGCCGCGAGCGCAACGGCGGCGAATTCCGGCGTGCCGGCAAAGATGACCCGCATCGTCAGCGCACCGCCGAAGCGACGCGTTCCTTCTTCAGTTCGCGCTCTTCCTTCAGCAGCCGGGTCTTGATCCGGTTGCGCTTCAGCGGTGACAGGTACTCGACGAAGACCTTGCCCATCAGGTGATCCATCTCATGCTGCACGCACACCGCGAGCAGGCCGTCGGCGTCGAATTCCTGCGGCTTGCCGTCGGTGTCAAGTGCCTTCACGCGCACGCGCGCCGGCCGCTCGACGCCGTCATAGATGCCTGGCACCGACAGGCAGCCTTCGTCATACACCTGCTTTTCTTCGCTGGCCCGGACGATCTCGGGATTGATCAGCACACGCAACTGGTCGCGCGTGTCCGAGACATCGATCACGATCACGCGCTCGTGCACGTCGACTTGCGTGGCGGCCAGTCCCACGCCCGGCGCGTCATACATGGTTTCGGCCATGTCGGCCACGAGCTTCTTCAGTCGTTCATCGAAAGAAGTGACCGGCTTGGCAATCTTGTGCAAGCGCGGATCGGGGTAACGCAGGATAGGTAGCAGTGCCATACAACTTTTGCGCAACAAGGGCAAAAAAATCACGGACAGAGGGTTCGGGCTGCCAGCAGGCTCATGCACAATCCGCTGCGCGTTCGCAGGCGCAAAGCCTGCATTGACCGGACCCGACAGGAGTAGAAAATCGATGAAAAAGTGTAGCACAGCTGCCCTTCTGCTCGCTGCGGCGCTCAGCGTGCCGACGGCCCACGCCGGCCGTGCCTGCGAGTTCTTGCCGGGCGCGCCGGTTGTGCATCGCGTCCAGCCCGGCGACACTTTATGGGGCATCGCCTCGCTATTCCTGCAAGACCCCTGGTGCTGGACTCGGGTATGGGAGGGCAACCGCGAGCAGGTCGCCAATCCGCACCGCATCTATCCCGGGCAACGCATCGTGCTCGACCGACAGGCTGGCCGCTTGCGCACCATCGCGGGCGGACCCGCGGCCGGCGTGCCGACAAGCACGCCGGCCGAAGTGCGGCTGGGGCCGGCGGCACGCGTGGTGGCCACGCCGCAGCCGCAGGCCATCCCGGCGGTGGCGCCCGCGTTGTTACAAAGCGCGGCCCGCTTCCGCCTGGTCACCGCCGCAGCCATTGCCGCTGCGCCGCGCATCAGGGGCTTCGCCGACGGCCGCCACATCGCCGGTCCGGGCGACCGGGCTTTGGTCGATGGCGAAGTGGCGCCGGGCAGCGTCTTCGAGGTCATGCGTGTGCTTGGCCCGGTATCCGACACGGCCAACGCGGCAGCACCGGCGCTGCCGCTGCTGCGAATCGGGACGGCAAGTTACCTGCGGCGGCACGAGGCCGGCCTGTATCATCTGCTGATCGGGCCGACCCGGGCCGAGGTCATGGCCGGTGACCTGCTGATGCACGCGCCGGCGAGTACGGCCACCGTGACCACCCTTCGACCCGCGCCGGCCTGCGCCGGCAAGATCATCGCGCTGTTGAACGAGGGCGAGCGCGGCGGGCCGGGCGACATCGTCTTGCTCGAACCCGGGCGGGGAGCGGGGCTGGACAGCGGCAGCCTGGTCGCGGTGACGAGGCAAGTTAGAATCGACCCCGATGATCCCCGCCAAGCTTCCCATGCCATCACCGAGCCGGTCGCCACGCTGCTGGTCTTCGATACGCTCGAACACAGGGCGCTCGCGCTGGTCCTGCAGGGCAAGGACGCGGTCGGCCCCGGCGATGCGATCGGCGCATTGCCAGCCCCGGACTAACCGCTATGGACCAGGCTGACGACCGCGCACACTGGCTGCGGCTGGCGCTGACGGAAGGCGTTGGGCCGCAGACCGCGCGCGAACTGCTGGCGCGCTTCGGCCTGCCCGGCGAAATACTCGGGGCCGGCTTTGCGGCGTTGCAGAAATGTGTGCCCGAAAAAATCGCCTACGCGCTGTGCGGCGAGGCGACGCCGGCCATGCAGGCACAGATCGACGCCACGCTGGCGTGGCTAGGCCAGCCCGGCAATCACCTGCTGACACTGGCCGACGACGTCTATCCGCAAGTGCTGCTGACCATACCGGACCCGCCGCCGCTGCTGTACGCGAAAGGACGGCTCGAATTGCTGGCGCGGCCGGCGCTGGCCATCGTCGGCAGCCGCAACGCAACTGCACAGGGCATACGGAATGCGGAGCACTTCGCACGCTCGCTGAGCCTGTCCGGGCTCACGGTGGTATCCGGACTGGCGCTCGGCATCGACGCCGCCGCCCACGTGGGCGCCTGCGATGCCGAACCCGGCAGCGGCTCAACGATCGCGGTGACCGGCACCGGCCTCGACCTGGTCTATCCGGGCAGACATCGGGCGCTCGCCCACCGGATTGCGGAGCAAGGCTGCCTGCTGAGCGAGTATCCACTCGGTACGCCTGCCATCGCCTCGAATTTCCCGCGTCGCAATCGCCTGATCAGCGGACTCTCTCTGGGCGTTCTCGTGGTCGAGGCGGCACTCCAATCCGGTTCCCTGATCACCGCGCGCAGCGCGCTCGAACAAGGGCGGGAGGTTTTCGCGATCCCCGGCTCGATTCATTCGCCGCTGGCCAAAGGCTGCCACCGGCTAATCCGCGACGGTGCGAAGCTGGTCGAATCGGCACAAGACATCATGGAAGAATTGCGCTGGGCCGGACCATCGATTAATGCGTACATGCCAGCGGCATCGCCGTCGGGTTCGCCGGTTACACCCGACCCCGCGGCAGCGCGAGTCCTGCTGGCGATGGGACACGATCCGGCCTCGGTAGACCTGATGGCCGAACACAGCAGCCTGGCGATTTCCGACGTGCAGGCCGCCTTGCTTGCATTGGAAATGGCGGGCCAGGTCGAGCGACTGCCGGACGGTCGTTATCAAAAAAATACGCATGGGCCGGCCCAACCCTGACCGCAAGTTCGCTCGCTGTGCCATCCGTTTCGCAGCGCCGCCGAAAACCCTCTGGCGAACTGCAAGCCATTGAAATACAAGAAAAAATACTTGATTTGGCTGTCCGGGCACGAGGTCGTTTGCGGACCGCATGAAAAAAGTTTTTCCCGCTCTCGCTTGTGCGGTACTGAAGATGTCGCTACAGTGAACGCATGTTTGAGGTGCTTGTTTACCTGTACGAAACCTATTACCGACCCGATGCTTGCCCGGACTCGGCGGCATTGGCCAGGAAATTGTCGGCCGTCGGTTTTGAGGAAGAAGAGATCTCCAAGGCGCTCGGCTGGCTGACCGATCTGGCGCTGACGACGAATGCGATGTTCAGCCAGCAAGCGCACCAGACCGCGTTTTCGTTTGGCACGCGCGTTTACGCAGAAAAAGAGTACGACATCCTCGGCTCGGCAGCGATTGGTTTCATTGATTTCCTTGAATCGGCTGACGTGATCAACACCTTGCAGCGTGAAATCGTGATCGAACGTGCATGTGCGGTCAACGAGTCGCCTATTTCACTGGACAAGCTGAAAGTGATCGTCCTGATGGTGCTCTGGAGCCAGGGCAAGGAACCCGACAGCCTGATGTTCGACGAGCTGTTCAGCGACGATGATGACGCCGGAACGCAGGTCTATCACTGACCCTCGATAGGCTACGCCGTACCCCTGTCCTTGCAGACTTTTTGCTAACCCGCTTATCATTGGCCGCAATTAGCTGACAAAAAGCCGGTATACCGGTGCATTGCCCCTGAATAAATTGGGGCGCAGCATTACCCTGCCACCGCCCGCAGCCTGCAGTTTCCGAACCCGGATCGACCATGACCAAGACGCTCATCATTGCCGAGAAGCCTTCTGTCGCCAACGACATCGCGAAGAGCCTGGGCGGCTTTACCAAGCACGATGAGTACTTCGAATCAGATGACTATGTGCTGTCATCTGCCATCGGCCACCTGGTCGAAATCGCGGCACCCGAGGAATACGACGTCAAGCGGGGCAAGTGGTCGTTCGCCAACCTGCCGATGATCCCGCCGCACTTCGCACTGAACCCGATCGCGAAGACCGAATCCCGGCTGAAGTTGCTGAACAAACTGATTAAGCGCAAAGATGTCAGCGCGATCATCAATGCCTGCGACGCCGGCCGCGAGGGCGAGCTGATTTTCCGGCTGATCGTCCAGTATGCCAAGGCCAGGCAGTCGATCCGGCGGCTCTGGCTGCAGTCGATGACGCCGGCCGCCATCCGCGACGCGTTCAAGCACCTGCGCGAAGACCAGGAAATGCTGCCGCTGGCCGATGCCGCACGCTGCCGTAGCGAAGCCGACTGGCTGATCGGTATCAATGGCACGCGGGCGATGACCGCCTTCAACTCGAAAGAGGGCGGCTTCTACCTGACCACCGTCGGCCGAGTACAGACGCCGACGCTGTCAATCGTGGTTGAGCGCGAGGAGAAGATCAAGCATTTCGTGCCGCGCGATTACTGGGAAGTGAAGGCCGAGTTCATTTGCGCCTCGGGTATTTACGAGGGCCGCTGGCTGGACACCAAGTTCAAGCGCGATGAAGGTGATCCGGAGAAGAAAGCCGAGCGGCTGTGGAGCAAAGCGGCGGCCGAGTCGATCGTCGCGGCCTGTCGCGGCAAGCCCGGCACCGTCACCGAAGAATCCAACCCCACCACGTCAATCGCGCCGGCGCTGTTCGACCTGACCAGCCTGCAACGCGAGGCCAACGGGCGTTTCGGTTTCTCGGCGAAAAACACCCTCGGGCTGGCGCAGGCGCTGTATGAGAAGCACAAGGTGCTGACCTACCCGCGTACCGACTCCAAGCACCTGCCGGAAGACTACCTGGGCACGGTCAAGCAGACGCTGGAGTCGCTGGGCGAGCTCAATAACTACTACCCGTTCTCCGCGCAGATCCTCAACAACGGCTGGGTCAAGCCAAACAAGCGCATCTTCGACAATAAGAACATCCGCGACCACTTTGCGATCATCCCGACCGGGCAGCTGCCGAAAAGCCTGTCCGAGCCTGAGCAGAAACTGTACGACCTGGTGGTACGCCGCTTCATGGCAATATTTTTCCCGGCCGCCGAATACCTGGTGACGACGCGCTTTACCGAAGTCTCCGGGCATCAGTTCAAGACCAGCGGCAAGATCCTGACCAACCCGGGCTGGCTCGCGGTGTACGGCAAGGAAGCCGTCGATCCAAACGCAAAAGAGGGTGAAGGCAACGGCACGCTGGTACCGGTTGCGCCGAACGAGAAGGTCAAGACCGACAAGGTCGAGGCCAACGCCCTGGTCACGAAGCCGCCGGCGCGCTATTCGGAAGCGACGCTGCTGTCGGCGATGGAAGGCGCGGGCAAGCTGGTCGATGACGAAGGCCTTCGTGATGCCATGGCCGGCAAGGGTCTGGGCACGCCGGCCACGCGGGCAGCGATCATTGAAGGGCTGCTGAACGAGAAGTATCTGCTGCGCGAAGGCCGCGAACTGATCCCGACCGCCAAGGCTTCGCAGCTGATGACGCTGCTGCGCGGGCTTGGCGTGGCTGAACTGACGGCTCCCGAGCTGACCGGCGAATGGGAATTCAAGCTCGCGCAGATGGAGCGCGGCGGCATCAGCCGCGAGGAATTCATGCGCGAGATTGCGCAGATGACGCAGACCATCGTCAAACGCGCGAAGGAATACGACAACGACACCATCCCCGGTGACTATGCCACGCTGAAAACGCCATGCCCGAACTGCGGCGGCGTAGTGAAGGAAAACTATCGTCGCTTCGCCTGTACGAAGTGCGAATTTTCGATGAGCAAGGTACCGGGTAGCCGCCAGTTCGAGGTGGCCGAAGTCGAGGAATTGCTGGCCAACCGTACCATCGGGCCGCTGCAGGGATTCCGCTCGAAGATGGGCCGCCCGTTCGCGGCGATCCTGAAGATCGCCCGCGACGAGGAAAACAACAACTGCAAGCTGGAGTTCGATTTCGGTCAGCCGAACGACGACGATGACAGCGCCGAGCCGGTCGACTTCAGCGGCCAGACCCCGCTCGGCGCCTGCCCGAAGTGCGGCAGTGGCGTCTTCGAGATGGGCCTTGCGTATGTCTGCGAGAAGACGGTCGCCCGGCCGAAGGGCTGTGACTTCCGCAGCGGCCGCATCATCCTGCAGCAGGAAATCCTGCCCGAACAAATGGGCAAACTGCTCAACGAAGGCCGCACCGACCTGTTGCCGGGCTTCGTGTCGCAGCGCACGCGCCGGCCATTCAAGGCCTTCCTTGTGCGCGGCAAGGATGGCAAGGTCAGCTTCGAGTTCGAGGAACGCAAGGGCAAGCCGGCTGCCAAGACCGCCGCGGCGAAGAACGAGGATGACGCTGACGCCGCTGCCGCCAAGGCGCCGGCCAAAAAAGCCGCCACCACGGCGAGCAAGACCGCGAGCAAGACCGCAACCAAAACCGCCGGCAAGACCGTAGCGAAAAAAGCGGTCGCCAAAAAGGCGGTGGCCAAGAAGGCCAGCGCCCGCAAGGCGGCCTGACGCCCGTCGGCCCACCTCACGCAGGCGGTGATAGCCGCCTTGCGTGAGCTCAACGGCGGCAGCGCCGCAGCGAACTTTCATTCCCCTCCCGCTTCTACTCTCTGCATTCGACATGCAGTTCTCCGGTGCGCACCACGGGCGCACTGCCATTCTGAATTTAGCGGGAGTGTTCTATGACCAAATGGATGTTACCTATCGCCTGCGCCGCGCTGCTCGGCGCCTGCACAGGCATGACCGGCGGCGGCTCAGGCGCCGGCACAGGAAGCAGTTCAGGGGCCAGCCCGACTGGCACCACCGGAAGCTCCTCGGGTGGCGCGAGCGGCATGCCATCAGACCCCGGCAAGGGCACATCATCAGGTACCAGCGGCAGTTCGGCGACCAGTCCCGCAACGCCTTCCTCCAGCATGCCACCCGGCTCCTCATCGGGCAGTTCGTCGGGTGGCATGTCGGGCGGCGAAGGCTACCCGGAGACGACCACCCCCGCCGAGCCGTCATCGTCCGGCATGTCGGAAGGCGGCACGTCGCAGGGCGGCAATGCCGGCGGCATCGGGACCGACACACCCAGCACCACCAGTCCGACACCCAGCACGACGCCGGGACCGAGCACCAGCCCGAGCACCGGGCAGTAATCCGCAACGACAACGCACACGGGTGCGGCCGCCTCCGGGCGCCCCGAGCGCTCGGAGGCTTGCGTTACACTGTCAGGCTGATCATCCAGACAGCCCGCCATGTTTCGCACCGCGCACGCACCCCGCCTTGCTCCCGTCCTGATCGCCAGCGGCATCATCCTGTCGATCGCCATGGGCGTGCGCCACGGCTTCGGCTTCTGGCTGCAGCCGATCTCGCAGCAGCATGACTGGACGCGCGAAACCTTTTCGCTCGCAATGGCCGTGCAAAACCTGGCCTGGGGTGCGGCCGGCCCGTTTTCCGGCATGGCAGCAGACCGCTTCGGCGCCGCACGCGTGGTGTTCATCGGTGCGCTGATCTACATGGCCGGACTACTGTGCATGGCGCTGGTGGATGAGCCAACCGGCTTCGCGTTAAGCTCCGGCCTGCTGATCGGTACGGGCCTTGCCTGCACCGCGTTCGGTGCGCTGTCCGGCATCGTCGGACGCACCGCGCCGCTGGCGCAGCGCTCCTGGGCCTTCGGCGTGCTTGGCGCAGCCGGTTCGTTCGGCCAGTTTGCGATGGTACCCATCGAGCAGCAACTGATCGCCACGGCCGGCTGGCAGGGCGCGCTGCAACTGCTGGCCGTGCTGGTGGTGCTGGTGATGATGCCGCTGGCCTTCATGCTGCGCGAACCGGCGCCGCCGGCGCATACACCCGGCCTGCACCAGAGCGTGGGCGATGCGATGCGTGAAGCCTTCGCCTACCGCCCGTTCCAGCTGCTGGTGGCCGGGTACTTTGTCTGTGGTTTCCAGGTCGTTTTCATTGGTGTGCATTTGCCGGCCTACCTGAAAGACCAGGGTATCGTCGATCCGCAGGTCGCGGTGATCGCGCTGGCGCTGATCGGGCTGTTCAATATCTTCGGCTCCTTCATGGCAGGCAAGCTCGGCGGACACCTGCCCAAACCCTGGTTGCTGTCGGCAATCTACTTTGCACGCGCGCTATTCATCGCCGTATTCATTTTCGCGCCATTGTCGCCGCTGTCGGTTTACCTGTTCGCGGCTGCCATGGGTTTGATCTGGCTGTCGACGGTGCCACTGACAAACGGCGTGGTCGCCGGCATGTTCGGCGTGCGTCACCTGTCGATGCTGGCCGGCTTCGTGTTCTTCTCGCACCAGCTCGGCAGTGTGCTTGGCGTCTGGCTCGGCGGTTACCTGTTCACGCTCGATGGCAGCTACAACACGGTCTGGATGATCACCATCGCACTGAGCGTGGCGGCCGGCCTGCTGAACCTGCCGATCAGTGAAAAGCCGATCGCACGGCTCACGGCGGCCGCATGAGCCAGCGTGGGTCGCTGCTGTTTCTGCTGCTGGCGGCCGTGCTGCTGGCGAGCGTATTCGCCGCCTACCTTCGCCCCGGCTTGATCGTGGATCTCTCCAACCAGTTAGGGCTGTGCACGTAATGACTACCTTCCCGCATTTTCCGGTCGAGCCGCGCCACGCGGTGCAATCCCTGGTCGCCTCCCGCATCCGTGAAGTCGCCAATGCCGGCATGGGCCGCGACGACGTGCTGCCATTCTGGTTCGGTGAGCCCGATGAAGTAACGCCCGACTTCATCCGCGATGCCGCCAAGTCCGCGCTCGATGCCGGCGACACCTTTTACACGCACAACCTCGGCCTGCCCGAGCTGCGCGACGCGCTGGCCAGGTATTCGACACGGCTGCACCGACCGACAACGGCGGACACGATCGCGGTCACCTCGTCCGGTGTTTCCGCGCTGATGCTGGTGGCGCAATTGCTGCTGAATCCCGGAGATCGGGTGGTGGCCGTCACGCCACTGTGGCCGAACCTGATCGAGATACCGAAAATCCTTGGCGCCGAGGTCGTGTCGGTGCCGCTGCAGTTTGATACGGCGGCTATGCCGCCGCGCTGGGAGCTCGATCTCGACCGGCTGCTGGAGGCACTGACGCCGGATACCCGCGCACTGCTGCTGAATTCGCCGAATAATCCGACCGGCTGGACCATCACGCGCGAGCAGCAGCAGGTAGTGCTGAGCCATTGCCGCAAGCACGGTATCTGGCTGCTGGCGGACGATGTCTACGAGCGGCTCGCCTATGACACGCCGGCCGATGCGCCACCCTGCGCGCCGTCCTTCCTTGACTTGTGCGACGCGGACGAGCGCGTGGTATCGACCAACAGCTTCTCCAAGGCCTGGCTGATGACGGGTTGGCGGCTGGGCTGGATGCAACTGCCGCAGTCGCTGATCGGCGGCTTGGGCAAGCTGATCGAGTACAACACCTCGTGCGCGCCTGGTTTCGTACAGCGCGCCGGCGTGGTCGCGGTGGACCGCAGCGAGGAAATCGTCCAGCGTACCGTGGCACGCTATCGCAGTGCACGCGATTATTTGTACGAACGGCTGTCCGCGCCGGCCATGCGCGCGGCGGGCGTGACCGTGCCGAAGCCGCGCGGCGCGATGTACCTGTTCTTCACCATCGACGGCGAGCGCGATTCACTCGCCTTGTGCAAACGGCTGGTGGGCGAGGCCGGCCTTGGCCTGGCACCGGGCAGCGCGTTCGGGCCGGAAGGTGAAGGAGCGCTGCGCTGGTGTTTCGCCAGCTCGCTCGAGCGCCTGGGCGCGGGCGCTGACAAACTCGAGCAGTTCCTGCACTCGCGCTAGTCAGCCAGCGGCTGCGCGCAGTCGCGCAACAGCTCGGCCAGCGCCAGCGGAGCAGTCACCATGGCGTCGTGGCCGGCTGCCAGCTCGCGCCATTCCCAATCGGGCTGGCCACGTACCCAGTCGCGCAAGTCTGCCAACGGCGCATACCAGGGATCGGTCACCGCGACATAGGTCTTGCGCAGCCCGTTGCCCAGCGGATGACGCAATTGCAAGGGCTCGGTATAGGCCTTCAGCGGCTGAGGTGTCAGGCGCCGGCGCAGCCAGGCGGTCTGGGCCGGATCAGTGACGCCAAACTTCGCCGGCTCCGGGATCGCCATGCGCCATCCTTCGGCATCGATCGTACAGCTGCGCTCGCGTTGTACCTCGGGACTGAATATCGACAGTGCCGACTGGCCGTGCCCCACCACGATGGCATCGAGGTAGACCAGCTGGCGCAGGCGTTCCGGCATGCGGTCGGCAACCGCAGAGATCACCGGGCCGGCGAAGCTGTGACCGACCAGCACCACGTCATCGAGTTCTTCGGCCAGGATCACTCCGCTGATGTCATCGATACAAGTCGACAGGCCGGTGTCAGCGCGCAGCAAATGCGCGCGCTCGCCAAGGCCCGTCATCGTCGGCGTAAACACCTGATGACCGACGGCGCGCAGCTGGTCGGCAACCTGCCGCCAGCACCAGCCGCCATGCCAGGCGCCATGGACCAGCACAAAATTCATTCTCTCCTCCCGTTGCCTGAACCGGACGATCCTACCAGCCATCGGCAGGCTCGTTACAATCTCCCCATGGAACTGACCTTGAACGAACTCGAACTGGCGATCAACTACTGGCGTCGCCTGCGCCCGTCGACCGGCGACGAGCGGGCGCTGTCGGCTGAAGTGAACGTGCTGGCCACTGTGTATGCACTGATGATTTTCGAGCGCGCCCGCACGCTTACGCTGGAGACACTGGATCCGGCGGCCCGCGCCCTGATCGATGCCTGGCTCGAAACCGGCGATGGCACTGCCCGCTGAGCCCCCGGCCGGCCAACGACCATAATTTTGCGGCATCGCACAAAAACTTGTTGACATCCGAACAGACCTAAGTAGAATTCGGTTTGTTGCAGCGCACAACCGCTGCCGACCCAACCTATCCCTCAAGGAGAGAACCATGTTTTCTGCTGCTGACCAGCTGTCCAATGCCACCAAGGCCTCGATCGATTCGCAACTCGCCGCCATGAGCGAACTCGCGAACAAGGCGCTGCACAGCGTCGCCGAACTGGTTGAACTGAATATCGCAACGGCCAAAGAGTCGCTCGCACACACCTCCGCCGCAGCGCAGCAGATCCTGACTGCCAAGGACGCGCAGGAAATCTTCGCCCTGACCTCGTCGCAGGCACAGCCGCAGGCTGAAAAGGCAATGGCTTATGGTCGTCACCTCGCGTCGATCGCGACCAAGGCACAGGCTGAATTCAGCAAGGCCACGGAAGCGCGCGTGGCCGAGACCGCAAAGCAGGTCACCAAGCTGATCGACGACCTGGCCAAAGCTGCACCGGCCGGTTCGGAAAACGCGATGGCGCTGCTGAAGGCCAGTGCCAACACCGCGACGACGACGTATGAGCAGATCGTCAAGGCGAGCAAGCACGCGCTCGAGACAATGGAAGACAATGTGAACGAAGCGACCAAGCATTTCGTCCCGGCCGCCGCCGACAAGCCGGCCCGCTCGAAAAAAGGCTAAGCCGCGCTGAAGCAGTTTGAAACGGGCCGCAGCTGCGGCCCGTTTTGCATTCTGGCGCTCGCGCAGCGAATAACGGCTAGCTGCGGGCGTCAGCGCAGATCGCCAGCGACACCGCTTCGGCCACGCGAATCCCATCGATGGCGGCCGACATGATGCCGCCCGCATAACCTGCACCTTCGCCAGCCGGGTACAGGCCGCGCGTGTTCACGCTCTGGAAATCGTCGCCGCGACGAATGCGTACCGGTGACGATGTGCGGGTCTCGACACCGGTCAGCACCGCGTCATGCATCGCAAAGCCGTGGATTTGCTTGTCGAAGGCAGGCAGGGCTTCGCGCATCGCCTCGATCGCGTATGGCGGCAGCGCAGTCGCGAGGTCGCCGAGTTTCACGCCCGGTTTGTAAGACGGCAGCACGCTGCCGAACTCGCCCGACGACCGGCCTGCGATGAAATCACCGACCAATTGGCCGGGCGCGCTGTAGTCGCCACCGCCAAGCTCGAACGCGCGCGATTCCAGTTCACGCTGAAGCGCAATGCCGGCCAGCGGGCCGCCGGGATAGTCGTCCGGCGTGATGCCGACCACGATGCCGGCATTCGCATTACGCTCATTGCGCGAGTACTGGCTCATGCCGTTGGTGACCACCCGCCCCGGCTCCGACGTGGCCGCGATCACCGTACCGCCCGGGCACATGCAGAAGCTGTAGACCGAGCGGCCGTTACGCGCATGGTGAACCAGCTTGTAATCGGCCGCTCCAAGCACCGGGTTGCCTGCGAACTTGCCAAATCGCGCACGGTCGATGACGGACTGCGGGTGCTCGATCCGAAAGCCCACCGAAAACGGCTTGGCCTCCAGATAGACACCCGCGTCATGCAGCATCTGGAAGGTATCGCGCGCACTGTGGCCGACGGCCAGCACTGCGTGCCCGGTCGCGATGGTTTCGCCGCCAGACAGATGCACGCCGCGCAGTGTGCCATCAACGATGTCGAGCCCGTCGACCTTGCGCTCGAACAGGAATTCGCCGCCGAGCTCAACGATCGTCGCGCGCATCAGTTCGATCATCTTCACCAGCCGGAAAGTGCCGATGTGCGGCTTGCTGACGTACAGGATTTCCTCTGGCGCGTCAGCCTTGACAAACTCCTGCAGGACCTTGCGGCTGTAGTGCCTGGGATCGCTGACCTGGGTCCACAGCTTGCCGTCGGAAAAAGTGCCGGCACCGCCTTCGCCGAACTGCACGTTCGACTCCGGCTCCAGCTTGCGCTGCCGCCACAGGCCGAAGGTGTCCTTGGTCCGCTCGCGCACCACCTTGCCGCGCTCGATGACCACCGGACGGAAGCCCGCCTGCGCAAGAATCAGTGCGGCGAACAGTCCGCAGGGGCCGAAGCCGATCACGACCGGCCGCGTCTTCAGCACTGCCGGCACGCGCGCAACGAACTTGTAATCCATGTCCGGCGCGGTCGCGACTTTCGGCAGGCGGCGCGCCAGCACCGACGGCTCGTCCGCCAGTTCGACATCGACCGTGTACACCAGCTGGATCGCCGATTTCTTGCGTGCGTCGTAACCGCGCCGGAATACCGTGAGCCGGCGCAAGTCTGCCGCCGGAATGCCCAGACGGGCCAGCACGGCGTCGTTCAGTGCGTGGTCGGGGTGGTCCAGCGGAAGGATGACATCAGTAATACGCAGCATGCAGGTGAACTCGGGAAGGGTGGGGCGAGCCACGCGCATGCGCGTGGCCTTGCAGGAAGCGCCTATTTTACCCAATGCCCCACAGCCGGTACCCCGCTGCAAGCGGCGCCAGCGCTCACTTGCCGCGCTCGGGCATGCCCGCAGGCGGCTCGCTCGCACCAGAGGACGTACCCCCCTTGAGGCCAGGACTGCCTCCACCCGACGACTCCTTGCCGGCGCCACTCTTGCCTTCCGCGCTCGACTTCACACTGCGGGTCGTCTCCTTGGCCATTTGCTGATGGGTTTCGACGGTGCCGATTGCCTTGCTCGCATAATTCTTCAAGTCGGCGTCTTCTGCGCGACTGGCCGCACGCTGCAGCAAGCGATGCGTTTCCTTGTGAGCGCGATCACCCGCCTGCTGCAAGTACTGCAGATCGAATTTGTCGCCGGACAGGGCTTGCAGTTTCTGCTCCTGGGCCATCTGCTGGCGGCTGGGTTCGGTCGGCAGCGTGATGCCCTTCGACTGAGCCAGTTGTTTCAGGTCGTCCAGTCCCTTGGTGTGATCGTCGACCATCTTCTTGGCGAAGCTTTTCACTTCGTCGCTGCCTGTCTTTTCCTGCGCGAGCTTGCCGGCGCTGATCTCGGCCAGATGTGATTCTGCGATCTGCTTGACCGTCTTTTCATCGCGATCGCTCATCTTCGCGGAGGATGCACCCGTGGATTGCCGGGTGGACGCTCCGCTTGAAGCACCGTAGGGTGTTTCCTTGCTCTCTTTGGCAGCAGGCTTGTCCGGTTGCTCCTGCGGATGGACGGCCAGCGAATGCATCATCAGGGTTGCGCCGAGCAGGCCGAACAGCAATGCCAGGAAGCCGGATTTCATTCGGGTAGTAGGCATAAAGCTTTCTCCTTGGATCTGGGCAGGCGCGTCAGCGCCCGCGGGTTGGCATAAGCGCAGGGGCCTCCGCAATTGACATGCCAGCCGCCCCGCTGCGCGAGACGGCGCTGACAGGCGGCAGTCGTGCAGAAAAATCCACGCAACGCGGGAAAAAACTGCACACGCACCGCATCCGGCCGTCGGGTTCCCGCATCCTGCTTGTGCCTGTTGTCGCTGGCGAGATATCATCAGGCGCTTTTCCGGCAGTGCGTTGCCGGGCCAGGCTGTTATCCCGTTGACCCCAATCCGCAGGCATCCATGAAACCAGGCAGCGCAATCACGGCAGATCTGTTATCCGATACACACATCAAGGTCAGGCATTCATCCATCCACGGTAACGGCGTGTTCGCAACGCGCAAGATCCCGACTGGTGCACGCATCATCGAATACCTTGGCAAGCGCATCACCGAGAAGCAGGCTGAAAAGCGTTTTGGGCTCGATCCCGAAAATCCGTATCACACCTTTTTCTTCAGCCTCGAGAGCGGCAAGCTGATCGATGGCGGCGACGAAGGGAATGACGCGCGCTGGATCAATCACTCATGCGAGCCGAACTGCGAGGCGCAGGAAGAGAAGGGGCGCGTGTTCATCCACGCGCTGCGCGACATCGCGCGCGGCGAAGAGCTGAACTACGACTACGGCCTGGTGATCGACGAGAAGATGAACAAGGCGCTGAAGAAGGCCTACGAATGCCGCTGCGGCAACCCGAGCTGCCGCGGGACGATGCTGGCGGTGAAGAAGAAGCGATCCGCACCAGCGAAAAAGACGACCAGGAAGACGGCAAAGAACCCGGCTTCAAAATAAAGAGCAGGGCGCCGCGGCGCCCTGTTCGCTTTATCGGACTGCTGTGCGTCAGCGGCCGAAGTCCTCGCGCGCCAGATCAAGGAATTCGGTACGCATACCAAGGTTACTCTGCAGCTCGCCCAGCATCGCGGAGGTTACGGTCTCTTCACCGGTAGTGCGGATGCCACGACTCTCCATGCACAAATGACGGCAGCGGATCACGACGCCCGCGGCGCGCGGCTCAAGGATTTCCATCAGTGCGTTCGCCACCTGCATCGTCAGCCTTTCCTGCACCTGCAGGCGCTTGGTGAAGCAGTCGACCAGACGCGTCAGCTTGGACAGCCCGACGATCTTCCCGTTCGGCAGATATCCCACCGTCGCTTTGCCGAAGAACGGCGCGAGATGATGCTCGCAATGGCTGTAGACGGGGATGTTGCGCACGACGATGAGTTCGTTGTAATCCTCCGCCCCATCCTCGAAAGCCTTCATCACGGATGACGGGTCCTGCTGGTAACCCGAGGTCCAGTGCTTCCAGGCTTTGGTGACACGCGCTGGCGTCTCGATCAGACCCGGACGGTCGGGATCCTCGCCGATGCTGCGCAGAAAGCGTCGCCAATCGTGTTCAGTGAATTCTTCAGACATGGAATTCTTTCTATGAATGGGGGTAAGGTGAAAAGGTGACGAGGCACCAGGAGACGCTCCGGGCCGAGGAGACCCGCATTAGTGCCTGCATTCAACAGGAATCCCATCGTACCCGAATTTCGAAATTCGTTTCTGAGGGTGACATTCCGGCCCCGGACGCGGGTCTTCGGTTATCCTTTGCGGCCTGCGCTCGCATGCATACAGTGCGCGCGCATGTTACAAGAAAGAGACTCTTTCAACCCGAGCACCGTGATGCGGCGTGGTCGCTGGCAAGGCGCCTCAGACGCCGCCAGCGGCAGGTTGATCGAGTGTTCAAGTTAAATAGCTTCTGAATACACTAGAGACCTGGAGCATTGCCATGCGCTTGAAATCACTGATTGCCACCCTTGCCATCGGCGCGCTGCCACTGGCCGCAGTGGCCGCACCTTTCGCCTATGTGCCGAACGAGAAGTCCGGTACGCTGTCCGTCATCGATACCGAGACAGATCAGGTCGTCGCCGAGATCAAAGCTGGCGACAAGCCGCGCGGACTGGCTGCGTCGATAGACGGCAAGATCATTTATGTCAGCGACCAGCCGCACAATGCGCTGGTCGTGATTGACACCACCGAACGCAAGGTGGTCGGCAGCATCGAACTCGGCGAATCACCCGAGGGCGTATCCGCGTCGCCGGATGGCAAATGGATCGCGGCCGCCTCCGAGATCAGCAACTCGGTGAACTTCATCGACACCGCGACCGGCAAAAAGGTCTTTGCGGTCAAGACGAAGGGGAAAAATCCTGAGCACGCGGTGTTCAGCCCGGACGGCAAGCTGATGTTCGTGTCGGCCGAGGAAGCCGACAGCGTCGACGTGATTGATGTACAGCGTCGCAAGCAGGTCGCGTCGATCAAGGTAGGCGACCGCCCGCGCGGCATTGCGTTCCGGCCGGACGGCAAGGTCGCCTATGTCGCGTGCGAGATCGCGAATGCGGTATACGTGATCGACGTCGCCAAACGCGTGGTGATCAGGAAAATGACCACGGGTACCTTCTCGAACGGTGTCGCAATGGCACCGAACGGCAGCCGCGTCTTCATCTCGAACGGCAAGGATGCGAACGTGTCGGCGGTCGACACCTCGACTAATGAGGTGCTCGCCAACATCCCGGTGGGCAAGCGCCCGTGGAACATGGCGATCACGCCCGATGGCAAGAAGCTGTACGTTGCGAACGGCCGCTCCAATTCAGTTTCCGTGATCGACGCGATCGAGCTCAAGCCGATTACCGAGATCAGCGTGGGCGAATTGCCATGGGGTGTAATTATCAAATAAGCACCGGCCTCGGGTGTAACAAGCGGCTGCAGTTACTCACTGCAGCCGCTTTTTCTTTGGAATTTGGCAGCGACGATCCGCGTGCGCGCGCTCTGCTCAGTTGAAAAAAATTCACTTGTTACCTGTTATAACGGCGACCTATAGTCCAGAGCCCCACTTGCAAAGCGGCATCTCTTTCGTTAATTCAGTTTCAAAAATATCAATGAAAGAGGGCCCGGGTATGGGTGCTTCGGCATCTTTTTTTCGAAAAAAACCAATCGGAGATTAAATTGGCCAAATCCAACGTTTTTGTGAAGAGCATTCTGGCATCTGCAATGCTGGCAGCCTTCGCTGGTTCTAGCTTCGCAGCCGACGAGAATCTGGAAAAGATCTCGGCAATGAAGGCCACGACGACCGCTATCGACATCCCGACGGTCGCACAAACCGGTAAGAATGCCGACCGTCTGAAGGAGAACCTGAAGAAGATCAAGATGCCGGAAGGCTTCAAGATCGAACTGTACGCAGTCGTCCCGGACGCACGCTACATGGCAGTTGCTCCGTCGACCAACATGCTGTTCGTCGGCACCCGCAAGACCAC
>JACCDS011563805.1_pt1 | contig 19501 bp, 18 predicted proteins | sample 7446441 | NCBI WGS metagenome assembly JACCDS01 (sample SAMN15323445, study PRJNA562643) | freshwater metagenome | isolation source: river surface water | place: USA:Blue River Watershed | collected 2017-08-17
GGGCGATGCCGCCTTCAAAGACTGGGGCTGGCGCGTGCCCTTTGCCCTATCCGGCATCCTCGTCGTCGTTTCCTATTTCATCCGCCGAAACATGGACGAGTCGCCACTCTTCTCCAAACTCAAAGCCGAAGGGCGACTCTCCGAAAACCCCTTAAAAGAAGCTTTCGCGAGCAAGGAAAACCGCCGCTTAATGCTCATCGCGATGTTTGGTGCTATCGTAGGCCAAGGCGTAGTCTGGCACACAGGCCAGTTTTATGCCCAAATTTTCATTAACAAGATCCTACAGGTCGATTTCATCACCACAAATCTCATTATCGCCGCAAGCTTAGTGGTAGGGACACCTCTCTTCGTCTATTTCGGCAGTTTGTCTGACCGCGTGGGTCGCAAGAAAGTGATGCTGGGCGGGATGGCCCTCGCTGCGCTCGGGTACTACCCTTTATTCTCTTGGATGGCCACCATCGTCTCTGAAGAGGGAACTTTAATCAACGGCTCGATCTTCCTAACCTGGACGGGCAAGCTCGAATTAGCATTCATTTGCAGCTTATTGGTGAGTTTCGCGGCGATGGCCTACGGCCCGATCGCCGCCTTCCTCGTCGAACTTTTCCCCACCAAAATCCGCTATACCTCCCTTTCCATCCCATATCACTTTGCTAATGGTGTGTTCGGCGGTTGTGCCCCTTTTGTGGCCACTTGGCTGGGATCGATCACCCATTCGAATTTTGCTGGATTGTTCTACCCCATCGGCCTAGCGGCCTTAACGGTCATCGTGGGCGTGATTTATTTGCCTGAAACGAAAGGCAAAGCACTCAGCGACTAAAATTGAACTATTCCAATAATTCGGTGGACATATTTTTAAATATTCCCATAAAATAAATATGCTTTGGCGCTAAACCAAAATGGGGGTATATTTGTTTCTGAATTTCGTTTTTTCTGAGAGCTTTTTTGTGATTCAGGATGGCGAAGCCGTGGAGAAAGAAATGAATAGAAGATTAGTATGATTTATTCAACCATATCGTAATCATAGATATTTGTAAAGCAATATATAATTCCCAGGTGGTAATTAGTTTTATTTATAAGTTACAGAGTAATGAAAATTATCAAAATAAAGGGTTTTAGTGCTTAGTTTAGTCCGTAAAATATAAATTTCAAATATGTTTAAAAATAAAACTTTACTTATAACCGGAGGTACAGGATCTTTCGGTAATGCCATGTTAAAAGGGTTCTTAAATTCTGAGTTAAAAGAGATACGAATATTTAGCAGAGATGAAAAGAAGCAGGAGGACATGAGAATAGAGTACAAAAATGATAAACTTAATTTTGTAATTGGTGATGTAAGAGACTTTGAAAGTATAAATTCTGCAATGATTGGTGTTGACTATGTCTTTCATGCAGCAGCATTAAAACAAGTGCCGTCTTGTGAATTTTTCCCAATGCAAGCGGTACATACTAATATTTCAGGAGCTGAAAATGTTTTAGAAGCGGCAGCTAGAAACAATGTAAAACGTGTAGTTGTTTTAAGCACTGATAAAGCAGTTTATCCAATTAATGCTATGGGTATTTCCAAAGCAATGATGGAAAAATTAGCGGTTTCAAAGGCTAGAGATCCCAGAGTTCAAAAAGTAGATGCCGTTTATACTGCAACTCGTTATGGAAATGTAATGGCTTCAAGAGGGTCAATAATTCCATTATTTATTAAACAAATTAAAGAAAGAAAACCTCTAACAATAACAAATCCTGAAATGACTCGATTTATGATGTCATTAGATGATTCTGTTGAACTGGTCATGTATGCATTTCAAAATGGAAATCCAGGAGATATTTTTGTGCAGAAATCACCAGGAGCCACTATTCAGGTTTTAGCAGAAGCTTTACAAGAACTCTTTAATGCGGATAATGAAATTAATATTATCGGGGAAAGACATGCCGAAAAATTATATGAAACATTATGTTCTAAAGAAGAAATGTCTAAAGCTGAAGATTTAGGAAGATTTTATAGAGTCCCTGCAGATTTTAGAGATTTGAATTATACAAAATATCTGCAGGAAGATGGCCCTAAATTGATAAATGAAGAATATAATTCTCACAATACAAACCGACTTACAAAAGAGGAGCTTAAAAAGTTGCTATTGACTTTAGATTATGTAAAAGAAGAATTGAAAAATTATGCTACCATTAATTAAAACACATCTTCCACCTCGAGAAATTTTAATGCCAAAATTAGAAGAGGTTTTGTACAGCGGCTATATAGCTCAGGGAGAAGTTGTAGAAAATTTCGAAAGAAAATTCGAAGAGTTTATTGGTAGCGGTTATACCTTATCGCTTAATTCTGGAACAGCAGCATTACATATTGCTTTGATTTTAGCAGGTGTAAAAGGAGGGGATGAGGTAATTAGCACAGCCATGACAGCTGAACCCACAAATGTTGCTATAAAAATGGTAGGGGCAAAAGTTAGATGGGCTGATGTCGATTATGAAACAGGAAATATTTCTCCAAAAGCAATAGAAAAAGCAATTAATAAGAAAACAAAAGCCATTATTGTTGTCGATTATGCAGGGACCCCTGTAGACGTAAAAAGTATCCAAGAAATTTCATTAAAATATAATATTCCTGTTATTGAAGATGCTGCTCATGCCTTAGGGACTACATATAATGGTAAAAAAACCGGGAATCATTTTCCCTTCACAGTGTTTTCATTCCAAGCAATAAAACATTTAACTACTATTGATGGTGGTGCTTTACAGATTCAGGATAAAGAATTGTATGAAAAAGGGAAGTTGATAAGATGGTTTGGACTAGATAAAAAACTTTCAAGATTAGATAATGATATTCAAGTCCAAGGATATAAGTATCACATGAATAATGTCAATGCGACCATAGGATTAGTACAATTAGAAACAATTGAAGAACTATTACAGCAATATCGTACTATTGGAAAATATCTAGATGTAAAGCTTAGTGGATTACCAGGACTGGAAACGGTCGTACAATATCCTAATTCAGAATCATCGTATTGGTTGTATACATTAAAAGTGGACAGAAGAGATGATTTTATTATAATGATGTCAAAAAATGGGTTCATGGCTTCTGAAATTCATAAGAGAAATGATTTACATAAATATTTGAATGATTATCCAACAAATTTGCCTAATCTGGATAGATTTTATTCCCGTTTAGTTCATATACCTTGCGGTTGGTGGGTAACCATAGAAGATTGCGATAAAATGATTGATTTAATTAAAAAAGGTTGGTAATGATTCCTATCTATAAGCCCTATATGCCGAATGATTTAGATCCGGAATTAAATGAAATTCTATATTCTGGTCAACTAAGTTTTGGAAAGTATGGCAAACAATTTGAAGCACAACTCAAAGATTTTTTAGGCTGTGAATTTTTATTAACTGTCAATTCTTATAATATGGCAATTTTAGTGGTTTTATCTACATTAGGATTAAAGCCAGGGGATGAGATTATTGCTAGCCCAGTGAGTTGTTTAGCTTCAAATCAACCATTTGTAATCAAAGGATTAAAAGTGATTTGGGCAGATGTAAATCCCCAAACTGGAACTTTGTCTCCCAGTGATGTTGAAGCAAAAATCACCAAAAATACGAAAGCTATTTTTCATAATCATTTTTGTGGCTATGTTGGCGAAATAAATGAAATAAATGATTTGGGAAAAAAATTCGGTATCGCTATAATTGATGATGGAATTGAAGCATTTGGCTCAGAATATAACGGTAAAAAATTAGGAAACGTAGGAACTGATTTTACTCTTTTTTCTTTTCAGACGGTAAGATTGCCCAATACTATTGAAGGTGGGGCTATAGTATTTAACGATAAAGCTTCATATGATAAGGCAGTCTTAATTAGAGATTATGGTATTGATAGGTCTAAATTTAGGACAAATGATGGAGAAATAAATCCTGATTGTGATATACAATTTGAAGGATATGGCGGATTAATGAGCGAATTAAATTCTTTTATAGGTACTAAGCAAATGAACACCATTGAGAAGTTGTTACAATCTCAAAAGAATAACGCAACTAATTGGAGATTAGACCTTGAAAATAATTTATTAATAAACCCTTTATCTATTGTTAAAAACAGTACACCCAATTATTGGGTTTTTGGAACTATTTCAGCGGATAAAAAACAAACAATAGATTACTTTAAATCAATAGGCTATAATGCCACAAGCGTCCATATTAATAATAATATTTATTCAGTTTTTAAAAGTAAAACAGAATTAGAGGGAGTTAATAAATTCATCCAAGAATTTGTTGCAATTCCTAGTGGATGGTGGTTTAATAAATAGGTATTGAGATGAGCAATTCTAACGAAATTCATAAAACAGCAAGAATACATCCAAATGTTGTATGGGGTAAATATAACAAAGTTGGCAAAAACGTATTAATTGATATTGTAGGGAATATTTCCAATGTTTTAGTTGAGTTTGGAGATAATAATATAATAAATGACAACACGAGGATAATAGTTCGGGAGAAACTCACTGTTGGCGATTGGAATGTCTTTCATAATGATATGTTGATAATGGCAGATGATTCAATAAATATTGGTCACAATTGTTGGTTTGGGCAAAATACTATTTTGGATGGTTCCGGAGGATTAGAAATTGGGAATGGCGTGAGAATTGGAATGTATTCACAAGTTTGGACTCATGTTGCTAGTGGAGAGCAAATTGAAGGCTGTATTTTAAACACAAAAAGGAAAACGATATTTTTTGATAACGTTTGGTTGGTAGGCTCTTGTGTTGTTGGATCAGGGGTTATTCTTGGGGAAAGAAGTACAGTATTAATTAATTCTGTTGTTACAAAAAACACCTTACCTAATAGTGCATATTCTGGTAATCCAGCAAAGTTAATGAAAAATTTAAAGTTTTATTTCCCCAAAAACATAGATGAAAAATTTTACATGCTCAACAAATGGTTAGAAGAATTTATTGTGATTACTAAAAATATTTTTTTGCTTGAATCTAATGACTTAGAAATAATTTTAATCAATATAGAGCATAATGAAAAAGTTATTTTTACAAAATCGACTTTAAAAAATGTAGATAAATCTAAAAGTATTTTTTATTTATTCGACAAAACATTTAACAAGACAAATTGTATATCGGAAAGAATGGTTTATAAATATTTATATAATAATAAAGCCAGATTTTTACCTTTCTAAATTTAATAACTACTTAATTTTTAATTATATAAAATGGGAGCTACAATTAGAAATATTGAATATTTTTTACCTCAAAATAAGATTACAAATGAGGATCTTTCTAATGAATTTCCAGATTATGATTTCAATAAATTTGAAGAAAAAGTAGGAATAAAAGCTAGATATTGGGTTAGTGGAAATGAGACCGCTTTTGATCTTGCGATAAACGTTTGTAATAAATTGTTTAATAAAGTAGATAAAAATGAAATAGATTTTATCTTGTATTGCACACAAAGTCCTGAATATTTTTTGCCAACAACAGCATGTGTTTTACAGAATAAATTGGGTTTAAGAAAAGAAATTGGGAGTTTAGATTTTAATTTGGGATGTTCAGGATTTGTATATGGTGTAAGTTTAGCTAAAGGGTTAATTAATTCGCGCCAAGCAAAAAATGTTTTGCTAGTAACAGCTGAGACTTATTCAAAGTATTTACACCCGGATGATCGTTCTAATAGAGCTATATTTGGCGATGCTGCAACTGCCACTTTAATCTCATATACTGAAATTGACAATATTGGTGAGTTTTTATTTGGAACTGATGGATCCGGGTTTGATAAATTAATTGTTAAAAATGGATGTAGTAGATCTGCATTTAATCAAAAGGCTGAGGAGTTATTTTATGGTTCTAATAATGTATATAGTGATAATCACTTGTACATGAATGGTCCCGAGGTATTTAATTTTACCAGTGAAGTTATTCCAGGTTTCACAAATGAGGTTTTATTAAAAAATGGACTACAAAAGAGTGATATTAATCAATTTGTTTTTCATCAAGCCAATTCATTTATGTTAAATTTTATTAGAAAAAGGCTTAGTATAGAGAAGGAAAAATTTTACATTAATTTAGAAGATGGTGGGAATACAGTTTCATGTACAATTCCTATCGCGTTAAAAAAATACACCGAAAATAACGAGACCTTAAACCAAAAAATTATAATAGTAGGATTTGGGGTTGGGTTATCTTGGGCAGGTGGATTAATAACAATTTCAAATACTTTATAAAATTATATAATTATGAAAAAAGATGATTTTCTTTTAAAGTTAAAAGAAGGATTGGAGTTTGAATTTGACCTAGATTTAAATACTAATTTAAAAGAATTAGATGATTGGGATTCAATGGCTGCAATGGTTTTAATTGGTATAGTTAATGATGAATTTTCAATTATTTTAAGTCCCAATGATATTGAAAATATTTCAACTGTTGACTCTTTAATCCTACGAATAGGGCTTGATCATTTTGATTTATAATGAAAATTTAATTATATGAATATACTTTTAACTGGAGCTACTTCTGGAATAGGATTTGAAACATTAAAGCAGTTAGTTTCAGATGGTCATACAGTTTATGCTATTGGAAGAGATTTTTCAAAAATAAAATTATTCATAGAATCAAATAAGTCAAATGTTAAAAACTTCGTTTTTGACTTAAATGATTTAGATCAAATTGAAGAACTGTTTTTACAGTTCAATTTGATTAATCAAAAATTTGATAGTTTTATACATTGCGCTGGAATTGAAGAAACTTTACCATTGTCATTATATTCGACTTCCAAGATTCTAAGTATATTTCAAGTTAATGTTTTTTCTGGCATTGAATTTTTAAGACATTTCACAAAAAAGAAATATTCTAATGAAGGCTCAAGTGTCGTTTTTTTATCTTCAGTAATGGGAGAATTTGGGCAGCAAGGTAAAATTGGATATTGTGCAACTAAAGCTTCTTTATTAGGTGTAGTTAAATCAAGTGCATTGGAATTCGCAAAAAGAAAAATTAGAATCAATGCTGTACTACCTGGAATTGTAAAAACACCAATGACTGAGAAACTCTTTAGTCAATTAAACGAAAATTCTGTAAATGAAATTATAAATATGCATCCACTTGGAATTGGTGAAGTCCAAGATATTGTTCCGATGATATTATTTTTAATATCTTCAGATTCTAAATGGATTACAGGTCAAAGTTTCAAAATTGATGGAGGATACTCTATTCATTAGTTTTATTATTTATGGGAATAGAGTATTCCAAATAAAATTTTAAAATGCTCAAAAATATTATTGCTAATTATGCTGGTAAATTATGGGGAGTTATTTCAGTATTTATATTTGTTCCATTTTATATATCCTTATTAGGAATTGAAGCTTATGCGGTAATTAATTTTTATACTGTTATTTTAACAGTAATGTATTTCGCGGATGGCGGTTTGTCAGCAACTCTTAATAGAGAAATTGCTCGTAGTACAGACAAATTTTATATCGGGAGAATGTTGTATACAATTGAAAGAGTATATTTAATTATTTGCTCTTTTATCGTTTTGGTAATTTTTTTGTTATCAGAAATAATTGCTAAGAACTGGCTAAACTCCAAATCAATATCTCATGAGGATTTATCAACATATATAATTTTGATGGGATTTAGCGTTGCATTTCAGTTATTTACCACATTACAGAATAGTGGACTAATGGGACTCGAAAGGCAGGTATTATCAAATAGTATTCAAATTTCGAGTAGTATATTTAGGTCTGCAATTGTTATAATACCTTTATATTTTTATCCATCTCTACTAACTTTTTTTATTTGGCAGGTATCAAGTAATATTATTTTCTTTTTTATAACTAGGTATAATTTATGGAAGTTTATAAAAACAGACGCAGAATATAAGTTTGATAACGAAGTGCTTAAGACAGTAGGGAAATTCGCAGGTGGAATGATGATTATGGCAATAATTTCATCTTTAAATACTCAAATTGATAAGTTAGTAATTAGTAAAATTTTGTCATTGAAAGAATTTGGTTATTATTCTTTAGCTGGAATTATTTCACAAGTTCCTCTTTTAATTATTACACCGATTGCGGTTGCGATATTGCCGAGAATGGTCAAATATTCTTCAAACAAAGAAAAATTTGAGCTTATAAAATTGTTTCATGTAAACACATTTGTTCTATCTACATTAGCAACTGCTGGGGCAATGGTTCTTTTTCTGTTCACTAAGGATTTTATTTTAATTTGGACTCACGACGACTTAATTGCAAGCTCAATTGAAAATGTAACTAAGGTTCTATTGATAGGAGGTTTGTTTTTATCTTTTCAATATATGCCTTATCATTTAGCTATTGCTAATGGTCATACTAGAACTAATGTTAGACTTGGTATCGTTGCTGTAATTTGTATAATACCTGCTCTAGTCTTTTTCGTAAAACATTATGGATTAATTGGGGCGACATATACCTGGTTGATAATGAATTTATTTGCATACTTCTATTTAGGATATTTTATTATTTCTAAATTTTTGAAAAATGAATTCAAAAGGTGGTTAATAAACGGAACATTAGTGCCACTTTTAATATCAGCCTTAATAGGTTGTTTAAGTTATTTTTTAACAATCAATTTGCAAAAAGGATATTATGTACTTATTTATTCAGCGATTAGTGGATTGGCTAGTTTAAGTTTAAATTTTATTGTCTTCAATAAAATGAATCCAAGTTATAAAATCAATTTAAAACAAATATTAAATGATTCTGAATAATAATAAATTACTTTCTATTATTATACCAACGAAAAATCGTTATGAATGTTTGATTCCGGTAGTCTTAGCCTTATTGAAATATATAAGAAATGACGACATTGAATTTGTTATTCAAGATAATTCAGATGAAAATAAAGAATGGTTAAATTTTTTTGAAGTTTTAGAGGATCAACGAGTTAGTTATTTTTATTACAAGGAAAGTGTCTCAATACAAGAAAATACAATTTTTGCAATAGAAAATGCAGTAGGCAAATATTTGATTTTTATTGGAGATGACGATTTGGTGTCTCCTCATATTTATGATGTTGTTAAGTTTATAAATAAAAAGAATATAGACTGTTTAGCATTTAATTCAGCCTATTATTGGTGGGATACGGTTTGTTTTGAAAAGGAAAATTATTTTCATCGTAAAAATGCATTGTGGTTACCAATAAAACAATCTCTAGAATTTGTTGAAAGAAGAACACAAGATGAACTTGAAATAATGCTTCAAAGTGGGGCAGGCATTTTTTTAAGATTACCTAAGTTTTATCATGGTATTGTTCGAAGAGATGTATTGGAGCAAATTAGAGATAAGACTGGAACTTATCTGCCAGGTTCTAGTCCTGATATAGCCTTTTCAACGGCTCTCTCTTTAGTTCTTAATAATTATTACTATGTTAATTTTCCATTAAGTGTATTTGGAGCATCAAGAAATAGTGGGGGTGGTATGACTGTAAGAAAAGATCATTATGGCAAAATTGAAGATCAAAAGTTTCTGCCTAAAAACATAGTTGAAAACTGGAATCATTTAATACCAAGAATTTGGTCTGAAAAAACAATTTATGCGCAAACAGTTACTGAAATTTTGAAAAATTTTAAATCTACGAAACAATTTAATTATATAAGTTTTTATGGAACTATGTGGGCTTATGAACCTTATTTATTAAAATTTTTAATTCCTGCTGTTAAATCATACTGTAGATTTAATATTTTAAATTATTTTAAGATTGCAGGTGTTTTTGTTAAAAAGAGATTAGGAATTTTTTATCGAAAAACTAAATTTTTTTCTAAAACCTATGACTATGATGTAGTAATTGCAGAAAACGTTGATGTGGTCATGGAACAATTGAAAGATTCCAAAATTCATATAACTATGTTGGATTCTAAATTATAAGGTTATGATTATTTTTTCTGAATTGCAGATGCAGGGCGATAAACATGTGCATGTAAATAGTGGTTTGTTAAATATTCTTATCACATCATTTAGAGAAGAGAAAATAGATGTCTATTGTGACAGCTTTCATAAACTCGAGTTGTTAAAATATGCTAGAAGTAATGAATTATTAAATTTCAAGACTTTCGAATATACTGGAGTAAAGGAATTACGAAAAAGTTCCACTTTAACAAAAACTATTAGAGAAACTATCTTAGCATTTAAAGTATTTAGAGCCGCAAAATATAGTAGAGCTGAGGTTATTGTTTTTGCTTCGGCATTTCCATTTACTTCTGTTTTCATTAATTTTTTTTCTTGGTTTTTTAATCAAATAACTATCGTTAGTTTACATGGAGATATCGGAGTTCTTAAGATAAATAGAAAAAAAATTACAACTATTATTTATAAGTATGTTGTTCAACTTTTTTTCAAGACGCGACCCTTAACTGTATTTACTTTATTTTATGGTAAAACCATTCAAGAAGAGTTATTCAAAATGTTTCCTGGGTTTAGTAATAGGAATGTTATTTCAATAGATCATCCATATAATTATGATCCTGAATTAGAATGTAGTTATATTCATGATGTGGATCGTATTGTTATAGCAAATATTGGGACGGGCATAATAAATAAAAACTCGCATTTACTTTATCAATTAGCAGAAATGCAGAAAGATAATGTAGAAAAAAAAAATGTTAAATTTATTCAGGTAGGAAATGTATCACCAGAAGTTCTAAATTATTCTAACGTATATGTTAATATTGTTAACAATAATGAGTTCATCCCATTTAATGTTTTTGAAGAAAACATAAAAAAAGCGGATTACTTTATTTATTTTTTTAAGGAAAATTCTTTGTACGATTTATGCCCTAGCGGCACATTTTTTGATGCTATAAAATACAGGAAACCTATTATTGCCCTTCGAAATCCCTTTTTTGAATTCTATTTTAAAAAGCTTGGAAATATTGGTTATCTCTGCGATACTGTTGAAGACATGAATGAAGTTATTAATAAGATTCTCATTAATAAAAATGAATCTTATCAAGATCAAGTAGAAGTATTAAATAGAGCAGTTGGAGTGTTGTCAATTGATAATATTCAAAAGTCATTTATTGAACAATATAATTGTATTAGTAAGGTTTTATGATAAACGAATTACACTCTACAAAACCAGCCAAGCATTTATTTCTTTTTTTTGTTTTTTCGGCTTGCTCATCATTTTTATATTCCTCAATAAAAGGGAGGCTAAATGGAGATTTTTTAGGGGTTGAGGTAACGCTTCCCTTTTGGACGTTAATATTAAATCTATTTTTTACAATCCTACCATTTATTCTCACTTGGAGGGTTTATTTGTATTTTAAGAAAAGAATACCAAAGCGCACCATTACTATTCCTTCTACTTTTTTGGGATGTTTTTTAATATTTCTAATTATTTGGAATGCTATTGTAACCATTCTTTATGGTGTAGGAGTAATGGCGGCTCCACCCTATGAAGCTCCAGAGTTAATTAAACCGATAATACAGGTAATGAATAGGTTTAATTATTTTTATGGAGTTTTTATTTATGTACTTCTTGTACCCAAAAGAAATAAAGTCCAATTTCTATTAATTTTTATGCTTCTTGTTTTAGCTTACCTAAGAGCAGGCCTAGGCGTTTTTTTATATTTGGGAATGCTTTTTTACATTAAATATTTTAAAGAAATTGGCACTTTTGTTAAGAAAAATAAATTTTTACTTATTTCCATTCTTTTTGTTTTCCCAATTTTTGTTAACTCCATGTATGAGTTAAGAAATACATTAAGAAATCAAAATGATAAAGAAATAGCTGACGACTTGATTTTTGGAGTGCTTATGGGTAGATTATCTAGTTTTTCGGATTCAGCATTTATACTACAAGAGGCACCTTATTTTGTTTTGAATGCCCAACAATTAGATCCGTATTATTTTCAAAAACAGGCATTAGGTGGGGTAGTAAGTATGAACTATATGCCTGAAATTAGACCAGAATCTATGTTGTTTAAGTTTTTTTATGAAACATCAGAAGATAATGTTACCTACATGGCGGGAACCCAAGGTAATTTGTATATTTCACTTTTTCATTCTGTATCGACATTTTTATTAAATTTTCTTACGATTATATTGTATATATTTTTTACATTTTATTTTTTTAGATTATTAAGATTTAAATATTCTAATGAATTGGCATTTATGTTGTTATTATACGTTTTGATGAGTGGAGTTTCAAATGAATATGCCTTTTTAGTTTTTTCTGTTTTCGTTTATATTATTTTATTCTCGGTTGTTAATTTATTAAAGACAGTGAAATGAAAATAGCATTTATACTTCCTAAATTAGCTAATCAAGGTCCAATAATTGTCGTAAAAGATATTATTTCTATTATTATAAAGCAAGTTGAATTAATTGATGTTTATTATTTTGATGATTTAGTTGAAGTTGATTTTGACTGTGGTGTTTATAAAATTAATTTATTTGATAAAATTGATTTCAATAAATATGATGTGATACATTCACATATGCTTAGGCCTGATTTTTATATTTGGTATCATCGTAAAAAAAGTGATAATTCTCTTTTTGTATCTACGCTACACCAAAATATTTATGATAATTTAAAAGGTAATTACAATTTAATTGTAGCTTTCATTTTCGAGAAAATTTGGCTTTTTCTATTAAAAAAACAAGATATTGTAGTAACACTTACGGATGTTATGAAGAGTTTTTATATCCAAAAAACTCAGCTCAATTTGAAAACAATATATAATGGGCGAAACAGCCTTGAATTTTCAAATTCACACATAAATAGCGATGATTTAAAGATAATAGATCAATTAAAAAAAAAATATAAAATCATTGGTAGTCATTGTTTGTTAACTAAGCGGAAAGGTCTTCATCAAATAATTAAAAGTCTTGTCTATTTAAAAGATTATGCGTTGGTAATTATTGGTAACGGCAATGAATTTGACGAATTAAATAAAATTGCTATCAACCTTGAAGTTTTTGATAGGTGTGTTTTTTTAGGGTACAGAGAAAATGCTGTTTCTTATTTAAAATTTTTTGATCTGTATGTGATGTCTTCTTATTCTGAAGGATTCCCTTTAGGTTTATTAGAAGCAGGGTTAAGTAAGTTGCCAGTTGTTTGTTCCGATATTCCAATTTTCAGAGAATTATTTGCCGAGAATGAAGTTAGCTTTTTTGAATTAGACAACATTGTATCTCTCACGGAGGCCATAAGTTTTTGTTATAAAAATAAAAAAGTCCTGTCCGATTTAATTTACAATAAAATCAGTGAAAATTATAGCGTGCTTAAAATGGCAAATAACCACATTAATTTATATGAAAAAAAATAGTTCTTTTTCATTTTTTTATTTACTTGGAATACATTTATTCTAATGAAAACTACATTGATTGCGTCTATTGTACTTTATAATAACGACAAATATGTTTTATTAAAGGCAATTGTAAGTTTTCTAAATACTAGATTGGATGTAAAACTTTTTTTAATAGACAATTCTCCGACTGACGATTTAAAGAATATTTCTAATGACCATAGAATTGAATACTATCATAATCCTACTAACCCAGGTTTTGGCGCTGCGCACAATATAGCTATTAGAAAAGCTATTAAATTAGGCGCTGAATATCATTTGGTACTCAATCCAGATGTTTATTTTGAAGGTGGTACAATAGAAAAAATTGTTGAATACATTACTTTAAACCCCGAAGTAGGTAATCTAATGCCAAAAGTAGTTTATCCAGATGGCACTTTACAATTACTATGTAAGTTGCTACCTACACCATATGACTGGATTGGAAGGCGTTTTAATCCCTTTAAAAAAATGATTGATAGGCGCAATGAAATATTTGAGTTGCGCTTTACAGGATATAATCAAATAATGGAAGTGCCTTATCTCTCAGGCTGTTTTATGTTTTTAAGATTAAGTGCAATTAAAGAAACAGGCTTTTTTGATGAAGGAATTTTTATGTATGGGGAGGAAACAGATTTATGTCGGAGGTTAATTACAAAAAAATATAAAACGGTATTTTATCCAAATGTAACTATAACTCATGAATTTGCTAAAGGATCTCACAAATCATGGCGGCTTACTTGGATAGGAATTAAATCGGCGATTTATTATTTTAATAAATGGGGTTGGTTTTTTGACAGCGAACGTACACGGATAAATAGGGATATTTTAAATAAATTGGGCAAGTAATATATGGTAGTTTTAACAGGTGCTACAGGATTTCTTGGTAAAGTAATTTTTCAGCATTTAGAATTTCTGCAAGCCCAAGTTTTGACTATTGGCAGGAGTAATGCCAACCAAATACAGTGTGATTTGTCAGTAGAAGTTCCTTTGATAAATAAAAGTAACATCGAATTAGTAATTCATTCAGCGGGTAAAGCCCATTTAATTCCCAAAACCGAGTTCGAAAAAAGGACCTTTTTTGATGTCAATTTAACTGGAACGTTTAACTTGCTACAGGGTTTGGAAATTTCTAAATCAATTCCTAAGGCATTTGTTTACATAAGTAGTGTTTCTGTTTATGGAATAGATTCAGGTCATGATATAAAAGAAGATCATTCGCTATTAGCACATGATCCTTATGGATTAAGTAAAATTGAAGCTGAGCATTTAGTTTTAGATTGGTGTAATAAAAATAAAGTTACTTGTACTATTCTACGACTTCCATTACTTGTGGGATCAAATCCTCCTGGGAATTTGAGGGCTTTGATAAATGCGATTCGAAATTGTTATTACTTTAATGTGTCAAGAGGCTCTGCTAGAAAGTCTATGGTTCTAGCTTCGGATATTTCTAAATTTATTCTAACAGCAGCTGAAGTGGGAGGAATTTATAATCTTACTGACGGTTGTCATCCTAAATTTGGTGAATTGAGTCGTCTGATTTCTAAACAATTAGGTAAGAGATTTGTGCTCAATATGCCTTTATTTGTTGCGAAGCTTTTAGCTTTTATTGGTGATAAAATGGGCCCTGTATTTCCAATTAATTCAGATAAATTAAAAAAAATAACGTCCACATTAACTTTTGATGATTCAAAAGCACGTGAGGCTTTTGGATGGGATCCCACCCCAGTTCTTAAAGGTTTTAAAATCAATGAATAGATTTATTGCAGTAATTGTATTATTAATATTGTCACCCATATTTCTAGCCGTGGCTTTAGCCATTTTAATTGAAGATGGATCACCCATATTCTTTAAACAAAAACGAGTAGGCATTAATTATACTTTCTTCAATATCTACAAGTTCAGAAGCATGAAGAAGAATACTCCGAATGTCGCAACGCATCTATTAGAAAACCCCGAATCCTATTTGTTGCGAATAGGAGGATTGTTGCGGAAATTGAGTTTAGACGAATTGCCTAACCTAATTAACATTATAAAAGGAGAAATGGTATTCGTGGGGCCCAGGCCTGCCTTGTATAACCAAGACGATTTAATGGCCTTACGGGTCGCAGCAGGGGTAGACAAACTAAAGCCGGGGATTACGGGTTGGGCACAGATTAATGGACGCGACGAAATCTCTATTGAGGCGAAGGTCGCACTAGAAAAAGAATACCTAGAGAAGAAATCTGTTTGGTTTGATTTAGTGATTGTAGTGAAGACTTTTACTTCCGTATTAGGAAGTAAAGGGGTGAGTCACTAGGTTGGTATGACATTTATATTAATAAGAGCTCGCTATTTAGCGAGCTCTTATTATTTTGACCGGAATTCTAGTAGGGAATTTTGGTTAACTGCTTTGCTATATTTGAACAGATGAGGGGAATTAAATTAGAGGAATCGATACCGATTGAGATACAACTATTTTCTACAAATAATCCATTGATTAACATGAAATGCGTTTTGAATCAAACGATTTATCTTTTTGTACAAGGGAATTTCGTAATGAACTAAATCGCTTAATTTTTCGCCTAAACCATGAGTGTAATGATCTATTGTGATGAATCCTTCTTCTTCGGAAATGCTTCTGAGGCGTTTTTTGGAAAAAATAAAGGTATGATCTAATCCATCTACAATATCAGGGACCCGAAATCTTAAAAAGTTAATCCAACGATGTATGGTATATATTTTACTGGATATATCTGGTGTACCAATGGCCATAAATCCCCCAGGCTTTAAAATTCTTTTCATTTCCTGAATGTAAGCTCTGGGATCACCTACATGCTCGATAACATGAGAGATATGAATGAAGTCGAAATAATTATTTGGATAGTTTGCGTCTAATAGATCTCCATGATGTCCGGTTGCAGGGAATCGACTTTTTACAAACTCAAGAGAGTCTGTGTCTAGTTCCGTAGCATAGAGTTCACATCCCAGCTGATTAGCATACGCCAAACCCATTCCTAAACCACAACCTACATCTAGAAACTTATCTCCCGATTTTAGGTTTTTAAGATATCTAACCTTTTGATTTATCGCTGTAGGAGTTAATTTTTTAATAAGTGATAATTCAGAAAGGATTTTTTCTCTGAAAGAAATCGCTTGATAATTTTCTTTCTCGTAATAAGACTGATAATAGGCCTCTAATTCAACAGCTTCTGCCATCGGATTTGCAAAAACAATTCCGCAATCTTCACATTTAACACGTGATATATGTGGACCTACTCTAACGGTATCAATAGCAAAACCTTTGAGATTTTTAGAATGACAAAGTTTGCAGGATGAGTGTAAGATCATAAATCGGATAAAGAAGGTCTAAATAAATTCAAAATTAGGCAAAAAATAGTTTATTTTATTAGTTCCTTTTTATTCTTTCAAATTCTACCGTTCCCTAAATTTCCCCTCCCTTTTCAGATTAATTGTGCCCCATTGCGTAACTTGCAGGCTAGAATTATATGTCTAAAAAAGTTGCCATCATATTAATCAATTGGAACAGCTACGATCTCACGAGAGACACACTGAATTCCTTACAGAAAGTCTCTTACACAGACTTGGATGTAATCGTAGTGGACAATGGTTCGACTGATGGATCTGTTGATCAACTTGAAGAAACATTCCCAGCAGCGATTATATTAAAGTCAAATACTAATACTGGTTTTACGGGTGGAAATAATATAGGTTTTCAGTATGCGATTAAGCAAGGATATACCTATGCCATGATGCTGAATAATGATGTGGAAGTGGAGATGGATTTTTTAGAACCGCTGGTATATGCCTTGGATCAAAATGTGCAACTAGGGGCGGTGCAGCCTTTGATTTATTTTCACCATGACCGGGAGTTAATCTGGAATGCAGGTTCGGTTCGAAATTCGTGGACGGGGGAGACTATTACCTTGAATTATAATGTACGTGATGAAGGCCATGAGCATAGATGGATTAGAAAGCACGTGGATTGGTTAACGGGTTGTGCTTTTATGGTTCGCACAGATTTGTTACATCAAATAGGTTTACTAAGAGAAGAGTTTTTTATCTATTATGAGGATGTCGATTTATCCTTTCGGATAAGAAAGGCAGGGTTTGAACTGGGATATGAGCCATCTTCTGTGATCTATCACATTGCGGGAATGTCACATAAATCGAAGCAAAAGGGACCAGAGGGCTTCTTGAACCCGAAGGTGCATTATTTGAATGCGCGCAATCGCTTGTGGATTTTGAAGGAATATACCCGGAAAGGTTTTGTTCCTACAGTGATTGCATATCAGACAGGGTATTACATTGCAGTCAGTCTTTATTTCATTCTACGCGGGAGATTTACTAAATTAGCGGCTTGGTTAAAGGGAATAAAGGATGGCTTAGTCGGAAATATTTATCAATAGGATTTTGAAAAAAATAATTATCACAGGTGTTGCAGGTTTATTAGGTTCCAGGATGGCGGAATGGGTACTGGAAAAACATCCTTCTTGTCATGTCATAGGAATTGATGACTTATCAGGAGGATACAAAGAGCACGTGCCGGAGTCGGTGGATTTTTATAAATTGGATCTTGCGAAAGACTCAATTTCGAACTTATTTCAAGGGGTGGATATAGTATATCACTTTGCAGCTTATGCAGCAGAGGGATTAAGTCCATTCATTCGTAAATTCAATTATTCTTGTAACCTAGTTGCTACAGCGAATGTGGTGAATGCATGTATCGAGCATCAAGTGGGTCGCTTGGTATTTACTTCAAGTATGGCAGTTTATGGGGTAGGAACGCCTCCATTTCAAGAAACGGATATTCCATCGCCTATTGATCCCTATGGAGTAGCTAAGTTTGCCTGTGAGATGGATATTCAAATCGCTGGCGAGCAACATGAATTAGATTGGTGTATTATTCGACCGCACAATGTGTATGGCCGCAATCAAAATATATGGGATCGTTACCGTAATGTGTTAGGAATTTGGATGTATCAGTACAAAAAGGGTATGCCGTTTACTATTTTTGGTGATGGTTCGCAGCAGAGAGCTTTCTCGAGCATTGATGATTGCTTGGAACCACTTTGGAAAGCAGGAACAGATCCACGTGCTTCTAAACAAATAATCAATATAGGTTCTTGGAAATATTATAGTATTAAAGAGGCTTCAGAGGTATTAAAGAAAGTGATTGGAGATGGTAATACGAAACACGAGGAGGCGCGTCACGAGGTGAAAGATGCCTTACCATCGCATGAAAAGAGCGTAAAACTACTTAATTATGAGGATAAAACTACACTCGAGGCGGGATTGCGTGACATGTGGAACTGGGCGAAAAATCAGCCAGATAGACCTCAGAAATCATGGGACAGTTATGAATTAGAAAAAGGGATATACGGTTTTTGGAAAAATAAATAAATGATGCGATTTCATTTACCCACCATAAGTTCATTCGTATCCATGCTGGTGTTAAATGTCTCTAATGCGCTTTTTCAATTATTGCTCATTCCTATCCTGATTAATTATACCTCTGCAGAAAATATGGGGGCCTATTTTATTGCCCTATCCTATTCCGTATTGGCTTCTATTTTTGTCAATTTTGGAACATTCCAAACCGCCGTAGTAGAGTTACGAAAGGCATCCAATGAAGAAGAGAAAATTCGGATTTTAGCTGAAACAGGAACATTACGCATATTCCCGCTCTTAATAGCTGTTTTTGTAACTTCCTTATTACCTATGTTTTTTTCACACGGGCTATATTTCTTACTCGTACTTCCTCTATTAATAGCAGAATTTATAAATCCACAATTTTATTTAATAGCAAGCTATAAAATTCAACCTTTCGCAATTCTAAATCTCGGGATAAGGATAGGTATTTTGGGAATTGTTTATTTCATGAAGGAATCAACTTTTCTGATAGAAATAACGATTTTATCCACCGGTTTGGGGATATTTATGCTCCACGTAATTTATTTACATAAAACTTTTTTGCATCGGGGAATATGGGGGTATTTGCCTTCTTTTGAACGCATTGGACAACTAATCTCTAGAAATGCGCTGGTTCTCGGGAATGGTCTGACAGTACATTTACAACAGTCGCTATTTCTTTTTGCCTTGCCTTCCTTCGTGACGCCTTTGTTTCTATCTGCTTATGGTTTTGTGGATAAATTAATCTCCAGTTTTAGGA
>JACCDS010964253.1_pt1 | contig 19493 bp, 18 predicted proteins | sample 7446441 | NCBI WGS metagenome assembly JACCDS01 (sample SAMN15323445, study PRJNA562643) | freshwater metagenome | isolation source: river surface water | place: USA:Blue River Watershed | collected 2017-08-17
GGGGTATAAATTAAAAGCTGAATGTATATGTCTTTTTGGATGCTTTTGGTTATGCTCCAAAATTGTGCAAAGTTAGCGTTTTAGGGTCGATTCGCAAAATAAAAAAGAGACTTTTGTGTAGGTGAGGCAGAACCCAAAAATTCCCTTATTTTTGACAACAAATTGTAGAAATCGTGATAAAAATACTCGTAGCTTTTGATGAAAACCGGGTCATTGGAAAAAACAATGAACTGATTTGGCATTTGCCAGCGGATCTGAAAAGATTCAAGGCCTTAACCACGGGTCACGTGATCATCATGGGGCGCAAAACCTACGATTCCATAGGTAAACCCCTCCCTAACCGAACCACTATCGTTATATCTCGCACACCCGGTTTACAGATCGAAGGTGTTATCTGTACCACCTCCATCGAGGAAGCTATTTTAAAGGCTAAATCACTCAGTCGCGAAGACATTTTCATCGTAGGTGGTGCTGAAATTTATACCTTATCCTTAGCGGTAGCAGATCAGATTTTAGTCACCCAATTGCATGATATCTTCGACGGGGATGCCTATTTCCCAGAAATCCCCGCTTCAAAATGGGAGGTAACTGAAAAAGAACGCGGCGTGACCGATGAGAAAAACACCTACCAATACAGCTATTTGACCTACAGCAGAAAATGATTCGCAAAATCGACTTAAGTGCTGAAGCGATATCGATCGACCCTTACTACCAATTCTTGCAGGATCCGGTAGCTGGTGGCATTTGTCTATTTATAGGTACCATTCGAAATAAGAATCAAGGAAAAGAGGTCAAAGCATTGACGATGGAAGCCTACCCTCCTATGGCCTTGAAGCAAATCGAGTTATTGTGTGATCAAGCGGCCTCTAGGTGGCCCATCGAGCGCATTGCTTTAGTGCATAGAACAGGTCCTTTAGAAATCGGAGATATTGCCGTACTCATCGGAGTAACCTCCGTGCACCGAGCAGAAGCATTTAAAGCCTGCGAATGGTTGATTGATACACTGAAACAGGAAGTGCCTATTTGGAAAAATGAATTTTATGAGGACGGATCATCCTGGCTAGTTCCCCATCCCTGAGACCATCAGGCTGCAACCACGCATTTCAGCATTATCGAAGCGGCCTAATACTTTAAATCGAATTCCATCGTCTTCTAAGGAACCTAAATCCCGTGTTTCGATAAAGGAACAGGAGTCGATATTACCTAAATCTGCTATCTTAATCCCCCCCGTTTTATGTGGCTGAGTGACTAGTGCAAACGGATCGCTGACCTCCCGTAAACAAACCCGCATGGTGTAGGCAGGAGTAAAAATTCCCTGTGATTTCGCGTAGCCTTGTGAAAACAACTCGGTCATCCCGTATTCTGAGGCGATGGAATCGAGTCCCATATTCTCCTGCAAATAGGCATGTACCTTGTCCCTAATCCACTCCTCACGACGTCCTTTCATTCCGCCCGTCTCCATCACGATTAAACGATCCTTATGCTCTTGTAAAAAAGATAAATCAAGACCTGAATCCACTAGATCCAACAAACCAAAGGTCACGCCCATCAGCCAGACTTTCTTATCTGTCGCTAATGCTTCGCGCAAAGCTTCCACAAGTGAAGCGTACTGATTCAAATAAAATCCAGATAACTCAGAGCCGGAAGCCTTGATGAAATGCTCCATCATAAAGACAAGCGAGGAGGTAGAGCGCTCTAGATAAGATGGTAACAAGGCAAAAATATGGTAATCACTGAGTGAGCCATACTCCCGCTCAAAGGCAATCTTTGAAATCTGCTGGTAAAATTCGGGATCGCAAACGGGGTGTTTGGAAGGAATTTGACCGGTTGTTCCGGAGCTTTCGAAAGAGAATAAGACGGGCTGAGAACCCGTTAAAATCGAGTGACTTTTAAATAATTCAATGGGTAAATAAGGAATTGACGTCCAATGCTCCACCTTTTCCGGTGAAACACCTGACATTTGCACATACTGCTGATAAAGCGGATTATAGGCCACTTGAAAACGAAAAACGTCTAGAGCAAGCGCCTCAAAATCCGATTCTTGACATTGCAAGACCCGTCTTTTTAAACTTTCCCGTTCTTTCGCGATCAATTGATCCATTTGATTTTACTTGATGTAGCACAAAATTAACTCAAATCATTAACTTTACTGTCGAAAATTAGATGATTCCATGCGGAAAATAGTTGGAGTTTTAGCCATTGTATTGCTCGGTCTAGGTGCTTGTGTCCAAGAACCTACGTTTAGTTCTACGCCCGCCATCCAATTCAAGTCCATAAAAAAGATTACTAAATCGAGTAATGATGGATTTGGCGGCACCGTAAAGATCGACTCGGTGATTATGAGTATCAATTTTCAAGATGCAGAAGGGGATTTAGGATTGACAGAATCGCAATTGAAATCTGATGCGAAATACAAGGATTTTCGCAATTTTGAAGTAGCTGTTTTACTTAAAAAGAATGGTGTATTTATTCCGATTACCTTTAGACCTGCACTAGGCGGTTTGATGAATTTCAATTTTAAACCGAATCAAAAACCAGGCCCTATCGAAGGGAGCATTGATTATTCTACCCAGTTCGTTTATGCGTTTTACAAAGGCTATAGCCCAGAATTTACTCCTAAAAACGATACCTTGAAATTCAAAATTTTTATTCGGGACAATGCATTTAATCAAAGCAATACGGTAGAAACTGATCCCATTATCATCTTTCAAGACTAAAGACGCTTTAATTTTCGATAGATCTCCGGCTGAAGACGGTAGGTAAACATCCGTTGATCTTGCTCATCTAATTGAATATCTAATATTTCTTGATTCACAAAAATCAACCCTAACATCTTGGTAAAATTATCAATCAACTTCGCCCTAAACTGACGTTGCGATTCTGGGGAACTTTTGTGTTTGCCAAAGAAGGCGATAATCTGATGCCCGTTCACAAAACCTTGTTCGTAATTCAGTATCAAAAAATCCAGAAACAACCGCTCATTTGCTCCAAGCATAAATCGAATAGATTTTTTCAATCTATTCCGCTTTACTCGCCTGAAAATTTCAATAGCGAGCCCTATGAACAAACCACTACCTAAAACAATCAATAAGGTAGAAAAATCCTCTACCCAAGAACCCTCATCTAAGGTACCGATGTATTCCGATTCGCTTAATAACTTTTCTAAAGAAGCAACGGTATACCCAGCATCATCTACTGAGCTTTTGATTTGGTTATTAGACCAAATTAACGAATCCCCACTTACGTGCATGTAGGTTTCTGAATCACCCCCTCGATTTGCATTCAAGTAAATTCGGTGAGGATTTTTCCATTGGTACACCTTAAAGTCGTCATCCACATCAATAAACAACATGGTGTCGTAGGCAAACTCCTTATTAGGCTTATCAGAAATAATAAAGTACCTCCCATTAAAGACGAATGGTTTCGTTTCTTTAGAGTCTAAGAAATTTAAAACGAGCGGCAATTTAATTTCTCCTAACCGGGTAAAACGTTGACTAAAGAAATCAAATTCGTACATACCGTAATCGCGATTATAAGCGTTTTTCTTTTCGGTATCGTTCATTTCTACGGTACTCAGCAAATAGAAACGGTCTTTCTTGGGTGAATAGCCCGACAGTCCATCAAAAATAGACGCAGGGACATCACCCTCCGCAGCGATGCTTAACCATTCTTTGGCAACAAAATCAAATTTTGTGATGACATTCGTCGATTTCCAAAAACCATATCCTCCAAACGAATATATATCATCGCCTCGCATGAAAACGTTATTCTTGCAATTCGCCCCTCTAAAAAAGGTTTGATCAATACGTGTCAAAGTCCAGGTAGACTTGTCCAATTTGTACAACTGACCCGTACAATGAATGGTTAAATAAAACGATGATGTTTGATTAATTCGAAACTCATTTATGCCCTCCGAAGTCGGCAAAATAGCCTCATAATCTACATTGACCGCTTTGATGGTATCCAACATCACCCACCCTTTCTGGGCTGTAAAGCGCTCGATTGTATGTTCTTTAACGTGCAACCGCAAATAATTTGTTGACTTATCCTCCTGCCATTTAATGTATTGTGCTATCCCTTTTGAGGTAAAAAGAAGACATAGAAAGAGGAGCAGACTTGCTTTTTTTAGCATTGGATTGTGATTGCGTCCCCAAAATTAACTAATTTTGTAAATTAACAAGGTTTATTAGCATTCCACGCATGACAATACACAGAGAAGGACGAACACTATTACTCACTTCATTACTTATCGTATTAGGTATTAATGGCCTGGTTGCGTATTTCTTCCCTGAAAATGTGTATTTAAGAGAGGCTATCATTGTCATCACCGCCTTGTTTTACCTGATTATCCTGCAATTTTTTCGTGTTCCCAAGCGTCACACCAAGCTAAACCCTAAACATATCATCGCTCCGGCTGATGGTAAAGTAGTGGTTATCGAGGAGACCGTCGAAACCGAATATTTTAACGGACCACGCCGCCAGATTTCGATCTTTATGTCACCAATTAATGTGCACATTAACTTCAATCCAATCTCTGGAATCGTGTCGTATTTCAAATACCACCCAGGCAAATTCTTAGTAGCTTGGCATCCTAAATCCAGTACTGAAAACGAGCGTACGACCTACGTAGTCAAGCATGAAAATGGAACTGAAGTACTCTTCCGTCAAATTGCAGGGGCTTTAGCAAAACGTATTTGCTGGTATGCGAAAGAAGGGGATGCGGTCGCACAGGGGACAGAATTTGGCTTTATTAAATTCGGTAGTCGCATCGATATCTACTTGCCACTAGACGCAGAAATTTGCGTTAATTTAGATGATAAACCAGTGGGTGGCGAGACTGTGATCGCGAAATTAGCCTAAGACCACGTAGTCCAGGACTCCTCAATTAATCCAATAATTTTCTCCAAACCTTGTTGATCCACTTCAGAGAAGTCCGCTAATTGATCTGAATCTAGATCGAAAACGAGTACGACTTCCCCATTCACAATCGCAGGCAATACGATCTCCGATTTCGACGCTGAAGCGCAGGCAATATGCCCTGGAAATTCTTCCACATCCGGTACTAAAATCGTTTGTTTCGTCGTGTAGGCGTGTCCACAAACTCCCTTGTAAAAAGGAATTCTCGTGCAGGCCACTGGACCCTGAAATGGTCCTAATACTAATTGATTTTCTTTAGTGAGATAAAATCCTACCCAGAAAAAACCAAACACCTCGTGCACCGCCGCCGCTATATTTGCCAAGTTCGCGTATTTATCTGTTTCGCCCGCTAGGAGCGATTGAATTTGGGGATATAATGACGCGTATTTTTCTTCGCGGGTTCCGTCTATTTTTACTAAATCCTCTGCCATCTTATGCGAAATAACGTTGTAACCAAGTGGTGTTTGCTGTTTGCAACCAGCCAGCGCGGTAAGCACCGAGCGATTCAGTTTGTAAAGGAATAATCTGAGTGGATGGCGTTAATAAGGGGTTGTTTTTCAATGCCGTCAGAGGAATCAAGGTCAGTTCATTTCCCTCCACCACGGCTGTACTGCGATCGAAGAAGTCAATTCCTAAGTTTGCTCCCATCTCCTTAAACCAACGCGTCGATGCATCAATGGAACAGCCGGACGCTGCATTCACCGTTTCATCCACCGCGATGACGATTACTTGTTCAAAGCGAATCTCGAAGGAGGCATTTAATCCTGCCCCGTGGGCCGCCCATTGGGTTAAGGCAGGTGCTAGGTATTCTTCAATCGCTTGGATTTCCGAAACAGTAAATTTACGGTTCGCTTGGTAGACCCATACGCGGGAATCATCGGGCATTTGTTCAATGGGTAAATACATAATATTACATGGATTGCTGCACTAACTCAGCTAAATCTACTACTTGAATGTGCTTTTCTTTACCTACTTTGTTCAGTCCGTCTTGAACCATGACCATACAGAATGGACAAGCTAAGGCCACTTTTGTGACTCCAGAATCGACCATTTCCTGCACTCTTTTCACCTGCACGTCTTCTCCACCCGTTTCTGGTTCTTTGAATACTTGTGCGCCGCCCGCTCCACAGCATAAGCCTTTTGTTCTGCAACTTTTCAGTTCTACTAAATCCTTTTTCAATCCAGAGATGATCTCACGCGGTGCTTCATAAATTCCGTTTGCCCTTCCTAAATAGCAGGAATCATGGTAGGCCACTTGTTCTAAGGTGGAGCCGTCAGAGGCCTTCACTTTGCCTGAGCTGATTAATTCTGCCAAAAGTTGGCTATGGTGAATCACCTCATAATTCCCCCCTAAAGTAGGATATTCATTCTTTAACGTATTAAAACAATGCGGACAGGCCGTCACAATTTTCTTCACTGCATAGAGGTTTAACACCTCGATGTTAGACATGGCCTGCATTTGGAATAAAAACTCATTCCCTGCCCTTCTTGCCGGATCACCCGTACAGGATTCTTCTGTTCCTAAGACCGCAAAGCTGATACCCACTTTTTGCAAAATCTCGGCAAAAGCTCTCGTCACTTTCTTATGGCGGTCATCAAATGATCCCGCACAACCTACCCAAAAAAGAAATTCTGGCTGTTCCCCCGCTGCGGCGAACTCGGCCATCGTTTTAATTGTCTCCATTATTTCTTCTGTTGTTCCCGCATTTGCGTAACCGTTAATCGACTGCCATCTTCACTCCAGCCTGGAGGCCCGAAAATGTAGCCTAAAACACCTCTCATGCTTTTGGCATTGGCCACATCTTTGACCATCTGCACCCATTCATAAAAGGCAATTTTAGCGGGATTATAACTCTCAATCTGTTTCGTCAATCCATAAGACGGGCGCTGATTTTCTGTAACAAAGGAGCCAAACATCCGATCCCAAATAATCAACACACCCGCATAATTCGTGTCTAAATAATCTAAATCCGTCCCATGGTGCACGCGGTGGTGCGATGGGGTATTCAAGATATATTCAAACCAACGCGGCATCTTGTTAATTAATTCCGTGTGAATCCAGTATTGGTACAACAAACTGGTTTGTTGGAAGAACATCACGATAAAAGGATGAACCCCGATCAATGGAAGCCAAAGCCAAAATACAAAACCGCCTGATAAATTTCCCGTCCACGTTTGGCGTAGCGCTGCGGCTAAATTATACTTAGGTGAAGAATGGTGCACCATGTGGGATGCCCAATAAAAACGAACAATATGCGAAATGCGATGTACCCAATAATAGGTTAAATCCTCCCCAAAAAAGGCGAGCACCCAAACGGGCCATGTTTGTCCTAAATCGAATAATTTCCAGTTATTATACACATAAAACGAGGCTCCTAACGTGATCGCTTTTGTCACAAATCCAATCCCTAAATTGCCTAAACCTAAACCGATGGACGTCATCGAATCTTTCGCCTCTACATAGTCACGGTGCGTCTTGTATAGGATATAAGACTCCAGTAGTACAGTGAAAAGGAAAAAAGGTACTGCGTATAAAATTAAAGTAGGCCCCATTTTAGTTTAGTTTAACCACATCGCGCAAAAATGCCTCCGACGATGCAATTGGTTTATCTGTTAACTTACCTAACAGATTAGAGGTAATCACGTGATTTCCAGAGTTTGGAAATGCCTCTGACTTTTTTAAACCTGCAGGCGTGCCTAATTGTTCAAACATCACTTTCATCGCATCCACCGAAACCACATTGTCTTGGTGCTCCTCGTCCTTGTAATAATAACCCATGAATACGGGAATTTTTACTTTTTCAAAGACTTCTTTCGTCATCGCATGCGTCAACAAATTTTGAACCGCTACCACCCCTTCAAGTCTGTAATGTAAACTCCAATTTTCCGCATGACCTGGTGCCATCACGGGAATATCCCGGTAATCGCTTCCTGTGATCAAATGGGCCATTTGTAAGCCCCATGGATTATCGAGCAACGTTGCATTGGGATCTTTAATCGCAATGCAAGGACCATACAGCATCAAGGCCTTAATTTCTGGATGATTTGCGGCTAAAATAAGCGACATCGCACCCCCAAAAGACGTACCCAAAACCACCACCTCATCGCCTAATTTCTTCGCAATGGCATAGTAGTTTTCGACACTTTGATAATACTCATCCGCCGTCACGGTGGCAAACGTTGAATCGGAATCAGGCACCCCATGACCCGCCACGCGGGCAAGCAATAAGTTTGCACCGAATTTCTTCGCCACCTCGCGGTGCAAAGGATCTCCTTCCATAGGCGAGGCAGAGAAACCGTGCACATACATAAAGACAATTTTAGTCTTCTTAGGCTGCGCAGTATCAGCCCAAACAATGCGCGCCTCATTCCCCGGCTTCAATACGGTATTCGACTCTTTCGAAGCGATATAAGCGGGTATGGCTAGAGCGGAATCCGGAATATCCGTCCAACTCGCACTAGGTGTAAGCACCGGTGCCTCAGGTTTAGGACCTACAAAATAGGCGCCTACTACTAGTATTAAAACAACAAGTATTTTCTTCATAGCTTATTCTTTTGCCCAATTCAAACGATCGGCAGGGTTAAATTTCCACGGACTTTGGTTCGTCTCTACATTCGCAAACATGGCATTCCAAGCACCGGGCGCATCTGAAAGCTCCATAATCTGGTAGCGACGCATCTCTAAGATGATACTCAACGGAGAAAGCTCCATGGGGCAAGCCTCCACACAAGCCTGACAAGATGTACAAGCACGCAATTCTTCGGCAGAAATCCGGTCAAACAAAGACTTACCATCTTCCACGAATGTCCCTTTATTTGCTTTCAAAATACCGCCTACCTCTTCTAAGCGATCGCGAGTATCCATCATTATCTTCCGTGGAGAAAGGGCGCGACCCGTTTGATTCGCTGGACATTGCTCCGTGCAACGACCACATTCCGTGCATGAGTAGGCATCTAAGGCATTCTTCCAGGTTAAATCCATGACGTCTTTGGCACCAAACTTCACATTCGATTCAGGCTGCTCTTCTACCGGTTGACCTAACATTAACTTAACCTCGTGCGTCACCGCTGGCATCGCAGACATCTTCGCAGAGGATTCAAGGCTCGAGAAATACGCGGACGGGAAGGCAAAAAAGATGTGCAAATGTTTTGAATAAGTAACATATAGAGCAAAAGACAATATGCCGATGATGTGAAACCACCAAGCCGCGCGTTCAAGTACGATCAAAGCTGATGTAGAAAGCGGCTCGAAAAGACCCATCAATTGACCCGAGATAAGGAAAGATCCCACCGACTGGTAATGTTCCACCCCTCTAGATTGTAAGACGGCATCTGTTCCATTCATCACCCACAAGGCTACCATCAAAACGACCTCAATGAGTAAAATTTGGTAGGCGTCCTTGACTGGAAAACCGCTTAATTCTGAGTGATTAGCCGCTTGCAAACGAGCCGTGCGAAACACGCCACGGCGCAGGAAAAAGAACAAACAAGCCACAAAAACACCCCCAGCTAAGAGCTCAAAAAAGTTCATTAAATCACTGTAGAAGTCCCCTAAGAACGGGGCAAAAAGACGGTGCGTTCCTAAAATACCATCCAATACTATTTCTAGCACTTCGATATTAATTAAAATAAATCCAATGTAGAGCAAGAGGTGAAAAAAGCCAACTAAGGGCTTCGTAAACATCTTCTTTTGTCCGAATGCTAACAGCGCCATCCGCTTAAACCGTTCTGCTGGCTGATCCGACAATTCTACAGGTCGGGCTAAACGAATCGTTTGAATGATAAGCGAAAATCGCTGAAAAATGAGATAAGCCATACCTCCCAAAAGGGCGATAAAAAGCAATTGAGATAAATAGTTCATCGTTGATGTAGAATTTACATAAATGTAAAATAAAACTACGATAATTCCTTTTTCAAAAAGCGTCCCGTGTGACTATTTTTTTCTTTTGCAATCTGCTCTGGAGTTCCGCTCGCTAACAATTGACCGCCAGCGTTTCCGCCTTCAGGCCCCATATCGATTATATAGTCGGCCACTTTGATCACGTCCATATTATGCTCAATAATCAAAACCGTATTTCCTTTATCCACTAACTTCTGTAACACATCTAATAAAAGACGCACATCTTGAAAGTGCAATCCGGTGGTAGGCTCATCTAAGACATATAGCGTCTTACCTGTATCCTTTTTCGATAGTTCCTCTGCTAATTTAACACGTTGGGCCTCTCCACCAGAAAGGGTGGTTGCGTGTTGTCCTAAGGTAATATAGCCTAAACCTACTTCGGCTAAAGTCTGCACCCGGCGGAAAATACGTGGTTGGTTTTCAAAGAATTCCAAGGCCTGTTCTACCGTCATATCCAGCACATCCGAAATTGATTTCCCTTTGAATCGAACCTCCAAAGTTTCCCGATTAAAACGCTTCCCCTTGCATGTTTCACATTCTACTAACACATCCGGCAAGAACTCCATCTCAATCTTCTTGCGACCCGCTCCCTCACAACTCTCGCAACGGCCACCTTTTACATTGAAACTAAATCGTCCTGCCTTGTATCCTCGAATCTTCGATTCAGGTAATTCGCAATACAACGTACGAATGTCGCTATACATATTCGTATATGTGGCAGGATTAGAACGAGGCGTGCGGCCGATAGGACTTTGGTCCACTTCGATTACTTTATCGATGTTTTCCAAACCCGTAATCGCTTTATGTGGCATGGCATCCCGCTTTGTGCGATCGAAATGCTGCTTCAATTTCAACACCAAGGTGTCGTGAATCAAAGTCGATTTACCCGACCCAGAAACACCTGTCACTACCGTCAAAGTACCCAAAGGTAATTTCACCGATACATTCTTCAAATTATTCCCGGTTGCCCCATTCAATTCGATGCTGAAGCCATTGCCTTTCCGGCGAACGGATGGAATAGCAATCTCTAAAGCCCCATTCAAATAAGCTGCCGTAGGGGTCTTCAATTTCAAAAATTCAGCTGGCGTACCTGAACCCACCACATTCCCTCCGTGGCGACCAGCCCCCGGTCCGATGTCCAAAATATAATCTGACTCCAGCATCATATCCTTGTCATGCTCCACAACTAACACCGAATTACCTAAGTCCCTTAAATCTTTTAAGGCTTGAATTAATTTCTCGTTATCGCGCTGGTGCAAACCAATACTCGGTTCATCCATGATATACAAAACACCCACGAGCTGCGTTCCTATCTGGGTCGCTAAGCGTATCCGCTGCGCCTCTCCACCCGACAAACTTTTCATCGGTCGATCCAGGGTCAAATAGGTCAATCCAATCTGGGTCAAAAAGCCTACACGTTTTCTAATCTCCTTCAAGACCTCTACCCCGATCTGCTGCTGGCGATCGCTCATCCGTGTTTCCACATCAGAGAACCAAGCCTCGAGCTCGGTGATATCCAGTTGAGCTAATTGTCCAATGTGTTTACCTGCGATGCGGAAATGCAAGGATTCTTTCTTCAAGCGATAGCCGTCGCAATCTGGGCATTTCTTAATGATCATGAAATCCTTTAACCAGTCTTGGGTCTTTTCAGAACCCGACTCTTGTTGGCGTTTCAGGAAGTTCACAATGCCATCGTATTTCGTATTCCACTCCGTTCCTTCGTATTTCTTAGACGGCACCGCCACCGGCGCATCTGAGCCATACAACATCAATTCCACCGCCTCCGCTGGGAACTTCGCGATAGGGGTAGAAAGGCCCACTTTAAAGGGCTTTAAGAGCACCTCTAATTGCTTGAATATCCAAAGCTCCCGATATTCCCCGATGGGTGCAATCGCACCGCGGATGATACTTAATGATCGATCTGGAATAACGGAGTCCTCTGTAATTTCCTCTACCACCCCTAAGCCATTGCAGCAAGGGCATGCGCCATAGGGACTATTAAATGAAAAGGTATTCGGTGCGGGTTCGTCATAGGACAAACCTGTCGCCGGATCCATTAAGGTCTGAGAGAAGTAATGTAGTTTATTCTTTTCATCGAGGACATAGACTTGGCCTTTGCCTTGGTTCATCGCCGTTTGTAGGCTTTGGGATAAACGCAAGCGTTCGTCTTCTGCTACAACTAGACGATCGACCACTATTTCGATATCGTGTACTTTAAAACGATCGACCTGCATCTTAGGTTCGATGTCCAAAATCTCCCCATCAATCCGCACCTTCGTATAGCCCCACTTGGCAATCTGCACGAACAACTCACGGTAATGTCCTTTACGGCCTTTGACTACGGGCGCGAGTAAAACGACTTTGCCTTTGTTGAATTGGGTTAATAAGGTCTCGATGATTTGATCGACGGACTGCTTCACCATTTTCTCTCCCGAAAGGTAAGAGAAGGCCTCCCCGGCACGGGCATATAGAAGACGCAAGAAATCATAGATTTCGGTGGTCGTGCCTACCGTAGAGCGGGGATTTTTAGAAGTAGTCTTTTGTTCGATGGAGATCACTGGCGAAAGGCCTTCGATCTTGTCTACATCTGGTCGCTCCATGTTACCTAAAAAGGAACGAGCATAGGCCGAGAAGGATTCCATGTACCGTCTTTGGCCCTCTGCATAAATCGTATCAAAGGCTAAAGATGATTTACCAGACCCCGAAATACCTGTCACCACCACGAGCTGATTGCGCGGAATGGAAACGTCAATATTCTTTAAATTATGCTCACGCGCACCCAACACTTGAATGTGGGAAAATCCGGTAGAATCTGACGCCTTTGAAGCCATAGTTTGGGAATCGATCGATCCACAAAGGTACAAAAAAAGAGGCTGCCCTTACAGGGGCAGCCTCAAACTAATTTAAATAATTCTTATTTGTTCAACAATTCATCAAATGTGATGCTTACGTAGTAAATGCTACCAACAAATGGGTTACCCCATCCAGTTGTGTATAGCTTGCCACCTAAGTTTGTACCACCCACTTTAATGATTGACTTGATCTCAGACACTTTCTTGCTTATTTGCATATCTAATGTAGAGAAAGCAGGAATTACTGATAATTGTTGTTGGTTCACCACTTGGTTTACAAAAGAAGATTGCCAAACAAATTTCTCTTGGTATCTCCAAGTTGCATTGAATCCCCAACCTGAATTACCCAAGTTACGATTTCCAATAGAAACGTTTGTACGGTAGTTTGGCGTATTGAAACCTAATTGGTAATCAGCTAATCCACCGTTGTCTTTTACTGCATTGTAAGAAACGTTTGATGCTAAAGTCCAACGCTTTCCTAAGTCATAGTCAACACCTAAGCCCCAACCGTTTGTTACTACTTCGTTTTCTACATTAGAAGGGAAAGAGAAGTAGTTCAATGAACCAGCAATCGTTGTGCTAGGCTGAGCTACTACTTGTCCTGCTGAGAAGTTCGTGAAGTTTGATTGATAAGCATAGAAATCAACTAACACTTTAGGAGTAACCATTCCTTTGTATCCGATTTCGTAGGTTTGAACTTGTTCTGGCTTCCACTCTTTCGCGCGGTAAGTTACCCACTTAGATGGATCTGTTGGGCTCGCTAAGATAGATTGTAAAGTAAACGAGTTACCAGATAATTTATAACGATCCTGAACTACTGCTAAACCACCTAATAAACGAGCAGATGGAGTTAACAAGTTAATGTACTGATCTTGTGTAGTAGGGATACGGAAACCTGTTTGAACTGATGCACGGAAGTTAGAGGTTCCTTGTGTAAATACCCCAGATAAACGTGGGCTAAATACGCCTTGGAAATTCTCATTCTTATCGTAACGTAACGATCCAGTTAATTTGAAGTGATCTGCAAAGAATTTCTTAGATGCTTGTGCATAAGCTCCAAATTCAGTGATTGTAAACTCCTCGCCATTGTCTTGCAAAGCGAATAACGTTCCTTCTGAGTTCAAGGCATATTGACGGTAGTTACCACCCACGATCAATTCCAATTTATTATTTAACTTTTCAGTAAAGTTATACATACCCTCTAAGTGGTATAAAGCAGATTTATCTGTAAACTTAGCACCTTGAGGAAGTGGTCTCGCTTTAATCGCATCAACCGCTGCATTGAACGCTGCAGTTCCAGGAACTAAACGGCCTACATCAGCTGTAGCACGAGCTGTTCCATGGTAGAAAGGGAATGAAGCTTGCGTACTCGCTGCTGCTAAACCTATCGCCGTTGTAGGGGCTACACCGCTTCTAAGATTAGTTTGAAGTACGGTTCCAAAGTTGTTTAAAGCTAAACCAGCAAAAGTAGAGAAGTATTGAGGATACCAAGTAGCAGATGGCTTAGCTGCCTCATTCACTAATTGACCCAATGTTCCCGTTGCGTAAGCATCTCCTGAGTTCTCTTGCGTTGTGTAAGCGCGAACGAAGAAATTAGAACCTTTCAATTCTGCCTTGTACTGTCCCATCGAGAAGTTCTTGATCGAGTAACGATCTGCTCCTGTGTACATCGTAGTACCTTGACCATAAGATCCTTGTAAAATTAACTCTACTTTATCGTTAAAACGGTAGTGTAAAGCCGCATTGAATTTAATGTTGCGGTTTGCATAAGACGCGATATCACGCTCCGCATATCCCTCACGAGATATGTTTACGTTAGGTGCAATAAATCCAAGAATTGTAGCTGGAGCTAATAAACCTCCCGTAGCTGCTGAAATCTGATTGATACCAGCGGTCAATGGGTTCGTAGGAACAGCTAATAAAGGACGCAATGAAGATAACATGTTCACGTTCGTCTCATCACCATAAACGTTAATACCATTGTAGGCTAAGTTAGTTCCACGAGAACCTGCGCCTAAAACTCTACCATTTAACAATGACTGGTCACGGGTATCCGTAGACTGCCAGTCCTCTGCTGTTAATTGATTGAAGTTTAATTTAAAGGCTAATTTGTTGTTAAAAGCTTTCGCATAACGGATTGAGAAATCTCCGTAAGGAGTGGTTGCTTCCGAACGGTTGCTTGCGTGCATAGCTCCCGTTTTCACTTGAGCAGATAATCCTTGGAATAAGAAAGGTGATTTCGAATCCATTAAGATGATACCGTTGATCGCATTAGGACCATACAAAGCTGACGCTGCTCCTGGCAATAAGTCTACTGATTGTAAATCCAATTCAGAAATACCTACGATATTACCTACTGAGAAGTTCAAACCAGGGGCTTGGTTATCCATACCATCGATTAACTGTACTACACGTACGTTACCGTTGCTATTGAAACCACGCATACCGATAGACGAGAATGAAACAGATTGTGTACTCATCTCAACTCCTTTGATATTACGCATTGCATCATAGAATGAAGCAGCAGGAGTTTCACGAATAGCGCGAATGTCCATACGCTCTACTGAAACAGGGGATTGCATAACGCTTTCCTCCACACGTGATGCCGAAACTACCACGTCTTGTCCTAAAATAGACTGCTCTTTTAATGCAATTTGAAAATCTGTCTTATTCCCTTTTACTGGAATCTCTTGACGCTCATAACCTACCATCGAAACGACGATTGTTAAGGCTCCTGCTTTGTTTGTTGATAGAGAGAAGTTACCCTTTGAATCCGAAATAGTTCCGGTTACTGCTCCTTTAACGCCGATACTAACACCAATTAATGGCTCTTTAGAATCTGCGTCCATGACCTTTCCGCCAATTTTTGTCTGAGCAAATGCGGATGCACTTAAGAACAGAACAAGCGCAAGGCTAGGTAAAATCTGTTGTATAATTTTTTTCATAATGGGTGTTTTTTAATGACACAATTTGTTTTGGTTACTCTAATTAAAGCAAAAATAAGGAAGAATTTAATATCCACCACTATTTTGTTATTAAAAAATTACTAATTTTTCAGAAAATAATTTAATCGTAATTGACCGCTCGATCATTTTATTTTAAAAAGGCTGATTAATCACGTAGCTTTGTGCATAAACTTATGACATGAGAGCCCTCCTATTATTGTCAATCCTTTTCCTTAGTGCCTGCGCTAGCAACCAGACGCCCTACGTATTAACTACAAGGTGGAAGGATGCGCCGCAACCTAGCGCGATGGATTATTCAGACCCAGCAGCCTGGTCAGCGCTACCTACTAGAAAAGATGCGGCGGATCTTTTACCCTTGAAATCCACATTAAAGGATGGCCAAGCAGAGGCTAAAGCTGATGTTTTCTTTATTCATCCCACTATTTTCACCTACAAGCCAGAGAATGAGTATGTGTGGAATGCCTCGATGACTGATGCCGCTTTAAATAGTCGGGTAGATAGCTCGACCATCCTCAATCAGGCGACTGCCTTCAATGCGGCAGGTCGAATCTTTGCCCCGCGTTACCGCCAAGCTCACTACCAAGCTTTTGTCACCGAATTCAAAGAGGACAAAGCAGCTGCGTTAGATGTGGCTTACTCCGATGTAAAAAGAGCTTTTGAGTATTATTTGGCCAAAGAAAACAAAGGCAGACCCATCATCATTGCAGGCCATAGTCAAGGCACTGTTCACGCCACTCGCTTATTAAAGGAATACTTTGATGGAAAGGAATTAGGCAAACAACTCGTAGCTGCCTATATCATAGGCATTGCGACTCCTAAAAATACCTTTACGACTATTCCTGTTTGTAACTCACCGAATCAAACGGGTTGTTTTGTCGCCTATACGACTTTTTTACAAGGCTATTTGCCTCCTTGGCATCCAGGAACGGCCACTGAATTAGCTTCGGTGAATCCATTGACGTGGTCCACTGACGAAAATTTTGCCTCGAAAGAAAAGAATGCGGGAGGCGTATCCTATGGATTCAAATTCGTCAAAGAGTTTGCAGATGCCCAAAATCACTTAGGTCTTTTGTGGACAAATGTCCCTTATGTGCCTGGCCGTAGTTTTGTCAAATTAAAAAATTGGCACAAAGCGGATATTAATTTATACTACCAAAATATTAGAGAAAATGCTGTCCTGCGTGTTAACACGTTCCTCAGCCAAAAATAATACTATGCCTAATTGCCTTGTCATTATGGCGGGCGGAATCGGAACCCGGTTTTGGCCCATCTCCAGAAGTAATTATCCGAAACAATTCCACGACGTGTTAGGCGTAGGAAAAACGATGCTGCAACAAACAGCAGAACGATTCGAAGGAATTGTAGCGAAAGAAAATATCTACGTAGTCACTAGCGAAGAGTTTGCAGGGATTGTACAAGAACAACTTCCTTTTTTAAGCCCTGATCAAATTTTAAAGGAGCCACAGCGTAAAAATACTGCCCCATGTATCGCCTATGCAGCCTATAAAATCAGCAAAAAACACCCAAAGGCAAAGTTGATTGTAGCCCCGGCCGATCACGTGATCTTAAAAGAGGACGTCTTTAAAGAACGGGTGAACGAGGCGCTAGCTGCTGCCGTTAAAGATCCAGTATTAGTCACATTAGGTATTGTGCCCACGCGTCCTGACACAGGGTATGGCTATATTCAATACCAAGAGTCTGATCAGACCGCGAAAAAAGTAAAAACCTTCACCGAAAAACCAAACCTGGAATTAGCGGAGGCTTTTATTGAGAGTGGGGACTATGTTTGGAATGCGGGACTTTTCGTCTTCGCCATTTCCACCTTTAAACATGAATTAACGAAACACCTTTCTCGTTTAGCCGAACAATTCGAAGAAGGTCGCGCGTTTTATTACACAGACCAGGAAGCCGCCTTTATCAAAAAGGTTTATGCCGTATGCAAAAGCATTTCGATGGATAATGGCATCATGGAAAAAGCAAAAGAGGTAAAAGTGATTTTAGCAGATATCGGTTGGTCTGATTTAGGCACGTGGAAATCCTTACATGAGATTAATGAAAAGGATGAACTACAAAATGCGGTGGATGCGAATGTGATGCTCTACGAAACGAACGATTGTATCATCAAGGCGCCTAAAGACAAATTAATAGTGATTCACGGCTTATCGAATTACATCGTAGCTGAACATGGAAATGTATTGATGATTTGTCCAAAAGACCAAGAGCAACAAGTGAAACAATTCGTGGAAGATGCGACAAAGCTAGACGCTAGCTTTAGTTAGGATTCAATTACCTGTATGAGGGAATTAAAATCGCTGATTAGTTGAATTCTAGCCGGAATGGGCTGAGCAGAATGAAGCACATTGTATCCCGTCAACATGATCGTAGCCTCCGGCAAGTGCTTATCTAAATTTGCCACATATGCAGGCAACGTATCTTGCGCCGGTTCAGTCGTAAATACACTGAATATATAATCTGGCTGATGTATTTCGTAGGCTAAACACAATTCATCAAACGGTAAGGATTGTCCTAAATATACCGCTGAGTGCTGGCGTGCACGAATCAAATGAGTAATAAAGTGCTCTTGCGCCGGACCTACTGAACCAGAAAGCCATAAAGTGCCTAAACGCGTCAAGAATGGGTAAATTACTCGTAGCATAAAGTTCTCAAAACCATATGCCTCCGTAATAGACTTCGCTAACTCCTGGAAACGATACTCATCCAAATCCATCATAGCCACAGTAATGGCTTGAATGTGTTCTGGATAATCTAAATCCCCACCGGAAAGCTCCAGAATTTTCTCGGAAATTTCAGCTTCAGATAATTCGGCAATCTTAGAAATCTTGATTCCTCCTTTATTTTGAAGGGTGGCAATATTTAAAATTCGCTTTAACTCATTGTCTGAATAGGTACGAATCCCAGTTTCAGTCCGAACTGGCTGTAGAAGGTGATACCGCTGCTCCCAAATACGTATCGTATGAGCTTTTATGCCACTAAAATTCTCTAAATCCTTTATGGAGTACACGTTCATCAACATTGTAACACGGGAGTTAGAAAAATGTTTAGAAATTAAATTGCAAAAGTAACCAATGCCCTAAAAAGAATAAAAATTGCAGAGCAGCAATGAGTCTAAAAAGGCTTGATTTAGAAGGGAATGGTGTATTTTGATAGGCTAAATGAAAAAAGAATGAAGCCATCCACCAAGCAAGAAAATTTTGCGACGGCACTTGTACCCCCGCCCAAGTCCAAAAATCATAATGCACTGCCACTGGCTCAATTAAAAAATCCAATGCTGTCATTAAGCCAGCTCCAATAGCTGCCTTACCTATTTTACCCCCAACATTCCATTCTTCCACTAAGGCACTGGTGGCTAAAACAAGCACCAGCCAATTCAATCCAATGGTGATGGGCACATTAATCAACTTAAATCCCAAAGTCTTCCCGTAACTATATACCCCAAAAATTTGACCCGTCCTTACTCCTTGCACCTCCAAGAACCAACCAGCGATGGCGAGTGAAGCTAAAAAAAGATAGGCTTGAAACGAGGGTTTAGGAAAATAAACCACACAAATAAAGGCTGTAAACCAAAGTGTCAAAGGTACTAAGGAGGTAAACAAGGCCTGAGTCGCCGGTAAATGCATCCCGATTAAACCGGAGGCATACAAGACAATCAAAAAACGTTTTAGAAATACAGGATTCATACGCTAGTTTTCACTACAAATGTAGGTAAAATTACACAAAAAATGCCCCAGCATTTCTACTGAGGCATTTTGGGCGGATGATGGGATTCGAACCCACTACCCCTGGTACCACAAACCAGTGCTCTAACCGAGTGAGCTACAACCGCCATTTGGGACTGCA